>Ga0207706_10007240_pt1 | contig 10258 bp, 10 predicted proteins | sample KBSC53metaG_FD_184318 | JGI IMG/M metagenome (GOLD analysis project Ga0207706, IMG submission 184318) | Corn rhizosphere microbial communities from Kellogg Biological Station, Michigan, USA - KBS C5-3 metaG (SPAdes) (version 2) | ecosystem: Host-associated > Plants > Roots > Rhizosphere > Soil ... | reverse complement strand
CCGCGTACCTACGTCGCGGTGAACGACACACAGCACGGCCCCGTACCCCGGGCCTGCGCCAAGGTAGCCGGTTAGTATCAGCCGCCGATGACCGGGCGTGTCAGCGTCGGCGGCGAGCTCGGCCAGGCGGCTGCGGTCGGCGGCGAGCCGGCGTCGAGCAGAGCGGCGATCGCCGGATCGCGGCGCAGCCTGTCCAGGCAGCGGCGGCGGCTTGGCCCGATGCTCCCGATCGGGATGCCCAGCCTGGCGCTGATCTGGGCGTACGGCACGGGTGGATCCTCCATGAGCACGGCGATCAGCCGCTGGCAGCCTGGGGGCAGGCGGGTGAACGCCTCGTACAGCACTGCATGCCGCTCGCCCGTCAGCAGCTCTTGCTCGGCCATTTCGGTCTGCTGCCCGCATTCCCGCTGGGTCGCGGTAGCCAGCCAGCCGGGGAGTGCGGCGGGATCGCGGATCTTGTCTAGCTGGCTCACGAGCTGCAGCCAGACCCTCTGGCCGACGTCGACGGCGTCGGCACTGCTAAGCCGGTGCCTGCGGCAGATGGACCAGATCAGCGGGGCGTACCGCTCGACAAGGGTGTCCCAGGCCTGCTTGTCGCCATTTCCCGCACGGGTCACCAGGTCATTGACCGGCGGGCCAGCACGCACGGCCGTGTTTATCCCGTCCACGGGAATCCCCTCTCAGCAGGCCCGCTCGGGCCGGCGGCGATGGCGGCCACCGCAGCTACCGCCTGATCGACCTCGTCCAGGGTGTTGTAGAGGTAGAAGCTCAGGCGGCAGCTTCCGCGCGGGGTCAGTTCGAGCGCGTGGTGGGCGAGCGTGGCGCAGTGGCAGCCCGCGCGTGATTCCACTCCGGCCCGGTTCAGGCCCTCGGCCACGGCCACCGGGTCGCGCCCGGCGGCGTTGAACGCGACCAGCGAGGTGCGGCGCGCCGGATCGCGGGGCCCGTAGATCGTAATCCCGGGGATGGCGCCGAGCCCGTCCAGTGCCCTGCTGGTGAGCTGCCGGTTCCACGCCGAGACGCGGCCCATCGCGGACTCGACGGCAGCGCGTTCGATGGGCTTGCCGGTCCCGAAGTAGGCGGGGCATTCTGGCGAGAGCGCCAGGTCCAGCAGGATGCGCAGCGCCTGGGCGGAGACGATCGCGCCCAAGATGTTGGGCGTTCCGGCGGCGAACTTCCAGGGCAGGCAGGTGTAGCCGACCCGGTCCGGGAACACGCGCCCTTCGGCGATCATGTCCCCGCCGTACAGAAACGGCAGCGACGAAGCCAGCAGGTGCTCCTTGGCGTACAGCACACCCACGCCGAACGGCGCCAGCAGCTTGTGAAAGGAAAACGCCAGGTAGTCCACGTCCAGTGCCTGCACGTCGACGAACGACCCCGGCACCAGCTGGGCGGCGTCGACCAGCAGGTACGAGCGCCGCTCACCGCTTGGCTGCCGGTATCCGCTGCCGTCGGCCAGCGCGCGGACCGCTGGCAGCCGAATGCGGGTGCCGAGGAAGTTCGACGCGCCGGTGCAGCACACGAGCTTGGTACGCGCGTCGATCAGCGACGCCAGGTGATCAAGGTCGAGCTCGCCGGTGCCCGGGTCGAAGCGCGCCAGGCGGTATTCCACCCGCCGCCCCAGCCGGGGCAGGATCTCCCGGCACATCGCATACCACGGGACGTAATTGGAGTTGTGCTCCATCATCGTGGTCACCACGTTGTCGCCGTCGCGGAACTCGGTCAGCAGCGAGTACATGACCGCGTTGATGGCCTCGGTGGTGTTCCGGTACAGCGCGATACTGGCCCGGCCCGGTGCGCCCAGGAATCGCGCGATCGTATCGTAGGACTCCTCGAACAGCGCGGTCATCGCCCGGGAGGCATCGGACTGCCCCCGGTGGACGTTCTCGTATCCGGCGGCGAGCGACCGGTAGAGCTCGAGCAGCTCATCCGGCGGCTGGGTGCTCGCCGCATTATTCGTCACCACGCGGCCAACCCCGGGAAACACGAAATGCCGGCGGATCGCCTGGACATCTACGGAGCCACGATCGACGGCATGGGTCCTTGCCCGGGACCGTCCCGGGTAGCCGTCGGCCCGGCCGGCGCCGTGGTCATCGGCCGTCAGGGTGATGCCGTCCAGTTGCATCGGCATGGTTGCCTCCTCTAGCCGCTGATGGCGGCGAGCAGTTCCCGCCGGTTCGGCCCGGGCAGCGGGTATCGCGGGGCGTGGGCCCCGAGCCGCATCACCCGCTCGGCCACGCCCGGCCGGGCGAACACCTCGTCAGCCGGGCTGAGCAGCAGTGCCACCGACAGGTACTCGCGGGCCAGGTCCTGATCGGCCAGGCTGGCCGCGAACAGCGCCTTGCCGGCCGCCCACCGCGGATCGCCGGCCTGCCCGGCCGTGCCGGCGTCGGCGGCGAGCTCGGCCAGCCGGTTGCGGTCGAACCACAGCGTCGTCCGGTATAGCGGCTCCACCACCGCGGCGGTCACCTCGTCGAACCGCCGGACCAGCTTCTCCGGGTCGTCCGGGCCGACGTCGCGCAGCACGTCCCGCAGGGTGCAGGCGTGCAGCAGGCCGATCGTGGCGCCCCGTCCTAGCGACGGGTTGGTGCAGGCCCAGGCGTCGCCGACGGCCACCACACCGGTGGCGACCGGGACCCCGTCGACCACCAGGCGGCGGTGCCGGTCCTCCAGGCCGGCCATCACGTCGACGCCGGTGATCGGCTCGCCGTCCCGCCAGTGCGCCGCCAGCGGGTAGCGCGCCAGCGCGGCGTCCCAGCGGTCAGGCTCGCGCAGCGCGTGCAGGTGCCGGTCCCGGCCCGCGGTGGTGAAGACCACGCTCCAGGTGCCGTTGTCCCCCGGCAGCGTCAAGACCGACACCGAGTCGTAGTGCTGGAGCAGGTTCGTCTCGGCCCGGGGCAGTTCACCGGTCCGCGTCCGGAAGTGCCGGCCGTAGTAGAAGAAGCCGCAGTCTTCCTGCTCCTCGGCCGGCCGCGGGGCGCCGATGGCCTCCAGCCATGACCCCAGCGGCGAGCGCCGGCCGCAGCAGTCGACCACCAGGTCGGCGCGCAGCGCCTGGCCGCCAGCCGCCAGCACGCCCCTGACCCGGGCGGCGCGCGCCCGTGCTGGCGAATCGGCGAGCAGGCCGGTCACGGCGACGCCGCGGCGGATGGTGAGGCCGGGCGTGCGGCCGGCCACGGCGGCCACCGCCGCCTCCAGCACCGGGCGGCGCGCGGTGACGGTCGTGAAGCGCTCGTCCCCGTCGCGCCGCGGGCCGCGCCGCGACTCCGGGAGCATGGCCAGCGTGTCGAGCCGCAGCCCGCCCGCGGCCAGCACCTCGTCGAGGACCTCCGGCAGTTCCCGCTCCATCCTGGCCCGCCAGGGCGGCAGCATGACGTGCGGCAGGCGGAACTGATTAACTCCCCGGCGCTCCCACGCCTCCCACGCCTGCGCCGGCTCCGGCGGGGCGGCCGGGTCGCGCTCCAGGACCGTCACCTGATGACCATCGCGAGCCAGCAGCATGGCCGTGGACAAACCACACAGGCCCGCGCCTAGTACAAGTATCTCCGCCACCGTGCACCTCCGGGTATCGACTTCGGTACCCGTCAGCATCGGCCCGCGCGGTGCTCAGTCTCCAGGCCAGATGGTGCTCAATCGCTGCTCAGCTGTTCACCCGGGGAGGACAACCGCACCTCGCCGATCTCCACCGCCCACAGCACGTCGGTGAGCTGCTCCACCGCCTTGGCCAGGTGACGCCGGTAGGTACTGAAGGGCAGGCCGAGCACCTCGGCGGCGGCCTCCTGGGTCGGCGCGCCGCGGACGAAGGTGCGCCGCAGTACGGCCTCGAGCGGCTGGTCGCCGAGGCAGCCGATGGCGTCCTCGATGGTCGCGCGGAGCCGTTCGGCGCTTGCGCCGCCGGGCTCCGCTGCCGTCGACAGGGCTACCAGCGACGAGCCCATCAGCGGGCTGGCGGCCAGCCGGTCGGGCCGGCGCAGATCCGGCAGCGCGGACCTGACCGCGGCGGCGAAGCGCGCCCGGTCCAGCGGGGGAGGGCGCAGCAGGGACGCCGGCGGCGGACCGGTGCCGCCCGAGTGCTCCCGCTCGCTCATCAGGTCGAGCCAGGCGCCGGCCGGCAGGCGCCGCCAGTCGTTGCCGTAGACGACGTGCACCCGGCCGTCGAACTCGACCTCCAGCTGCCGGGTGAACGCGATGTAGTCAAAGATCGGCCCCCAGGTGGCGTCGTCGACGATCGCGACGAACGACCACGCCAGCGGGCGCGACACCCACTCGATCAGCGACGACACCGGGCCGGCCAGCACCGCGTACGGATCGCTCTGGTACCCGCGCCGGCCGGCCAGGAACCGCCCGATGCAGATCTGCTCACCCGGGCGGGCCGGGCCCTGCCGCGCCGCGTGGTCCAGCACCGCCCGGATGACCGGATCGCGGTCCTCCATCGGCGAGCCGGTCGGGTGCATGACGTGGAAGACCAAGCTGGCCAGGCCCTGGTGGTCCCGCACCACGCTGAGGAATTCCGGCTGCTCCGCGAACCACCGTTCGGCCAGCCGGGCGCTGCGCTGGCCCTCGAAGTGCTCGATGAGCGACAGCGCCGGCTCGTGATCCTCCCGGCGCGCGGGGACCACCGCGGCCGAACCCTGCGCCCGCAGCGAGCCGATGACCTCGTTGAACGGGCTGCCGCGGTGCAGGTACAAAAGGTGCTGCGCCAGCATCTGCCGGTCGGGTCCGGTGGCCGAACGCAGGCTGGCGACCACGTGGTCGTGAACGACGCGGTGCAGCGCGCGGTACCGTTCGGGCCAGCGGCGCTCGAACTCGGCGTCGAGCACGTCGCGGGCCAGGTCGTGCGGGAAGAGCCCGTTCGGCCCGCGGATGACGAACGGCCGCCGCTCCAGCCACGCCCACACCTCGCCCGCCGCGGCCCCCACCACCTGCCGGAGCAGCTCCTCGGTCGTCAGCCAGGCCATGGCGCAGGCGGCCAGCCCGGTCATGTGCGCGTCCGCGGGCGCGCCCCGGAGCAGCGACTCCAGCAGCGCCGCGACCAGGTCCGGGACCTCGGCGAGGCGGTCGGGCACGGTGCCGGTGACGGCGATGTCGGCCAGCAGCGCCATGGCCAGCGGGTGGCCGCGCCCCAGCCGCACCAGCTGCGGCCGCGCGGCCGACGCCACCCCGGCGCGCTCGAGCAGCTCGCCGCTCTCCGCCTCGTCGAGGTCGCCGAGGCGGTGCACCCCGACCACCGAGCGCCAGCCGGGATCGCTGCGCCAGGGCGCGGCGGGGGCCTCGCGGCCGGCCAGCACGACCGCGCAGTCGGCCGGCAGCGCGGGCAGGAACGCCTGGCGCAGCCAGCCGTCGATGGGGCCGAGCTGCTCGTAGCCGTCGACCAGCAGGACGCCGCCCGTGACCAGCTCACTCAGGCGCCGGCCGGTCTCGGTCCCGAACGGGCGGCCGAGCGCGGCCGCCGCCGCGTCCTCGAATCCCTCGGGCGAGGGATCGACCTCGCGCGCGTCGAGCAGCAGGACGGTCCGGCCCGCGTCCCGCGCCCGGGTGCAGTATTCCAGCAGCAGAGTGGTCTTGCCGATGCCGCCCGGGCCGTGCACCAGCAGGACCCGCCGGGCCGAACGGCCCAGCAGGACGTCGTCGAAGCTGGCCAGCTCGCGCCGACGGCCTACGAAGGTCCGGCGCCGCGCGTCGTCCAGCAGGTCGCCGAGACGCGTCGCCATCGAAGCCCCCTTCCCGGCTACACGGCGATAAGGCGGGGGCACACCTCCGCCGCCCAGGGTCCCCGGTAGACCCATTGAATACCGGATATCGCCGCAACAGAAACCGCTCGCTATGATCAGCGCTTTCAACCGCAGGGTTGACACGTAGGCCGCCGACGTCGTATGGTCGTTTCAACCAGCGAGTTGAAACGGGGGACGCGATGACCGCGGACACGCTGTCTCTGGTCTTCGCCGCCCTCGCGGATCCGACCCGGCGCGACATGGTGGCCAGGCTCTCGGCGGACGACGCGACCGTGAGCCAGCTAGCCGAGCCGTACCAGATGTCGCTGCAGGCCGTTTACAAGCACTTGCGGGTGCTCGAGGACGCCGGGCTCGTCAGCAGGCCGCCCGGGCCGCAGCCCCGGCCGGTGCGCCTGGAGGTCCAGGCCCTCGACCTGATGGACACCTGGATCGAGCGCCACCGGGCCCGGGTCGAGCAACGCTACCGCCGCCTGGACGCCGTCCTGGCGGAGATGAGGGGAGATGAGCATGAACAAGATCACGGAGACGGTCATCGAAGCCGACCCGAAGCTTCCGGTCATCCGGATGACTCGTGACTTCGCGGCCACACCCGCGCAGCTGTTGCGCGCCCACACCGATCCCGCGTTGTTCGCGCGGTGGGTGGGTCCCGACGCCATGGACACCCGGATCGAGCACTGGGACGCGCAGACCGGCGGCAGCTGGCGGTACGCCTCGGTGCACGACGGCACGGAGTACTGGTTCCACGGCTGCTTCCACGAGGTACGGCCGGACCGCATCGTGCAGACCTTCACGTTCGAGGGCGATCCCGACGGAGTCGCGCTGGAGACGCTGTGGTTCGAGGACCTGGGCGACGGCCGCACGCGGCTGCGGACGCAGTCGCTGGTCGACAGCTTCGACAGCCGCGACGCGTGGCTGCGCAGCGGCATGGAGGTCGGCGTCGACGAGGGTTACGCCAAGCTAGACAGGATGCTCGCCGATGGCGCTATCTGACCGCCCGGCCGAGCGGCACCGGCAGGTAGCCGGGCTTTTTACCGAACGGGCCCGCGGTACCCGCTCCTGGGATGCGCCATCGCCGGTCCCCGAGTGGACGGCCCGCGACGTGGTTCGCCACCTGACCGACTGGTTCCCCGCGTTCCTCGCCTCCGGAACCGGAATCGACCTGCCCCGCGGACCCTCGGTGGACGAGAACCCGGTCGCCGCGTGGCAGGTTCACTGCGACGGCGTGCAGGCGGTGCTGGACGATCCGGAGACGGCACACCGGGAGCTCGCCAACCCGCACATCGGCCGCCTGCCCCTGGCGACCGCGATCGACCAGTTCTATACCGCCGACGTGTTCATGCACACCTGGGATCTGTCTCGGTCCACCGGCCAGGACGACCGGCTGGACCCCGGCTTCTGTGCTCAGCTCCTCGGCGGGATGGAGCAGATGGAGCAGGCGATGCGCTCCTCCGGCCAATACGGCCCCCGGGTCGAGGTACCCGACGACGCGGATACCCAGACCAGGCTCCTGGGCTTCATCGGCCGCGACCCCTTCTGGCCGGCCCGCTGAACCGGACCGATGAGTTCGACCTCGATCGATGGTCATTCTCAGCAATGGCCGAACGAACTCAGCGGAGGGACAGCACATGGTAATCGTCGCGGGGCATATCGTCGTCGATCCGCAGCAGCGCGAGTCCTACCTTGCGGACTGCGTGAGCGTCGTGAGGCAGGCCCGCCTCGCACCCGGCTGCCTCGACTTCGCCATTACCGCGGATCTGGTGGACGCCGGCCGTATCGACATATTCGAGCGCTGGGAGTCGCAGGCGGCCGTCGAGGCGTTCCGGGGCAGCGGCCCCTCCGACGAGCAGAGCACCGCGATGCTCGAGGCTTCGGTGGCCGAGTACGACGTCGCGGACGTGCGCTCGCTGACCTGACCGGAAATCCGGTTGCGTCCAGGGCCGGCGGCGGGCCATCGTGGCCGCGTGCTGATCCGACGCGAGACCGAACGCGACGTCGACCCCATCCGCGCCGTCACCGCCGCCGCGTTCGCCCGAAGCCGGCCGCCGGGCCAGATCCCGCCCGAGGCCCCGCTGATCGACGAGCTCCGGGCCGGCCCCGCCTGGCTCCCGGCGCTGTCCCTGGTGGCGGTTACCCCCGCGGGCGACGTCATCGGCCACGTGCTGGGCACCCGCGGGCACGTCGGCCGGGATCCCGTTCTCGCGCTCGGCCCGCTGGCCGTCCGGCCCGACCGGCAGCGGCAGGGCGTCGGCAGCGCGCTCATGCACGCCGTCCTGGGCGCGGCGGACGCGCTGGGCGAGCCGCTGGCGGCGCTGCTCGGCGACCCGGCGTACTACCGCCGGTTCGGATTCGAGCTCAGCTCCGTCTACCAGATCACCCCGCCCGTGCCGCACTGGCAGCCGCACTTCCAGGTCCGCGTCCTGAGCGCGTACCATCCCCGGCTGCGCGGCACGTTCACCTACCCCGAACCCTTCGACCGGACCTGACCGGTCACGTGCGCGCGTCGCACTCGGCCGCGCGCCGCAGCAGTACCGTTCGTTCGGGGATGTTCCTGGTCAGCGCGGCCGCGCGGCGGAACTCGTCGGCCGCCTCACCATCCCGGCCGAGCCGCGCCAGCAGGTCACCGCGGACGCTGGGCAGGTGGTGGTACCCGGCCAGCGCCCGCTCGCCGGCCAGCCCGTCGACGACCTCCAGCCCCCGCTCCGGGCCGAACGCCATGGCCACCGCCACGGCCCGGTTCAGCTCCACCACGGGCGACGGCGCCACCGCCCCGAGCGCCCGGTACAGCAGCTCTATCTGCTCCCAGTCCGTTTCCGCCGCGTCCCCGGCCCGGGCGTGGCAGGCCGCGATCGCCGCCTGCAGCACGTAGGGCCCCGGCGGCCCGCCCAGCGCCTGAGCCCGGAGCAGAGCGGTGAAACCGCGCCTGATCAGCAACTGGTCCCAGCGGCCACGGTTCTGCTCGGGCAGCGGCACCGGCAGCCCGTCGGAATCGAGCCGGGCCGCCAGCCGTGATGCCTGGATCTCCATCAGCGCGACCAGGCCGTGTACCTCGGGTTCGGCCGGCATCAGTTCGGCGAGCACGCGGCCGAGGCGCAGCGCTTCGCCGCACAACGAAGGGCGCATCCAGTCGTCCCCCGCCATCGCCGAGTATCCCTCGTTGAACACCAGGTAGAGCACCTCGAGCACCGAGGCGAGCCGCCCGGGCCGTTCGGCCACCGACGGAACCTCGAACGGGACCTGCCTGCTGGCCAGCGTCTGCTTGGCCCGCACGATCCGCTTGGCGATCGTCGGCTCCGCCGCCAGGAACGCGCGGGCGATCTCCTCGGTGGTCAGGCCGCCGAGCAGACGGAGGGTCAGCGCGATCCTCGCCTCGGTGGACAGCACCGGATGGCAGGAGATGAACATCAGCCGCAGCAGGTCGTCGTCGATCCTGCCCTCGTCCAGGACCTCGTCGAACTCGGCGGGGGCGCCGTGCGGCCCGGTTTCCAGCTCGCGGCCGAGCAGGTTCAGCTTGCCGGCCAGCCGCTCGTTCCGGCGGATCCGGTCGATGGCCCGGTGCCGGGCGGTCAGCATGAGCCAGGCCCCGGGATTAGCCGGGATGCCGTCGGCAGGCCACTGCTCCAACGCGGCGACGAGGGCGTCCTGCGCCAGTTCCTCGGCCAGCCCGACGTCCCGGAGCAGCCCGGTCAGCCCCGCGATGATCCGGGCCGACTCCAGCCGCCACACCGCCTCGATCGCGCGGTGCGCCGCCTGCGTACTAGCGTCCGCGGTCACTCATCCCCGGGGCCGAACACCTGGCGGATGTCGCCCTCGCCGTCCCCGACCACCTTCCAGAACCGCCGGGCCAGCTCCAGTGCCTCGTCCTTCGACCGGACCTCGATCAGCGCGAAGCTGACGATGACCTCTTTGGACTCGGTGAACGGCCCGTCGGTCAGCGTGATGTTCCCGCCGGACGCCACCACGTGCGTGCCGCGGTCCAGGCCGCCCGTGGCCAGCAGCACCCCGGCCCTGGTCAGCTCCTCGACAAAGCGCCCCATCTCGGCGTAGAGCTGCTCATCCGGCGGGCGTCCGCCGCCGTTGAGCGTCATCAGGAAGCGCATCGAGACCTCCAGAAAGTTTTCTTCCCCGTCGTGTCCATCCGGCCGGTCCCCGTTCGAAGCGTCAGCAGCAGGCCGGACGACAGAGCCGGCCGCCCCAGACGGAGGAGACCACCATGAGGAAGATCGTAGCTGGCCAGTTCATCACGCTCGATGGCGTCGTCGAGGTCCCCGAGGAGTGGACGGGGCCGTACTTCACCCCCGAGCTCGGGCAGGCCATCGGGTCGATGATGGCGGCGCAGGACGCCATGCTGCTCGGCCGGGTCACTTACGAGATGTTCGCCGCGCACTGGCCGAACCAGACCGGCGACATGGCCGACACGATGAACGGCACCCCCAAGTACGTCGTCTCCGGCACCCTGGAGTCCGCGGACTGGCAGAACACGACCCTGATCCCGGCGGCCGGCGCGTTCGCCGAGATCGCCAAGCTCA
>Ga0207706_10007235_pt1 | contig 10262 bp, 11 predicted proteins | sample KBSC53metaG_FD_184318 | JGI IMG/M metagenome (GOLD analysis project Ga0207706, IMG submission 184318) | Corn rhizosphere microbial communities from Kellogg Biological Station, Michigan, USA - KBS C5-3 metaG (SPAdes) (version 2) | ecosystem: Host-associated > Plants > Roots > Rhizosphere > Soil ... | reverse complement strand
TGCGCCTATGACGCGCGAGCTCGAGCATGTTGCAATGTCCGACGAGGTCCGACTGCACATAGGCCTGCGGATTTTGGAGGCTGTACCGGACACCTGCCTGAGCACCCAAATGGACGATGCGGTCGAAGTCCGAGGTCCGCGCAAGCTCGTCGAGTACGCCTGCATTGGCGAAGTCGATTTGGTCGAAACGGAAACGGTCGCCGAAATCGGAAGTCAGCCGCTCGAGCCGTGCCCGCTTCAGTGCCGGATCGTAATAGTCGTTGACGTTATCGATGCCGACGACTTCGTCGCCACGCGCGAGAAGCGCACGCGCCGTACTGGATCCGATAAAGCCAGCCACCCCCGTGACGAAAACCGTCATGAACGCCGCTTAGCCGCAGCCGTGCAGCAATTGCGAGTCCTCAATTGTGCGGGCGCGAACAGTCCTCAGCCAACGCGGCGACCGTCAATATTCCCCGGAGGCGAATAGCGGCAGATCAGATAGTCCCATTCCGCGGCCGGGTAGACGGCGCATCCGACATGGGTCGTCCCCGCCCAAACGACCTGCGTGTAGTGCGCCACATCGTCCCAGCGGCCGGTTCGGCTGACATAGGGAAACGTGCCGGGGCGGTAATTGGCCTTCTCCCTGATCCAGTAGCCGACCATTTGTTCGGGGCTGAACGCGCCGCGACTGCCCATCCACAGATTCTCGCGCTGTCCCTCGCGACCGGCCCGCGGCGAATGCCGGAGGCGGCCGAGCCTCGCCAGCACCGGCCCGTAGGATGCCGCGGCGGCCGCAAGGGCCGCGTCCCACTGCAGCGGGCGAACGCCCAGTCGAGAGCGTTCGGCATTGTGCGCGGCAAGGATGCGCGCAGCGAAGGATTGCGAACGATAGGCGGCGCCATTGGCCGGAACAGCGGACCCGCAGATCAGAGCAAGCGCAGCGCTTACGAATATCAAATAGCGCACGAATACCCCCACCCAAACCAGGATGAGAGTGAATCCGGCCGTGAAGTGACTCAATAGGGTTGGGATGGACTGCTCATCGGCCCGTCGCTGCGCTGACTCGGCTTGGCGATAAGATTCGCTTCGCCGCCTGTTAAATTATTGTTATGTCGCTTGAATGAGCCGCGCTGGTAAGCACCTGGCCGAGATGAGGCGGTCGCCGGAAAAGGACTGGCCGATCTGTGAAATCATCGAGACATGCGGAGCGTATGGCGTGCGCTGCGTCGCTCCTGCAGGTGGCTCACACTATGTCGTATCCCATCACCTGATCGATGGATTGTTGACCATCCCGTCGAAGCGACCGCTGAAGCCGCTTCACGTGATGCTTCTCGTGGAACTGCTTGAGGCAGTAGTTGAGGGCAAGAAATGGTACGCGGCTACGAAGTCGTCGTTCAGCTTCTGAGCGCGCGGCTCGGAGGCGGCTTCGTCGCCTACGCACCTGCGCTCAGGGGTTGCTTGGCCGATGGCGGAACGAGTGAACGGGCTATCGAAAATTTGGCGGACGCAGTCGATTGCTGGCTGGAATATGCAAGGCTGAGCGGCCGTAGGATCCCCTTGGCGGCGACGGTGGAACCAATGGAAGTCCCCGCGGATTTTGCCGAATGACGACTAGCCTCGGGCGATTTTTCGAAACAAGATTTCCAGTAGCGTTCCGGACCTAGCTTCTCACCCGGGCTCCCTGTAGGTCTGTTCGTCTCACGTGGTGTCGTCACGGGATGATCAAGGAATATGAACGTCCGCGCTGTGGTTTCCAGCGAAACGGTTTCGACCGTCCCGGGTAGCCACCAGTCTCCGCTCTTGCGGCGGCGCTTCCAGTTCGCCGGAGCACTCATTGTTTCCGCCGTCGTGCCTTATGCCGTGCGCTCGCTCACAATTCATGGAGCAGCATTCGACCCACCCGTCGCCAACGCACTATTCGCGAACCTGATTGCCGTCACGCTCGCCATGTGGGTCCGGCTTTCGATCGCCACCTACCCGGGCATCCGATCGAGTTATTACATCATCCCTCTCGCGGCGGCGGCGCATGCCACGGTGATCGTTCTGCTGCTGATGGCGCGCCTTCCCTACGACCGGCTCGCGCTGCTGTCGGGCGTCCTGCTCCACATCCTGTGGAATTACGCAATCTACTTCAGGGTCGAGCGCCGCCTGCGGCCAAGGATCGCGATCGTTCCCTTCGGAGATGCCGAGAAGCTGAATTCGATTGAGCAGGTGCATTGGATGAAGGTCAATGCCCCCCGTCTTGAGGGCCTCGTCTGTGATGCCCTGGTTGCCGATTTCTCAGCGGACATGCCGAACGAATGGGAAGGCTTTCTGGCCGATGCGGCGCTTGCCGGCCGCGTGGTCTATCAGCACAAGCAGCTGTCGGAATCCCTGACCGGTCGGGTTGAACTGACGCATCTTTCGGAAAACAATTTCGGTTCGCTGGTCCCAATGCGCGGCTGGTTCCACCTGAAGAGCCTCGCCGATTTCATGGTCGCTGTTGCCCTACTCCCCATTGCATTGCCGGTGATGGCCGTCGCAGCGGTTGCAATCCGGCTGGAAGATAGCGGGCCCATATTGTTCAGCCAGGCGCGGATCGGTCACGCGGGGCACCGCATCACGGTCTACAAATTCCGGACCATGCATCAGGTCGAGGTCCAGAATGAATTGCATGCGGCAATGACCAGCAAGAACGACGACAGAATTACTCGGGTGGGCGCATTCCTGCGCCGTTATCGCGTCGACGAACTTCCTCAGATCTTCAATATCCTGAAGTTCCAAATGAGCTGGATCGGTCCGCGACCGGAGGCTGAGGTGCTGTCGATCTGGTATACCGGCGAATTGCCGTTTTACCGTTACCGGCACGTGGTTAAACCAGGCATCTCTGGCTGGGCGCAGGTCAATCAGGGACATGTTGCCGAAGTCGAACAGGTCCATCGAAAGCTGCAATACGACTTCTACTACATCAAATATTTCTCGCCCTGGCTCGACCTGCTGATCTTGTTCAGGACGATCAGGACGATGCTAACTGGATTCGGGGCTAAGTAAGCCTACGCCGCACGGGCGAGCGACTGCCGCTGCTCTCTTTGCCAGGCCTGGAACATCAGGATTGCCCAGATCGCGGGTGTCGAATCGCTCCTGCCATCAAGATGGTCGCGCCAGCGCCGCTGAACGATCGCCGGATCGAACCAACCCTCGGCAGCCATGCGCTGAGGATCCAGAAGGTCTTCTGCCCAGTGGCGAAGCGGGCCCTTAATCCATTGTCCCACGGGAATTGCGAAGCCTGCCTTGGGCCTTTGAAACATCTCGCGAGGCGCGTGCCGGTACAGCAGCTCTCGAAGGATGTGCTTCCCGCTGCGTCCCCGGATTTTCATATGTAGCGGGATACACGCCGCGACCTCGGCAACACGATGATCGAGGAACGGAACTCGGGTTTCGAGGCTGACGGCCATGGACGCGCGATCCACTTTGCAGAGGATGTCGTCCGGCAAATAGGTGACGGCATCGCAGTACATCATGCGTATGGCAGACGGCACCGGCGTTCCCAGCGACAGATCCAAGCCCTGGACGGGGTGCGCGTTGCCAAGGACTGGACTGCGTTCCAGGCTCCACTCGTCGAGGAAACTCGAATAGACGTCCTCGAACCGGCGCGCGCTTCCAGCAACTCGCAGCGCCTTCTGGAATTTCCCACCGAAATGCGGATTGTCCTTGCCCGGAAGAGTGCCCACAATTCCCTGCCAGACGGCTGGTGAAATGCGGCCAAGCGGCCGTGCCGCAACGGCTCTCATCGGTAATGGAATGAGCCGCATGCGCCTCCACAGCCACGGCGCGAGGAAGTGCCGATTATATCCGCCGAAGAGTTCGTCGCCCCCGTCGCCCGTGAGGGCCACCGTTACCTGCTGACGCGCGAAGCGGCTGACCAGATGCGTCGGGATCTGGGAGGAGTCGGCGAAAGGTTCGTCGTACATCGCAGGAAGATGCGGAATGACGTCGCGGGCTTCTTGCACCCGAACGACATGCTCTTCATGAACCGTGCCGAGGTGACCAGCGACGCGGCGCGCGCTCTCGGCTTCGTTGAAGCCGCCCTCCTCGAAGCCGATCGAGAAAGTGCGGACCGGCGTCGTCGAATGCTTCTGGTAAAGAGCAACCACGGTCGAGCTGTCGATGCCGCCGGACAGGAAGGCGCCGACTGGAACGTCAGCCATCGACTGGCCTTTGATTGCTTCGCCGAGCACCCTGTCGAGCAAGTCGATCGCCTCGCGCTGGTCGGCGATGGGATTTTCCATTCCTCGAGTGACAACGTCGCGATAGGACCAGTACCGAACGAGCTTCGACCGGCCGCTCTGCCATCCCGGCTCCGGCGGCTCGGAAAGCGGTGTCCCTGCGATTTCCGGCGCAACGGTCAGGACGCATCCGGGCTGCAGTTTGTAAATCCGTTTGTAGATGGAGAGGGGCGCCGGAATGTACGTCCGCGCCGCGTAAGCCTGGAGCGCGCTCCGGTCGATTTCGCCTTCGAACTTCGGATGGGCGCGAAGCGCCTTCAGCTCGGAACCGAACAGGAAATCCCGTCCTACCCAACCGTAATACAGTGGCTTTTCACCGAACCTGTCGCGGACAAGGCTCAGCTGGCGGTCGCGGCGGTCCCAAAGCGCAAAAGCGAACATGCCGACCATTCGGTCGAGCGTTGTGGAAAGCCCCCACAGGCTGATGGCCTGGAGCAATGTTTCCGTGTCGCTATGTCCTCGCCATGCCCCTTCGGGTGCTCTTCCGCTCTCTTCCAGCTCGGAGCGCAGCTTCGCGTGATTATAGACTTCGCCGTTGTAGCTGATCACCCAGCGGCCGTCGGCAGAGACCATTGGTTGATGCCCATGGGGCGATAGGTCGACGACCGAGAGTCGGCGATGGACGAGAGCGAGTCCGGCCGATGAATCCGACCAGATTCCATCGTCGTCCGGCCCGCGATGCGTGATCGTCGAAGCCATTTTGGCGGGAAGATCGGGAGGCACCACGTCGGATGAAATTATTCCGGCGATTCCGCACATTCGGCGTCCAACTCCCGAGGATTCACGTAGCTAAGCGCGTCGCCGCGCAACGGCAATGGCGGCCATGGTTGCCAAGGGAAACCCTGCAATCCATAGCAATGGCATAAATTGAGGGGGCTTTCCGCGGTGTCCGTTCTCACAGTTGCCGGCTGCCGATTGATCGACCTGCCGGTTCGCGGCGACAAGCGCGGTTCGCTGGTGGCGGTCGAGGTGGGTACGACCCTGCCCTTCCCGATCGAACGCGTCTACTACATCTACGGTACCCTTCCCGGAGTCAGCCGGGGCTTTCACGCACATCGCAAGCTTCGCCAATGGGCGATTGCCGTGTCCGGCTCCTGCACGATGCTGCTCGATGATGGAGCGCAACGAGTTCCGGTCCGGCTCGATCGACCGGACAAGGCGCTCGAGCTCGGCCCAATGATCTGGCGGGAGATTCATGACCTCTCGCCGGACGCTGTGCTGATGGTCCTCGCGGACACCGCGTACGATGAAGCGGACTATATCCGCAGCTACGACGATTTCCGAGCAATGGTCGGATTGGGACCGGGATGACTGTACCCTTCCTCGACCTGGCGGCGGCGACGGCGGAGCTGCAGGCCGAGATCCACGCCGCGGTCGGCCGTGTGATCGGCTCGGGCTGGTATATCGGCGGGACCGAAGTCGCCGAGTTCGAGGAGCGCTACGCCGATTATTGCGGCGCAGGCCATTGCGTCGGTGTCGGCAACGGGCTCGACGCATTGCACCTGACGCTTAGGGCGATGGGAGTTGGTCCGGGCGACGACGTGATCGTCGCCAGCAACGGCTTCATCGCCACCTGGCTTGCAGTCAGCATGACCGGCGCGACGCCAATCCCCGTTGAGCCGGATCCCCTCACGCACAACCTCGATCCGTCGCTGGTCGAAGCGGCGATCAGCGAGCGCACGCGAGTGATCCTGCCGACGCATTTGTACGGCCAGCCAGCCGATATCGACCCTCTGCTCGAGATCGCCAAACGGCACGGATTGCGCCTGGTCGAAGATGCTGCGCAGGCGCACGGCGCGCATTATAAGGGACTCCGAGTGGGAGCCCATGGCGATGCCGTGACCTGGAGTTTCTACCCCAGCAAGAACCTCGGCGCATTGGGCGACGGGGGTGCGGTGACCACCAACGATCCGGACCTTGCCCGTCGAATCCGCGAGCTCGGCAATTACGGCTCCGCAAAGCGCTACGTGAACGACGTCAAAGGCGTGAACTCGCGCCTCGATCCGCTTCAGGCGGCCGTGCTCTCGGCCAAGCTCGATTATCTCGACGAGTGGAACGACCGGCGCGGCGCCATCGCTCGCCTCTACGGCGAAAAGCTTCGGCACGATGGTGTCACGCTGCCTTACGTGTCGAACTGGGCCGAGCCCGTGTGGCACCTGTTCGTCGTCCAGTGCGAGGCGCGCGATGCTCTCGCCGATTGGCTGGAGAAGGCAGGCGTCCAGACATTGGTCCACTACCCCATCCCGCCACATCGGCAGCGCGCCTATGCGGACATGAAGCTGCCGGAAGGCAGCCTTCCAATCGCCGAGCGGCTGGCCCGAACCGTGCTCAGCCTGCCGATTGGTCCCCATCTGTCAGCAGCGAACGCACACCAAGTAATTGAAGCGGTCTGCACCTCAAAATGCGTAATGTCGTGACCCCAACGGTCTCGGTGCTGATGCCTGCATTCAATCACGAGAAATTCGTTCAGCAGGCAGTTCGAAGCATCTGGGATCAGAAGGTAAAAGACATAGAACTTATCGCCATCGATGACGGCTCGAGGGACACCACGCCTCGGCTACTCCAGGAGCTTGCCGCCGTTTCCCCCATACCGATGCGAGTCACCGTGCAGGCCAACGCGGGCGTTTCATCGACCCTGAATCGAGCCCTGGCCAGGGCCAGAGGCGAGTGGGTCACGGTACTCGCTTCCGACGATTATTATGGTCCCGATTTTCTGAAACGGAATCTGGAAGTCGCAAGAGATCACGGGCGTATGGATATCGCCCAACACAGCGACGCTTTTCTTGTGGATCACGAAGGTCGCATCACCGGCACATTGGACTCGGTCTCTGTCCTCGCACCGCTGCAAGGTGATGCGTTCGATCTTCTGGCCACAGGTGGCGGACGACTCCTTCCGATCTCCATGTTCGCGCGTAGGGACCTTCTTGCGTCGATCGGTTATTGTGATGAGGCGCTCGTCAATGAGGATTACGATCTTCACTTGCGGCTCGCGAGGGTTGCGAAATTTGAATATATCAATGAGCCGCTCGTTTCCTCACGATACACTCCCGGCAGCTTCGGTAAGCAACCCTGGCGTTTCGGGAGCAGCGTCATAACTGCTCTGGAAAAGCACGAAGATCTCCTGGGCGATCGGCTGCCAGAAATATTGAGGGAGCGCGCCCTAACCATTGCATCGGGTTGCTTCGAATACGGCCGTCCCGCCCACGGGCTTGTTTGGGACGTACGGGCGCTCCATTATTCCCATACGCCGGCATTGAAAGTTCAGAGCGTCTTAAGTGGAGTGAAAGGAGCCCTTGTGGGACTTTCGCGATACGCGCTGACTGCGATCATTGGCCGCGAAAAACTCGTTCGGCTAAAGCGGCGAATGACCCGTCGGTGAGGCCTTCTTTTCTACTGCGCCAATAGCGCGCGCAGGATTACCCGCCACTATCGTGAAAGGAGGAACGTCACGAGTAACGACGCTTCCCGCGCCGACGATAGCCATCGTGCCGACCCTCACGCCCGGAAGTATGATCGCCCCGGCGCCTATCCAAGCGCCGTCATCTATGGCGATCGGCTGATTTCCATACCTTCGATTTTCGAGGTCGCCGAAGGTCGCAGGATCGAGTCCGAAGTCCATGATCATGCAGCCGGCCGACAGGATCACGTCATCGCCAATTGTGATTCCGCTACCGCCGTGCAGGAAAACGCCCTGGTTGATCGCGCACTTACTGCCAAGTCGGACACCCTTAGGACGAATTACGGTAAAGGGTCCGAAAATCTCCGCCTTCCGGCCGAAGAGAAAATAGCCGCGGGCCCTCCGCAGGATACGCATGATGCGACCGGCCATCAAAGCGCTCCGCGCATAAAATCATGGGTGACCGAACGCGCCCCGAAGCTCTCCTTCTGCCTGAGCAGACCTTCATTCAGCTCCCGACCCCCATGCGTCGTCGACGTCCCGAAGCTCAGCCACGCTGCGCCGTCTGTGCTCGCTTCCTCAATCAAACCGGCAATCACGACGTCGAGAGCGCCTGCCGTCCGGCCTTCGTCTGATACGGCAATGTACTGCGTGTGCCACGCGGTCGGGTAGCGATACACGAGAATGCCTGCGAGCATCTCGCCATCCTGCTGCACAGTCCGCAGCAGAATGTGCTCCGGAAAGCGATCCTGAAGTAACTCCAGTTCCTTACAAGAATGAACTGGCTCGACCCCGTGACGCGTTGCGAGAACCGTCGTCACCAACCCATGAAATTGGCTGATGGAGCCAAGACCACTCTGAAGCCCGGCTTTGGCTCCCTTCGCCAATGCGCGCTTCCGCATGCTGTTGGGACGCAAGGGTTTATCGAGAGGAAGGGCGCTCGAAAGGTCTCGCCGAACCAATTCGAAACCTCGGCGCCACAATGCATAGTCGGTTTCCGCTGATGGGTAGGACGCCAGGAACGCCGGGATCAACCGCACTTCGAGCTCCTTGGCTCCCCAGGTGCGAAGTGCGCCGAGCATGGCGTCGATCACTTCGAGTGCCACCTCGCCTCGCAAATCATCTCGAAACAGCGGCCCACCAAAGGTCAGCCCGCCATGGCTGGAGGCGAGTGCCGTCTCATGGTCGATGGATGCGGGTAAGACAGCAGCGAGATCGCCGCCGACATATGCCATGGCCGAAAAATCCTCGAACCGGTCGGCATGATAATCCATGTAGCCGCGAAGGAATTGGAACAGGCCGTTGCGGGAATTCTGAACAAGGCGATCCCATTCGCCTGCCAACTCTGCCCGGTATCGCCTCACCTCTATCGTCATAGCGATTTTACCAAGGTCAGAATGTGAGCCTCGTCATCCTGGCTTTCGAGCCCAAACCCCATTTTCCCGTAGGTCCGTAGGGAGCGTTCGTTTGATTCGTGTACAATGATGGTCAGGAGCTTGATCCCAAGCCTTCGAGCCTCTTCCTCGCAGGCCTCGATGATGCAACCACCGACGCCGCGGCCCCAGTAAGCCCGCTCGCCGATGTAGCACCAGGTTTCGGCTGCCGACCCGCTGATGTGCTTGAGGCCGGCAGCACCGATCGGTCTCCCGTCTGCGCTTTCTACGCCCCAGATCTTGTAATCGTCTCGGTCAGGCAAACTCTCGAAGAATTGAATTTGATCTTCCCGGGTAAAATCTGGCGCCATCGTCAGGACCTTGATCTCCGGGTCACGCAGCCAGTCCCAGCTTCGATCGAGATATTCGCGAGTGAAGGGGATGAGCTTAACTCGTGCCAAATCCGGGCTTCCCAATTAGACAATTGCTTCGAACGACATTTACAAACCAGCCGAGCTTATTCCCGGAAGCAATCAAAAACATCTGGCGGGTCTCGCGGTGAGAGGGGTTCGATTGAAACGAAGGCTGCAACGAACTTGAGGCGGTCTTCGTGAACGTCGATCGCGACTCCTATCGAAGGATCCTGGGGGCAACCGTTATCATGGGCGGGGCGACGATCGCGTCGATCCTGATCGGCGTCGTTCGAACCAAGGTCTTCGCGCTCGTGATCGGCCCTGCGGGGATCGGCGCAATCGGCCTCTTCACCAGCATCATGGCAACCGCCGGCGCTGTCGGAAGCATGGGGCTCGGGTTCAGCGGCGTGCGCGAGATCGCAGCCGGCGAGGAACGGCGAGCGCTGGTCCGAAGAGCCATTTGGTATGCCGCCTGGCCGCTGGCGTTCCTGACTGCCGCCGTGATTTGGCTCGCACGTTGGGAAATCTGCCGCTGGGTCGGCGTTGGACCGGATCAAGCGCTCGGCGTCGGCCTCATCGGTATTGCCGCAGCCTTGTCGATCATCGCTTTGATCCAGACGGCCGAGATCCAGGGCATCGGTCGCGTGGGGGACGTCGCCAAGGTGCGGGTGATAGGCGCTCTTCTCGCGCTCCTCCTCGGCGTTTCGGCCGTCGTCTATCTTGGCCCGATCGGAATCGTGTTAGCCGTTGTCGCCATTCCCGTCGGAAACGTGCTGGCGGCGTTGCCATATCGGCCGCGATTTGAGCGCGTCGTACCCGCCGGCGCCAGGCT
>Ga0207706_10007230_pt1 | contig 10266 bp, 10 predicted proteins | sample KBSC53metaG_FD_184318 | JGI IMG/M metagenome (GOLD analysis project Ga0207706, IMG submission 184318) | Corn rhizosphere microbial communities from Kellogg Biological Station, Michigan, USA - KBS C5-3 metaG (SPAdes) (version 2) | ecosystem: Host-associated > Plants > Roots > Rhizosphere > Soil ... | reverse complement strand
AAATGCAATATACCGGCAAATCGTTTTCAAAATCACTGGGAAAACTGCTTAATTTTATTCTACTTGAAAAGAAGAAATATAAAGAGATCCCGTCTGACGAAATATTTCCTGCCCAGCGAAGATATTCATCACATTACAATGATTTTTTTATTGCCAAAATTTTTAACGGGATTGTTGGGCGACTGCTCTATTCGCTGAATTATTTCCAGTTTATACAAAATGGTAAGATTCAGCTCTATATTTTATATGGGGTTTTCTTTATTGTCCTGGTGTTTTTGGGAACGATGTTTAACTTGATATAATGGGAATGATCACAGGAATATTATTGCCTATAGTTACAGCAATTTCATTAGCAAATGTGAAATGGAAAGGTATAACCACAGTATTAACTGTTATAGCCATTGCCTGTTTCAGCAGCATTTTAGCGATTGGGCCGCTGACAGGAACGGATTTCGAATATATCTATAACGGTTCATTAATTACCGGCAAAATAGCCCTAAGGATGGATGCTTTATCCGGCTTATTTATTCTGATCATCAATTTTACCTTCCTCACAGGCGCTTTTTACGGTTTCCAGTACATGAAGGCTCACCGGAATCAGAAAGCAAATTTATCTATTCACTGCATCAGCTTTGTACTTCTCCACATAAGCCTGGTTAGCATTTGCTCGCTGCAAAATTCCATTGTATTTCTTACTGCATGGGAAGTAATGGCCTTGTCCTCATTCATGCTGATCATCTTTGAGCATGCGAAAAGGGATACACTAAATGCAGGAATAAATTTTTTAATTCAGTCGCATGTTTGCATCATGTTCCTGATGCTGGGCTTTATCTGGATAGCTCTCAAAACGAATTCCTATGATTTTAAAGCGATCACGGTTTATTCCTCTTCTAATTCATTACTGGCCGGCTTTGCCCTCTTCTTTTGTTTCTTTATAGGATTCGCGATTAAAGCAGGCTTTGTTCCCTTTCATACATGGTTACCCTACGCACATCCCGCGGCTCCCTCGCATGTATCAGGTGTGATGTCCGGAGTGATTATCAAAATCGGCATCTACGGCATATTGAGAATGTTGTTACTGATAAAAACTGATTATCTCGTGACCGGCTATGTCATCCTTTTTATTTCTATAATCACCGGGATCTACGGAGTAATGCTTGCCATCATTCAACACAACCTGAAAAGACTTCTTGCTTATCATAGCATCGAAAACATCGGAATTATAGGCATAGGTATCGGTCTTGGCTGTATAGGAATAGAAAAAGAAAACAATGTCTTAACCTTCCTGGGATTTGCAGGTGCCATGTTGCATACGCTGAATCACTCTTTGTTCAAATCCCTGTTGTTTTATGGAGCGGGTAATGTTTACCAGGCTACTCACACCATGGATATAGAAAAACTGGGAGGTATTGGCAAACAAATGTCACATACGGCCTTTTTATTTTTAATTGCATCACTTGCTATTTGCGGATTGCCTCCTTTCAATGGATTTGTTTCTGAATTTCTTGTTTACAATGGCATGTTTACCGGCCTGCATAGTTTCGACAAAGCATTGCTTTCATGGCTGGTTTGCGGCTTATTTGGACTGGCTCTTATTGGTGGGTTGGCTATGTTCTGTTTTACAAAGGCGTTTGGCCTTGTTTTCCTTGGAACTCCCCGCCATCATTTTCATGATACTCCAAAAGAAGCTGGTATTGGAAAACTGATCCCCATGTATGCAGTAGTTCTCCTAATTATATCAATTGGTTTATTTCCTAAGATTTTTATTACTGCACTTTCAAAACCTGTAGCTTTATTTACTCATAACGCTGGTAACAAATTACCAGCGGCAAATATACCGGCAGGGGAAGCACTATCAATGATTGGATTATGTGCAGCAGTTTTCTTTTTACTGGCCGGATTGATATACCTCGTCAGAAAAAAACTAATCCTCAATAAACCGGTCGACTATAATAAAACCTGGGGATGCGGATACACTGGCTCCCAGGAAAAAATGCAATACACAGCCAGCTCATTTGTGCGGGCATACCGGAAACTTGCAGAACCACTTCTTTCGATACGAAAAAAGAAAAAAGAAATAAAAGAAGTGTTCCCAATGGATGGTATACAGGAAACCCATCCTTACGACAAGGTTGAAGAATGGTTGATAGATTACCCTTTGCAACTGCTAAAAGGGTTTTTTAACAGGTTTACCTTTTTGCAGAATGGGAATTTGCAGTTTTATATACTGTATGGAGTAGTTTTTATAAGCCTTGTATTAGGAGTTCCCTTTCTCGCCGATTACATAAAATCATTGATTGGTTTTTTAAATAAGCTATAAAGTAATGATCAGTTTTGTTTTGATTATCCTGACAGGTTTTTTCTTTAGCGGAATCATTATCCGGACTAAAAGTATCACATCCGGCCGCAAAGGGCCTGGCATTTTTCAGCCGATGAAGGACGTAATACGTTTGTTCAAAAAAGCAGCAGTCTACAGCAAAACAACCAGTTTTATTTTTCAGATAGCGCCCAGCATTTATTTTGCTTCCGTTATTATGGCCATTATGATCATTCCATTGGGTGAGTATAAAGGGATCATATCTTTTGAAGGGGATTTTGTATTTTTTGCCTATGTATTAGGTGTCGGAAGATTTTTCATCATTATTTCCGCGTTAGATACAGGCAGCAGCTTTGAGGGAATGGGTGCTAGTCGTGAAGCCCTGTTTTCTATGTTTGCCGAACCCGCTTTTTTTATTTTGATGGGTTCATTGGCGCTTCTTACCGGACATACCTCTTTCCATGAAATCTTTGCTTCGCTGCATTTCGGCTCTTACATCTCCTATATACTTGGCGTGCTGGCGACATTTGTACTGATCATGATTACAATGATTGAAAACAGCCGTATGCCGATTGATGATCCGAAGACTCATCTTGAACTTACGATGATCCATGAAGTGATGATTCTCGACAATAGCGGTCTTGATCTGGGTATGATCCTGCACGCCACGAACTTGAAATTCGCCATGTACGGAGCATTAATTGCAAACCTGTTCATGGGTAATTTTCCTTTGTACCTGACCATACCCATATTCTTTGGGATGCAGATATTCTTTGCTATCGTCGTCGGATTGCTTGAATCGTTTACGGCGAGATTCAGGATGAACCATAACGCACAATACATATTGGCATTATCATCGGTTTCATTATTGATTTTCTTAGGGGTGTTGCTGATGCTGGGAAAATTTAGTTAATCATTAAAACGGGCAATAACAGAGATGACGAATGTATTATTAATAACGTTTACTATTTCTCTCCTTTACCTCGGCATAGCACACCGCTTGCTCACCTACATAAAAATTTTGGCATTCCAGGGCGTATTGCTTTTTGGGATCGCTTTTATTGAACTTATTCAAATCAATGCGGTCAATCTTACCCTCGTACTTCTGGAAACTATCGTTGTGAAAGCAATTGCAATCCCTTTATTCGTGAATTATGTTATGAAGCGCAACCGGATAACACGTGACGCAGAACCTTTCGTGCCTAATTTTATTTCTCTTATCATTATCACACTCATTATTATCATCACCTTTATTTTATCCAATGCAATGAGCGACACACGAATAAGTAAAATATATTTTGTCGTCGCCCTGTCTACGTTGTTTACAGGGCTATACATTATTGTAACAAGAAGTAAAATCATCACTCATATCCTTGGATATTTAGTTATTGAAAATGGTGTATTTATTCTATCACTGGCGGTGGGCAATGAAATGCCCATGCTGGTAAACCTGGGTATTCTTCTTGACATCTTTGCCAGTGTTTTCCTGTTGGGAATTTTCGTAAACCGTATAGGTGATGTATTGAAGGATGTTGACGTTGACAAACTAAAGAATTTAAAAGATTAAAACGTAAATAACGTATAGCATGGTTGGAATCTATTTAGCGGGAGCTTTTTCTATAAGCGGGTTATTATTTTTCAACAGGAATCGTGTTTTAAAATACCTGCTGATAGCAGCATTTTTGCTTTTACAAATTGGATTTACCGTTTACGAATGCCTGCACATAAACACTACTGACCTGAATTATTTTACACCCGATTCTTTGGGTTTGCTGCTCCTGATAACGCTAACCATCATCAGCATACCCGCTTTTTATCACAGTTATGTTTATTTGGGAACAAAGCAGGACAATCCGAAACATACGGCTATCTATTTTGCTGCCGTGGTTGCGCTGCTGACTTCAATAAGTGCGGCTTATCTTTCTAACCATATAGCTGTTACATGGATCTTTGTAGAATTAACCACGCTGAGTGCCTCCGCCCTGATTTATCACCGCAGAAATAATCGTTCACTGGAAGGTACCTGGAAATATGTCTTTGTGTGCGCAATCAGCATCACACTGGTCTTCATCGGCATTTTATTTTTAAGTTTTTCCTTGCCCGGTGCAGGTGCAGATGATCTTTCCTTTAAAAATCTCCTGGTAAAAGCTCCCCAATTGAATGTATTCTGGTTGCGACTCGCCTTCATTTTTATATTTACGGGGTTTACGGCTAAATTGGGATTGGTTCCTATGTACACTGCAGGAATAGATGCAAAGGATAAGGCTCCTTCTCCTGCCGGCGCTTTGCTTTCCAGTGTTTTGATGAATGTTGGATTCGTGGGTATTTTTCGATCCTATATCGTAGCCGCAAACTCTCCTATTCATCAATGGGCAAATCATGTTATCATTATAGCAGCGCTGCTTTCCATCCTTGTGGCAACGGTTTATATGACCAAGGTCAAAAATATTAAGCGGATGTTTGCTTATTCCAGTATCGAACATTCGGGTATCATTATGCTTGGCCTGGCAGCCGGGGGAGTGGGATATTACGCCGCTATACTTCACACCATTTTACATGCTTTTATTAAATCAAGCCTTTTCTTTCAGCAGGGCCAGATCTACCGTATTTATCAAAGCAAGAGCATCTATGATGTTGGTAATTATTTTAAATATAATGTTACGGGATCTATGGTCATATTGCTTGGTTTCTTTTTTGCCACGGCTATGCCACCCTCCGGATTGTTTATAAGTGAATTCATGATTTTCCGTTCATTGTTTGAATCTGATTATTTGTGGATTCTGATTGTGGTGATGTTGCTGCTTACGATTATAATCTGGGCTTTTGGAAAAAACATTTTTAAACTTCTTTTTACTCCTCCTGTGGATTTTAAAGAAGATGGACTTGAGCGAATAAAGCCCGCTGAATCCATATCACAATTTATCTTACTGGGGCTGGTTGTTTACCTGGGACTGAACCCGCCGCAGGAATTTGTAACACTTATTCAGGAAGCCATAAAAAGTCTGCCGCATTAATATGAATTACACCAGCGTACGTAATAATGATACAATACCCGTTAACTCCATCCCCGAATTGGATTATCCCGGGTTTCTTGAATTGAATGTATCAACGCTCATGAAGGGAGCCGGTTCGCATTGTGTAAATTATTTTGGATTCCCTCATGCTGATAAAATCAAGTTGATCTGTTGTATCGCCAGCGATGATCATCATTTGATTAATATTTCATCCTCAATCGTGGACACAAAACAGCCCTTGTTTTCTTTTTCGAAACATAATCTTGTCTTTGAAAAATTTGAGCGGGAGATACATGAAAATTTCGGGGTGCTTTATAGAGATCATCCCTGGCTTAAGCCTGTGCGGTTTCCGTTTAACCGGTTTAATAAAGGAACCACTATCGCCGACTACCCCTTCTTCAAAATTGAAAGTGAGGAATTGCATGAAGTAGGTGTTGGTCCCATTCACGCGGGTATTATTGAACCCGGCCATTTTCGTTTTATCTGTAATGGTGAACAGATCCTTCATCTTGAAATACAATTAGGTTACCAGCACAGGGGAATTGAACAATTATTTCTTGAAAAGAAAAAATTACTTCAACGAATCACCCTGGCAGAAAACATAGCAGGTGATTCTGTTGCGGCGCATACGGTTGCCTTTGTGAATCTCTGGGAGAGCTTGTGTAATTATCAGCCGGGCAGACATCTGCAGTTGGCCAGGACTGTTGCACTGGAATTAGAGAGAATTGCTATTCACACAGGGGATTTAAGCGCTATTTGTACAGACGTAGCGTACCAGCTTGGAAGCTCCGTCTACGGAAGATTAAGGACACCTTTAATTAATTTTTTTCAAAAATGGTGTGGAAACCGCTTGGCAAAAGGATTAATTCGACCGGGAAAAAATAATTACCCGTTTACCAATGAGCTGTTATCAGAATTGACCAATCTGTTGAATGAGTATGAAAAAGATTTTGAAGAAATCTCTGAAGAATTATTCAGCCTGCCAAGTGCGTTGGCCCGATTTGAGAAAACGGGAGTTATTACCACTGAGCAAGCCACCATGATTGGAACAGTTGGCATGTCAGCGAGGATGAGTGGGATTAAAAGAGATATCCGGTATTCTCATCCCCATGATTTATATCCTGAATTATTACATCAGCCTGTCATTAGGAATAATGGCGATGTCCATGCAAGAGCCCGACTGCGAAAAAAAGAGATCAATCAATCTATCGAATATTTAAGAGAACTTACCCGGGAACCGGGGCAAGTCAAAAACCGCTTGGATGTGTTAGCCAATCCGGCACCCCAATCATTTACAATTTCACTGGTGGAAGGATGGAGGGGTGAGATTTGCCATTGTGCTATTACGGATGAAAATGGCGAGATGCTGTGTTATAAAATAAAAGATCCTTCATTTCATAACTGGCTTGGATTGGCATTGGCAGTGCGGAACAATGAAATCTCTGATTTCCCTGTTTGTAACAAAAGTTTTGACCTGTCTTACTGTGGCCATGATCTGTAAAAATAAAATCAAAAGAGAATGTTGGACAATTTAAAAATACTATTTCACCAGGGCAAACAATACATTCCCGATGTGACGAGGGCGGAGGTACCCGGAATATTCAGGGGTAGGCCGGTTATCAGTTCCGTAAAAGTCAATGAAACAGAACTCGCAGAAATATGCCCGACAAATGCGATCTCCGCAAATCCTGTTTGTATTGATTTGGGCAAATGCACTTTTTGCGGTGAATGCGCCTTTGCTTTTCCCGATAAGATAAAATTTACGACAGACTATAAGATCGCCACTAACGAACGAAACCGGCTTACTATTAAAGAAGGAATTGACGGGCCTGTCGAATTGAATCCGGAATTGATAAAATGGGAAATTTCCGAATATTTCAGCAGCTCGCTCAAGTTAAGGCAGGTGTCTGCAGGAGGGGATAATAGTTGTGAACTGGAACTAAATGCCTGCGGGAATGTAAACTTTGATATGGGACGATTCGGGATCGAATTTGTGGCCTCACCACGCCACGCTGACGGAATTGTTATTACTGGTCCAATTACAGAAAACATGGCACAACCGTTACAGATATGCTATGATGCGATACCGGAACCCAAAATCATCATTCTTGCCGGAACCGACGCGATCAGCGGTGGAATATTTGAAGGAAGCCTGGCCGTGAATAGAAGTTTTTTATCCAGGTATAAAATTGATTTGTATGTGCCCGGCAATCCGGTACACCCACTTACATTCATTAACGGGATACTGGAGTTAATCAGAAAAAGAAAATGATCCCAAGCAAAAATTATAGTGCACATTGTGCCGGAGTGATAAGAGATTGCCTGATTATCATTCTTGTTTTTGCCTCACTATACTTCATAGATATTCAATTAGCGTTATTGGTATCACTTGTTTACACAGTGACTGGTTTAACCCGCAGAATTATCCTTACCTGTAATCATGGTTTCGTAAAAGGTCATCAAGTACAAATCAATGGAGAGAAGATGAGGACCCCAACTCAAAATCTTGTTCAGCTTAACCTTTAGGTCAAAAAAATTGATAAAAATCACATTTTAACGTGATAAGATTTACAGTTGCCCCTTGACTTCGAATCTAACTTTGCGTCAGACTAATCGTATTCGTTCATGACCTTTGTCCCACGTGTCGCATATCTTGATAATTATTTTACCGACGACCTGCATTTTTGTCAACTATACCCTTTGAGTGTACAAAGGTTTGATTCGCTTCATTGGTCACCGTTGCAGGTCATTAGCAGGGCTGTTAAGTTTTTAGTAAATAAACCCAACGCGAAAGTTCTCGATATTGGCAGCGGGTCAGGCAAATTTTGCCTGGCCGGAGCTTATTTTAAGCCATCCGCATTTTTTTATGGCGTTGAGCAACGAGAAGACTTGGTTGAATGTGCCCAAACTGTCAGGAAAAAGTTGGGCCGGCTGAATATTGATTTTGTTCATAAGAATTTTACTCAAATTGATTTTACAGAGTACGATAGTTTTTACTTCTACAATTCATTTTTTGAAAACATAGAAGGGACGGATAAAATTGATGATAGGATTGCTTACTCGGTAGAATTGTATGATTACTACAATCTGCGTTTGAAAACGAAGTTGGGTGAAATGCCTGCTGGAACCAGAATAGCGACTTATAAAACACTAGATCAGGAGATTCCTGATAGCTACCGTTTAGTGGCCACAGAAATGGAAAATCAGTTAAAATTCTGGATAAAAAAATAAAGAACACGATGTCAGCACCAGGCAGAGTTCAATTTAAAATCAGAGTAGTATGGCACTGACCTTAAATGAATACAGTCGTGAACTGGTTAATAAAATTTTACTTGCTGACAGCCAGGATGAGGTGAAACGGTTTATTGACACAGATCTGAAGGAATTGGAAGCACCCGGTATAAATAGTCCTTTTATAATAAAATTTTTAGACCAGGTTATTAAAGATTTTAGTGAATTCAGTCCCATGAACTATGAAGCTCAACAATGGGCCAATATAAAAATGGCAAGAATTATTTTAAGTAAGGTAAGACGAAGTTTGCAGCCCGAACAATATTAATAAGCGATTCTTTGTATGAAATCTCACCGGGACTTTGCCGGGTTGGTCCGTGCCTTTAGAGAATTGGCATTTTCAACCGTCCGATGTTTGGCACGAAAAGAACCCTCCTTACGGGAGGGTTTCTTGCAAAAAATAGCTATTATGAGAGAAAAAAAGAAAGCCAACTTTTATCCCGCGGTACCTTTTACCAGGATGATGCTTGAACAATTGAAAGAAAAAGGGTATAAATTTTTACAAATCAAAGGCTATGCACATAATAATCGTATAGATTATATACAACCCTATTATTTAATGTTAATCCCATTTAAGGAATTTCCCAAAGACCCTCATGACATTGAAATTTATGAACCAATTAATAGCGAGATTCTTTCGTCATGGGCAGATGATGAGATCGGAGTAAAGGTCATGGTATTCCATGATAACCGGTCTTGCTTGTAGGGATCACTCCAATTGCGATATATACGAATGTCCAGATACCGAAAAATCCTTAACATTTAAAGAGAGCAGTGGTCCAGGGCATACACGTAGACAATGTCTATTTAAATCTTTTCATTTGCTACGAACTATTCTTAATATTATAGTAATAAATGCAATAATAAGCAGAGCATTAATGAGCCGTCCGGCGTGAAACACGAAGAATCCAACCATCCATCCGATGATGATAATGACAGCGATTATGTAAGGTAGATTATTCATAAATGAGCATTTGGTCGGGGTAAGGTATATTAGCCTGCCTCACTTTGCAATGACTGGCGTCGGCCTTTTCTGTTGACCAAAATCAGTTAAAATCGCAACCAGGATCCTGGCCAAATTAAATTAAGCGTCTCCTTTTTCGGTTTGAAAAACCATAATAGCTCAAAGCCGTCACGCATATCAAAATTCCAATGACATTGGAAATGGTAATTACAATACCCACAAACATTGTTAACAAACCCCTGGTAACATTCTTCTCCGATCTAAAAACCATTTCCATGAGGGTGAGATTACTTCTATCGAGAGAATATTTGTATATCCTGCTATCTAATTTTATTTGAGAAATAATTGTCCAAATGAGAGCTATCTTCAAAATATAAAAGCCAATGATATTAATCACCGGATGATCGAGAATGGCAATAGGTAGAAACAGAGTATATAATTTAGGAAAAAAGGAATACAAAAAGATCATTATAAAGAATATTAGCAGGGCCACCATGTAGATATAGTGCAGCCTGTTTAACCTGTTGTAGTAATCCTTTTCATTAGGCAGCTTATCAACAATCCCAAACTTCTTAAACGAGTTCCAGAACAAAGCGACTGCCAGGAAAATTATGGCAAAGCCGGGAAGATATATTCTTAATGTTATTCCGGTCATAGTTGGATATCTAATGATTTTGCAA
>Ga0207706_10007228_pt1 | contig 10267 bp, 10 predicted proteins | sample KBSC53metaG_FD_184318 | JGI IMG/M metagenome (GOLD analysis project Ga0207706, IMG submission 184318) | Corn rhizosphere microbial communities from Kellogg Biological Station, Michigan, USA - KBS C5-3 metaG (SPAdes) (version 2) | ecosystem: Host-associated > Plants > Roots > Rhizosphere > Soil ... | reverse complement strand
AGCCCGGCATAGCCCTCGATCGCCGACTGCGCCGCGGCCACAGCCGCATCGGCATCGCCGTTGGCCAGCAGCGCGCGGCTCATCGAGCCGGTGACGATGGCGAGCTCGGCGCGCAGCTGCGCGTTGGCCGGGTCCTTGGCGCTCAGGTCCGCCACGATCTCCCGGGCCTTCTGGTAGGCCTGCGCGGCGTCGCGCGGCTGCTGCGCGCGCATCAGCGCGGCAGCCAGGTTGGCGTGGTGCGCCGCGAGGTTGCGCATCAGGCGCACGTCGTCGGGGTGCTTCTCGGCGATGGGCTGCTGCAGCGCCAGCGCACGGCGGAAGGCTTCGATCGCGAGCGCCAGCGTCGCTGGCTCGTTGTCGCGCTCGAAGTAGTAGGTGCCCTGCTCGAGGTAGGTGGTGGCCAGGCCGGAGACGGCGGTTTCCTCCTGCGGCGCGTCGGCGAGGATGCGCTGGTACTGCCGCCGCGCCTCCTGCGAGTTCTGGAAGAAGGCCTCGGTCTTGTCGGCATAGCGCTGCACCTGGCTCAGCTGGCCGTACATGGCCGCGCGCACCAGCTGCAGCTCCCGGCTGAGCGCCTGGTGCGAGGCCAGGTCGTTGATCAGCGCGAGGCCGCGGGCCACCCATTGCTCGGCCGGCGCCGTGTCGCCCTGCGAGCCGAGCAGCGTGCCCTTTCGCTGGTAGAGCTGGGCCAGCGCGGCCTGCGCATCGGGATGGCCGGCGATGTCCTTCACCAGCGCGATGCCGCGGTCGTAGCTCTCGAGGGCGCCCTTGGCGTCGCCGATGTTGGCGGCATAGGGCCGGCCCTGGATGTCGCCGATGCTGCGGTAGCCGTTGGCCAGCTCGACCAGCAGCTCGGTGTTGCCGGCGGCCTCGGTGCTCAGCTGCTGCAGGTAGGCGAGGGCGTTCTGCACGATCAAACGGCGCGCCGGCGTGGAGCCGGGCAGCGGCGCGATCGCCTGGTGCACGTCGAGCAGCATCACGTTCGCGAGCTTGCGCACATCGGCGAAGTGATGCTCGGCCCGTGCGCGCTGGCGGTGCGCTTCGTAAGCCTGGTAGCTCGCGACGCTGGCGCCGGCCACCAGCGCGACGTTGGCCGCCAGTGCCGCGGCGAGCACCGCGCGGTGCCGCAGCATGAAGCGGCCGGCGCGGTAGCTCCACGCGCCATGCCGCGCCTGCACCGGCAAGCCCTCGAGATGGCGGAAGACATCGTCGGCCAGCGCCTCGGCCGTCGGGTAGCGGCGCGCCGGCTCCTTGCGCAGCGCCATCATCACCACCGCATCCAGCCCGCCCTGCAGCTGGCGCCGCAGCGTGCGGGCCTCGGGCAGCTGCGCGTCGACGGCGCGGCTGGGCCACGGCGGCTCGAGCTCGCAGATGGCCCGCGTGAGGGCGTAGGGGTCGCCGGCGGTGTCGCGGTAGGGGCTGGTGCGCGCGAGCAGGCGGTAGAGCACCACGCCGAGCGCATAGAGATCGCTCGCCGGCGTGGCCGGCTCGCCGCGGATCTGCTCGGGGCTGGCGTAGTCGGGCGTCAGCGCGCGGTAGGCGGTGGTGGTGCGCTCGGCGTCGCCCGCCAACGGGCCCACCTGCTTGGCGATGCCGAAGTCGACCAGCTTCACGGCACCGTCGGCACGCACGAGGATGTTGCTCGGCTTCAGGTCGCGGTGCACCACGCCCTTGCGGTGCGCGTAGTCGACCACCTGGCACACGCTGCGGAACAGCCGCAGCCGCTCGTCGACGCCGAGACGGCGCCGTTCGCAATAGGCGTCGATCGCCTCGCCCTCGACCAGCTCCATCACGAACCACGGCGCCCCGTCTTCGGTGACGCCCGCGTCGAGCAGCTTCGCGAGGTTGGGATGGTCCAGCGACGCGAGGATGCGGCGCTCGGCCCGGAAGCGATCGAGCAGCACCGCGTGGTCGGCGTCGGCGCGCATCACCTTCACCGCCACCTGCTGCTCGTATTGGCCATCGGCCCGCTCGCCGCGGTAGACCTCTCCCATGCCGCCGCGCGCGATCAGCGAGTGCATGCGCCAGGCGCCGAGCATGCGCCCGATCCAGCGGCCGCCGACGCGCTCGTTCAGCGCCTCGAGCATGCGGCCGGCCGGCGGCGCATCGAGCGCGCTCTCCTCGACCTCGGCCGCATCGAGCAGCTCCTCGATCTCGCGCAGCAGCGCGATGTCGCCGCCGGTGATCTGGCGCACGAAGCTGCGGCGCTCGGCAGGCGGCCGCTCGATCGCGTCGGCCACGATGGATTTCACGCGCTGCCACAGCGCGGCATCCATCTGGCGGCTCATGCTTCGGCTTCTTGGGCCGTGTCGTTGCGCTCGGGCCGGGGGCTGGCAGCCGGCTGGCCGAGCTCGCGCAGCAGCCATGCCCGCGCGGTCACCCATTCGCGTTTCACGGTGGCCGGCGAGATGCCGAGCGTGGCGGCCGTCTCCTCGATGCTCAGGCCGCCGAAGTAGCGCAGCTCGACCACCTGGCTCTGCTGCGGATCGAGCTGCTCGAGCCGCTGCAGGCATTGGTCGAGCGCGAGGATGTCGAGCGCCAGCTCGCCGCCCGAAGGCGCGGCCGGCCAGCCCTGGCCGGCTTCGGAGAGCTCGTCGAGGCTGAGCGCGATCTGGCCGCCGCCGCGCTTGTCGGCCTGGCGCGCGCGCGCATGGTCGACCAGGATGTGGCGCATCAGTTTGGAGGCCAGCGAGAAGAACTGCGCGCGCGATTCCCACTGCACCGCGCGCTCCTGCGACAGGCGCAGAAAGGCTTCATGGACCAGGCCGGTGCCCTGCAGCGTGTGGCCCGGGCGCTCGTGGCGGAGATGGCGGCGCGCCAGGTGGCGCAACTCGTCGTACACCAGCGGCATCACGCGTTCGAGCGCGTGGCTTTCGCCCTCAGACCATTGCCGCAACAACTGGGTGATAGGCCCATACGTCGGCTCGTCATTGCGCCCGCGATCCATCGTGCACCTCGATCCAACTTCCACCGTCCAGGCGCGAGAGCTTACGTCGGTGGCCTCGGGATGTGATGCGTTTGTTTGTTACGCCCCCTCAGTCGCGGGGACAACAAAAAAGCCCGCGCGTGCGGGCTTTTGTCTTTGCAGCGACAAGGCTGACGCGGGGCTTACTTCAGCGACAGCACCCACTGCACGAGTTGCTTGGCTTCAGCCTCGCTGACCTGCGTGTTGGCCGGCATCGGCACCGGACCCCAGACGCCGGAGCCGCCCTTCAGGACCTTCTGGGTGAGCTTGTCGACCGCGTCCTTCTGGCCGGCGTACTTGGCGGCCACGTCCTTGTAGGCGGGGCCGACGAGTTTCTTGTCGACAGCGTGGCAGGCCATGCAGTTCTTCTTCTGCGCCAGGTCGGCGTTGGCAAAGGCAGGAGAAGCGGCGAGGGTGGCGGCCGCGACGGCGGCCAGAGCGAGCATCGACTTCATGGAATCCTTCCGGTCTGTCGGGGTTGGACTGGTTTACAGTGAGGTTCAACGCATTCTACGGATGCGTCGTTGACCATTTTCGAGGACCGTGCGCATGTGGTTCGTGGTGATTGGCACCTTGTTGGCAATTCTCAAATTCCTGGAGATCGGCCCGTTCGCGGGCTTGAGCTGGCTGTGGGTGCTGCTGCCGTTCCCGTGCGCGATGGTCTGGTGGTGGTGGGCCGACGTGAGCGGTTTCACGAAACGCCGCGAGATGGAGAAGATGGAGGCCAAGAAGGTTGCCCGCCGCGAGAAGCACCTGCAGGACCTCGGCCTGGACATCCGCGGCCGCCGCGGCAAATGAAGTGACGTGCGATGACAAAAGGGGCTCCTTCCGGAGCCCCTTGTCTTTGTGCGCCCGATCGGCGGCGGGTCAGTCTTCGAACTTGTCGAGCACGGCGCCCGAGCTCGCGCTGGAGGCGTTCTTCGCGAACTTGGCGAGCACCCCGCGGGTGTAGCGCGGCGCCGGCCGCACCCAGGCAGAGCGGCGGCGCGCGATCTCTTCGTCGGGCACGTTGAGCTGCAGCGTCAGCGTGGTGGCGTCGATCGTGATCGAGTCGCCCTCGTGCACCAGCGCGATCGTGCCGCCTTCGTAGGCCTCGGGCGCCACGTGGCCCACGACCATGCCCCAGGTGCCGCCCGAGAAGCGGCCGTCGGTGATCAGGCCGACCGATTCACCCAGGCCCTGGCCGATCAGCGCGCCGGTGGGCGCCAGCATCTCCGGCATGCCCGGGCCGCCCTTGGGGCCGAGGTAGCGCAGCACCATCACGTCGCCGGCCTTGATCTGGTTGGCCATGATGGCGGCCAGCGCCGATTGCTCGTCGTCGAACACCCGGGCCGGGCCGGTGATCTGCGGGTTCTTCAGGCCGGTGATCTTGGCCACGCAGCCCTCGGGCGACAGGTTGCCTTTCAGGATCGCGAGATGGCCCTGCGCATAGATCGGGTCGGCGACCGGGCGGATGACCTTCTGCTCGGGCGACAGGTCCGGCACGTCGGCCAGGTTCTCTGCCACCGTCTTGCCGGTGATCGTGATGCAGTCGCCATGCAGCAGGCCGGCCTTCAGCAGCTCCTTCATCACCGCCGGGATGCCGCCGGCGCGGTGCAGGTCGATCGCGAGGTACTGGCCGCTGGGCTTGAGGTCGCACAGCACCGGCGTGCGGCGGCGCACGCGCTCGAAGTCGTCGATCGTCCACTCGACGCCGGCGGCGTGCGCGATCGCCAGGAAGTGCAGCACCGCGTTGGTGGAGCCGCCGGTGGCCATGATCACCGCCACCGCGTTCTCGATCGCCTTTTTCGTGACGATGTCGCGCGGCTTCAGGTCCTTCTTGACAGCCTCGACCAGCACGGCCGCGGCCTTCTTCACGTTGTCGACGACCTCGTTCTCGACGTTGGCCATCGTCGACGAATACGGCAGGCTCATGCCGAGCGCCTCGAACGACGAGCTCATCGTGTTGGCGGTGTACATGCCGCCGCAGGAGCCGCTGCCGGGGATCGCCCGCTTCTCGATCTGGCAGAAGTCTTCCTCGCTCATCCTGCCGGCCGAGAACTGGCCCACCGCCTCGAAGACGCTGACGATGTTGAGGTCCTGGCCCTTGTAGTGGCCCGGCAGGATGGTGCCGCCGTAGACATACAGTGCCGGCACGTTGGCGCGCAGCATGCCCATCATGCCGCCGGGCATGTTCTTGTCGCAGCCGCCGATCACGATCACGCCGTCCATCCACTGGCCACCGACGCAGGTTTCCACGCAGTCGGAGATCACCTCGCGCGAGACCAGGCTGTATTTCATGCCTTCGGTGCCCATCGCCATGCCGTCGCTGATGGTCGGCGTGCCGAAGATCTGCGGGTTGGCGCCGGCGGCCTTCAGGCCCTCGACCGCCGCATCGGCCAGCCGCTGCAGGCCCGAGTTGCAGGGCGTGATCGTCGAGTGGCCGTTGGCCACGCCGATCATCGGCTTGGAGAAGTCTTCCTCCTTGTAGCCCATGCCGTAGTACATCGAGCGGTTGGGCGCGCGCGCCACGCCTTCGGTGATGTTCTTCGATCGGCGGTTGAAGCTCATGCGGGTCTCCTTGCGGTGCTGTGCTGCGTGATGGGGGCGAACGTGGAGTATGGCGATGCGCCTGTGCCGGGTCCAATCTATTTGTCGTGGCACTTTGATATGCTGCGCGTATCAATGAACGTCGAACTCCGCCCGCTGCGCCAGTTCGTCGCGGTGGCCGAGGAACTGCACTTCGGCCGCGCGGCGCAGCGACTGCACATGACCCAGCCGCCGCTCACGCAGGCGATCCAGCTGCTCGAATCACAGCTCGGTGTGCGGCTGTTCGAGCGCACGCGCCGCTCGGTGGCGCTCACGCCGGCCGGCGACGCGCTGCTGCTGCATGCACGCCGCCTGCTCGCGGCCGCCGAAGAGCTGCCCCGGCTCATGCAGGCCGCGGCCGAGGGTTTCAGCGGCCAGCTGCGGCTGGCCTTCGTCTCGAGCATCGCCTACGGGCCGCTGCCCGAGTGGCTGCGCAGTTTCCGTGAGGCGCATCCCGAAGTGCAATTGCAGCTGCGCGAGGCCACGCTCGACGTGCAGCTGCAGGCCTTCGAGGCCGACGAGATCGATGCCGGCTTCGTGCTGCATGCCCCCGGCGCCGCACCCCCCGGATTCGCCGCCTGGACGGCGCTGCAGGAGCCGCTGGTGCTGGCGCTGCCGCAAGGCAAGGCAGGGCAGCGCGCGCCCCGGCTCTCGGAGGTGCTGGCGCAGCCGCTGGTGATCTTTCCACGCGACATCTCGCCGTCGCTGTTCGATGCGGTGCTGGCCTTCTACCGCGGCCACGGCGTCACGCCGCGCATCGCCCAGGAGGCGATCCAGATGCAGACCATCGTCAACCTCGTGTCGGTGGGCATGGGTGTGGCCTGGGTGCCGCATTCGGTCACGCAGCTGCAGCGGCCGGGTGTGGTCTATCGCCAGCTGCCCGGCGCGGGGCTGGCCAGCGAGACCAGCCTGCTGTGGCGCGAGCCGGCGCTGCCGGTGGTGCAACGCTTCGTGCAGCACGTGCGCGGCCGGAGGAACAAGCGACAATCCCGCGCCTGATCCGCTGATGAGGTGACGCCCCGATGCTCGTGCATCCGAATTTCGATCCGATCGCGTTCTCGCTCGGCCCCTTGCAGGTCCACTGGTATGGCCTGACCTACCTTGTCGCCTTCGGGCTGTTCTACTGGCTCGCGGGCTTGCGCACCCAGCAGCCCTGGTACGCCGAACGCGGCTGGACGCGCCGCGACATCGAGGACCTGCTGTTCTTCGGTGTGCTCGGCGTGGTGCTGGGCGGGCGCCTGGGCTACGTGCTGTTCTACAAGCCCGGCTACTACGCCGGCCATCTGCTCGAGGTGTTTGCGGTGTGGAAAGGCGGCATGTCGTTCCACGGCGGCATGCTCGGCGTGATCGCCGCGATGGCGCTGTTCGGCCGCCTGCGCGGCCGGCCGTTCTTCGAGGTGACCGACCTGATCGCGCCCTGCGTGCCCACGGGGCTGGCTTCGGGCCGTATCGGCAACTTCATCAACGGTGAACTGTGGGGCCGCGAGGCCGACCCGTCGCTGCCGTGGGCGATGATCTTCCCCGAGGCGCACGATGGCGGCATTCCGCGCCATCCGTCGCAGCTGTACCAATTCGGCATGGAGGGGCTGCTGCTGTTCGCGCTGCTGTGGTGGTTTGCACGCAAGCCGCGTCCGCTGGGGCAGGTGTCGGGCGCTTTCCTGTTCGGTTATGGCATCTTCCGTTTCATCGCCGAATACTTCCGCGAGCCCGACAGCTTCCTCGGCCTGCTGGCGCTCAACATGAGCATGGGCCAATGGCTGTGCGTGCCGATGATCGTGGCCGGCCTGCTGATCATCCTGTGGTCGCGCCGCCGCCAACCTGCCTGAATCCTGCTGCCATGCGACAGATCTTCTTCGATACCGAAACCACCGGCCTGAGCCCCGAGTCGGGCGACCGCATCATCGAAATCGGCTGCGTCGAGATGGTGAGCCGGCGCCTGACCGGCAACAACAAGCACTTCTACGTCAATCCGGAGCGCAAGAACTCCGAGGACGCGATGAAGATCCACGGCCTGACCGATGAGTTCCTGGCCGACAAGCCGGTGTTCGCCGCGATCGCCGACGAGCTGATGGAGTACCTGGCCGGCGCCGAGATCATCATCCACAACGCGGCCTTCGACGTCGGCTTCCTCAACGAAGAGCTGCGCCGCCTGGGCCGCAAGCCCTTCCACACGCATGTCGGCAAGATCACCGACAGCCTGCTGATGGCGCGCGAGATGTTCCCGGGCAAGTCGAACTCGCTCGACGCGCTGTGCCGGCGGCTGGAGGTCGACAACTCCAACCGCACGCTGCACGGCGCCTTGCTCGACGCGGGGCTGCTGGCCGAGGTCTACATCAACATGACCCGCGGGCAGGACTCGCTGGTCATCGAGACCGAGGAGTCGGGCGGCCCGGTGCTGGCGGTCGATGCGGTCGACCTCGCGAGCTTCACGCTGCCGGTGCTGCTGGCCACCGAGGAGGAAGCCGGGCTGCACGAGGCGGTGCTGGCGGATCTGGACAAGGCGAGCGGCGGCAAAACAATCTGGCGCCAACTTGTGGCATAATCCGAGGCTTCCCGAGAATATCGGGCGGTTAGCTCAGCGGTAGAGCACTGCCTTCACACGGCAGGGGTCGCAGGTTCGAACCCTGCACCGCCCACCAAGACAAAAGCCCCTGGCGAAACGCCCGGGGCTTTTTTCTTACTGAGGCCGAACCGCGGCCGCGTGGTCACCCCAGGGTGCGCTGCATCAGCACGGTGTCGATCCAGTCGCCGAACTTGAATCCGACGTTCCGCAGCGTGCCCACGCGCTGGAAGCCCACGCTTTCATGCAGCCGGGTCGAGCCGATGTTCGCGCTGTCGCCCACCACCGCGATCATCTGCCGAAAGCCTGCCGCCTCGCAGCGGGCGATCACCGTGTGCAGCAGCGCCTTGCCGACGCCGCGCCCGTGCAGGCCGCGCTTCACATAGACCGAGTCCTCCACCGTGTGGCGATAGGCCGAGCGTGGGCGATACAGCGTGGCGTAGGCATAGCCGGCGACCTCGCCGCCGATGCAGGCCACGAGGTAGGGCAGGCTGCCCCGCTGCACTTCTGCCCGGCGGGCCCGCATCTCCTCGACACCCGGCGCTTCCTCCTCGAAAGAGCAGCGCTCGTGCAGCACGTAGTGCGCGTAGATCGCCTGGATGGCGCGCTGGTGTTCATCGGAGGCCTCGGCGATCTCGAGCCTGTGGGCGATGGGTGTGGCGGCTGTCATGGCCGGCATCTTGACCGCCTCTTTTCCATCAATGAAGATTTGGCGGCTTATGCAAGCGATCAGCAAAACTTTGGCTACAGACCTTGATCTCGGCCTGCTGCGCACGTTCGCGCTGGTCGTCGATACCGGCAGCTTCTCGGCCGCCGCCGAGAAGCTGGGCATCACGCAGCCGGCCGTCAGCGCGCAGATGCGGCAGCTGGAGCGCCGCCTGTCGGTGCGATTGGTCGAGCGCGTGGGCCGGCGCGCCCGGCCCACGGCGGCGGGGGCCGACCTGCTGACGCACCTGCCGCACATCGAGGCCGCGGTCGAGGCGGCGCTCGGTGCGGTCGCGCCGCATGCTGCCGGGGTGACTGGCCGCGTCCGGCTGGGAACTGGCGCCACCGCCTGCCTGTATTTCCTGCCGTCGATCCTGCGTCGCCTGCACCAGGAATTCCCGGCACTCAGCGTGGTGGTGAGCACCGGCAATACCGACGACTACGTGCGCCGGATCGAGGACAACACGATGGACCTGGCGCTGGTGACCTTGCCGGCGGCCGGCCGTTCCCTGGCGCTGACCCCCATCCTGGAGGATGAGTTCGTCGCCGTTGGCCCAGTGGGCGAAGGCCGTCTGCCTGCGCGGCTGACGCCGGAGCTGCTGCATGCACGGCCGCTGCTGCTGTTCGAGCCCCGCGCCAGCACGCGGCGGCTGATCGACGACTGGTTCGCCGCGCAGCAGTTGCGGCCGCAGCCGGTGATGGAGCTGGGCAGCGTGGAGGCGATCAAGGAGCTGGTGGCCGCGGGCCTGGGCTGCAGCATCCTGCCGAAGATGGCCGTCGCCGGCCGGGGCGCGCGCAGCGATCTCGAGGTGCGGCCGCTGCGCCCGCGGTTGCAGCGCACGCTGGCGCTGATCGTCCGTCGCGACAAGCCGCTGAGCCGGGGCCTGCAGCAGGTGTTCAATGCGATCGTGCAGGAAGCCCGGCGCAGCCGCCGGCCCTGACGCCGCTCAGTGCCCGATGTTGAGCAGCTTGCCGAGCAGCGTGTGCGCCCAGTCGGGCAACTCGTCGCCGAAGGGCTCGCTCTGTTCGTAGTCGTCGCCCTCGATCACCGCCGAGTGGGCCAGCATTCCGCTGCCATCGACGGTGAGCTTGAGCCAACCGTGCGCGCCAGCGTCCCATTCGAGGGAGATCGCGCCTTCGGGCTCCACCTGCACGGCCGGCTCGCGCCAGTTGGCGCTCACCAATTGGAGCAATCGCTCAGCCTCGGCGAGCATCTTGTCGCCGGGCAATTGCCAGCCGCGCTCGGCGGCGAGCGGGCGGGCTTCGTCAAGGGCAGCGGCGAGCAGAGGAGACATGCGTCGATTGTGCGCGCGGCAATGGAACGTTGATTGCTGAGCAGCGAATCTCCCACTTCCAGCTCCGCCCCACTTCGATGCCGACCCCTGTCGACGTGCTGATCCCTACCTGCAACCGGCCCGCCGCGCTCGCGGTCACGCTCACCGCCTTGTGTGCGCAGACGTGGCCGCACC
>Ga0207706_10007227_pt1 | contig 10269 bp, 12 predicted proteins | sample KBSC53metaG_FD_184318 | JGI IMG/M metagenome (GOLD analysis project Ga0207706, IMG submission 184318) | Corn rhizosphere microbial communities from Kellogg Biological Station, Michigan, USA - KBS C5-3 metaG (SPAdes) (version 2) | ecosystem: Host-associated > Plants > Roots > Rhizosphere > Soil ... | reverse complement strand
GCGCCGTAGCTGGCTGATTCATCATTCGATGGCCGCGCTCGAGGAGGGGCTCGATCCCGGGCTGTTCGTCCGGCTGCATCGCTCGGCGATCGTGCGCAAGGACTTCATCGCGGGCTTCACCCGCAACCCGTCAGGCCGCTGGATTGCACGGCTTGGCGACAACACCGAGCAGCCTGTCGGCCGTCTCTATTCCGATCGCGTCCGCGCCATCGCTGGCCGTTAGAAAAGATGAACCGCCGCGCGTCCGGGAAATTGGCGCGCGGCGGTTCGGGACATCGTCACTTGGCGGTGACGATCAATGCGGCTGTATCGAGCACCTCGACGCTCGGGTGACGCGCCCGTGCGATCGCCGCCTGATACGCAGGCTGCGCATCGGCAATTGCGCCCGTGCGGCATTCGCCGACTGCGCGCGCGAACTTGAGGTCGACGCCATCCGAAACTTCGCAGACGGTGGACGCGGCATAGGCAATGCGCCGCTGCAACTTGGTCTGGCCGAAGTTGCTGGCAAGATTGAGATCCGCATAGGACACGACGGCCGATCTCGGCTCCGCGGCCTGGCTGACCGTCGGCACGACTAGCGCCGAAGCGACTGCGAGCGCGGCCAGCGCGGGAAGGGTTTTCAACATCGTTCTTCTCCCTTTTTGCGACGCGGGGCTGCTGGGGATTGGAGAGGGGAAGGCCCCGCGTCGCAGAGGCCGTATGACTCCGGAGGATGACGGCGTCGCGGGCGGCTCGATGACCGCAGGAAGATTTGTCGGCGGTCCGACGAAAGCCGTTCGTCAGCGGGCGAATCGACGAACGGTGGTCAGCTGGCGTTCAGCTTTCCAACGACTTGTAAGCTGGCGTTCAGCTTGCGGGCGAAGAGCGCGGCTTGTGGTCGACGATGCTGGCAAGCGCCACGTCGTGAGTGACGTTGCCGACGGTGCGAAAGATATCGGGGATCATCTCGACGGCGACGAGCAGGCCGAGCGGCGCAATCGGGACGCCGAGTGCCAGCGCAATCGGCGCGATCGAGCTGATATAGCTGACCTCGCCGGGAAGGCTCACCGCGCCGTAACTCATCACCGCGCCGACTGCTGTGGCGGCGATCATCTGGGCCATAGTCGGATGAAGCCCGAGCCAATGTGCGACGTAGAAGGCAACCGCGACATTCATCGCGGGACCGGTGGCACGGAACAAAGCAACGGCGATCGGCAGGGTGACGTCGCTGACCTCCTCCCGGATTCCCATCGTCCGTGATGAGGCAAGCATTGCCGGCAGGGAGGCAAGCGATGACCGCGTCGAGATCGCGACCGCCTGCGGCGCGATCAGCCCGCGCGTGAAGGATGCCATGCCCACTCTCCCCGCGATGGCGGCGAGCGGATAAGCGGCCACAGTAACGAGGATGCCGATCGCCGAGATGATCACGATGTAATGGCCAAGCCCGGCGAAGGCCGCGCCACCGGCGGCTGCGCCGACGGTGAACGCGAGCGCGAAGACGCCGAGCGGGGCGACTGCCAATACCCAGGCAATGATCACCAGCAGGGCATCGGCGATGGCATCGAACAGCGCCACGACCCGCCGCCGGCCATCGGCCGAGATGCGGGTCAGGGCCAGAGCGAACAGGACGGAGAAGACCGTCAGTGGCAGGATGTCGCCATTGCTTGCCGCCGTTACGACATTGGGCGGCACGACGCCCTTGAAGAACTCGGCGGCGCCGGGCAGCGGGCCCGAGGTCGCCTGCTCGACGTTGCCAAGGGCAACCTGCAGCAGCTGCGCCGTCTCACGAGGCAGCGGGAAGGCGGTTGTCAGTGCCACCACTGCTACCGCGCCGAACACCGCGGAGGCGGTGCAGATGATCACGATCCACAACACCGAGCGTCCGGCGATCCGCCCCGCCTGCGCCGCCTCGGCGCTCTTGGCGATGCCGACGATGAGCAGCGCAACGACGAGCGGGATGACCGTCATCTTGAGCGCGTTCAGCCACAAGGTACCGACGAATGAGGCGACACCCAGCGCATTGGCACGGGCCGGCTCCCCCAAATTGCCCGCGAGCATGCCCGCAACGAGGCCGAGGACCAGCGCGGCAAGCGCGTAATAAGCACGGAAGCTGGCGCTGCTCCCGGGCGCGGCTTCGCCCGAAGGGTTCGTCAACGCGGCTTCTTGAACAGGAAGATGAACCGGTCGGTCTTACCCTTGATCGCCGGGTCGTGCACCTCGACCTCGTGGGTATCGGCCGGATTGCGCAGCAGGTCGCTGCTTCCGGCAAACACGAAACCGGCGCGCTTGAAGTCGGCCTTCACGACATTGGGGTCGATCCGATGGTACTTCTCGACGGTCGCGCGCGTGTCGCTGTTCGGATTGGCGACATGGTCGATGACGCCGATCGTAGCACCCGGCTTCATCGACGCGTAGACCGCCTTGAGAAACAGGTTGGGATCCATCTGCGGGATCTTGTATTTCGCGTTCTGCCAGTAGGTGTCGTGATAATTGTCGTTGAGGATCACCCAGTCGGCATAGTTCTTCGGCAAATCCGGAGCCTCGAACGCCGAAGTCACGATCGACACGTTCGGGTGCGAGGCCATGAAGGTCGCGAACGAGGCCTTGGTCTTGTCGCTGTAGAACTGGGTGGGCATCCACACGGTGACATGGCCCTTGGGCCCGACCACCGGCGCGGTCATCTCCGCCCAATAAGCGTTGGCGCCGAACAGATCGAGCACGTTCATCCCGGACTTGAGGCCAAGGAACTTCAGCACCTGAGCCGGCTTGCGGCCTTCGTCGAGCTTGACGTTGTCGGGGCTGCGCGCCGGCGATGCGACGGCGGCGGCGATGCTGACGGACGGTGGCGGAGCGGCGGATAGCGGAGCAGCGGTCAGAAGAAGAGCGAAAGCGGCGAACTTGGTCAGGCGCATGGGATTTCCCCTTGAGGCTCGTCAATTCCTTTATTGCCCCAGTTGAGCGAGCGCCAGCCGTCACGCGCCAGTCGTTGATCGGCGTTCAATTTTCGATCAATGTACTGGCGGGCGATCGGGTTAAGGAGGGGTACGGCCATGGCCACTGTTGTTGCGTCCGGCACGGACCGCAAAGCCTCCGAGCGCAAATTCTATTCGCGCATGGCGCTCTTCCTCGTGTTTCTCGTGCTGCTCGGCTTCGGTCCCAGCTTCTACCTGCGCGGAGTCGTACCGTCCTACCCACGGCCGAATCCCACGCTGCCATCGACTGTCATCGTGCACGGCAGCGTGTTCACCTTGTGGATGGTGGCGATCGTCGCCCAGACACAGCTGATCGCAGCGCGCAAGCACGCGGTCCACATGCAGCTCGGCAAGCTGGTCTTCCTGCTCGCAATCCTGATGATCCCGGTGATGTATCTGACGGCCGTTTGGCAGGTGGCGCGCGCCAACCAGCCGCCGTTCACCGATCCGCTGACCTGGACGATCGTGCCGCTCGCGGTGATCATCCCGTTCGCAATTCTGATCAGTCGCGGCTGGGCCAACCGCCGCGACGTCCAGTCGCACAAGCGCCTGATGCTGAGCGCTGCGATCATCACGGTTATGGGCCCTTCGATCGGGCGACTGCCGATTGCGCCGCCGGTGTTGATCGGCACGACAATTCAACTGCTGCTCGGCCTGGCATTGTTCATTCCGCTGTTCCTGTGGGACCGCCGCACCGTCGGACACACGCACCCCGCGACGTCGCTCGGCTTCACGATGGGCGCCATCACCGTCGCGATTCCGCTCGCGGTGTTCTGGTTCAACCTGCCATGGGCGGCAGTTGCAGCGCATCTGCCGGGCGTCGGGGCCTAGGCCGCCCGCGCTTTCGCCATCGCCGCAACCAGCTTCAGCGCTTCGTGCGCCGACAGCGCCGCGCCTTCCTGCCACAAGCCGACGTAGGACAGATGCTCGCCTGCAAAGACGATCGGCCCTTCCGGCTTGAGCAGCTCAAGATAGCGGGCGCCGCGCGCGACGCCCGGTGGTGAATCGTCGAAGTCGGGACCGATCGCGCCAACCCCTTCCGACCAGGGGACCTGACCCCAGGAGACGCTGACGCCCTTGCCCAGCAAATGCGAACGGCCCGGATGCAGCGCTTCCATCGACTGCCTGCAGACCGCCAGCCTCTCCTCATTGCTGAGCGCCGCAAATTTTCCCAGGTCCTCACCCCGCATCCATCCGGCGACATAAGCGGCGACGACTACGCCTTTCGCGCTGCCGAACCGGTCGGAGGGGTAGATCACATTCTCATTGAGCCGGTCGGTCCAGGCGAGGCCGCCGTAGACGTCATTGTCGGTCTCCCAGAAGCGCGGTCCCTCGAAGGCGACCTTGCTGCTCTTGAGATACTGGACATCCTTCAGCGCTGCCTTCTTCGCCGCCGAGAAATCGTTGGGGATCCGCTCCAGCAGCGGCGCGGGTAGTGCGACGACGGCGTAATCCGCTTCGGTGGCCTGCGCTCCATGTTCGACCCGCACCCTCTCACCGATCCGCCGGATACCCGTCACGGGCGTATTGAGCCTGACGGCCGGCTTCACCTGTTCGTAAAGCGCATGCGCGATCCGATCCATGCCGCCGACCGGCTGAAGCAGGGTGGGCTGCATGACGTTGATGGTCTCGAACACGTGGGGCATGTTGAGCTGCCCCGCCAGAAGCACGTCGGAGAGCGGCAGCGGCTTCAGCGGACGCGCATATTGGGTGTAGCCGCCCGGCTCGACCTCATAGCCGCTGCGGCCGTCAGGCGCATAGGCTCCCGACCCGTTGAGCGAGGCATAGAAGTTAAGGAACTCGCGCAGCTGGTCGAGCTCGGCGCGGGGGACATCCTGATCGAGCGCGCGGCGGTCGATGGCCTTGGCCAGCAGCTCGCCAAGGTGCCCGCGCATGTCCATCGCCATCTGCCGGTCGCTGCGGACCTTGCCGCCAAAGTCCCAGCCGGCGTTGCGATTGACGTTGATGAATGGCTCAAGCGCAACGCCGAGCTTGCGCGCATAGCCGAGGATCACCCGGTGCGTGGACGGCAGGCGCGCCGGCCCGGCATTGAAGTATAGCCCCGAATCGAAGCTTGCGACCTGGTCGGGGCGGCCCATCTGGACGATGCGGTCGCCGCCGCGGATGGTCCACGCGCGGCCGCCGATGCGATTGCGCGCCTCGATGACGGTGACCTTGTACCCGGCGCGTTGCAGCTCATAAGCGGAGACGAGACCGGCAATGCCGGCGCCGAGCACCACCACGGACCGGCCATTGCCGCTGCTTGGCGGAATCTGGAAATTCTCGGCTCCCGCCGGCGTCGGCACCGCCAACCCCAGCGTTTCCATCGCCATATAGGCGGCGCCGAGGCCCCCTGCCCGCCCGATCTGCTCGAGCGGCGCCCGTCGCGTCAGTGCCATCGACTCGCCCCCTCAACGTCAATGCCCCGCGGCAAAGTGACAGCAATTTACGGCGGGCGCCCGTGAATTTTCGAGCAGCCGCGCGCATCGGCTCGCGTCCTCGCGCGTTCTTGCAGCGAACTATCCCCCGAAGGAGAGAAAAATGGCCGAGCATTCCGAGGCAATCAGCACGCTCAACACCCTGATCGCGACGACGATCGACAGCATCACCGGTTACGAGGAAAGTGCCCAGAACATCGATAATCAGCGGCTGCGCGAGATCTTCCGCCAGCGCGCGGACGACAGGCAGCAAGTCGTCGAACAGCTGCGCTCCGAAGTTCGCCGCCTCGGCGGCGATCCCGAAGACGGCGGGTCCTTCCTTGGCAAGGCGCACCAGCGCTTCGAGGACCTCAAGGCGGCGGTCACCGGCCGCGACGAGAAAGCGATCATCAACGAGGTCGAGCGCGGCGAGGATTATCTCAAGGAAAAATGGCAGGCCGCGCTGCAGAGCGGCGACCTCGATGGCGAAAGCCATGACGTGGTCGAACGCTGCTATCAGTCGATCAAGTCAGGCCATGACCAGATGAGCCAGCTCAAGCACGGCATGGAAACGCCGTCCCACAGCTAAGCATCTGAACCCATTGACCACACCACCCCGAAAGGGGTGGGGCGCGGGGCGATCCTCAGGCCAGCGGGATCGCCCCGCTTGCCGTTTGGGCTCAGTAGCCCATCAGGGCCAGCACTTCGCGACGGCTGCGTTCGTCCTCCCGGAACGTGCCCATCATGCGGCTGGTGGTCATCATCACGCCGGGTGTTCGGACGCCGCGCGCGGTCATACACGCGTGGCTGGCTTCGATGACGACCGCGACGCCCTTCGGCTGAAGGTGCTCCCAGATCGCATCGGCAACTTCGGCCGTAAGCCGCTCCTGCACCTGCAGGCGCGAGGCGAAGCCATGCAGCACCCGGGCGAGCTTGCTGATGCCGACCACGCGGTTGTTCGGCAAATAAGCGATCGCCGCCTTGCCGATGATCGGCGCCATGTGATGCTCGCAATGCGACTGGAACGGGATGTCCTTGAGCAGCACGATCTCGTCATAGCCGCCAACCTCCTCGAAGGTGCGGCTGAGGTGGCGCGCCGGGTCTTCAGCATAGCCGCGCGCATATTCCTTCCACGCCCGCGCCACGCGCCGAGGCGTATCCAATAGCCCCTCGCGCTCAGGGTCGTCCCCGGCCCAGCGGATGAGCGTGCGAACGGCGTCGGTAACTTCGTCGGGAACGTCGCACGGCGGCGCGGCTTCGACGAGGTCGCCGTCTTCCGGATCGCGGTCGTCGTTCATGCGCCGATCTCCCGCTCGATGTCGTCTGCCACCGCTGCGGCCTGCTCGCGAATGTCCGGCACCGCGATAATCTCCCAATAACGGCCCTTGGTCAGTGGCCCCATCGCCCATAGATGCTCGCCGGCGCGGCAGGTTCCGCTGATGTCGAGGCCGATGCCGAGATGGTCGGGCTTCACCTGCCCAGCATCGAGCAGGCTGCGCAGCAAAGGGTCCTTCGAACGCTCGATCGAATGGAGCGGACCGGTGCAGTTGAACGCATAGGCAAAGGTCCCGCGCTGTGGCTCGGCGGCGCCGCGGCGGCGGAACTCGACCTCGAGCGCATCGCCGGTGTTTCGCGCCGAAAGGATGCGGCCCGCGACAATCTCCAGCCGGTCCTCGGCAACCATCCGGGCCACTGTCGCCGCAACTTCGGGAGCGATCCGGTGGCGGTGCACGTCCCACCACGGCCGCGCATGGCGGAGAAAACGCCGCTGTTCATCGGCGTCGAGGCCTTGCCACAGCGCATGGCTGTGCGGCCTCAGACTGTCGATGGCAGCACGCCACCCGACCTTTGCTCCGCGCTTCCGCAGCCAGCGCAAGAGCTCGCGAAGCCCGCGCGGCAGCTCGTCTTGGCTCACCGGAGACGGATCGAAATCGGCGTGACCGCGCGGGGCAAGCCCGCGACGAGACAAGGCGACAATCCTCCCCTGGTGACCTGCCGCGTCGAGCGAAAGCACCAGGTCGACCATGGTCAAACCCGTCCCCACCAGCAGCGCGTTCTCCCCGGTTGCCGCAAGGTCCTCGACCGCCGCGCGGGCATCGGCGCCCCAGGGATTGCCGATGAAGCGCCGGCCGGCATCCCGGAATGCGTCCAACGCTTCCGGTTCCTGGTTGCCGACTGCCAGCACCAAAGCGGTCGCGTCGACCGTCGACCCGTCATCGAATGCGATGCGCCAGCCTCCATTTGTGCGGCTGCCGGCGACCGCCGTCCGTTCGACGGGCTGGACGCACCCAGAACTTACCGCCTCGTCAAGAATTCCGCGGAGGTACGTCGCGAAGAACCGGCGTTGCGCGAAGCCGCGGGGTTCGCCGCCTGCTGCAGCGTAAGCCTGGGCAAAATGGTCCGGCTCACCGGCCAGCGCGCTCATCCCTTCGGCGCGCACGTTGAGCAAATGCGCCGGTTCGGTGGTCGAATAGGCAACCCCTCGGCCGATGCGGCCGCTGCCGTCGATAAGCGTGGAATGAATGCCGCGGCGCGCGAGCTGGGCAGCGAGGATCGTTCCCGACGCCCCACCACCGACAATCGCGACCGTCGCGCGGTCAGATTTCATAATCGGGCCAGCTGTCGGGGTTGGCGGCGCCGGCTTTGCGCGCCTGGATATGGTCGTAGATGCGCGCCACCGTCTTGCCGGCGGTGTCGGTGAACAGCCCCGGCACCACTGCGTGGATCATGGCCGCGCAGCCGGCACCGATCAGCTCGGTGCCGATCTTGACTGCGCCGGCGCCGTGGCTGGCCCAGCTCATCCCGAGCGACCGCGGATGTTCGCGGAACAGCCGGTCGGCCATTCCTGTCTGCCGTCCTACCCTCTCGTCCGTCGCCATCCCTCGGCCTCTATCGATGCGTGGCGACCCCGACAGGATTCGAACCTGTGGCCCTCAGATTAGGAATCTGATGCTCTATCCTGCTGAGCTACGGGGTCCGACGCCCGAATAGGGGCTGGAGCCGCGCCAATCAATTGACCTGGTTCGGCGGCGTCACCCGCAACGGCAAAGGCGCGACGGGCACTCCGTCGTCGAGCAATGATCTGGCCTGCTCGAGCGTCGCATTGCCGTGAACCTGCTCGGTCTCGATCTCGCCGCTGTGCATGGCCCGCGCGGTGTCGGTGAACGCGTCGCCGACCCAGCGGGAATCCTTGAGCAGCCTCGACTGGAGCGCGGCGAGCCGGGTGATCGGCTGGTCGGAGTCTTTGCGCGGCACGCGCGGCGCCATCGGCGCCTTGTCGACATTGGCCGACGCGCAGATCGGGCATTGCACGAGTCCAGCGTCGCGCTGCTCTTCGAAGTCCGCGCCGGAGCGGAACCATGCCTCGAACGTCTCACCGCCGTCGCGGCATTGGAGATCGAACACGATCATAACGTCACCGCGTCAGGGATCGGGCGGCGGTGATTGAGTGCGGGAATGCGCGAGCGCACGTCGGAGATGCGCTTGAGGTCAATGTCCGCGAACGCGACGCCTGGCTCCTCGCCCATGTCGAGCAGGATCTCGCCCCATGGGTCGACGACAAGCGAATGACCAAACGTATTGCGCCCGTCTTCGTGATGGCCGACCTGCGCCGCGGCGACGACAAACAGTCCTGCCTCGATCGCCCGCGCACGGAGCAGGACGTGCCAGTGCGCCTTGCCGGTGGGCACGGTAAATGCCGCGGGAACCGCGATCACCTCGGCACTGGCTTCGGCGAGCCGCGCGAACAAGCCGGGGAAACGGAGATCGTAGCAGATGGTGAGCCCGAGCTTGCCCACTGGCGTCCCGTTGACCAGCACCACGCCTTTACCGGCCGAATAGACGTTTGATTCCCGCCAGCTTTCACCGGTTGGCAGGTCGACGTCGAACAGGTGGAGCTTGTCGTAAGTCGCCCTCACTTCGCCTTCGCGGTCGATCACGAATCCGCGGTTCGCAACCTTGCCGTCATCGACGAGCACCGCGAGCGAGCCGATGTGCAACCAAATCCGATTGCGCGCCGCAGCCTCGCGTGCCGCGGCGAGTACCTGGTCTTCATCCTGCGGCCGCAGGACCTTGGCTGCCCGGGCGGCGTCGCGGTCGAGCAAACCGGACATTTCCGGGGTGAACAGCATTTCGGCGCCGCCGGCGGCCGCCTGCTCGACCGCGTCGGCGAGCGATCGCGCGTTGGAAGCCGGGTCGATCCCGGTATTGGACTGGAAGAGGGCGATGCGGGTCATGAGTTCACGCGGCAATCAAGCCATCGAGCTTGCCGTCCCGATCAAGGGCCATGAGGTCGTCGCACCCGCCGACGTGGCGTTCACCGATGAAGATCTGCGGAACCGTTGTCCGGCCGCCTGCGCGCTCGATCATTGTCGCCTTGTCCGTGCCGCCAAAATCGACGGAGATTTCCTTGAACGACACACCCTTGGATTCGAGCAGCATCTTGGCCCGCCAGCAATAGGGGCAAAAGGTCTTGGTGTAGATTTCAACCACCGGCACGAACGGCTCCTTCACCGCCGATACTTAGGCAACAGGCTCAACGCATCAACTGCGAAGGTTTCACCACGCGTGCCCAGCTGACCAGCTCGACCCGCGCTGCACCGGCCTTTTTCAGCGTCCGTGCGCAGGCGTCAGCGGTGCTTCCGGTGGTCAGGACGTCATCGACAAGGATCACGATCTTTCCGGCCACCGCCGCCTTGTCGCGCACCTGAAATGCGCCGGCGACAGTCTTGCGGCGCTGGAGCGGGCTCATGCCCTTGAGCGGCGGCGTTCGCCGCGTTCGCCTCAGCGCTAGCATATCGGTTGAAATGCCGAGCCGGCGCGACAGCTCGCGCGCGACCAGCGCCGACTGGTTGAAGCCGCGACTCCACAGACGCGTGCGGTGTAGCGGAACCGGTACCAGC
>Ga0207706_10007225_pt1 | contig 10269 bp, 7 predicted proteins | sample KBSC53metaG_FD_184318 | JGI IMG/M metagenome (GOLD analysis project Ga0207706, IMG submission 184318) | Corn rhizosphere microbial communities from Kellogg Biological Station, Michigan, USA - KBS C5-3 metaG (SPAdes) (version 2) | ecosystem: Host-associated > Plants > Roots > Rhizosphere > Soil ... | reverse complement strand
GTTCGCGCTAACGGACGTGCTGGCCTTCGTCGAGGACGAGTTCGACGTGGCGGTGCCGGCGGAGGAGCTGACGCCCGAGAACCTCCGCGACCTCGAGACGATCGGGACGCTGCTCTGCCGGCTTGAGGCCTAGGCGTCCCGCTCCGCAGGCGAAGCGATCGTCGCGTGAAAGTCGAACCAACCGCGCATGTTGATCTGACCGCGCTTTCGATGTCCCAGCTCGTGGTGGAGCCAGGAGTACGCGACCTCCTCGAGGCTCTGCCACTCGCCCGCCGTTTCTTCGCCGAACGGCCCCGAGCTGCCTAGCGGGAAGTGATGTCCGTTCAGGGTTGGCTTCCGCCCGAGGCCGCGGCGGGCCAGCTCGCGCCAGGCATGGACCCAGGCGCTCCTCAGCCGACCCCGTAGCGACTCGTTGTCGGGCCGGTAGCCGGGATGGTTGTGGCTCAGCTGGTCGACGCACTTGAACCGGTCGTAGCCGAGCTCGCTCAGGATGCAGAGGTACTCCAGCGAGTGAGCCTCAACGGAGACGTAGCGGGGACGGTCGGCGCGGTCGAGGCCCCGCAGGCAGTGAACGTCCGCCCTTTCGATGTCCACCTTCATGTAGTAGGGCACGCCGTGCTGCTCGAGGATCCGCGCGAACGGAACGCAGCGGACCTGGACGGGGTGGCAGGCCGAGCCGTTCCGGCAGCCGACCTCCTTCACGAAGGAGCTGTACTCGTCGTTGTCGTCGTTCACCCAGAAGTCCGCCACTGCGTCGTCGGCGCCCACGCCGACGTTCAGGATCTGGAGGCGTTCCGCGGCCAGCTCCGGCGCGAACCGCTTTGCGCCGAGCTCGGCGAGCACGGGGTTGGCTTCGATCGCCACGACGCGGAACCCGCGCGCGAGATACAGAGCGGTGTCGTCGCCGTTGTGCATGCCCACGTCGTAGATGAGGTCGTCGATCACGGGCATGCCCCGTGCTCAGCTGCGACGTGCTCGTATACCGCGGCCGTCTCGTCGAGCATGCGCGCGATCGTGAAGAGGCGGCTGTGGCGCTCGCGTGAGGCCTCGGACATACGTGCGCGGAGCGCCGGATCGCCGAGCAGGCGGACGATCCGGTCGGCAAGTGCCGGAGGATCGGCGGGCGGGCACAGCAGGCCCGTCTTGCCGTCGCGCACCGCCTCCGGGGTGCCGCCCACCGCCGTCGTGACCTGCGGCACCCCGCAGGCCATGGCTTCGAGCGGGCCGATCGGAAAGGCCTCCCAGGGCGAGGCGAGCACGAAGACGTCGAGCGCCCGAAGCTGCCGCGCCGAGGGCGCCGTGTAGTCGAAGAAGCGCAGCCGCTCGCCCAGCCCCAGCGCGCGGGCCCTCCGCTCGAGGTCGTCACGCAGTGGCCCGTTGCCGATCACGGCGAGGCGCGCCTGGGGCTGGCGGTCGAGCACATGGCGGCCCGCCTCGACGAACGTGTGCACGCCCTTCCCGGGGCCGAGCACGCTCATGCAGCCCGCGAGCGGACCCTCGCGTGAGAACCGCTCGAGCTCCGGCACACCGCCGAGGCCGCCATCGCACGTGGGCGCGCCGTTGTGAACGACGTACAGCACGCCCGGATCAGCCAGCCGGCGCTCGAGCGCGAGCCGCCGTACCGCCTCGGAGACGCAGATGAACCCGTGCGTGCGCGGCGCCAGCATCCGCTCGGCCGCGAGCGAGACCCTGCAGCCGGCCCGGCCTCTCACCGCCGGGTTGAAGGCGAATCCGTGCGCTGTGACGACGACGGGGACACCCGCCGCCAGAGCCGCCAGCCGTCCGAGTACCCCCGCCTTCGGCGAGTGCGTGTTGACCAGCTGGAAGCGGCAGCGCCGAAGCAGCCGCTCCAGCCGATGCACGGCGCGCAAATCCTCGCCCACGTGGCGGTATCGCGGTCGGAAGGGCAGCCTGAGGGTGGGAACGCCCGCCGCGCCAAGCCGGTCGTAGATCACGGCCGACTCCGGCCCGGCCACCCACGGCTCCCAGCCCTTGCGCTCCAGGCCGAGCGCGAGCCTCAGGACGTGCTCGGCCACACCTCCGTCGGGGGCATCGAACACGAGCAGGCAGCGCCTCACCTCGTCACCTGGCGGCCGCGGCCCGCGGCGGTCGGGGTTGCTCAGCGACGAGGCTGCCGGCGGCATACGCTCCTGCCGTTACGGCGAGCGACAGCAGGATCGCGCCGGCGCCGAGCACCGAGCGCCGGTCGCCGCGCGCGACGCCGAGGAGGAAGAGCCGCGGTGCGGCGTGGGTGACCAGTCGGCGCGCATAGGTCCGCTCTGCGCTGAGCGCGCCATCGCCGTAGATGCGACGGAGGCGACGCTTGGCGAGCCCTTCGCTGACGCAACGCAGCGTCAGCTGCTTCCAGCCGATCCGGCTGCCGGGTATCACGTGGCGTACGCGGGCGGCGGGCGCCGAGCGGATCCGCCCCGGCCCGAAGAGGCGCTCGATGCGAAGCCCGAGCTCCGTCTCGTCGCAGGTGGTCAGGGCGCCTCCGCGCTTGCCGAAGTCGGGTGCGAAGCCTCCGGCGTCGACGAGCTCGCGACGCCTGAACGCCATGTTGCAGCCGATCGGATTGCGGATCGGCCCAGAATCTCTTCGGTGACCGGCATAGGTGCATCCGACCACCCAGAGCAGCTCGTCGGGCAGCCAGCGCCGGTCGCCGTCCCAGTAGGGCTCGACCGCCCCCCCGACGCCGACCAGATCGTCGTGCAACTCGAACTGGTCGAGCATGCGGGACAGCCACTCGCGATCGACGAGCGCGTCGTCGTCGACGAAGGCCACGATCTCCGAGCGCGCGGCTGAGAGTCCGATGTTGCGGCTCGCGGAGATTCCGCCGCCGTCGCTACGAAGCAACCTCACAGTGCCCGGGAGCCAGCCGGCCACGCTCGCCTCGAGCGCCGGGTTGCCATCGATGACCACCAGGATCTCGTCCGGGGTTTGAGTGCCCTCGCCGAGCGAGCGGATGCACGCCCGCAGCACTGGCTCACGCTCGCGGGTAGCGGCGCACACGACCACCGCCGCGGACAGCCGCCTGCTCGTCGGGTCGTGCGGAGGCGACTCTGGGCGCTCGGCCGCAACGCCCCGGCGCAGACGGGCGCGGAGCCACGCTGCGACCAGCAGACCACCAAGGGTGGCCGCGATCGTATCCGCGAGCAGATCCGTCAGCGTGTCCAGATAGCCCTGCGAGTAGTCCGTCCCGAGTGCGCTGTCGGAGGCCCACTCGACGAGCTCCCACAGCGTGCCGAGCGCGAGCACGGCCATGGCCGTGACGAGCCCGGCCGCGGCGAACGCACGGCCGTCCCGCGCGCCGTCCGGGGACGGCGCCGCGCCAACCCTCGACAGGAGGTGGTAGGCGATCGGCGCGCAGAGGAACGGGATGACGAGGTGCGACGTCGAGTCGCCCCAGCCGATCCACTGGTACGCCCCCGTGCCGGTGCCGATTGCCTCCACGGCGAGCGCGGCCGTGAAGGCGAGGTCGAAGCCAGCCGGGGCACGCGCCGCTCGGGCGCAGAGCGCCGGGGTGAGCACCAGCACGCTCTTGAGCGCCGCCGAACCGTCACCTGCCGCCAGGAATGCGACGGCTGCAACCAAGAGCAGGATGCGAAGCGTGTCGGCCAGGGCCCTCACCGCGCACTCCCGACGGCTTCGGCGACGCGGCGCCGGCTCCGGCGGACGGCCCGGTACGCCCGGGTGCGCAACCTCTCTCCGCTCCACGCGCACGCTACGCCGTCGCCCTCGAGCACGCCCGCGATTTGGCGGGCCTCGGTGCCGGCGGTCACCGTCCAGCGCGCGATCGCGAAAGGATCATCCCGCTCGTGCGACAGCGAGTTCTTGACCGCCGCGGCCGAGCTGTACCCCGCCGACACCACCGCTGCCCGCACGTTCCGGTCGTATGCCCCGTGCGGGTACGCGAACGAGTCGACACCGGCTCCAAGCATGTCCTCGAGCTGCGCCTTGCTGTGGCGGACCTCGCGGTCCGCTGTCCGTGGATCGAGCTCGTCGAGGTGGCGGTGGCGGACGGCGTGTGCGCCGATCTCGACGGACGGCATGCGAGCGAGCTCGACCACCCCGTGCGCATCCAGCCGCGTTGCGGTTCCCACCTCTCCGCTGGTGACGTAGACGGTGGCAGAGAGTCCGCGGGCGGAGAGGGCCGCAACGGCGTCGTAGGTGTCCGCGAAGCCGTCGTCGAACGTGATGGCCAGCGGCCTCGGCGGGAGTGGCCGCTCGCCGCGCAGCGCCTCGGCGAGCTCGGTGATCAGGAGCGGAGTGCGTCCCGATGCGGCGATGGCGTCGACGTGCGACGCGAACGCCACGGGCGACACCGTCCAGCGCCGGTCGCGCGGCTCCGCGTGGTCGTTCACCGAGTGGTAGAGCAGGACGGGAATGGCGGTGGTCATGGCTTCCGTGGGCAGCGCGCGCGCAGGGCCGGTGCCCGAACGACTGGGCAGTAGGTCGCGGGTCCCCGCCGCACGCGCACCCAGTCCACGAGCATCGTCGCCGGGAAGCGAGTGGTCGCGTCGGGAGGCCCGAGCCAGCGCGGCCCGACCGCCAGGGTCAGCAACAGGAAGAAGGGGTGGTTCAGTGTCCAGCGCGCGCCGCCCGGCAGCGACGAACGCCTCGCGACGCCGTAGACGCGGCCGTCGAATCGGAAGGCGATCCGGTCCGGAGACCAGGTGACGCCATAGACGTGGAACCTCTTCGCGACCGGGTTCAGCGTGCGGCGGGTGTGCTCGAGCGCAAAGTCCTGGCCCGCGCGCGGCATGTGCAGGGTGCCGTGGACGGTCCGGGACTGTTTGCCGTTCACCTCCACGGCGTCAATCTCTCCCGCCTGCGGCCACCCGACCACATCGAGGTTGCTTCCCGCGGCCCAGAAGGCCGGCAGTAGTCCGCGCCCGGCCGGCATCCGGATTCGCGCCTCGACGTTCCCGTAGGCGAACTCGAATTTCCTCTGGGTGTTCAGCCGGGCTGACGTGTACGAGGCCGTACGCCCGTCGTGGCCGGTGTACCGCTCACGGCGCGCGGTGATGGCCAGGTGACCCCGCCCGTCGAGCGAGACGTTGGCCGGACGGCCCGTGTACGACTGCAGCTCGCCATCGCCCCATCCGTATCCCGTCTCGAGAGACCACTTCCTCGGGTCGGGAAGCCGCCCTCGGGGACCGCTGAAGTTGTCGGACCAGGCGACGGACTCGCGGCTCGCGTGCGGCTCCGTGGAAGCGTCGGATGAGCGGCGGGCGGCCACCACCCCCAGCAGCAGGCCGATCACAAGGAGCGAGATGACGACCGGCCGAGTGTTCATCGGAAAAACCGCAGGAGCCAGGGCGTCACGGCGATGGCGACTGCCGCGACCGAGCCGAGCCAGGCGACCGCCACGCCGTCTATGCCCAGCGGGCCGGAGAGCACGATGACCCCTCCGAGGAGGAGCGGCAGCTTGGCCGCCTCGACCGCCAGAATCCTGCCGGGGTGTCCCTGCAGCCGTGCGATGGCGACGTACAGCACGAGCACCGCGCTGAAGCCACACCCGCACGCGAGCAGGCGAAGTACGGAACTGCTCTCGCGCACGTAGTCCGCCCCAAACGGGAGCAGGATTAGGGGTGCTGCGACGACCATGAAAACCGTGCCCGGTATCAGGATCAGGGCGACGCGGCGCCCGATTCGTCCAGCCATCGCGCGGACCTGGTCCTCCGCCAGCGCTCCCTCCGCGACGAGCGACATGCCGGCGGCGAAGAACAGCGTGGTGAAAGCACCCACCATCGTGTATGGCACGTAGAAGTACGCGTTCGCCCCCGAACCCAGCAAGGCCACGATCAGCACGGGCAGCAGCGCCGTCGGCGCGAGGGCGAGCACCGTCGCGGCGTAGTCCTGCGCCATGAAGCGCACGAGACCTCGCCGGCCGAGCCGGCGGAGGACCGCTGACCCGGCCGGGCGCTGGTTGCGCACGTGCTCCGGTATGGCGACGCGGAACAGAAGCAGGTTCACCGGGACGATCAGCAGCACCGCGGGCAGGGTCCAGGCGAGAAAGACCCCATGCTCGATGCCGATCGCTGCGAACAGCGGCAGCGCTGCCAGCTTGAGCACGCCGAAGACGCCGTTCTCGATGGGGATCCACGGGGCTCGCCTGACGGCGGTGAGCGCTGCGTCCTCCAGCGCGAACCATCCCCAGCCGACGAGCCCGATGACGTACAGAGCGGAGATGCGCCAGTCCTCGCTGAGGAAGCTGAACTCGTCGGAGATCCTCGGCACGCCCACCACGAACGCCAGACCGATGACCGCCGCGGCGGAGGCGCTGAGCGCATATGCACGCAGAAGCGCCTTCGCCGTGCCGCGCTGGAGGCTCGGAAGGAAGCGCGTGATCGCGTTCACCATGTTGAGCTGGCAGATCGCGGACAGCTCCAGCATCACGGCGATCAGAGCGGCATCGCGACCGAGTTCGCCCGGCTCGTAGAGGCGAGCAGCGACGACCCAGAAGACAACGCCGAGCCCGGCCGTGATGGCGGCATTCGCGACCAGGCTGTAGGCGCTGCGAAGCAGGGGATCGGCGATCCGTAGGCTCGGCCTTCGCGAGATGGAGATCATGGCCGGGGCTCCTTGGAGCTCGGCAGCAGCCGGAATATCGACGCGCCACCACGCGCGTAGACCAACCGGAATGACCGCGACGATCTGAGCGCCCGCGCGAGCCGACGCGAGGCGCCCGGGGGCATGATTCCGAAGAGTCGGTTGAACCGGTCCTGGCTCGGCGTGAGAGCTATGAACGTACGCGGGTTACCGTAGGTCCGAAGCGCCGCCGCGACGCGCGGAACGTCGCGGCGGCCGAGCCGGCGCCCGCGGAACCCACGCCGGTCGGTCAACCCCGGCGCTCCGGGCTGGGCGGGATCGTAGGCCCGCGCGTAGCGTCCCGACAGCCGGCGGGGAAAGCTCGAGCTGAGACCCGTCAGGAGCGAGTCGGGCGGCGCGTGTCGCTCGAACCAGGCGGCCGCCCTGACGTCGTCCGGGTGAACGCGGTTCGACAGCTCCATCCCGAAGAACGCGAGTAGGAAGCAGACGCCCAGCACGCTCGTCGCAAGCCCGATACGCCAGCCGCGCAGCGGCCCCCTGAGCCGGCTGAAGCGAGCCGGCGCGCAGGCCGCGGCCGCGAAGAAGCACAGCCACGGAAGCGCGAACAGGTAGAAGCGATAGCGGCCCTCGCCGCCGTAGGACTGGAGTCCGACGACCAGCAGCGGAGCGGCGACCAGGATGGCGGCCGGAAGATCCCAGCGCCGGGCGCGCAGGCGGCGGACGAGGCCGACGAGCGCGAGGGCGGCGAACAGGAGGAGCTCCACGTGGGACGCCTCGCCGACGAGGGTGAGTCCCGGCAGGCCGTCGCCGAGTCGGTACCCCGGTGGCGCGGCGCTCGAGGCCGGGTCAGGGTTGAAAAGCGCATAGTGGTCCGACAGATACGGCCAGGAGAGGGCAACCCACCCCGCCTCGACGAGCGCCATGGCCACGGGAATCCAGAAAGGCAACCGCCGGTCGACAAGCGCGAGGCCCGTGAGGCCGGCGAGCAGCATCACAGGCGTCAGCTGGTGGCTCGTGACCACGGCGATGTAGCAGAGCCCGCCCACCAGGACGGCTCCACGCGGGGACAACGGGCTGGCGCGACGCGGCTCGCCGACGCGCCGGCCGTGGGGCAGGAGGGTGCGGAGCCGGGCGAGTTGGGTCGCGAGCCAGACCCCCACGCCGGTGCGCGGCTCGCGCCAGCGCAACTCCGCGCGGAGGGCGAGCCCGATGATGATCGTGGCCAGCAGGAAGCCAAGCGCCTGCGGCGCGAGGTAGTCCTGGGCGACCCAGTTGCCGAGCAGGAACAGCCAGGTGGCTGTCCACAACAGCCGCTCGTCGCTCGTCACGCCGCGCAGGGCGAAGCGCAGGGCCGCCACGTTGGCGAGGTTGAAGAAGAGCTGCGCCCACTCGGCGTAAGCGGCGGGCGCCACGCCCGTCGCGCGGCTGAGCCATGCGTTCACCGCGAAGAATCCGGGCCAGTTGTTGTAGATGTCGAGATGGCGCTCGACGCCGCCGGTCTCGGCGATGAAATTGATGACGCCGAGATGCGTGTAGGTCCACGTGTAGCGCGGCTCGTCGTAGAGAAGGGGCGTAGTGGCGTGAAGCACGACGAGCAGCGCCAGGACGTAGGCGCCCAGCAGCCGCTGCGAGAGGACCGGTCGGGTGATCGCGGCGACGAAGCCGCAGAGGAGCAGCGCAAAGGCCAGGAAGTACGTCGGCGGCATGGCGTTCAGCAGGCCGAGGCCCGCCATGCGGTCGAGGTCCGCCCCTGTCAGCGAGACCGCCCACAGGGCGATCGCCACCGCGATCAGTGCAATGTGAGCGCGGATGTCTCCCGGAACCCGCTGCGTCTGTCCCGGAGCCGCAAGCGGGGAAGCGCGCAGATTGCGTTCGCCCCGGGCGGGGTTCCCCTTCAGGAGCACGCCCAGGCAAACGACCGCCAGGAGATAGAGGAAGGCCTTCGGCCACCAGGTGTCGAGCCAGAGCATCGCCTCGGCCGCCAGGACACAGCACGCCAGGCTGGCGCCGAGCACCAGGCCCGGCTCCAGCCTCCCGCCGAGCCGCGTGATCAGAGCGGCGCCCGGAGCCACGCACATCAGCGCAAGGACGGCGAGGAGCTTCAACGGCCCGGGCAGGCCGAGGGCCACCGCTAGCGGAGCCACGACGCACGCGACGGCCGCCACCGCACCCAGACCTGCACTGGTGTGGCGCGCCGCAGGCGCCGGAGCCGGGCGCCCGTCGCCCGGCTCGAAGGAGACGACATCGACGTGTGCGCCGTGCGCCAACCGGACGCGGTGGCGGAACGGCGCGGGCCGGTCCGATGTCCTCGCCGGCCGCTGTCCCAAGCGGTCGCTGAGCGCGCTCACGACGTACGCAACGGGCCCCGCCAGCATCCCCAGCCGCTCGAGCCGGTCGAGACTGGGTGGATAGCCGCTCGCCTTGGCGGCGTTCTTTCGCGAGTCCGGGTCGACGGCGTGCCGGACGCCGGCGGGAACCGCTCGGACCAGCTCGCGCCGGGCAGGTCCGCGAAGCAGCTGCTTCGTGAACGTCGCCCCGAGGCCCATGCCGTACCGATAGACCTGGCTTCGCAGACGCTCCGGCCCATCCGGGTGCTGATGCCAGACGATCGCGCTCGGCTCGTATGCGATGGCGTGACCTCGGAGGAGCAGCCTCAGGTAGAGGTCGAGGTCCTCCCCGCCCACGGCGGGAGTCCCGGCACCGAGAGTCGGATCGAAGCCGCCGAGCTCGAGCGCGACGCTACGGCGGAGCGCGGTGTTGGCGCCAGAGCCGACAGCGCCCGGCGCATAGGGATAGGCGCGGTCCTCCGTCTCGCGAAGGCGATAGGTGCGTCGCTCAAAGCCCTTGCCGAAGCCCGCGAACTGCTCGAGGAGCACCTGGCTGGGCGTTTCGAGCTCCAGCGGCAGGATCAGGCCAGTCACGCAGTCGGCGTCCTCCGACCACTCGAAGCGCTCGACGAGGCGCTCGAGCCATGAGGGATCGACGATCGTGTCGTCGTCGACGAACGCCACCAGCTCGCCGCGCGCGCCGGCCAGACCCGCGTTCCGGGCGCGCGAGAGCCCGGCGCGAGGCTCCTCGACGTAGCGAAGGGCAGGCGACGCGTCGAAGCGGGTCGCCAGCATGCGGCGCGTCGCTCCGGAGCCAGGCCGGTTCTCGACAACGATGATTTCGAGGTCGTCGTAGTTACACGCGAGGATGGAGCGCAGGCAGCGCTCGAGCCTGTGCGGATCGGAGCACGTGGTGACCACGGCGCTCACGGACGTGCTCGACGGACCCCAACGCCGCTTGAGCGCGCCGTCCGATTCGTTCGCGCCGGCGGCCACGGCTCGAAAGAGCCCGACCTCGAGCGCCGAGGCCGCCACCACGGCGCCGGGACCGACCGAGAACGTGGCGGAGCCAACCGGATCACCCTCGAGCCGGGCTATCGCGAGGAGCGAGCGGTATGGCCCTCCGTCCCGCGCCCTTGGGAGGCGAAGATCCACGAGCGGCTCGTCGATGTCGATGACGCGGACCGCTGCCGGCGCCACAAGAATGGCTCGCCGAGCTCGCCAAGCCTCGGCGCCCCCGAGCTCCTCCCGCGCGACAGCTGTAGTGCCTCCGTGCACCATTAGCGTGGGCTCGACACCGGCGGTCGCTTACCCGTGCGCCACCGGGGGGCGCCCGTTCGCGGAAGCCGCAGGCTCCGATGCCTCAGCACCGGTCAGCGACCGGTAG
>Ga0207706_10007221_pt1 | contig 10272 bp, 14 predicted proteins | sample KBSC53metaG_FD_184318 | JGI IMG/M metagenome (GOLD analysis project Ga0207706, IMG submission 184318) | Corn rhizosphere microbial communities from Kellogg Biological Station, Michigan, USA - KBS C5-3 metaG (SPAdes) (version 2) | ecosystem: Host-associated > Plants > Roots > Rhizosphere > Soil ... | reverse complement strand
CTCCTTAGCCACGCAGTGGCCTTCGCCGCGTGTTCTTTAGTTGAGCTATAAGAACTCGGTTTAGCTTGAGATGTTGCTTTTGACGGGCAGCGTACAAAGGGGATCATTCCCACCGGCTAGGCTTACGCCCCGGCTAGGGCCTGGAACTTGCTCAGGTCTTTTCTTTTGCTCGGCAGAGAGTGAAACTCAGCTTCTCCCTGCTGTTTTCGCCAAAGGAACGATTCTCATGCTTCGGTGGCCCTTCGTTGCTTCAGCATTAGCAATCATCGCCCTGATTATCGTTCTTTTGCTCGTCTCCCTCGTTCAAGACTACAAGCAGTTAAGATCGGTGCAAAAGGAGCTTGGCAGAACAAAGGAACAGGTTGCGAAGCTTGAAAAGGTCATTGCCAATCTGAAAACGGAACTCGATGAAGCCAATAAGGCCCGTACACAACTTCAAGGCAATTTGAGTGAGGCCAACACCAAAGCCGAACAGTTGGGTAAGGACCTGAATACGGCTCAATCTCAGTTGAAGGAAAAAGAAGCCCACGAACAGGAACTGACGACTGAACTTGAGAAAACCAAGAAGGAAACATTTGCACTAGTTGCTGCTGCGAAAGAAGCGAATCAGAGGCAGTTCGAAACCATTACCAACGAGGCAACAAAGAAACTCTCTGAAAGTGAAAAGCGAGTAGCCGATCTAAGCGAGCAACTGAAATCCGTTTCCGCTCAGGTGGAAGAACTGACTAAGGAAAGGGATGCCCTTCAGTCCAAGCTGGCGGATTTGACGAAGCAGCTACAGTCGGTTTCTGCTCAGGTGGAGCAAGTGACTACGGAGAGGGATGCCGCTCAATCGAAATTCAGCGAAAACCAATCTCAACTTGAAGCAATGCAGAATGAACTTGCGGAGGCCAAAGCAGCGACCGAACAGGCGAACGCAAGGGCTACTGAATTCGAAAGCGCCGGGGCCAACACAGCCAAAGAAGCTGAAACCGAACGCAGTAAGTTACAGGCCGCATTAGATCAGGCCAACGCAGAGATTGAGCGTCTGAAATCTGAGCTTGAGCAGCAGAAAATGACCCCACCCGTTTCAGTGGCACCGTCGCCAGAAGAAGCCTCGCCACCTCCAGGACAATGATGGCTGTACTCCCTAAAGTGAAGGTGCTCGACTCCACATTCTTCGATAGGCTGGCTGAACAAGACGCAAATGATAGATATCGCATTGAAGATAGATGATGACACTTTATCGAAGCAACGCAGAGATCGTTGAAGCTTTTCGCTATCTACCGGACTTGGAGACTATGGATTTTAAATACCCGTATCCAGATTGGTTGGAGGGGCATGTTGTTGTTCGTGGTGAGTTCGGTCTTGAGCTTAATACAAAGTCCGGGAAGGTAACGGTTCGCCCCGGGGCAGTGGATTTTGAATGCTGGCAACGGCAACATACAGGTATTGAGTCCCGAGGCGTTTGACGCAGAATATAAGGCTGTAAGAGATGCCTAAGAACAAAGGCGAACCACAGTGGCGTTCGCAGAGCGGCTAACCACCATCGTGGGAAATGCTACATAAAGAGCAAGTCTGGGCTGCGGTATTTCAGCCCATAGAAGATAAACATCGCCGCGACGGCAAACACGCCGAAGATTGTGAGACACTCGAAACTCACTTGGGCGGGGCCTTGCCTTCGGAGGGTAGTCGCTTAGACACTCCCGGCTACCGTTCGCCATCGCCAGAGGGCTATGCCTGCCCATATGGCTCCGATGACTCCAAAAGGCCACGAGCCTTGTAGGAACCCGTAGGCCGACCCAAGGCCACAAGCAGCGGCGAACGCCAGAATGTACCAAGGGCTACGATCCTCAAGAGCATAGAAAATCAGCATGGCCGCGACAAAAAACTCGCCGAAGGGAGGCCACCATCCAGCCGGAGAGGATACATTCGGCACGAGAAAACTCCACGGCCCGGCACTAATCACCCTCGCCGGGGTTGGGACTGAAGTATTTATCGAATTTATCGGGTACATTCACAAAGTCGTCGGCATCGGGCGGTGCAGGCTTCTTCCGCGTGATGTTGGGCCAAACCGCCGAGTATTGGCGGTTGAGGTCGAGCCACTTTTCAAGTCCCGGTTCCGTATCCGGCTTGATAGCGTCAACAGGGCATTCAGGCTCGCAAACACCGCAATCGATGCATTCGTCCGGGTGGATGACGAGCATGTTCTCACCCTCGTAGAAGCAATCCACCGGGCATACCTCCACGCAGTCCGTGTACTTGCAGCGAATGCAGCTCTCGTTGACGATGTAGGTCACGTGAGCCTCCTCTCCGGCAGGCCCATTAACGGGTCAGCGACCTCCGGTGAGAGTATGAGGCGGGTGACGTGTGTCGCCGCGTCGGTTCAAACGGCGAACATACATGATCGCGACCTCGGGCCGCTCAGCCTTGACCTTTAACGCCGCGACGAGCGCGTCTTCGGCGTCAACGACAATTCGGTCTGCCTTTCCTTGCATTCTAAGTCCGACAGTGAATTGGCACAACATTCTTAGCCTTGCTTTCCAAAATGAACCTTGACGACAGTGTACTCCGACTGAGGCTAAAAGTGTAACGGTGCTCATCTCCTCCGTCGCCTGTCGGCCCCCTTGCGGGCTGGGGTGGATCGTGTGAGGCCGTCGAGAACCTGGAATGTGCTCAGTTCCCATGCCACATTAGCTGCATGGCGGAACCACAGCTTCAATCCACTCTGACTTGCCCGCATTGCGGCCATCAGGCAACCGAGACGATGCCCACGGACGCCTGCGTGTTCTTTTACGACTGTAAGGGTTGCGGAGAGAGGCTGAAGCCGTTGCCACGCAGTTGCTGCGTTTTCTGTTCATACGGCTCCGTGCCATGTCCACCGATCCAAGAGGGTCTAGAGCCCTGCTGCGCCCCGATATCGGACCAAAGCTCCAAAGATTGACTCGGTAGCACCCGCAGCAGTCTAATGGCATGGTGGGTTCCCACAGCTCTTATCGTTGCAGGCCTGTTGGCAAGCACCCCATTGCGCATGTTCATTTGGGTTGCTGCCCTCGTTTGGATGGTGGTTACATGCCTGCTCAATGCGAAGCGGTCTGGACGCACCCACTGCCGGTTCACCGGGCCGTATTACCTTGCGATGGTCATTCCAGCGCTGACGCTTGCTGCCCTGAACGCTCCACCCTATGCGTGGCTGGTCCTGGCAGCGCTCATTCTCTTGGGCGACAAGATCATCTGGTGGGCGACCGAGCGTGTATGGGGGCCCTTCTCTTTGCCGAGTTCACCACATGCCTAAAGGCCCATCGCGCAACCACTAAGCAGAAGACGGGCACCGCGAAACGCTCCCGCCCTAATAGCAAGCTGGCTAAGCCGAATAAATAACCTCCTATGGCTTCGGCCCTGAAGTCAGCGCGTATTCGGTCGGCCATTCGGATGCTGTATTTTGATTGCTCAGCCCGCTTTCAAGCACCGTCACCGCTGCCAGAAATGGACCGCGTAACGCTTCACAAGATCGACTACCGGTTTCCCAAAGAGTGCAATCGCAGCGAGTTTGGTCAATAGCGGTGTAGCTCCTAACATGGCAATAAGCGGAGTCTTGATGTGTGGAGCAAAATCCGACCTGATGACCATTGGTATGAGCAGCCATGCACCGTAACCGGCGGCTATCAATCCAGCGGCTAGGCAAACCCGCCACCCTAACTGCTTCCAGCCCGATTTCCGTTGAGCTTGAGTGACGTTTTTCACAGTAGCTAAGGGAACCCCGGACCCCGTTTTTTACTGTTAATGCTGAAATTCAGAGACATTGCATGGTTGGAAAGCCGCTACTCATCCTTAGCACAATGGCTCTCGTCGTGTTGTGGGTCGCTGGCACAACTCAGGCAGCAGAATTCGGAACACGAGAGGAAGCCAAAGCGATGCTCGATAAGGCTGTTACTGCCGTGAAAGGGAACAAGGAAAAGGCCCTTGCCATGTTCAACAATGGCGAGAGTGGTTTCAAAGATCGTGACCTGTATGTGCTGTGTGCAAATACTTCTGACGGCATTATTACAGCGTCGCCATCGAGCAATGGGCAACACCTCACGGATTTCGCACCGGGTCAGGAGGTGATGCAAACAGCCGCGGAAGGACAGATAAAAGAGATAACCTACTGGTGGCCTCGTCCTGGTTCAATCAAGCCACTAAAGAAGCACACCTACTATACGAAAATTGGCGATCAAATTTGCGGTGTTGGATATTGGGAACGACCGGGAACAGCCTAGAGGGCTTTGATACGGCTAATCGTATTCGGCGACACCCCGTAGGATCGCGCTAGGAACCGACATGACTCGCCTAGCTCTTTTCGCAATCTAACTTCCTCAATCTGATGACGACTGAGCTTTGGCTTTGGGCCGAACTTAACGCCAGCCCTCTTTGCACGTTCACGACCATCTGAAGTGCGGAGTGAAATCAGATCACGCTCAAATTCCGCGACCCCTGAAAGCACGGTTAGCATCAACTTGCCAATCGCTGTCGATGTGTTGGCCCATGGTTCAGCTAACGACAAGAAATTCGCTTCCTTCGTTGTCGTGGCCTTCACGATGTTGAGCAGGTCTAGGCACGATCTCGCCAGACGGTCTAGCCGCGTAACGACTAACGTATCCCTCGATTGAAGCGACGACAGGAGCTTAGCCAGTTGAGGACGATCTGTTTTGGCCCCGCTCATCTTCTCCTGAAAGATGCAGTCACAGCCATGCTCTGTTAGCTGCTGGATTTGCGCTTCGAGGCTTTGGCCGACAGTGCTGACACGGGCATATCCAATCATTTTCATACAAAACTTGTGACACTGACTTATGACACAGTCAACCCAATGAAAAAGCTGGGTACGGCGAGTGTCCTCGATAGTTTCGGGCAGGAGTGTGCATTGACACAATCTACCGACTCCTTTGATGTGGCCCGGAAAAGAACTCAAACGCGAGAGCGAAGTGAGCAAGCAGCATTCTGCCCCGACGATCCACAATAGACGCCTATTTCTCCGCAGACGTTGAGACAGATGGACCGATTCCCGGCCCGTTCTCTATGCTGTCCTTTGCCTTAGTGTTCGCGGGGTCATTTGACGGGAGTCGTTTTAAGCGACCCGCTCACTACGATTGCGTCTTGTACAAAGAACTCCAACCAATCTCTGACCAATTCCAAGAAAAAGCGTTGAAGGTTAACCGCCTGGATCGTGCACGATTGTGTTTGGAAGGCGAGCTTCCAGCGACCGCCATGTCCGAGACATACCGTTGGGTAAGAGACATTGCCGGAACGAAGAAGCCAGTGCTCGTCGCATATCCACTTAGTTTTGATTGGACTTGGTTGTATTGGTATTTTATCCGGTTTTCATCCTAACCGTCCAAGTGAGGGGATCCAAAGCGGTGGTGATGGCGGTGAAATCCGTGATCGCAGGGACGGCGGTAGAAATATGCCGGGCCTCGGGCGCGAGCATGGCCGTCCCGAGCGAGGTAACTGGACCGAGGGCAATCACGATGCCAACGGCTCTGATCAAGCCGATTCCCCCAAGTCAGACGAGGACATACCCACTGAGTGACCTCGCTTTCCGTCACGCGTTGGGGGGAGCCCAATGAGATATAATGCTGAGTCATGGGGCCTGAACCGCAACTGCGAGTGCGTATCGTCAACGACGAGATAGTTGTGTCCTTACCCGGCTTCCATTACTCGGCGACGTACTACAAGCCTTTTAACGCGCCACAGCTTGTTGAAAGAAACATCCCGATCACAGACGATCCACGCATCGGAATGAAGAAGTCAGAGTTCGTGGTTAAGGCGCGGAAGCTCGCCAACGAAAAGGCGAGAGAGCTGGGGTGGATTATGTAGTGCTATGACAGTCAGGTCGAAAACCGGAGGGGTTTTCCGCAGTGTCCTAAAACTTGAAATGCAGGATGGCGAGATCGTGATCAGCTTGCCGGGAACAAAGTACGATGTGACGTTCCGAAGGCTGGCCGACGGCGCAGGGATCAGCGCCTCACACAATATCGGGGACGATGAAGACGCTCCGATCACCCCCGTGGAGTTCCTCGAACGCGCATGGGGTGTCGCCAGAGACAAGGCGAGAGAGCTGGGCTGGATTCTGCGACCCCATGCGTAAAAAGGGGAAGCTTGCCGGAACGTCTGCCGAACAGATTACGCACCCATTCTCGACACAGCCGAGTTTTGACGAGCTTAAACAATGCTCCGTGAAGCGTCGCTTTTCGCAACCGTGGGGGCATGTTAGGAGTTCCTGGCGCGGGTGTAGCTCAGTGGTAGAGCAGTAGCTTCCCAAGCTACGTGTCGAGGGTCCGATTCCCTTCACCCGCTCCATCTTTTCAAGTACTTAACACGCCGTTTCCGCGCCCATTCCGACTCTGTCGGCTACGTCATTCCAACTTTTGGGCATCATTCGTTCTCTCGGATGCGCCTTCGGCCACGCCTGCGCGCGTCGTCGGCAAGGCGCACCACGGCGACCTGCCGCGGCAGGTAGGTATCCTGGAGCTCTCCCGACTTGTCGATCGAGTTCGCCATTTTATTTGCCAGGGCGATGGGATCGACGTCACCGGCACCTGCTTCGACAGCGCCAGACCTGCGCATGTCCATGAGGCGACGCTTGTCGCCGGGCGAGACGGCTTCTCTCACCACCCTGAAGTCGCGGGCCAGACTGAACATGGTGTAGGGCGCGCCGTGCACGTCTCTGAACAGGGGGGCATCGGCGAGGAGCTCGAACTTAAGAGCCTCGCAGTATTTTGCGATCAGTCGCTCCGTGCGACGGCTCACCGTTCCGATGGTGGGTTTACCTGTCTTGGCCCGCGATGTCTCGAAAAATAGCCCTCGACCGTCGCGCCTTTGCTGTCGCTGATACACAATTGTGGGCCAGGCGATAAATGACGCGACGGCGGCATAAAACGCGACAACCGCTACACACAGAACCAGCACGAGCCTGTTCATGGCCTCGTTTCACTGGCCCCGCCGTCTAAAAGTGCCTAATCAAATCATGAAGTGAGAGAACACGATACTGCGGCATAGGTTGCCGCTAATTCATACGCTCGTAATTCGTACGACTACTGAAGGCCCTTGCCAACTAGACTCTGGGCGGGACTAACCCACACCAAAGTCTAGACTGAGGTCGTGCCAATCAAATGACAGATAGAGGTTGGCGTTCGCTTAAAAGAACGCCGCGTGCGCGGAAAAACTCAAAAGGGCTTCGCGCGTTGGGTCAATGGGCGCGCAACTAGACAAAGTCTGGCGCCCAACTCGGGGAACGAAGCCAGGCGCCAGACTAGCCTCTGCATTTTCGCCGGGGAGGGAAAACCCGGCGCCTTATAAGTGACAGTCTAGGCTTACGGGGGGTCCTGCCTATCAATCGACTGTCACCCGTCATGTCATAGCGGAATTAGGGAGACCGCCCCAAGTGTACCGAGATATGGGCACACCCATACTTAGGTCCAGGTGGGATCGTTCGACAAAAGGGCCAGTCTGGTGAATAGCTTCCGGTTACCGAGGGACGGAGCGGGATGCCAGCACTAGGGGTCCAGACCCAGTTGGCACGGTGCCGCCTCCCCGTCCCCATTCTCGCAGGCCCTCCACTCGGCGTTGGAGATCACCAAGTGTCAAAAACCCCAATGATTGCGATTATCGATTATGACGATTCCGTTCGCGGCTCAACAAGGGCGCTGGTGAGGTCGCTCGGCTACACCGCTCAGACGTTCGCCTCGGCTGAAGACTTTCTCAGCTCAGACCATCGCGGCAAGTCGAATTGCATAATCGCCGATGTGCAAGGCAAGGCGCGCGGCCAAAGAAAGAGGGGCGGGCTCCATTCGTTGGCAGCCATTAGAGGATTCACCCCGCGATAGGATTGCGATACTCCTGACGGCGTCAGAGTGGAACAGACGGTGAATACCAAACGCACGATGAGCGAAGCCTTTGACAGGTGGAAAGGCGCACTGATTGATCAGGACAAGCAAACGACCCGGGTCGCACGCCACCGTGCTCATGCGCGTGTCACGAGCATGGAAGACCTAATTGCCGAAACACCCGCCGACGACATCGAGGGCGTAGGCATCAAGTTGGCTTTACATCTATATGAGCGGCGTCGATCCCGAGACGGCAGACAGTGCCGTCGAGCAGGTTTTGTCAGCTTACAAGGATTGCGTTCGCGTTGTCGGTCGTGATTTCTTGGCGGAGGTCAAGTGCTTGATGCCACCAAGTCAGCAGAGCGTCTGAAACCACGCCCGAGCCGCGCGGTTCGCGTGAAAACGGACCAAACGGATTAGTGGTTCTCTATAGCTGCTGAAGGGGGAGGAAGTCATGAACAACGAGACCAGAGAGCGCTATCTGAAACTCGCGCTTGTTGTTTCCGGCATCGCTTTCTTACTAATCTATCCGCTCGGCTTCGTGTGGCCTTCGGGCTGGGTGTGGCATGGCGGCGAGGGCTCTTACTATCTGCAGATGCTTTGCGGTGTGTATGCAGTACTCGGCATTTTTCTGATCGCCGCGGCAAAGAACCCGGCTGAAAACCGCAGCTTGATCTCCTTCACGATCTGGTCGAGCGTGGTGCATGCGGCGATCATGGCGGTTCAGGCAATTTCTGACAGCCGCGAGTATGGTCACCTAGTGGGCGACGTCCCGGCACTGCTCTTTGTGGCAGGCATGCTCTGGTTTCTTTCGCCAACCAATAAAGTAGCCGTCAAGGCGACCGGCTAGGGTCTTGCAATTACCGCGCTCTCTAACTTGCATGCGGTGAAGGGCCCCGGTCCTAGTGCCCTGACCAGTTTAATTAAAGAGGTCTACGTCTATGTCACTGTCTATGTATCAGGCTTCCGTTCCTGCGTTTGTCCAAATGCTAAATAACCTCTCCGCGATCTTGGACAAGGCTGAGGCCCATGCCAAGAACCGCAAGGTTGATCCAGAAGTCTTGCTCAATTACCGGCTTGCCGCTGACATGTTTCCGTTCATTCGTCAGGTCCAGGTTGCAGCCGATCTCGCTAAGGGAGCCGCTGCGCGGCTCGCGGGTGTTGAAGTCCCGAAACATGACGACACTGAGAAGACCTTCGCCGATCTCAAAGCTCGGCTCGCTAAGACGGTGACCTTCGTGCAATCCTTCAAGCCTGATGACATTGATGGCTCTGAGGATCGTGAAATCAACCTGACGCTCGGTGAACACACAATGAGTTTCAAAGGCCAGCCTTATCTAGTTCATTTCGTGATGCCCAACTTCTATTTCCATTGCACCACTGCTTACGACATTCTGCGGCATTGCGGTGTTGAATTAGGGAAGCGGGATTTCATTGGAGCCATTTGACGGGGAGTTGGACGTGCCGACCTACCAGTATCGTTGTCGAGACTGCGGCAAGTCATTCGAGCGCACCGAAACCATCACAGAGCACGAGGCAGCGAAGGTGCCTGAAATGTAACAGTAAAAAGGTGACCCAGGTGCCGGGTCGCGTTTACGTCGTGACATCCAAGAAGAGCTAGGGTTCGTCGATCCTACTTGGGACGAGATTATCGCTGCACCACGATAACCCGGTCCATCACCGCAAGCATGAGAGCCGAGACAACAAAAGTCAGATGAATGACCACAAGCAACACGAGCTTGTCATTTGGAACCACGCTTGAGTTCATGAAGGCTTTGAGCAGATGAATGGACGAAATGGCCACAATCGACGCCGCTACTTTAATTTTTAGCGATCCTGCATCCAGCTTGCCGAGCCATGCGAGGGACTTTTGTACATCTCCAATGTCGAGCTTCGATACGAAATTCTCGTAACCACTCAGCATCACCATCACGATCAAACTTCCCACAAGGGTCAGATCGACTAGTGTCAATGCGCCAAGAACCAAGTCAACCTCTTCGCCCGTGAGCGCACCTGCGAAGAGATGTAAGAGCTCGCGAAAAAAATAAACCGAGAAGAGGATTAGCAGCAGTCCTAGGCCGACGTAGAGCGGTACGAGAAGCCAGCGAAGGGAAAAAAGACCATTCTCCAGATAATACTCGATGACGCGGACCGACCCCGGATTGGTGGTATTCTTTTCGCTATCCTTGGTCGCCATCTCCACCCGCTCCTTACGTAATTACTAGTCTGCGAACACAGCCCACATTGCGGTGATTAGGGCTGCGAAGCCCAACCAGGGCCAGACGTACTTCATACGGCTCGGCTTGTCTTCTTTGTTCATCAGTCCCTCAGCCGCGCCTCGCCGCCTCAATCGCGGCGATGTCGATTTTCTTCATTTCCATCATCGCATCGAAAGCGCGCTTTGCTTCATCGCCGCCAATCGCAAGCGCGT
>Ga0207706_10007218_pt1 | contig 10273 bp, 8 predicted proteins | sample KBSC53metaG_FD_184318 | JGI IMG/M metagenome (GOLD analysis project Ga0207706, IMG submission 184318) | Corn rhizosphere microbial communities from Kellogg Biological Station, Michigan, USA - KBS C5-3 metaG (SPAdes) (version 2) | ecosystem: Host-associated > Plants > Roots > Rhizosphere > Soil ... | reverse complement strand
GGCGTGGTCGTCGGTGGCGGCGCTGCGGATCGTCTCGATGCGGGCGTCGAAGTCGGGGTCGAAGAAGAGCGGGAACGAGAGCCGGTCGCGGCCGCTGGTGTTGAGGCGCACGCGATGCGGCGTGCTGCGGTACAGGCCCCCGGTCATGCGGTCGAGCATGTCGCCGATGTTGCAGATGAACGATTCCGGCACGGGCGGCGCCTCGATCCAGCCGTCGCGCGTGTGCACCTGCAGGCCGCCGACGGCATCCTGGCGCAGGAGCGTGAGGAGGCCGTAGTCGGTGTGCTCGCCGACGCCGTGGCGCACGTCGAGCTCCGCCGGGATCGGCCGGCTCGGGTAGTCGAAGATGCGAAAGAGGATGAGCGGGTCGGCGGTGTAGCGGCGCGCGAAGTAGTCGGCCGGCAGGTCGAGCGAGCGGGCGATGCCTTGCATGACGCGGTGCCCGAGCGCGGTGACCTCGCCCATCCAGTCGAGGATCGTCTCGCGAAAGCCCGGCAGCACGTCGTCGCCGGGGATGAGGTTCTTGCCGTGCAGCGGCACGCCCGCGGCGACGCGCGGATGGTCGTCGCTCAGCTCGGTGCCGAGGTACAAGCCCTCCTTCCAGTCGGGCCGGCCCGACGTCAGCTCACCGCCGAGCGGGAACCAGCCGCGCCAGGCGCGGCCGCCCAGCCGCATCGCGTAGCGGGACTTGGTGGATTCGGGGAGGGCGAAGAAGCGGTGGCTCAGCTTCTCGAGGCGCTCGCCGAGGGACTCGTCGATGCCGTGGTTGACGATGTAGAAGAAGCCGTGGGCGCGGCAGGCGTTGCCCATGGCTTTCGCCACGTCATCTGCCGCGGCACGCAGATCGATCAGGGGCAAGTGCGCCATCGTCATCGATGGTAGATCCCTTCGAGCGGCGCTTGTACGACTGCTTTCGACCGTTGAAGACATGCGGTCGTCTTGTCCGACCGGATCAGAAGCGTTGATCCCGACATAAACACCTTCCGCGCTTCAGCGAAGCCGGTCTGCCGCAGCCGGATCTTCCAGTCCCGCGGCTACTCGCAAAAAAACTTTCTGGCGCAAACGATCAGCGTCGACACGGTAGACACAATGGCCTTCCGTTTGGGACTCCATATACTTTGGCGCCAGCCGGTACGCGGCCGTCCAAGCGGCCCTCGCCTCTTCAATGTTTCCCGTTCCAACGTAGTTCTTTGCCAACAGCATCAGAATGTTTGGCGCGGACGGAGTTGAACGCAAGGCACGCAAGCCGTAGCCCACGCCTTCTTCATATTTCCTGGCGAGGAAGCACGCCCGCGATAGCAGGCCAACGACGTTTGTGGAGAACTGGTCCTGCGGATTCAGGCGCAGCGCTTGCTGAAGATGCGCGATACCCTCTTCAGGGTTGCCCGAAATCGCCTCCGTCCGACCGAGCAGCCGCAAGGCTAGTTGATCGTTGGGGTTGAGCTGCAGGGCAGTCCGCAAATCGTCGAGCGCTTCATCGTATCGAACGGACCGACCTTCATCGTGGGGGCTTACCGTCAGCAGGTTGGCCCTGACGATGTATCCCAAGCTGTCGGTTCTGTCGTGCTCGATTGCTTGCCGAGCTGCCCGCAAGCCCATCTCCCAGGTCTCGATCAGGCTGTCTGCGCTTCTGAAAAAGACCTGCTGCCATCGGCAAAACGCGATCACGTTCAGCGCCAGTGTGCTCGCGGGATCGATTGCAAGCGCCTGCTCGGCCTGCAGGATGACCGACTCGATTTGCGACGCATCGGCGTTCTCGTAGGACTTCCACATATCGGCCCACGCGCGCAGCGCGATTTCGTACGCACTGAGGTTGGATGGACGGTGACGGCGGGCTTTGGAGATTTCGGCCCGGGCGATCTCTGGAGCGACGGCCGCAACGATGCTTTGGATCACCTCCTCCTGAACTGCAAAGATCTCGTCCAGCACCCGGTCATAGCTTTGCGACCAGATGTGCCTGCGCATCGGGCCGTCGATCAACCGCGCGGTCACCCGAATCTGATTGCCGCTGCGACGCACGCTGCCCTCGACGACATAGCGCACGCCGAGCTGGGTCGCCACAGTGCCGACCTCAGCGGTATTGCCCGAATATCCCGCGGTGCTGGCGTGGGCGATCACGAACAGGGAGTGGAAGCGCGACAGCGCAGTCACGATATCTTGCGTGATGCCGTCAGCGAAAAAGCGGTGCTCCGGGTCGGCTGAAAGGTTCGCGAACGGAAGCACGGCGATCGATGGCTTGTCGGGAAGAGGCAGGTCGGAGCCGTCGGCTTCCCCCTGAGCCGTTCGCTGCACGACTGGCGCGCCCACCTCGGCCTCAAGAAGCAGCCCCGAGAACCGATAGCCCCTGCCTGCGACGGTGGCCAGTGCCTGCGCGCCGATCAGCTTGCGCAACGAGGAAACCTGCACCTGGATGTTGGCCTCTTCGACCACCAGCCCGGGCCAGACGACCATCAGCAGCTCTTCCTTGCTGACGACGCGGTCTCGGCGTTCGATCAGCGCGACCAGCAGATCAAACGCCCTGGCGCCGACGCTCACGTCTCGCCCGGACACGACCAGGCGGCGTTCGGCGCAGAGGACCTTGACGTCCCCAAACAGATAGATCGGCTGCACGAAGCTCAAGACAGTCGCGGCACGCGCCCGTGGTCGCTCGACCCACGCACGTCAGGGGTGTCCCACGATTTTGATCTTTTTTGGTCGGTTTAAGGACGCGCGCCCGGTCAGACGCGAGAGTGGCCACACCCACCGCTACTCCGGGAAAACGCATGAACACCGCCTTCTTCTCCCAGGCAAAACGTCCGTCAATCGCGAAACTGCTCTGGGCAGGCGCCGCCGTGCTGGCCTTCGCCTCGATGGGCGTTGCGCTGTCTGTGCCCGAAGCCAGCGGCGCGCATCGCGTCGCAACGACGCCGTCCACCAACCCGGCGGTCATGGAGCTGAATCGAATCGACCACAGCCAGATCGACTGGGACAAGGTTCCGGCCCATCCCGAAGAGGTTGGAAGTTCGATCGCAGCCGACGCGGGCGGCACATGAGCGCCGGGCGCGTCGCTGCACTTACGGCGGCCGCTGCCGTGGCCGCCGCCCTTGCCGTCTCGGGCCTGCCCCAATCGGCGTCGTCCGCAGCAGTCTTTCAACCGACTGGCGGGCCGCTTCCATCGATCGAAGCGCTGAAGAGCGAATATCGCCACTGCGAGCGCGTCTCATCGCAGCGCCGGCTCTCCATGCACGGCATGGCTTTTTGCGGCGCGGTGAGCGACCAGTTGCTGAAGCGCGAGTTCGCAGGTGATCTCGATCTCCTCCTGGTGTGGTCGCGCGGGGAACGGCAGGCATCTGCGACGGGGATCGAGCGGTAACGAATCCTGCCGCCGGCACTGCGGCTGAACGCAGGCGGCTCGGGTCGGCGCCGAATCGCTGGCGCGACCTGATTCAATGGACCCCTGACCGACTTCTCGCCGGCGCCCGATGCTGCACGACCCCGCACGACACGAAGCGCTCACCGCCACGCCGTGGAACGAAGGACGAGCCCTCGACGTCATCGAGCGCATCGTGTGCGACGCCGAAGCGCGCTTCTCGCCCGAAGGCTGGTGGCCCTCACACCCGCGCGACGAAGTGCCGCCCGAGGTCGCCGCTCAGCCGGCGACGCCGCTCTACATGGGCGGCGCCGGCATGGTGTGGGCACTGCGATACCTGCGCGATGCCGGCGCCGCGGCGCTGCGTCGCGACGAGTCCTATCCCGACACGGACGAGCTGCTCCGGCGCAACGGCGAGTGGCTGCAGGCTGCGGGCCCGCCCGGCTACGGCGCGGGGTCGTACCTGTGCGGCGACACGTCGATCCTGCTCATGGCCTACGGCGTCGAGGCCAACGAGGCACTGGCGGACCGCCTGGCCGCGCTCATCGAGGGCCACGTCGCGCACCCGACGCGCGAACTCATGTGGGGGTCGCCCGGCACGCTTCTCGCCGCCCGCTTCCTTCACGAACGCGACGGCCGCATGCGCTGGGCCGATCTGTTTCGCCGCACCGCGGCGCAGCTCTGGTCGGAGCTGCAGTGGTCGGAGGGGCACTCCTGCCACTACTGGACGCAAGACCTCTACGGCCAGCGCAGCACTTTTCTCGATGCGGCGCATGGCTTCGCCGCGACGGCAAGCGTGCTCGTGCACGGCCGCCATCTGCTCGACGACGAGCGCTGGCGCGCGTGGGAAGCGTGCATCACGAACACCATGCAGCGCACCGCGACGCGGGAAGACGACCGCGCCACATGGCCGACGCAGCTGCTCCCGCTCGACCCACCCGTCGTGGACAAGAAGCGCATGCAGTTCTGCCACGGCGCGCCGGGCTTCGTCGTCTGCCTCGGCGACATGCCGGGCCACGAGCTCGACGAGCTGCTGCTCGCCGCCGGCCGCGCCACCTGGGCCGCCGGGCCGCTGGCGCAGGGCGCGAACCTGTGCCATGGCACGGGCGGCAACGGCTATGCGTTCCTGAAGCTGTACAAACGCACCGGCGATTCGCTCTGGCTCGATCGCGCACGCGCCTTCGCCGCCCACGGCATCGAACAGGTCGAGAGCGAAGCGGCCGCGGTCGGGCGAAGGCGGTATTCACTGTGGACCGGCGACATCGGGTTCGCGATCTACCTGTGGGACTGCGTCCGAGCGACGACGCGCTTTCCGACGTTGGATGTGTTCTGGGGCGATCGCGCCGCAGCCTAGCGAAGATGCCAAAGACGACGAGCGGGTCGGCGGTGTAGCGGCGCGCGAAGTAGTCGGCCGGCAGGCTATCACGGCACCTAGTCTGAAGCAGAGACTCGCTGTTGGCGCTTGACCGGCGGCTCTCAGCCAGAACGGGCATGCGGTCAGGGGTGCACGAACAGGTCTTGCTCGTCATACTTCGGCAGCGAGGCTGTCTCGCCTGACTGGTGGCGTGCCGCTGGGGAGAGGACCCGAATGATCTTCCATAGCCCGTATCAGCCGGTGGCTATTCCAGCGGTGCCTTTCAGCGAATTCATATTCGCCAATGTCGCGAACTGGCGTGACCATCCAGCATTCGTCGACGGTCCTACTGATCGCACGATCACCCACGGACAGATGCATCGTGCCGCGCGAAACGTCGGCGCCGCCCTCCAACAGCGCGGCATGCGCAAGGGCGATGTGTTTGCGATCGTCTGTCCGAATCTCCCCGAGTACGGCATCGCCTTTCATGGAGCGGCGATCGCCGGCGGCGTCGTCACCACTGCCAATCCACTGGCAACTGTTGAAGAACTTGCGAGCCAGTTCAAAGACTCCCAAGCCAAGTTTGTGTTGACGACCGAAGCGTTGGTCGCCAAGGTCCGGGAAGCAGCCGCGGGCACTTGTGTTGAGGAGCTGTTCGTGCTCTGGGAATCCGAGGACGCCACCTCGTTCAGTGAGTTGATGAATACGGATGCCGCGGCGCCAGTCGTTCAGATCGATCCGCGCGCCGATTTGCTGATGCTGCCGTATTCAAGCGGAACGACCGGTCGGTCCAAGGGCGTGATGCTTACTCACTACAACGCGGTGGCCATGCTGACGCAGATCGAGTCGCTGGCACCGGACGTCAGCGGCCGCATCTCGCTCGCGGTGCTGCCGTTTTTCCATTCCTATGGATTGCAGATTCTCTTGAACGGCACGTTGCGGCGGGGAACCACTTGCGTCACCATGCCGCGCTTCGATTTCGCCAACTTCCTGCAGCTCATACAGGATCGGCGCGTCACCTCGCTGGCTCTTGTCCCGCCCATCGTGCTGGCGCTGGCCAAGCATCCGCTTGTCGATGAGTTCGACCTGTCTTCGCTCAGCCTGGTGGGATGCGGGGCCGCACCCCTTGGTGCAGCGCTGCAGGCGGACGCGAGCAAACGTCTCAAGGTACCTGTACGTCAGGGTTACGGCATGACGGAAGTCGTGGTCGCTGTCACGGGACTGCCTCTGGAGAATGCAGTCATCAAGCCCGGCTCGGTGGGGCCTCTCTTGCCTAATGTGGAGGCACGCATCGTCGACGTCGTATCCGGAACGGACCTTGGCCACGACGAGCGCGGCGAGCTCCTGGTGCGCGGGCCAAACGTGATGCGCGGATACCTCAACCGACCCGCCGAATCGCAGGCCATGCTTCAGTCCGACGGGTGGATGCACACCGGCGATGTCGGGTACTTCGATACCGACGGCCATCTGTACATCGTCGACAGGCTGAAAGAGCTCATCAAGTACAAGGGATACCAAATCGCTCCCGCCCATCTCGAGGCAATCCTTCTCGAACATCCGACGGTTTCCGACGCGGCGGTGATCGGCGTCCCAAGCGATGAGGCAGGCGAGATACCGAAGGCATTCGTGGTTCTACGAGGCTCTGCAACGGCAGAAGAGATCATCGCTTACGTCGCCGCGCGCGTCGCGCCGCATGCCAGGCTTCGCGCAGTCGAATTCATCCCTGCAATCCCCAAGTCGCCTTCCGGCAAGATCTTGAGGCGAGAGCTGCGCGAACGCATGAACACCTGATGAACGATGTAACCCAAACCGCTGCAACTTCACGCAGCGCATCTGCACGACTACTCGATCACCTCATCCGCCCGAGCGAGCAGCGATTGCGGAATGGCCAGCTTGAGGACCCTGGCGGTCTTGAGATTGACGACGAGGTCGAACTTGGTCCCTTGCTCGATCGGCATCTCGGCCGGCTTGGCGCCCTTGAAGATTCGGTCGACATAGCCTGCGACCCGGCGAAGGTTCTCGAAGCGCCCCACGCCATACGAAAGGAGAATGCCGGCCTCGGCACTCTCCTTGAACAGCGTGATCCCCGGGAGGCGGCCGGCGATCAGGAGCTCCGCGATCCTGACGCGATTCGCGTTCGTCAGCGGATCGGGAAAAACGACCACGGCATCGACCTGCTCGGCCGCCATCCGGGCAAAGCCCTTGTCCAGGTCGTCCGGACTGCTGAGGTCGATCCTCGAAAGGCGGACTCCCACGTTCTGCGCTGCTGCCTGCGCCTCACGCCAGAACGAGTGATGGGTCGGATTGGCCGGGTTCCAGATCACTGCCACGTGGCCGATTCGCGGGACCGCTTCGCGCAGGAGCTGGAACCACTTGCCGGTGATCTCGACCGCGAGATTCGACACTCCCGTGATGTTGCCCCCGGGCCGCGCGAGAGTCGCCGCAAATCCCGCGCCGACCGGATCGCCGACGGCACCCATGACGATGGGGATCGTCGCCGTGGCCTGTCGGACGGCTCGAATCGCAGGCTCGCCGTTGACGACGATGACGTCCACGTTCGCGCGTACGAGCTCCCCGGCGAGCTCGACCAGACGGTCAGTCCTGCCCTCGCCCCAGCGGAATTCGATGACCACGTCGCGGCCCTCGACATAGCCATGCTCGCGCAGGCCTTGCCGCAGTCCGTCGACGGCCGACTTGGCCGTCAGCGGCGTTCCGGCGTCGAGCCAGCCGATCCGACGGACGACCGCGTTGGGCGGCCTCTGGGCGGCAACCCGCACTGCGCACAGGCCGACAGCGATCATTGGCAGTGCCTGGCGCCGCTTCACGGTCAGTGCCTGGAGGTCTCGGTCGATTCGGCGATGTTGTAGCGGGCCGAGCCGGTCATGTCGTCGGTGCGACGGGTAGAAGAAAAAGCCGTCGGCGTCATGGAAGTAGGCGTAGCCGATAGTTCCAGCACTTCGCCGCCTCACGCCGCCTTCGGCGGTGCCTCCGGCTCGACCTGGTCGACCGGTTCGACCGCCGGCGCTTGCCGGGCCGTCGCCGCGGTCGCAGGGGCGGTGCCGCGATCGCGGCGCGCGTCGGGCAGCATCTCGGCGAGCCACTGCACCAGGTGGCCGGTGTAGACGCGCTGGCTGGTCTCGTCCGACAGGCCGTGGTCGGCGCCCGCGATGCAGCGGTAGGTGAGCGAGCGAGCCTGCGTGAACGCGGCGCGATAGCTCTTGATGACTTCGGGCGGGATGAAGTCGTCGTGCTCGGATTCGACCAGCAGCACGTCCCCCTTGAACCCCGAGCAGGCGCGCAGGGCGCGGTTCGTCGCGGCGGCGACGAAACTGCGGCGATAAGTGCGCAGGTCCTGTTCCTGGTGCAGCTGCAGCTTCGGCAGCTCCCAGCCGGTGTCGATGTAGAGCGCCGGAACGCGCAGCGCAAGCCACGACACCGGCCGCATCGACGTCAGGATCGTCGCCAGGTAGCCGCCATAGCTGCTGCCGACGAGGGCAATCGCGGAGCTGTCGACGGAAGGATGGGCCGCCAACGCGTCGTACGCGGAGAGCACGTCGTAGAGATTGCTCTCGCGCGACACCGTCTCGCGCTTGGGCTGGGTGCCGGCATGGCCGCCGAGGTCGAACGTCAGGCAGACGCAGCCGAGTGCGGCGATTTCTCGGGCGCGGGCCAGGTACTGCTGCTGGCTGCCGCCCCAGCCGTGCACGAAGAGCACGCCGGGCACGAGCACGCCCGGCAGGACGAGCGTGCCGTCGATGGTTCCCGAACCACCGCGGATTTCGATCTTCTGTTCACGAGAGGCCATCGCGATGCACCTGAGCGTATTTTGTAATGGGCCCGAGATGAGCGTCGACGCCGGAGAAATACACCGTCGCCCCCTCGGGAATCGGAATGTTCGGCGCATGCACTTCCGTCGTCGATGCGCGCACCCTCTGCAACGCAGGATCGTCGTTGAAGGCCTCGAGCGCCGCCACCTCGGCGCCGGTGGCGCCACCGATGCGCCACGACTGCTCGAGGACACCGATGCACTCGCGTCCGGCGGGGTCGCGGCCTTCGGCGATGTCGTAGTTGCTCCTTGATGCGAGCATTCCGCCGAAGCACGCCAGCGCCGCTTCGTGGTACGCCCTCGCCATGGCGATCGCGCGCCGTGCTCCGCCTTCGAGCGCCAGCCGTTCGAGGGCGTCGAAGCCGCCCCGCGCCACCTCGATGGAGGAACCACCGTAGACCTCCTTGCCGTGCCGGCTTCGCGTGCTGGACTGCGTGCCGACGTAACTGGCGCGCAATGATCCGACCCGGACGAGGCCGACGCTGTAGGTGCGCACGTCGACGAGGTTGCGCTCGACGACGACGCCGTCGGTGAACGCGGCGGGCCCGATCGCGGCGAGCTGCGCATCGAGCTCGGTCTCGCCATGCGCGACGGACTGGCCCGAGCCGCCGATGCCGCTCGCCAGTTTGATCCGCACGTCACCGTCGCGCAGCAGCCGGCGCCCCGCGTCGCGAGCGTCGCTCGGCGAGAAGGCGGACCAGCCCGGCAGCGCAACCTCGCGAACGCGCTCGGCGAAATCGGCCTGCCAGCCTCGCGGTGCCGCTGCGGCCGGGCCGATCAGCGGATGGGAGATCGTCTTCGTGGCCACGAACGGGAAGGGCACCACGCCGCCGAACAGATCCTCCTCGCCGCGGATGCCGAGCGCACGCGCGGTCTCGAGCGAGGTGATCGTCACGTCCGGCACGACGTAGCCGAGGTCGACGATCGATCCGGTCGCGATGCCGCTGACCTCGTCGAAATCGCATCCCATCATCGCCGCCAGGCGCGCAGCCAGGCCGCGCTGGGTGGCTCGATCGTGCTCGCGCGCGTCCGGCCGGAAGGCGACATACGTCACTCGCCGGTGCGAGGTGATCGGCGGCCGTTCGGAAGCCATCCTTATTCGCGCAGCCGAAACCTCTGCAACTTTCCTGTCTCCGTCCGCGGCAGCGCCTCCCTGAACTCCACCGCCCGCGGGTACTTGTACGGCGCCACCGTCGCCTTCACGAAATCCTGCAGCGCCTTCACCATCGCCTCGTCGCCCTGCTGTCCTGAGCGCAGCACGACGAACGCCTTGACGATCTGGCCGCGCTCCGCGTCGGGGTGGCCGATGACGGCGCATTCGGCGACGGCCTCGTGGCGCAGCAGCACGTCTTCGACTTCGACGCCGGCGATGTTGTAGCCAGCGGAGACGATCATGTCGTCGGTGCGCCCCTGGTAGAAGAAGTAGCCGTCGACGTCCTGCAGGTAGGCGTCGCCGGTGTAGTTCCAGCCGCCCTTCACGTAGTCGGCCTGCCGCGGGTCGCTCAGGTAGCGGCAGCCCGTGGGGCCCTGCACCGCGAGGCGCCCGATCGTGCCGGCGGGAACGTCGTTGCCGTCGTCGTCGACGACGCGCGCACGGTAGCCGGGCACGGCCTTGCCGGTGGCGCCGGGCCGCGCGCTCGCCTCGTCGGCGGAGATGAAGATGTGGAACATCTCGGTCGCGCCGATGCCGTCGATGATCTCGATGCCGGTCGCCTCCTTCCAGAGCGAACGCGTGGCGGCGGGC
>Ga0207706_10007217_pt1 | contig 10277 bp, 7 predicted proteins | sample KBSC53metaG_FD_184318 | JGI IMG/M metagenome (GOLD analysis project Ga0207706, IMG submission 184318) | Corn rhizosphere microbial communities from Kellogg Biological Station, Michigan, USA - KBS C5-3 metaG (SPAdes) (version 2) | ecosystem: Host-associated > Plants > Roots > Rhizosphere > Soil ... | reverse complement strand
CCGTCGATCCGCCCCGGCGTCGCCGGCATGGCCGCGCTCGCCGGGCTGACCAGCGCCCCGACCGCGGTCAGGGCCCGGACGGTCGCGACCACAATGGCGGCCCTTCGCATGGTCCCCCCCACCGCTGGACGTCGGTTGCCTGCCTGATCGGCAAGTTGGGGCCCGCGCCTGAGCGGTGCCCCGCGACCCGGGTCGTTGGACCCGGGGCTGTGGACAACCCGACACACCCGCCCCCGGCGATGGGCTACGCTCCCCCACCGGGGGACCCGGCAGCGGACCGGGTGGGTCAGGCACGGTATGGGCAACGCATGGCACGGGCAACGCACGGCGCGGCAGCGGGAGGATCGTATGGACGAGATGACGGTCGGGCGCTCGGCGCTGGAGCGCACGCCACTGTTCGCCGGGTTGGACCGTGGGCACCTCGACGATGTGCTGTCGGTCGGGCGGCGGGTGTCGTTCCAGCCCGGGCAGGCCATCGTGGAGCGGGGCGACCCGGGCGACGCCATGTACATCGTGCTCGGTGGGGCCGCCGAGGTGGACGTGGGCGGCCGCTTCCACCGGCTGGAACGGGGCGACTTCTTCGGCGAGATGGCCGTTCTGGCCGGCAAGCCGCGGGAGGCCACGGTCAAGGCGGTCGAGCCGCTGGAGGCGCTGCGGATCCCGGCCGACGAGTTCCAGGTGTTCCTGTCGACCAACCCCGAGATTGCTCTCAGCATGCTCAAGAGCCTGGTCGAGCGCCTCCGCGAGGTGCAGGACCGGCTCGACACCTGGGTCGGGGGCGTCTGGTAGCGGTCACTTGGCGTCGGCGTAGCAGTCGACCACGGCCACGCTGAGGGGGAACCGGACGGCGGTGTCGCCGAAGACCAGGCGGCCGCTCTCGGCGGCGGCGTCCCGCACCTCGGCGGCCACCCGGTCGGCGTCGTCCCTGGGACAGTGGACCACCACCTCGTCGTGCTGGAAGAACACCAGCTGGCCGGCCTCCCCGGCCAGGCGACGGCGCACGGCGGCGAGCAGGACCAGGGCCCAGTCGGCGGCGCTCGCCTGGACGACGAAGTTGCGAGTGAACCGCCCCCGGTCCCGTGCCGCCCGACGCCCCCGCGGCACGGCCTCGGCGTCGGGGCCGAGCCCGCCGGCCGCTTCGGTGGCGGCCAGCCAGGCGGTCGAGGGTGGAGGGCACGTCCGGCCCAGGCGGGAGCGGACCAGGCCGCCCTCCTCGCCGGTGCGGGCGGCCGCCTCGACGTAGCCGACGGCGGCCGGGAACCGCCGCCGGAGCACGGTCATCAGCTGACCGACGTCGCCGCCGTACATGGCGGCCAGCAGGGCCGTCTTGGCCCTGGCCCGGTCGCCGCCGAAGGCGTCGGCGGCCAGGGCGGCGTACAGGTCGCCCCCGGCCGCCGCCCGGGCCAGGCCGTCGTCACCGGACAGGGCGGCCAGCACCCTCGGCTCGAGCTGGCTGGCGTCGGCGACCACGAACGTCCAGCCCGGGTCGGCCACGACCGCCCGGCGCAGGGCATGGGGGATCTGGAGGGCGCCGCCGCCGCGGGTCGCCCAGCGGCCCGACACCACCCCGCCAGGCACGTACTCGGGCCGGAACCGCCCGCCGGCGACCCAGGCGTCCAGCCACGACCAGCCGTAGGTGGCGTGCAGCCGCGACAGCTCCTTGTAGGCCAGCAGCAACGGCACGGCGGGATGGTCGACGCCCCGCAGCACGTGCGAGCGGGTCGAGGGCAGCGGCGTGCCGGCGTTCGCGAAGGCCCGCAGCACCTGGGCGGGCGAGTCGGGGTTGAGCCGGGGCAGGCCGAATGCGGCCCCGACCCGGGCGGCCAGGTCGGCCAGGCGCTGCGGGACCGCCCCGGCCCGAGGCCGCGGGCCGAGCAGCTCGGTCAGGACAGCATCGTGCACCTCCGGCCGCCACGGCAGCCCGGCAGCCGCCATCTCGACCGCGGCCAGCGCCCCCGCCGACTCGGCCGCCACCAGCAGCCCAAGCCCACCCGGCCACCCGCCCCCGGCCCCCTCGGCGGCCTCCCGGGCCCCGGCGCCCACCCCCTGGACCCTCTCGCTCCTCGGGACCGCCCCGGCCAGGCGTCGCTGCTGGTCGGCGTGGACCGCCACCACGCCCTCGAGCAGCTCGGCCGGGCCGGGCAGGCCGAGCAGGTCGTGGTCGAACAGGGCCGGCTGGCCGGCCCCGGGCGCCCCGGACGGTCTGGCGGTGTCGTCGGGAACGGGCAGGCCTCGCAGGCGGGCCCAGGCGGCCGGGAACGAGCGGGGCTCGCCCCAGCGGCCGTCGGCGGCGAGCAGGATCGCCTCGGTCAGGCCGAGGTCGTGGGCCCGGTCGGCCCTGGCCCCGGCCCGCAGCAGGCCCGGGTACAGCTCGGCGGTGGCCGCCCAGACCCAGCGAGGCCGGTCGGCCCGCTCCCGCTCGGCCACGGCCGCGGCCAGGTCCCGGACCGGCTGGGGCGGCCCCTGGGGCGAGCCGTCCTCGGCGACGGCCTGGAGCAGCCCCCCGCCCTCGGCACCGACCACCGCGACCCGCATGGGGGCAGTCTGCCCGTCCCCAGCGACAGCCGGGGTCAGCGCTTGACGATCACCAGCTCCAGGCCAGGGGCGATGTCGTTCGGGTTGGGGACCACGTCGCGGTTGAGCCGCTGGATCTCCGGCCACCGGGTGGCGTCGCCCAGCTTGGCCTTGGCGATGCTGGACAGGGTGTCGCCCCGCTTGACCTTGTAGAGCTGCGGCTTGGGCTGGACCGGGGTGGCCCCGGGCAGGGTCAGGACCTGGCCGACGGTGAGCCGGTCGCGGTGGCGGATCTTGGCCCGGTTGAGGACGAACAGCTCCGGCCAGCGCTTGGCGTCGCCCAGCTTGGCCTTGGCGATGCTGGACAGCGTGTCGCCCTTCTTGACCTTGTAGGTCTGGGGCGCGGCCCCGCCCCCGACGACCTTGGCGAACCGCAGCAGGTCGGCCAGCTCGAACCTGCCCGGCGTGGCCGAGGGCAGCGACGGCACCCAGCCGGGCGTGGCCAGGATGGAGTCGTCGCTGCGCCGGACCAGGCCGACCAGCACCTCGGCGACCAGGGTGCTGGCCACCGGGCCGAGCCGCTGGCCGCCGTGGTGCCTCGACTCGGCCAGCAGGTAGTACCAGAGCGGTGTCCGCTCCAGGAACCCGGAGGTCTTCAGCACGTGGGCCTGGCGTTCGCTGGCCGCGGCCGCCTCGAGCTGGGCCGCGGTCAGGACCGGCAGGCCGAGCCGGGCGGCCATGGCCTGCCCGGTGGGCATGCGCAGCCCGTAGCCGCGCAGCAGGTTCCGGACGGCCAGGTTGGCCGCGTCGGCCGGCTGCTCGATCTCGCCGGTGACCGTCTGCAGCTGGAACAGGCCGCCCGACAGCTTGGTGTCGAACTTGCGGGCCTTGTTCCTGCCGCCGCCGGCGGCGATGAAGCGCTCCCACTGGACGATCCAGTTGTCGGGCAGGGTGTCGAAGTCGCCCAGCTCGCCGCTGAGGGCGGTGAAGGTGAACAGCAGCCCCAGCGTGGCCTCGGTGAAGTTGAGGTTGAAGTCGTAGGTGTCCCTGATCATGGTGTGGCCGAAGCGGTACCCGGCCACGGTGAACTCGAGCGGCAGGAAGAACGGCTCGCCCATGGCGTCGTAGAAGCGGTTCCCGCCGGTGATGACGGCGTCCACGACCGCCGGGTCGGCGACCCGCTTGAGGAAGTCCTGGAGCACGATGTGCTGGTAGTGCTGGCGCACCAGCCGGCGCGCCTCCTCGAAGGTCCGGCCCTGGTCGACCAGGCGGTTGTGGGCCTTGAGGAAGGCCAGATGCAGCTGGGCGACGATCAGGTTCTCGTCGTTGCGGGGGTCGCCGATCCGGGCCGCCCGGTCGCGCAGCGGGTCGGCGTTGCGCTTCTCGCGCGGCAGGTCGTTGTCGTCGCCCTTGCCCGGCGGCCGCTTGAACGGCACCGAGGTCCCGTTGAGCTTGGTGACCTTGCCGATCAGCATCCGGCTGTGGCTGGCCGGGTCGCGCGGGGCCGGCGGGCCGTACACGCTGTCCAGCTCCAGGCTGGCCGTGCGCAGGTTCTTGAGGTCATCGCGGATCTGGGCCTCGGGCAGGGGCGCCAGGCCCGGGGCGAGCAGCTTGGCGGTGGTGAAGGAGCTGGTCTCGAAGGTGATGTCGTGGTCGACGAACTGGCCGAAGTAGGTGTAGATGGCCGGGACCTTGCCGTCGCCGGTGACCGGTCCGGGGTCGACCATGGCCCGGCCGAGCTCCTTCAGGCGCTTGACGGTGGTCGCCGACCGGGGCAGCAGGTTGGCCTCGTCGTCCTGGAGCTCGGGGAACAGGAAGTCGAAGTTCTGCAGCACCGCCGGGGCCGACACCGCGAAGCCCAGGTCGACCTCGGCGGCCCGTTCGGCCATGGCCTCATGCGCCTGCCGGAGCTGCTCCGGTGTGGCCGACGATCCGTGCGCGACCCGTGGCATGGCCGGAGGCTCTCATACTCCCCCAAGCTCCGGCAATGCCCCGTTGGTCAGTGTTCGGGGACCAGTCGCCGCAGCAGCGGCTCGGCGGCCCGGATGACCAGCTCGCGGTCGTGGGTGACGACCATGTCGTAGCGGCGCTGGTCGTCGGGCCCGTCGTCGCCGAGGTCGTGGGCGACCAGGGCGGCCGCGAACCGGGGGCCGATCACGATCAGGGCCCACTCGCCGCGCAGGGGGTCGTCGGCGGCCAGGTCGGCCCCCCGGACCCCGGCGACCGGGGTCACCGGCATGCCGTGGCCGAGGGCGCCGGTGAACGCCGCCCGGGTGGCCAGGAACTCATACCGGCTCTGGGTGGCCGGGGTGAACTGGCCCGCCTCCTGGAAGCAGGCCAGCAGGACGTTGGGCTCGGCCGCGTCCAGGCCCTGGTGCTCCAGCTGCATGCAGGTCTCGGCGAGCAGGTCCTTGGTGACCCGGCGCGCCTCCCGGGCCGAGGCCACCACCTCCCAGGGGGTGGCGGCGGCGGTGGCCGCCTGGGCCCTGCGGAGCGGGATGGCCTCGGTGGGCGGCGGCATCTCCGACGGCAGCGGCGCCGGATGGCCGAACAGGAACCCCTGGCCGATGGTGGCGCCGGCGGCCGCGGCCTCGCGGGCGTGCTTGATCGTCTCGATGCCCTCGGCGATGACCAGGGCGTCGGTCCGCTCGGCCTGGGCCCGAACGGTGTTGACGATGTGGGCCGCCTCGGCGGTCGTCCGGCCCTGGAGCAGGCGCATGTCCAGCTTGATCAGGTCGGGGCGGACGAAGGGCAGCACGGCCAGGCTGGCCGGCGCGGCGCCGACGTCGTCGAGGGCGACGCCCCAGCCGGCCCGGCGGGCCTGGGCGACGGTGGCCAGCAGCCGGGCCGGGTCGCCGGCCACGGCCCGCTCGGTCACCTCGACGACCACCCGCAGGCGGTCCTCGCCGAGCTCGATGGCCGGACTCAGATCGTCGGGGCAGGCGACGCCGAGGGTGACCGGCTCGGCGTTGACGAACAGGGTCAGGGGCGGGACCAGCCCGCAGCGGTCGGCCTCGGCGAAGGCGGCCGCCCGGCAGACCCAGTCCAGCTCGGCCACCCTGCCCGCCCGCCAGGCGGCCCCGAACAGGGCCGCGGGCGACTCCAGGGCCGACCCCATCGGCCCCCTGGCCAGGGCCTCGTAGCCGAGGACGTGGCGGCTCTCCAGGTCGATGAGGGGCTGGAACAGCGGCTGCACGGCCCGCTCGTCGAGGACCCGGAGGAAGTCCTCCACCGTCGTCGGGGAGGGGTGGGAGACTCCAGGCGTACTCATGGTGATCTGATCGACCACCGGCCAGCCCAGGTTGAGCCCCCCGAGCAAGGAGCCGCGATGAGCTTCGTCACCGAGAACCAGCCGGACGGGACCCCGACCTGGATCGACCTCGGCATCCCCGACCTGGAGCAGGCGATGCGGTTCTACGGGGCCCTGTTCGGCTGGGAGTTCCAGGTCGGGCCGCCGGAGACGATGCGCTACACCCGGTGCCTGCTCGGCGGCCGGCCGGTGGCCGCCCTGGCCGAGAACCCCGACCCGGAGGCCAGCCGGTTCTGGTGGAACGTCTACCTGGCCACCGGCGACTGCGACGCCACCGTCCGGCGGGTCACCGACGCCGGCGGCAGCGTCGTTCTGGCGCCGGCGGACGTCCCCGGCCAGGGCCGCATGGCCATCGCCAAGGACCCGGTGGGGGCCCAGTTCGGCCTCTGGGAGGGCCGCGGCTTTGTCGGCTGCGAGGTCGTGAACGAGCCCGGGTCGCTGGTCCGCAACGACCTCGTCACCCCCGACCCGGAGCCGGCCCGGGCGTTCTATGCGGCCGTGTTCGGCTTCACCCTCGACGGCAACCAGGACCTGCCCGACTTCGACTTCACCTTCCTGCGCCGCCCCGACGGCCACGAGGTCGGCGGGGTCATGGGCGTCCCGGGCGCGCCGTCGTCGTCGTGGGCGACCACCTTCGAGGTCGCCGACACCGACGCCGTGGTCGCCCGGGCGGCCGAGGCCGGCGGCAGCCCCGGCCAGGCCGAGGACTTCGTCTACGGCCGCCTGGCCACCATCACCGACCCCTTCGGGACCGAGTTCTCGGTCATTGCCCGCCCCGAGGCTCAGCGGGGCTGACCGCCCGGTCCAGCAGGAACCAGGTGACCAGCTCGCCCTTGCCCTTGACCTGGACCGGTCCCCGGCGCTCGAACCGGTAGCGGTCGCGCAGCCGCCGGTAGGCCCGGTCGGTCACCTGGATGCAGCCGGCCACCCCGTTCGACTCCATCCGGCTGGCGGTGTTGACGGTGTCGCCCCACAGGTCGTAGCTGAACTTGCGCCGGCCGATCACCCCCGCCACCACCGGGCCGGTGTCGATGCCGATACGGACGGCCAGCGGCCGGCCGGCCGCGTCGAGGTGGCGGGCCACCTCCTCGCGCACGGCCAGGGCCATCTCGGCCACCGCCTCGGCGTGGTCGGGCCGCGGCTCGGGCAGCCCGCCGACGGCCATGTAGGCGTCGCCGATGGTCTTGATCTTCTCCAGCCCGTGCCGCTCGGCCAGCTCGTCGAGGGCCGAGAACAGGTCGTCGAGGATCCGCACGACCCGCTCCGGGGTCGTCTCCTGGCTTCGCCGGGTGAAGTCGACCAGGTCGGCGAAGAGGACGGTGACCTCCGGGAAGCCGTCGGCGATGACCTCCTCGCCCTGCTTGAGCCGGGCCGCGATCGGGGCCGGGAGGACGTTGAGGAGCAGCTGCTCGGACCGCTCCCGCTCGGCCAGGAGCAGCCGGTGCGCCCGGTCAAGGGCCCGGCGGCCGCGCACCGCCTCCCCCAGCAGCAGCACCGCGGCCAGCAGCGCCAGGTCGGAGACAGCGAGGCTGACCAGTTCGGCCCTGGTCTGCTCGGGGAGGTCGGCCACGGCCAGGAAGATCAGCGGGGTGCCGCCGAACCAGGCGACCACGGCCAGCGCCCAGCCGCGCCGGCCGGCCGCCCAGGCGGTGGCCAGCGCGACTGACAGGGGCACGGCCGAGAACAGGCCCGGGTAGTCGAACTGGTTGTAGAGGAACAGGGTGGCCGCCGAGGCCAGAAGCACGGCCAGGGGCCAGCGCCGCCGGAACAGGGACAGGGCGGCGATGAGCAGGCCAAGCCCATAGGCGCGGGTGTCGGGCTGTTCGCCCTGGCTCGGCAGCACGCTGATGGCGACCGTGATCGCGACCGCCAGGGCCACCGCCAGTCCGGCGTCCACCACCGGCGCGGGCAGCCGCCGCAGTCTCGACCGCCAGGACGTCGAAGCCATCCCCGGCACCATACCCCCGGTCAGGCCAGCGTCATGGCAGGGGGAGCAGCCGCACCGCGAAGCTGACCGGCGCGGGGTCGAGACGGTAGGCGGGGAGGACGCCGGGGCCGCAGGAGGCCGAGCCGATGCCCTGCTGGGCCAGGTCGAGGTTGACCCAGATACGGTCGCCGGGGACGAGGTCGGTTGGGTGGCGGGCCTGGTCGAGGTGCTCGGTGGTCCAGGGGCGGACGGTCAGGTCGACGGTCGGCTCGCCCTCGACGCGCAGGCCGCGCCCGCCGCCCTCGGTGAGGGTCGCCCAGCGGACGTCGCGGCGGTTGCCGTTCTCCTGCGGGTAGAGGTAGGGAGTCTGGAGCTCCTCCACCGTGGCCGCGAACCGGCCGACCCGGGCGGCCCGGCCGGTGTCGGCGTAGGCCTCGCCAGGGCCGCGGCCGAACCACTCGACCCGGCGGAGCCCGGCCGGCACGGCCATCCGCAGCCCGACCCGGGGCAGCGGGCAGGGCCACTCCCCCTCGGGAACGATCCCCACCTCGAGCCGCAGCCCGCCGTCGGTGGCCGTCCACCGGTAGGTGGCGACCACACCCAGGTCGGTGGCCGCCGGCGCCACCCGGGCCCGCACCACCAGGGCGGCACCCTCGACCGCGACCTCGTCCACCCGATGCTGGAGCCGGTGCATCCCGACCCGCCGCCACAACGGCTCCAGCGCCTCTCCATGGTGCCCCCGGTCGTTGTCGGTCGGCGCCCGCCACAGGTCCACCCGCGGCCCGGCGACCGGCAGGTCGCCGATTCCCACCAGCAGGCCAGTGGCCGCGTCAAAGGTCCCGCCCCCCAGCGCCAGCCCAGAGGTCCCGAGCCTGGTCGGGGGGCTGTGGACAGCCGGACGCACGCCCCTTCCAGGGTCGGCTACGCTCCCCCACCGGGGGACCCGGCCCGGGTCCGTCGGGCTGGAGGGTGCCCAGGGGTGGGTTGAGGGCGGGACCTGCTCGGTCTGGGAGATGGGGACCTGGCCCCAGGCGACCTCGTGGCCGGCCGGGGCCCAGGGGTGGTCGGTGGCGAGGACGGCCTGGACGGTCAGCCAGGTCTCGGCGCGGGTGGGCGGCAGGTCGGGCAGGGGGACGGTGGTGGACTCCCCCGGACCCACAGCGGGGAGCTCGAGGCGGCCGTTGGCGACCGGGACCCCTTCCTCCTCCAGGGACCAGCTGAAGGCCAGGTGGGACAGGTCGAGGAAGGTGTGCAGGTTGGCGACCCGGAGGCCGCCGTCCGGGGCCGCGCCGATGCGGACCGGCTCGACCACCTTCTTGAGCTCGGCCAGGCCCGGGGATGGGGTCCGGTCCGGGAACAGCAGGCCGTCGGCCACGAAGTTGGCGTCATGGAGGGGCTCGCCGAAGTCGCCGCCGTAGGCGAAGTACTCGCGGCCGTCGGCGGTGCGGGCGCGCAGGCCGTGGTCGATCCACTCCCAGACGAACCCGCCCTGGCAGCGCGGGTGCCGCTCGAACAGGTCCTGGTACTCCCAGAGGCCGCCGGGGCCGTTGCCCATGGCGTGGGCGTACTCGCAGAGGATCAGGGGCATGGCCCGGCGCCGGGCGTCCAGCTCGGGGTCGGGCAGTGGCGGCTCCTCGCCGCGGCCGATCGTGTCGACCTCGGCGTGGGTCGGGTACATGCGGCTGTAGACGTCGACGTCGGCGCAGGACCGGTCGCCCTCGTAGTGCAGCGGCCGTGACGGGTCGCGCTCCCGGGCCCAGGCGGCCATGGCGGTCAGGTTGCCGCCGACACCGCTCTCGTTGCCGAGCGACCACATGATCACGCTGGGCCGGTTCTTGTCCCGCTCGACCATCCGCCGCATCCGGTCCACCAGGGCGTCGCGCCAGCGGGGGTCGCCGGCCGGGTTGCCCCGCCAGCCGACCGGCTCGAACCCGTGGGTCTCAAGGTCGCACTCGTCGACCACGTACAGCCCGTAGCTGTCGCACAGTTCCAGGAACCGCGGGTGCGGCGGGTAGTGGCTGGTCCGGACGGCGTTGAGGTTGTGGCGCTTCATCAACAGCACGTCGGCCAGCATCACCTCCTCGGGCACGGCCCGGCCCCGGTCGGGATGGAACTCGTGCCGGTTCGCCCCCCGGAACAGGACCCGGCGGCCGTTGACGGTCAGCACCCCGTCGGCGACGGCGACGGTGCGGAAGCCGATCCGCAGGGCGACCCGCTCGCCGTCGGTGGCCAGCTGGCCGTCGTACAGCCGGGGCGACTCGGCCGACCAGGGCTCCACGGCCGGCAGCTCGACCGTCTCCCCCGCGGCCGCGTCGACCCCCAGCTCGGGGACGCTGACGCGGGCGGGCACGTCGGCGTCGACCCGTAGGGTGCCGGCGCCTGTCTTGTGGTCGTAGCCGGCGTGGACGAACCAGTCCCCGACCGCCCCGGCCGGGCGGGCCAGCAGCCGGACCTCCCGGAAGATCCCCGAGAGCCACCACATGTCCTGGTCCTCGAGCTAGCTGGCGGCCGACCACTGCCGGACCC
>Ga0207706_10007215_pt1 | contig 10277 bp, 13 predicted proteins | sample KBSC53metaG_FD_184318 | JGI IMG/M metagenome (GOLD analysis project Ga0207706, IMG submission 184318) | Corn rhizosphere microbial communities from Kellogg Biological Station, Michigan, USA - KBS C5-3 metaG (SPAdes) (version 2) | ecosystem: Host-associated > Plants > Roots > Rhizosphere > Soil ... | reverse complement strand
CGTTTGACCGCAACCTCGCGGACGCCGCGAGCATCAATCTGCGCGAGAAGGCGCATGTGATCCGCTTGCAAATGAACGGCCGCGACTGGCTGATCCTCGGCATCCTCGCCGTGATCTGGGGCGGCGCCTTCTTCTTCATCGGCGTGGCGGTCCGCCACGTCCAGCCGATGACGTACGTCTGGCTGCGACTGACGATTGCCGCGGCGGCGATGTGGGGATTCCTGTACTTCAAGGGCCAGAAGCTCGACCTGCCGCGCTCCGCCTGGGGTTCAATCCTGCTGCTCGCGCTGCTCAACAACGCACTGCCGTTCACCTTGTTCGGCTGGGGCCAGACTCATATCGCCAGTGGGCTCGCCTCGATCCTCAACGCGACCACGCCGATCTGGGGCGTCGTCGTCGCCCATTTCCTCACCCATGACGAGCGGATGAGCCCCCGCAAGATCGCCGGCGTCTTGCTCGGCTTCGGCGGCGTCGCAACGATGATTGGGCCGTCGCTGCTATCCAGCCTGGGGGCCAGCGCGCTCGCCCAACTTGCCTGCGTAGTCGCGGCGCTCAGCTATGCGCTAGCCGCAGTCTGGGCGCGTCGTTTCCGGCGCCAGGGCATTTCGCCGCTCAGCGTCACCACCGGGCAGCTGACCGCCGGGGCGCTGATGATGCTGCCGATGTCGATGTTCATCGACAAGCCGTGGACGCATGCCTTCCCGCCGCCTACCGCTTGGGCCGCGATCGTCGCGCTGGCGCTCTTGTGCACCGCCTTCGGTTACGTCCTTTATTTCCGGCTGATCGAGACGTCGGGCGCGACCAATGCGCTGCTGGTGACTCTGCTGGTGCCGCCGGTTGCGATCCTGCTTGGCGGGCTGTTCCTAGGCGAGACGCTGGCGCCACAGGATTTCATCGGACTCGGGCTGATCGCGCTCGGGCTGGCGGCGATCGACGGACGTCTCGTCAGCCGCCTTTCGGCGAGACGCCGCCTTCGGCCAGCAGCTTAGCCGCTTCCGGGCCCGTCCAGTCAAGGTCGCCGACGTAGCGCCACACTTCCTTGCCGTGCGCGTCGTAGAGGATCGAGGTCGGAAGGACCGTGTCGGGTCCGAGCGCTCCGGATAGCACCATCTTCGGATCCTGGTAGGCGCCGAGTTCTTCGACCTTCAGCTTGTCCATGAACGCTAGCACTGACTCTTGCGAACCGCTGTCCTGGCTGACCGCGACCACCCCAAGCGCGCCATCCTCGTTGTGGCTCAACGCCAAGGCATTCAAGGTCGGCAGCTCCTTGATGCAGGGCGCGCACCAGCTGGCCCACAAATTGACCAGCACGGGCCCGCGCATTTCCGCAATGCTGGCCTCGTCGCCATCTGGGGCGATGAACTTCGCGGTTGGCGCAGCCTCGCCCTTGTGGCTGCGATCGACGCCCTTGTGCGGTCCCACCTCGATCGCGGGCGGAGTTTCGCCCGTGGGCTGCTGCGTCGGCTTGTTGCAGGCGGCAAGGGCCAGTGTGGCCATGCCAATGACGATGAAGCGCATGGCGGGCCGCTAGCGCAAGCGCCGGCGAACGGCTAGTCGGTTGGCATGAATCGCGCGCGCGTCCTGCTGCTTGCCACGCTGGGCCTTGGCGGCTGCGGACGCGTCGCGGACCTCGAGCCGGCGCCCGGCCATCCGATGCCGGTCAAGCCAATGATGGCGCGGACGACGCCGACCGTAAGCGAACTTCTGACTCCGCCGACCTACGCCAGGCCCGACCGGATCGATGAGCTGATGAAGAAATCCCAGCCGCGGCCGAGCGATCCGTTCGACCTGCCTGCTCCGAGCGGCGGAGCGGCGCCGTCACTGCCGGCGGGCACCGATCCGCAGCCGGTCGACAAGGACACCGGCCCCGCCACGCCAGGAGACTGACCCGAACATGGCCAATCGCGTTCGAAAGGCGGTGTTTCCCGTCGCCGGCCTCGGCACCCGCCTGCTACCCGCCACCAAGAGCATCCCCAAGGAGATGATCACGGTCGTCGACCGGCCGTTGATCCAATATGCGGTTGACGAGGCGCGCGAAGCCGGGATCGAGGAGCTGATCTTCGTCACCGGCCGGGGCAAGGCGGCGCTGGTCGACTATTTCGACCAGGCTTACGAGCTTGAATCGACGCTGACGAGCAAGGGCAAGTCCCTCGACGTGCTGGAGCCGTCGAACGCCCGCTTCGGCGAGGTCGTCACCGTCCGGCAGCAACGGCCGCTCGGGCTGGGTCACGCCGTCTGGTGCGCGCGCGATATCGTCGGCGACGAGCCCTTCGCGGTCTTGCTTCCCGACGAGCTGATGTTCGGCAAACCCAACTGCCTTGCGCAAATGGTCGAGGCTTACGACCGGGTCGGCGGGAATATCGTCGCGGCGCTCGAGGTGCCGGAGAGCGAGACCCACAAATATGGAGTCATCGACCCTGGCGCGACCGATGGACCGCTGACGGAGATTCGCGGAATGATCGAGAAGCCGGCTGCCGGGACTGCGCCCTCGAACCTGATGCTTCCCGGACGATATATTCTCCAGCCCGACGTCATGCGCGAGCTGGACGCGCAGGAGTCGGGGGCCGGCGGCGAGATTCAGCTGACCGACGCCATGGCAAAGCTAATCGGGCGGCAGCCGTTCCACGCCTACCGATTTAAGGGCGAGCGCTACGATTGCGGAAGTGCGGCGGGCTTCGTCATCGCCAATATCGCAATGGCGATGGAACGCAGCGACGTCGGACCGGCGGTCCGCGACTTTATCGCGACGCTGTAGCTCGCTCGGCCCGAAGCCGGTCGCGCAATTCCCCGATCTCGATCGCGCGTTCGACAACCCGCGCGTCGAGCGCCGCATTGTCCTCCTGCAGCCGCTTGAACATGCGCAGGCGCTCGACCCGCCGCTCGATCCGCGCGACCAGCACCTCGAAATGGAAGGGCTTGAGGATCACGTCGTCGGCGCCCGCTTCATAAGCGCGCACGGCGTCAGCCGGCTTGGACTTGCCGGTGATCAGCATGACCGGAATGTCGTTCCACTGGACCTCGCCGCGGATGGCGCGGGCGAGCTCTGCGCCGCTCATCCGGGGCATGTTGAGCTCGGACAGGATGAGCTCGATCGGAAAGCGATAAAGCTCGGCGATTGCCGACTCGCCGCTTTCAGCGGCCGTCACTCGAAAGCCGGCTTGCGCGAGCCGCGGGGCGATTACGCCCAAGTTCGTGCGGTTGGGCTCGACGACGAGGATTCGAGGGCGCGAGTCCGCCGCCGTGGGATAGCGAATGTCCATTGCGTGCGGGCTACGCAAAAATGGTTAATGCGGCGTTACGCCCTTACGGCTCCAGCTCGACATCCCAGTAGAGATAATCGCGCCAGCTTTGATGCAGGTAGTTGGGTGGGAAGGCGCGCCCATGCTCCTGCAGCTGCCAGCTCGTCGGCCGGATCGGCTCACGATGCAGGTGCATGTGCGCCTCGGCCGGTGTCCTCCCGCCCTTGCGCAGATTGCACGGCGCGCATGCGGTCGCGACATTCTCCCACATCGTCCGCCCGCCGTGTGCGCGGGGCACGACATGGTCGAAGGTCAGTTCCTTGGCCGACCCGCAATAGACACAGCGGAAGCGGTCGCGAAGGAACAGGTTGAATCGGGTGAAGGCCGGATATTCGTTGGGCCGGACGAACTGTCGAAGCGCGATCACCGAGGGCAGCTTCAGCGCCGTGCTCGGCGAGTGCACCTCCCGGTCGTAGTGCGCGACGACGTCGACTCGCTCCAGGAACATGGCCTTGATGGCCGTCTGCCACGGCCACAGCGACAGCGGATAATAAGACAGCGGCGTGTAATCAGCGTTGAGGACCAGCGCCGGGCAGCTCTCGGGATGGCGGATCAGTTCGGGATGGTACATGCGAAGCCCAAGCAAAGCCTTTCGTTCGGTTGGTCCGAACTGCAGCTCCCCGGCCCCGTCGCACTCAAGGAGGAGAGGGCGGCGCGGCCCGTCTTCCCTTGTCGACCGCCGGATGCCAACCCGGCGTGACATGCCTATGACAACATTTTCAGTGAGTCAGCGTCAAGAGTCCTTTCGGTCACACTGCCAATGATTGTGACGCGCTTCGCACCCTCGCCGTCGGGACGGCTCCATCTCGGCCACGCATATAGCGCGGCAATCGGCCATGCGCGGGCGCGAGAAGCCGGCGGCGACTTCCGCCTGCGGATCGAGGATCTCGACCGGACCCGCTGCAAGTCCGAGTTCGTCGACGGGATCGTCGAGGACCTGCGTTGGCTCGGCCTTTCATGGGACGGTCCGCTTCTGACGCAATCGGAGCGGACCGGCATTTATGAAGCGGCGCTGGAAGAGCTTGAATCCCGCAGCCTGATCTACGCCTGCTTCTGCACGCGGGCGGACATTGCCCAGTCGCTGACCGCGCCCCACGGCGATGCCGGGAGCTCCTACCCCGGTACCTGCCGCGCCTTGCCCGACGATCCGGAACGTCGCGCCTCGGCGCCGCATTGCTGGCGGCTCGATTCAGGCAAGGCGGTGGCGCTCGCCGGCCTGCCGACCTGGACGGAAGCGAACGGCAAGCGCTTCAATGCGACGCAGCGAGACATCGGCGATGCCATCCTCGCCCGGAAAGACGCGCCGGCCTCCTATCATCTGTCCTGCGTGGTGGATGACGCCGAGAGCGGTGTGACGATGGTCGTGCGCGGCGCGGACCTGCGCGCGTCAACCCCGATCCAGCGCCTCCTGCAGCAGCTTCTCGGCCTGCCTGAGCCGACCTACTTCCACCACCCGCTGGTGACGCACGAGGGCGGCCGCCGCCTCGCCAAGCGAGACCTGGCCCCTACGCTTGCGGCGATGCGTGAAGCGAGCGTCGATGGCCCTGCGCTCAACGCCGACCTTCTCGAGGGCAAGCTTCCGCTTGGTTTCAGTTTTCGCGGCGAGTAGAGGCTCCGAATGACCCCACTCCTGATGATCCTGCTACTGCTGGCGATGGCCGCCACGGCCTACGTTCTCATTCGCGGAGTCATGGCCATGGCGTCGGGCAAGGACGTGACCGGCGAGCAGCAGCAGAACTGGATGCGCAAGCGCGTGCTGTTCCAAGCCGTCGCGATTGTGCTCGTGATCCTCATCCTGGCGGTCGCGGGCTCCTCCCGCTAGGCGCTCGCGCTTGGTCAAGCTCAACAAGATCTACACGCGAACGGGTGACGGCGGCAGCGCCGGGCTCGTCGACGGGAGCCGCGTCAGCAAGTCGGGCCTCAGGATGACCGCGATCGGCGAGGTCGACGAGGCCAATGCCGCGATCGGTGTTGCGATCGCCGCGCTTAACGACGATGCCGTCCGGCTCCGATTGCTCGATATTCAAAACGATCTGTTCGACCTTGGCGCCGACGTCGCGACGCCGGGCGAAGTCGAGGGCGCGCTGCGCATCGTTGCCAGCCAGGTCGCCCGGCTGGAGATCGAGATCGACCTGATGAATGCCTTGCTGGAGCCGCTAACCAGCTTCATCCTGCCCGGCGGATCGGCTGGCGTCTCCGCATTGCATCTTTCCCGCGCGATCGTTCGTCGCGCCGAACGCGCCACCGTTGCGCTCAATGAATCCGAGCCCTTGAACCAGCATCTCCTCGCTTACCTCAATCGCCTCTCGGACCATCTCTTCGTCGCAGCGCGTTTTGTCGCCGCAGGCGAAGGAGGCGACGTCCTTTGGACACCGGGGAAATCGCGCGGCGACTAGCCGCGATTGCAGAACATAAAGCGAACTTCGCTCTGGCCTCGATGGCCGTTTCGTGGCAGTGGCGCCGTTGATGGCGACCCAAGCTCACCTCGAGCCCGCCGGTACCCTCGCCTCGCGACTGATCGCGACGCGCAAGCTGACGCTCGACCTCGCCGCGCCCTTGAGCGACGCGGATGCGACAATTCAGCCATTCCCCGACGCCTCACCCGCGAAATGGCACCTCGCGCACACGACCTGGTTTTTCGAGACATTCGTGCTGCGCGATCATGTGCTCGGCTACCGCGCATTCGACGAGCGCTATGCGTTCCTGTTCAACAGTTATTACGAGGCCGAAGGGCCGCGCCATGCCCGGCCGCGCAGGGGCATGCTCAGTCGCCCGTCCCTCGACGAGGTTCGGGACTATCGCGCATTCGTCGACGAGGCGCTGGAGCGCGCGCTGCCGGGGCTCCCTCCGGCGCTGATCGAACTGGTCGAGCTCGGAATCAATCACGAGCAGCAGCATCAGGAACTGTTCCTGACAGACATGCTCGCGACCCTGGCGGAGAACCCTATCGAGCCGGCTTATGGAGAGCTGCCTGCCGCCGCCTGCTGCGCCATCGAGTCGCTGAGCTGGCACCGCGGCCGCGAGGGGATCGTCGAGATCGGCGCGAGCGACGGCGGATTCGCCTTCGATGCCGAGCGCCCGCGCCATCGGATGTTCCTACCGCGCCACGAGATTGCCGCTCGCCGGGTCACCAACCGCGAATGGCGCGACTTCATCGATGACGGCGGTTACAAGCGGCCAGCCTTGTGGCTGTCCGACGGCTGGGCATGGATGCAGGAGCAGGGGATCACCGCACCGCTCTACTGGCATGGAGACGGCACCGAATTCACGCTTGGCGGCCGGCGAGAGATCGACTGGGCTGCGGCGGTAGCCCACGTCAGCCATTACGAGGCGGATGCCTTCGCCCGCTGGGCGGGAGCACGCCTGCCGACCGAGGCGGAGTGGGAGGATTTCGCGTCCTCGTCCGATCCGGCCCTCGGGAATCAACTCGACGAAGCCGGTCCTGTCGTGCCCTCAGCGGGTGGCGGCATGTTCGGCGATGTCTGGGAATGGACGCAAAGCGCGTTCACACAATATCCCGGCTTCGCTCCCGCCGAAGGCGCGGTCGGCGAGTACAACGGCAAGTTCATGTCCGGGCAAATCGTGCTCAAGGGCGCCAGCTGCGCGACTCCGCGCGGACACAGCCGCGCCTCATATCGCAATTTCTTTCCGCCGGCGGCGCGCTGGCAATTCACGGGAGTTCGCCTTGCTCGCGACGCTTGACGACCAGACGCGCGCGTTCCGCGACGACGTCCTTTCGGGCCTGTCCGCGCCGATTCCGGCGATCTCCGCGCGCTGGCTCTATGATCTTCGCGGGTCGGAGCTGTTCGAAGAGATCACCCGTCTCCCGTCTTATTATCCGACCCGCACGGAGATGGGGATTTTCCATTCCATCATGCCGGAGATCGCCGCGCACGTTCCGAAAGGCGCGGTGGTCGTCGAATTCGGCGCAGGCTCACAAACCAAGACACCGATCCTGCTGAAGGCGATTGCTCCCGCCGCCTATGTGCCGGTCGACATATCGGGCGACTATCTGGAGCAGAGCGCTGCCGAGCTGCAACAGCGCTTTCCGACCATCGAAGTCATTCCCGTCGTCGCCGACTTCGCGCGGCATTTCAGCTTGCCCGGCGGCCTTGAGCATTTGCCCAGGCTTGGATTCTTTCCCGGATCGACGATCGGGAATTTCGTCCCGTGGAGCGCGACTGACCTGCTGCGCCAGTTCCGGTCGCTGCTCGGGCCGGGATCTCAGCTGCTGATCGGCATGGACCGGGTGAAGCCGGTCGAACGCCTGATCGCCGCCTACGACGATCCAGAAGGGGTCACCGCGCAGTTCACGCTCAACCTCCTGACCCGCGTCAACCGGGAGCTCGATGGAGACATTCCGGTCGAGGCCTTCCGGCATGACGCGCGCTGGAACGACATATTGTCGCGCATCGAAATCCACCTCGTCGCAATGCGCGACGTTAGCGTGAGCATCGCCGGTCGCCGCTTCGACTTCGCCCGAGGGTCGTCGATCCACGTCGAAAACAGCCACAAATACGGCCAGCGCGGCGGCCGCGTCCTGCTGCTTGCAGGCGGCTGGACGCCGCTTGCCGAATGGTCGGACCCCGCAGGTGACTTTGCCGAAATCCTTGCGGTTGCCGAGCCCGAGAGGTTTGCGCCGTAACGACCGCGCGGCTAAGCCCGCGGCATGCTCATCGCCCTCGTCGATATTGCCGACCTCCTGCTCTCCATCGTCACCTGGATCATCATTGGACAGGTGATCCTCAGCTGGTTGTTCGCCTTCAACGTCCTCAATACGACCTCGAGCGGCGTTCGGACCTTCGCGGTCGCGATCGACCGGATCACGGCACCGCTCTACCGGCCCGTCCGGCGCATTCTGCCCGATTTCGGCGGCATCGATTTCTCGCCGCTCGTCATCCTGATTCTCATCCAGGTGATCAAAAAGCTGCTCGCCGGCGTCGTCACCCAATATTATTTCGGCGGATGACGGCGAAGCGGATCGACGGAAAGGCTGCAGCCCAGGAGATCCGCTCGGCAGTCGCGCGGCTCGTGCCGGCCTTCGAGACCAAGGCTGGAAGGGCGCCCGGCCTCGCCACCGTCCTGGTTGGGGAAGATCCGGCGAGCGCCGTCTACGTCCGCTCGAAGAACCGCGCGACCGCGGAGACCGGCATGGTCAGCTTCGCCCACAACCTGCCCGATACGACGAGCGAGGACGAGCTTCTCCAGCTCGTCGTCGACCTCAACACCGACGAACGCGTCGACGGAATCCTCGTGCAGCTGCCATTGCCTCCCCAGATCGACGCCGCGCGCGTCATTGCGACCATCGAGCCAGCCAAGGATGTCGACGGCTTCCACGCAATGAATGCCGGACGGCTCGCGACGGGGCTCGATTCCCTCGTGCCCTGCACGCCGCTGGGGTGCCTCTATCTGCTCAAGCAGGAGCTCGGCGAGTTGACGGGGCTCGAAGCCGTAATCGTCGGCCGCTCCAACATCGTCGGGAAGCCGATGGCGCAGCTGCTTCTCGGCGAGAATGCGACCGTCACCATCGCCCATTCACGCACCCGCGACTTGCCCGCCGTCGTGCGCCGGGCGGACATCGTCGTCGCCGCCGTCGGTCGCGCGGAAATGATCAAGGGCGACTGGATCAAGCCGGGCACGACCGTGATCGACGTCGGCATCAACCGGTTGCCGACCGATGACGGCAAGGGCCGCCTGGTGGGCGACGTCGCCTTCGACGAAGCCTCCCAAGTCGCGGCCGCGATCACCCCGGTGCCGGGCGGCGTCGGGCCGATGACGATCGCCATGCTCATGCGTAATACGCTGGTGGCGGCGCACCGTCGCGCCGGCCTTCCAGATCCGGAGGGACTATGATCACTGCCTTGTTGCTGGCCGCGGCAGCGGCACCCGCCGCAAAGGCCCCCGCGATGACGGCTGTCGATGCCGAAATCGCCTTCGCGCGCGACGCCGGCCGGATCGGTCAATGGTCGGCGTTCCGCAAATGGGTCGACAACGACGCGGTCATGTTCGCGCCCCAGGCCGTGTGGGCGCAGCCCTTCCTGAAGACGCTCAAGGACCCGCCCAAAGCGATCAAATGGCGGCCCGCGCACAGCTTCGTTTCGTGCGACGGGCGCACTGCGGTCAACACCGGCCCGTGGTTGAAGCAGGACGGCACGCTCGGAGGCTATTTCACAACGGTCTGGCAGCGTACGCCGCGCGGGTGGCGCTGGGTCTATGACGGCGGCGGCCCATCGAGCGATCCGGCGCCCAAGGGCCAGCCGCAGGTCCACCGAAGCTCGTGCAGGGCGAAAGCTCCCGGCGCACCGATTCCGCCACCGCCGGCGCTTAGTCCCAAGGAAGCGCGCACCACGCCCGAAGACAATGGCCGCGGACAGTCGGCCGACAAGACGATCGGCTGGGACTGGAAGGTCGAAAAGGACGGCTCGCGCAAACTGCGAGTCTTCCAGTGGCAGGGCGCCCACTACGCGCAGGTCCTCTACAACGACGTGCCGGCGCCCGCCGCCCGATGATCGAGCTGTTCGGCTCGGCGCTCGTCACCTTCCTGGTCATCATCGACCCTCCGGGCTGCGCGCCGATTTTCGCCAGCCTGACGCGCGGGACGCCGCCCGCACACCGGCGCGCCATGGCCATCCGCTCCTCGCTTATCGCGTGGGCGATCCTGATGTTCTTCGCGCTGCTCGGGCGCCCGATGCTGCATGCGCTCGGGATCAGCCTCGCGAGCTTCCGCATCGCCGGCGGCATCATGTTGTTCATGATCGCGCTCGACATGGTATTCGAACGGCGGACCGCGCGCCGCGAAAGCCGCGCCCATTCGATCGAGGGCACGCCCGAAGCCGAGGACATAAGCGTCTTTCCGATGGCGATCCCGATGATCACCGGCCCCGGGTCGATCGCCAGCGCAATGCTGTGGGTATCACGGGCCGAAGACCCGGCGCATATCGCCGTGGTCCTCGCGGCGATCACGGTGGTGATCCTCAT
>Ga0207706_10007214_pt1 | contig 10277 bp, 7 predicted proteins | sample KBSC53metaG_FD_184318 | JGI IMG/M metagenome (GOLD analysis project Ga0207706, IMG submission 184318) | Corn rhizosphere microbial communities from Kellogg Biological Station, Michigan, USA - KBS C5-3 metaG (SPAdes) (version 2) | ecosystem: Host-associated > Plants > Roots > Rhizosphere > Soil ... | reverse complement strand
CCCGGCGCCGCCAGCGCGAAGCGCACGCGAACATCCGTCCCGGTGACAAGGAACTCGTCCGGCCCGAGCTGGGCGACGAGCACGCCGCCGACCGGCCGCGCGGCATTCGGATGCGGGTCCCGCTCGGTCCAGGTCCAGTCGTCCTCGCCGAAATTCCAGCGGGCGTATTGCGCGGTGACCTTCCAGCGACCGAGCACCGTCGACTGATCGGCGCCGTCCTTGCCACGCGCAGTGCCCCACAGGGGATGGTCGCGCGCTATGGCGGCCCACTCGCGCGCGGCCGGTCCAAGCACGCGGAAAGGCGCGGCGAAAGCATCGAACACCGCGTCGTCGACCTCTTTCGCGCCCAGCGGGTAGTTGGAGTAACCGGTGCCGTCGATGCCGAACGGCGCGTAGAGCACGGCTCCCTGCCCCAGCGTGGGCCAGGCGAATCGGGCGAAGTCGCTCGCGTTGCCGAGCTCGGGCACCAGCAGCGGCGCGCCGTCCGCCGAATAGCGCTCGAGGTACTTGGCGACCGCAGCGGGATCGCCGTTGTAGATGTCGGGCGCGAAGGCATCGATATGCGGAGCGCCGGCGCGCCAGACAGGCAGCGCGTTCCAGTTCGGCCCGCCAGAGGGACCGATGTCGCCGCCTTCGTCGCTGAAAGCATCGCCGAGCGCCGAGTTGACGTACATCGGCAGGTTCTTCTCGGCCTTGCCGGCCACCGCCACGGCGTCGACGTAGCGGGCGAAATGCCAGCTGGTGAAGAGCTGGTCGGCGCGCTTGCCGAACGCCTGACTCCAGGTGCCGGACACCCGAATCGCCTTCGCCAAATCGGCGGGCAGCGGGGCGTTGAACAGCCTGTCCGCCTCGGGCGACCGGTCGCGAGCGAGGCCGTAACTGCCGGTCTCGTTCTCGACCTGGACCATGATCACCGTGTTCTGGGGATCGGCCTCGCGCAGGTGCCGCATCAGGGTGGCGAAGGCGCGGGAGTCGGCGGCCAGGGTCTCACGCCCCAGCGGGCTCAGGACATAGTGCGCGCTGCCGTCTTCCTTGCGCATCCGCGGGAAGCGCTTGCCGTCGCGCTTGACCCATTCCGGCGCGTAGGAAGGCGCGGTGTTCTTGAACGCGCCGTACCACAGCAGCACGAGACGCTTGTCATGGGCACGCGCGCCTTCGAGCAGCGCATCGACAAAGCTGAAATCGAACTGACCTTCGGTGGGTTCGAACTGCTCCCAGGCCACGGGCATTTCCAGGGTATTGGCGCCCACCCGGTCGAGCGCCGTCCACACCGTGGGAAGAACGGCGGGATAGTTCGAGCTGTTGTTGGCCTGCACGCCGAGCGCCAGGAACGGTTGCCCGTCGACAACCAGGACGGTGTGAACCGGCCCCCGATCAAAGCGCGGCAGTGGGGCATCCGGTGGCGCCGCGCCGAGCGCGAAGGTCGCCACCACGAGCGCCAGGACTCTCTCTCGGGCGCGCAAATTCCCCTCCTATGGTTGCGCTACCATGGCAAAGCTGCTGCGGGATGACCAGCGGGAAAAGGGTGATCCGTTACGCCCCTCAGACGCCGCAAAAGGCGTCGAGGAAAGCCTGGTGTTGTGGCAATTTCTCAACGGCGGCGGCGATGTTGCCCTTCATGTTCGCCAGCGCATCGCGCAATTGCGAGGGCGACATCAGGCTTCCTATGGCGTGATAGCTGCGCGGCAGGAGCCGCTGGCCGAGCATGACCTGAACCCATGAGTCAGTTCGGAAAAGCTCGTCCGCCGCCTGCCAGGCATAGGCTCCGTCGCGGAACAGGGCGATCCGCTGGGCGAGCGTGTCGGGGATTTCCATCGTCCGGCATTCGCGCCAGAATTCGTCCTCTTCGCGCTCATTCAGGTGGTAGTGGAGAATGATGAAATCGCGAATGCCTTCCAGCTCGCGCGTGGAAACATCGTTGTAGCGGGCCGCGACCGCCTCGCTCACGCCGCCAAAGGGGAACAGTTGCATCAGCCGCGTCACGGCGATCATGATCAGGTGAATGCTGGTCGATTCCAGTGGTTCGATGAAGCCGCTCGCCAGTCCGATCGCGACGCAATTCTTGTTCCACGCCTTGCGCCGGCTGCCCGCGCGGAAACGGATCAGGCGCGGGTCGGTCAGCATGGTCCCTTCGACCCGCTCTGCCAGCATGGCGTGGGCCTCGTCGTCGGACAGATGCCGGCTGGAAAACACCAGCCCGTTACCGACGCGGTGCTGTAGCGGGATCAGCCATCGCCAGCCGGCCTTGTGGGCTATCACCCGCGTATAGGGCTTCGCCGGCCCGGTCGCCTCGGTCTGCACGGCGATCGCACTGTCGGTCGGCAGCCAATGCGTCCAGTCGTCATACCCGGTCTCGAGCGCGCCCTCGATCAACAGCGCGCGAAAGCCCGTGCAATCGATAAACAGGTCACCTGAGACGATTTCGCCGGATTCGAGCACCAGGGATTCGATGAAGCCGGATTCGGGAACCTGGCGGACCTCGGCGATCTTGCCTTCGACCCGCTTGACGCCAAGCGGCTCGGCCACGCTGCGCAGGTATTGGCCGTAGGCGGTCGCATCGAGGTGATAGGCGTAATTGAGGCGGGACTCCTTGCCGCCGAGGAACTTGCCCGCCTGGGCGGCGCGGAGCTCGAAGCAATAGTCACCGAAGTCGCCGGCCAGGCCTTCCTGGTGAGCACGCAGCCACAAGTGTTGGAACTCGGCCATCCAGGTCGCTTGCCCGGTCACCCCGAAGGCATGGAAATAGCGGTCCCCTGCGCGCGCCCAGTCCTCGAACGAGATGCCGAGCTTGAAGCTCGCCTGCGTGGCACAGACGAACTCGCGCTCGTCGATGCCAAGCAGCTCGTGAAAGCGCCGGGCTGTAGGAATGGTCGATTCACCGACACCCACGGTGCCGATCGCGTCGGATTCGACCAGCGTGATCTCGAGCAGCTTGCCCAGTTGCTTGGCGAGCGCCGCGGCCACGGTCCACCCCGCCGTTCCGCCCCCGGCGATCACCACCCGCTTGACGGCCTGGCCTTCCACGTTCCCCACCCTTCAGCTCACCTATTCAATCGGTTGAGAAGTTGCGCGCGCAGCTTGCGCGCCGCCATTTCGTCGAGCGGCGCGAGCGGCCCGCGCGCGTGTTCGGGCAAATGAGCCGCAGCCAGGTCGGTCGGCCCAAAGACGTAGTAATCGAACAACGCGCGCCAAGCGCGTTTCTCGCTCTCGGGCCGGTCGCGCAGGCTGAGCAAGCCGTGAAGCAGCGTGGTGTGCGGGGTATCGGTCCACACCGGCACCGGATTCCACCAGTAGTTTATCATCGCGTTGAACGCGTCGAGCGCCTCTACCTGGTGCCACCACAGCGCCGGGTAGAACAGCACATCGCCGGGCGCGAGTTCAGCCACTTGCGCCGCCGCCAGCGCCTCGGAGAATCGCGGGTAGCGCTCGAGATCCGGATCGCGGAAATCGACCATGGTTACGACTTGCCCAGCCGGCGTCGGCTCGAGCGGGCCGGGATAGAGGTTGGCGGCCTGCTCGGGCGGGAAGAGCGTGAAGCGGCGCCGTCCGACCATGCAGCAGGCAAGATTGTTCGACATGTCATGATGAGCCGCCGCGGTGGTGCGGTTGCCGATCCAGATGCTTGCCAGCGGCGCTTGGGCCGAGAATGCGGGGTGGCCGAGGTCGAGGTCGTTGTCCGCGCGCAGGCCGGGAAGGTAGATGTCGAGATCGGTCGACCCGGCGTAGAACGAGGGCGGCGCGGCGTCGTCCAGGTGCGCCAGGATGATGTCCAGGAACTGCGCGAGCGGCATACGCTCGGCCGTGAAGTTCATCCCTGTCAGATCGGCGTTGTAATGAAACCGGCCACAGATTTCGGGCGGGCCAGTGAAGGCGGTAATCGGGCGTTCGCCGGCAAAGCGCTTGAGATACTCGGCGGCCGCTGTCGGACCCTTGCGACCTTCCACAACGAGCGGCCAGCCCTTAGCCAACCCTTCCATGATGACCGGTTGCTGTGCTTCGATCAACGTATCGAAGGGGATCGCGTCCGGTGACACCCCCGAAAGCCGCTGAACGGGAGATGGCGAAAGGCTCACGCACCCGCTCCGGTCATTGCACGGCCCTTGATATCCGCCAACCGCTGCATGTTGCCGAGCGACGCCGCGGCGAAAAACGCCGCTTGTAGAAATCCCCCTCGGTGCAAATCGGCGAGTTCGCTGGCGGAAAGCGCGGCAAGCCGCTCGCGATCGATCGTGGATGCCCCGGTTACGGCGTAGATTTCGTTTTCGCCGACACGCGCCTCGAGATTGACCTCCCGAAGCAGCCCGGCGGCTTCGAACGCGGCCATCATCGGTTCCAGCAGATGATGGCCGAGATAGATCGCCCGCAAGACGGCGGTGACTTGTTCGAGATAGGGCGAGTTACCGCCCTGCGGCAGGAAGATCGCCGTTCCCTCGCTGCGCGAAACACGCGGATGGTCGAGGTCGATGCGGATCATCGGCTCTCCCTCCTCGGTCTCCGGCGCGGCGATGCTGAACGGACCGCGTTCGAACAGCGCCGGGACGTAGCGCGCCTGCCATTCTCCCGGGCCATCGAGAAAGAGGTTTTCGTCTCGCGAGAAACCCAGCAAGGCAACAGGCCGCAAAGCCCCTTCCGTGTCGCGCCGAAAGACGATCGGGTAATGCCGCTGGATCTCTTCGAACTCGGTCGGGAATACCAGCACCTGGTTCACCGCCTCGCCGAATTCGGCGCCGTGGCGCGTGATGACCCGCAAATCGTGATGGTCCACGTTGTTGAGCAAGGCGATGGTCATTGGCGTCGGGTATGAGGCATGGGAAGCCGGTGCTCAATGGGCAGGAAAAAGGCCGCTGGGTTACAGCGGCCTTTTCCCCCCATACACTCTGGCACGTTTGCTTCGGTTAGAACTTCAAGCGCGCTCCGGCGAAGATCTGCGGGTGCAGCTCTTGCGCGAACCACAGCTGGTTCTCGTCGCGCCCGTAAGTTCGTACCGGCTCGCTGAGGATGTTGATCGCCTCGAGCGAGACTGTGACGTTCGGCGTGATGTCGTAGCTGACATGAGCATCGAGCGTTCCGAACGGCGCGGTGAACACCGGGCTGCGCCCGCCGCCGCGATTGAGCCCAGAGAGGAACTTGTCGCGCCAGTTGTAGGCCACGCGGAAGGAAATGCCCGCCTTCTCGTAGATCGCCGTGATGTTGTAGCTGTCCGCCAGACCCACCAGAGCGAACACGTTCGTGCCCGGATCCGACAGGATGTCGGCGTTCACGTCGCCGTAGACCTTGGTGAATGATCCCGAGACGCCGAAGCCGGTATCGCCGAGGAAGTACTGGCCCTGCAGTTCGAAGCCGTGGATGTTGCCCCTGGCGTTATTGATCGGCGTCGTCACCTGGAACTGGAACAGCGGATCGGTGTCGTTGGCGATCACGTCCCGCGCCGCCAGCACTGTATCCACGAAGGACTGATTTAGCTGACCGTTCGGATTGAGCTGCGACTGGAACTCGGCCGTCGCCGCCGCGACATCGCCGCCGTGTGCATCGATGAGCGCGGTCATCGTGAACAGGCTCACGTCGCTGAGCACTGCTCCAAGCCCGTTGATGGCCGTGAGCGCCGATCCGGAACGTGTGCCGGGCGCACCGGTGGTCGGGTCACGCAGGCCGAACAGCTCTTCATTGACCTGGCCGATGCCGACAAAGTTCTTTACGCGCTTGTAGAAGAAGCCGCCCGACACGTAACTCGTCGGTGCGAAATACCATTCGAGCGAAATGTCGAAGTTGTCGGAGATCAGCGGCTTCAGGTTCGGGTTGCCCTGGGTGCCCGAAGTCACGCCGCCGAGATAGGTCGGTCGGTTCGGAGCGCCAGCCGATTGCGATGCAAACAGGTTGCCATAGTCGGCGCGCGAAAGCGTCTTGCTGTACGAGATACGCGCCTTGACGTCCTCCGCCGGTTCGATCTGGAAGTCGAACGATGGCAGGAGGTTGTTGTATTCACCTTTGCCCGAACGTTCGACCAGCGTTTCCGGCACCAGCCGCAGGACGCGGGTGAAATCGTTGTCCGAGTCCCACTCGATGCGGTCCGGCGTGTTGAACCGCGCGAAGGAGTTGACCTTCGTGTTTTCGTAACGAGCTCCTGCGACCAGGCCTGCCGGCCTACCCATCAGTTCCCCCTTCCAGGTGAACTGGGCATAGACGGCGAAGATCTTTTCACGAACCCGGTCGAAATCGCTGCCGCTGACGTCGATCGAGTGGCCGAGGCCTTCATAGTAAGGGGCGAATGCCTGGTAGAGATCGACGGCGTTACCGCGGAATGCGATGTCCGCATCGGTCACCGAATAATGGTCGAACTGGCAGCCCATGCAGAACTGATGGACCAGATCACCGGCCACAGCCTGCACGTCGCCGACGTTGTTGATGCCCCAGTCGCCGAGCGTCTGCTGGGTCTGGACGCGGGCGCTGACCATTCGCGAATCGATGTAGCTGGTGCCGAGGTCGAAACGGCTGCCGCCGCCGAAGTCCCAACCCAGGTTGGCACTGGCCTGGTCGATACGATGGCGCTGGCTCGACGCATTGGTCCGCTGCACCTGGGTGCCAAGATCGCCGATGTCGAGGACGCCGTTGTTGTTGCCGCGATCGTCTGCCGTACCCATGATGCCGTCGGTCCCGGCGCCGCCGTCGTTCAGCGTCCAATGCTGGTTCGGCACCGGACCCGAATAATCGACTGAGTGTGCGTCCACGACCGGCGCGCCGAAGCTGACCAGCGTCGAGCTGGCGCCATTCTTGGCATTCGGCGTCGAGTTCGAGATCGAGTGGTTACCGTCGAGCGTCAGCGTGATGCCTGATCCAGCCTCCCATTCGGCGTTAAGGCCGTAGGACTGCAACCGTGTCTTGGTGGCGCGATACTGCTGCTCGAAACCGATGTCCTTCGTGCCGTAGCCCGAACCTTCGTCGATATATATAGCGGTAGGCACGGCGTCGCTATCGTCGAACGTGATGTGATCGAACGGACGGTTGAACCAGTTGGTCTGGTCGGTCCGCGCCTCGTTGATCTTGTTTTGCGCAAAAAGCGCATCGGCCGTGAATGTCAGCGTATCGGTCGGGCGGAATTGTACCGTGCCCGAGGCGTTGATGCGCTCACGCTCGCTTTCCGAATAGTGATACCGACTATCGTTAGGCACCGCGACCAAGGTGGACGGATCCGCCGGGGCGCCGTCGACAACCGTCGAAGGCCCGCGCCCGGGGAAGGAGGAGAACGGTGAAACGTTCCAGTCGTTCGAGGTCGCGCTAGCGGCCGAGCTCTTACGCTTCTGGTAGGCTCCGAAAAGCGACACGCCGAAAGTGTTGTCGAGGTCGGTCCAGGTGACCACGCCCGAAAGGTCGGGGTCGATATGGGTGCCGTGGTTGCTCAGGTCATAGAGCGCCCTTGCGCCGAGACTTCCGCGCAAACCGTCGCCGGAGACGTCGAGCGGACGCAGGCTGACGCTATTGATCGTGGCGCCGATACCGCCCGAGGGAACGGCAGCTCGGCCTGTCTTGTAGACCTCCAGCCGGCTGACGCCTTCGGAAGCGAGATTGTTGAAGTCGAACGAGCGGCTGGTCGCACGGCTGAAGTCGACCGACTCGTCCCCACCGACGGCGCTCACGAATGAACTCGCCATCTGGCGGCCGTTGACGGTCACCAGGTTGAATTGCGGACCGAAGCCGCGGACTGTGACTTGCGAACCTTCGCCGTTCACGCGGTCGATTGACACGCCGGGAACGCGCTGGAGCGATTCAGCCAGGTTGGTGTCGGGGAACTTGCCGATATCTTCCGCCGAGACCGCGTCGACGACGCCGTTCGCATCGCGCTTGATGTCCATCGAGCGTTCGAGGCTGGCGCGAAAACCGCTGACCACGATTTCCTTGCCTGCATCGGTCGCCGCCGCAGCGTCCGTTTGCGGGGGGGTGTCCTGCGCCATGGCCGGCTGGACGAAGATGCCGGTCGCGAGGACCGATGCACTTGCCGTCAGAGTGGCACGAAACAGCCGCCTTCCTGCGCCGTGGCCAGATACAGTCCGGGTGCTCAAATTGCGCATTCTAGGTCTCCCCCACAAGCTGCAGCCTTATGTGCGGCCGCTCTACTTCTTCCGCGACGCATTCTAACGTCTTGGCCCTCGATGGTAGCGCTAACATTTCGTGGTAGCGCTACCAGACCTTCGATCTGCTATCACAGTTGGAATTGAAGTCAAGCCTATGCAGGCACGCTGGTGTGGAGAGAATATCACGGGCGCTGGAATGCAATCCTTCGCGGTAGCGTTACCAAAATTAGCCGTGAAGCGCCTTTGACTTGTCACAATTTCCGTCGGCGCCGAAAACTTTGCGGATTGGGCAGCCCGGCAATGCATTTCTCCACAACTCCCAGATCGTCCGCGCCTCCAACGCGAATTCCTGGTGCTTTCGGGGCTGTAACGGGATTGGCGTTTGCGATACTCTGAGAGCGGGCGGAGGGTCCGATGAAGCGTAGTCGAGTCGCAGTGCTGTGCGCGATAGGCGCAATAGCCGTACAGCCGGCGGCGGCGCGAGCTGACGTTCTTGAAATCGGCTCAGCCGGTGCGCGCTGGATCGCAGGCGGAAATGTCTCGCCCGAGCGACATCAGCCATCCCACCTCGACGACAATGGCCTCTCGACTTCACCCGTGCTGTCCGGCGCCGACAACGTGCCGCTGGCCTATGCCGCGAAGGTTCACGAGCTCGCAGCTCGTTACGATCTGAGTCCGGCGCTGATCGAGGCGGTGGTCTGGCAGGAAAGCCGCTGGCAGGCGGACGCCCGCTCGCCAGTCGGTGCGCGCGGGCTTGCACAGTTGATGCCGGGCACGGCGCAAGACCTTGGTGTCGATCCCGACGATCCGATGGCCAATCTCGAAGGTGGCGCTCGCTATTTGCGTGCGCAACTCGATCGATTTGGCGGCGACATCGAGAAGGCGCTCGCGGCATACAACGCCGGACCCGGTCGTGTCGAACAGGCTGGCGGCATTCCCCGAATTCGTGAAACCCAATCCTATGTCGCGGCCGTGATCGGCCGCCTCTCGAACCATACCCGGAGATAGTCGCAATGCGTAAGCTTGCCTTTGCCCCCGCATTCCTTGCCATGCTCAGTCCGGCCCCTGCACTGGCGCAGGCTGCGGACCCGCGCGGCTCGGGACCGATCGTTGCGGCGCTCGCGTGGATGCAGGGAACTCTGCTGGGCAACGTGGCAACCGCGGTGGCGGTGATGGCGGTGGCGGCGGTCGGCTTCATGATGTTGACCGGCCGGATGAACTGGCGCTTCGGTGCGACGGTGATCATCGGCTGCTTCGTACTGTTCGGCGCCGCCTCGATCGTCTCGGGCATCCAGTCGGCTGCGGCGGTCGGCTGAGCGCTAGCAATGGACCTGATCCGCCACCCCGTTCACCGCACGCTGACGCGACCGCAAATGTTCGCCGGCGTGACGTACAACTTCTTCATCATCAATGCCGCGGTGACCACCGAGCTGTTCCTGGTCACCGGAAGTTTCCTCGCTCTTCCTGCCGCTCTGGCGATTCACGGCATCGGTTACCTCGCGTGTCTGCGCGAACCGCGGGTATTTGACCTGTGGATTACGAAAGTCAGCAAGTGCCCGCGGGTCAAGAACTGGCAGCGCTGGGGATGCAACAGCTACGCCGCATGAGCACCGGGATCGCGACATGACTCAAAAATGGCTCGGAGCCGCCGCCTGGAGCAAGCGCGAAGCCCACGCCGGGGACCGCCTGCCGTTCGCGCGCCTGGTCGACGAGAACACGATGCTCCTGCGCGACGGTTCCCTGATGACCGCCCTGCAAGTGCCGGGCCTGCTGTTCGAAACGGAAGATAGCATGACATTGAACGCGCATGCGGCGATGCGCGAAGTCATGCTGCGCTCGAACCTCGATGCGCGCCTGGTACTCTATCACCATGTGGTCCGCCGGAGAGTAAGCGTCGATCTCGCCGGCCACTTCGAAGATCCGCTTTCCACGCACATTGACCGCCGTTGGCGCGAGAAGTTGGCAAAAGGATCGCTGTTCGTGAACGATCAGTTCGTCACGCTGGTCCGCCGCCCGGCGCGCGGCAAGGCGGGGCTTGCCGACAGGGCGGCGAGGCTGTGGCAGCGCAAGCGACGCGAACAGGTATCGGCTGACCCTTACGAACTGCGATCCTTGCGCGCGGCGGCTCAGGCGTTTGTGGCAACGCTCGGGGAATATGGAGCCCAGGTGCTCGGCGACTACGAAGGGCCGAGTGGCGCGATCAACAACGAA
>Ga0207706_10007213_pt1 | contig 10277 bp, 13 predicted proteins | sample KBSC53metaG_FD_184318 | JGI IMG/M metagenome (GOLD analysis project Ga0207706, IMG submission 184318) | Corn rhizosphere microbial communities from Kellogg Biological Station, Michigan, USA - KBS C5-3 metaG (SPAdes) (version 2) | ecosystem: Host-associated > Plants > Roots > Rhizosphere > Soil ... | reverse complement strand
TCCATCGGCGTGGGCGGCAGCGCGAACACCGGGCGCTCCTCGTCGCAATTGGTGATCGGGCCCTTGCCGTCGATCGGCTGGCCGAGGCTGTCGATCACGCGCCCGAGCAGCCCCGGCCCGACCGGCACGCTGAGCACGCGGCCGCACCCCACCACCTGCGTCTGCCCGGCGGTGACACCGATGATCGAGCCGAAAGGCGAGAGGATCGTCTGCCCGCGCGCGAAGCCCACCACCTCGGCCACCTGCAGCACCTTGCCGTTCGCATCGACGAGGTTGCACAGCTCGCCGAGCTTGGCTTCCAGCCCGGTGGCGCGCACCAGCGTGCCGATCACCTCGACCACCTTGCCCGAGCGCGAGACCATCGAGCTGCCGCTGAGCTCGACCTCCATCCAGTGGGTCAGGTCGCTCAGGTTCATGCCGGCTCATCCTCCGCCGCCGCGCGCCGCACCGCGCGCGCCATCGCGGCGCGCAGCCCGTCGAGCTGTGTCTGCAGGCTGGCATCGAGCACGCCGAGGTCGGATTCGAAGATGCAGCTGCCGGCGCGCAGGTTGCCGTCAGCCACCACCTCCACCTGCAGCCCGGCCTCATGCAGGTCGTCGATCGACGCGATGCAGTCGCGCGCCTGCTGGTAGTCGTCGGGGCCGACGCGCAGCTTCAGCGAGGTGGCGCCGCGGGTCAGCGACTGCACGTTCTTCAGGGCCCGCTGGTACAGCGAGGCGCGGTCCTGCGACTGCACGATGCGCTCGACCGCGTGGGTCACGATGTCGGCCAGCTTCTCGTGCATCTCGCGCACCACGCGGGTCTTGTCGACGGCGGCCGAGGCCTGGCGCTCGTGCCAGTCGCTCACGGCCTGGCGCATGCCATCGTCGTAGGCCTGACGGCGTGTCTGCTCGGCCTGCTCCTGCGCCTGCTGGACCAGGCGTTGCGCCTCCTGCTGCGCGGCCGCCAGTTCGGCGGCGGCCGCATCGCGCGCGGCGGCGAGCAGCGCGTCGCGATCGCGCTCGATGCGCTGGCGCAGCGCCTCGAGCGCCTGCAGCTCCTGCACCTCGGCGGCGCGTATCACGCCTTCCTCGACGCCCATCGTCCCCACCGGGGTGTTGATCCACACTAGCATGGCCAGGCGACCTCCATGTCCTTCAGGGCCTGCACGGCCTGCGCCGGCGCGAACTCGGCGCGTGCCTGGCGCCGGCGCTTCGGCATCGCGAGCAGCTGCGGCGGCAGCGAGAGCCGCACGATGCGGCGGAACAGCCGGTCGTCGCCGACCAGCAGCTCCAGCCAGTCCATGTACCCCATGCAGGCCCAGTGCAGCGGCGACCACACCGCCACCTCGGCGCTGACAGGCCGGCCCCGCAGCCCGAGCCGGGCGAGCGGATCGAACAGCTCGCCCAGCGCATCGCGCAGAGAGCCGCGCGCCTCACGATCGATGCAGCAGCGCAGCACGCCGGGCCGTCGCGCCAGGGCCAGCGCGCACAGGCTGCGCTGGATCGCCGCGCGGTCCTGCAGCGCGAGGCGCACCTCGGGCAGCGACAAGCGCTGCGCCGGCGGCGCGCCGCGGCTGTCCTGCAGCAGCAGCACGCCGAGCAGCCGGCCCTGCGCGGTGCCGTCGATCACCTGCGCGAGGAAAGGCCAGCGCTCGACGATCAGCGGATGCCAGGCCTCGTCGAGGTGCTCGGGCAGCGAGAACAGCTTGGCCTGCAGCTCGGCCAGCCACGCGGCCAGCGCATGCGGCGCCGCCGCCTCGAAACCGGACGCGATCGTCTCCATGCCAGTCGCGCCGGCGGTGCTCAGGCGGCGGGCTCGGGCTGTGGCGCGGCTTCGCGGCGCGCCGCGAAGCGCTGCGCCAGGCCGGCCGGCAGCCACTGCGGCTTCAGGAACACCACCGCCGCCGCGCCGCCGCCCAGCAACAGCAGCACCAGCACGGCACCGCCGATCCACCAGCCGATCCTCGACGGCTCGGGCGGCGGGGGCGGCGGCGTCTCCATGCCGGCGACCAGCGTGACCGTCACGTTCTCGTAGGCGAGACCTTCGACGCTGCGCGCGACGAGGTTCTTGATCGCCGGCGTCAGCGAGGTGATGTCGGTGTCGGGCCGGTACTTGACGAACACCGAGGCGCTCGAGGGCTTGACCACCGTGGCCATCGGGTCGTTGTTGGGCAGCACGATGTGCACCTGCGCGGTCACCACGCCGTCGATCTTGGTCAGCGTGTGCGACAGCTCCTGCGACACGCCGTGGATGAAGCGCACGCGCTCCTCGGTGGGCGTGGAGATCATCCCTTCCTTCTTGAACATCTCGCCGAGGTTGGAGAACTTCTCGCCCGGCAGGCCGTTGGCGCGCAGCACCGCCAGCGCGCGCACCACCTGCCCCTCGTCGACCATCACGCTCCAGGTCTTGCCGCCGTCGGGCGATGTCTTCTCGGCCCGCACGCTGTTGCTCAGCAGCACCGCCACCATGTCGTTGGCATCGGCCTCGGTGCGCTTGGTGTAGAGCTCGGTCTTGCACCCGGCCAGCAGCACGCAGGCTCCCAGCAGCAGGGCGCCGGCAAGGCGCCGAAAGAGGCCAGCACTCCACGTCATCCGCGACTCCCTGATCGAACGCGCCGACGATGCCGGCGCACTCACACGTTAGCGCCGCCCCCTGCGCGGGCCGCGGGCCATGCGAAGCGCTGCCGCGCTGCGCGAACCGCCCCGCCGGCCCTTCGCCCGGCCAACGCCCGCTTCGTCCCGGCGGCGCGGCGCGGGGCGGCGCTCGCGCACAGTGCCGCCATGTCTTTCGCACGCAAGCGCATCGCCCTCGGCATCGCTCACGGCCTGGCACTCGCGGCCGCCGTCGCCCCCGCCCCGGCGGTCGCGGCGCAGGCCGAGGTGCGCTACCTCTGCACGCTGCCCGACGGCAGCGAGCGCTCCTTCGCGCAAAACCTCGGCGATTTCCGCATCAGCGTCGGCGCGTGCCGCACGCAGCGGGTGGCGCCGGCGCCGCCGGAGCGGCCCGCGTGGGACGAGGCGCCGGCCCCGGTGGAGGTGCGGACGATCGAAGCGCGGCCCCAGCCGCGCGGCGCCGGGCCGCAGGTGCCCGAAGGCATCGCGCGCTGGGTCCACAGCGCCTGCCGGCGCCATGGCATCAGCCCATCGCTCGCGGCGGCGGTGATGTACGTCGAATCGCGCTTCCAGCCCGATGCGCGCTCCCCCAAGGGCGCGCTGGGCCTGATGCAGGTGATGCGCACCACCGCGTCGCGATACGGCGTGCATTCGGAGGCCCAGCTGCTCGACCCCCAGACCAACATCGAGGTCGGCGTGCGCTACCTGCGCGACCTGCTGCAGATGTTTCCCGGCCGGGTCGATCTGGCGGTGGCGGCCTACAACGCCGGCGAAGGCGCGGTCGTGAAGCACGGCTACCGCGTCCCGCCGTATGCCGAGACGCGGCAGTACGTCGAGCAGGTGATGGCGCTGCTGCGCCGCAGCTCCTGATCGGCGCTCAGCCCGGCGGGCGGCTCTTCGATTCCGCGAAGAGCGCGTCCTGCTCGCCGAGGCGGTACCAGCGGTGCACCCCGTCGTGGCTGTCCAGCCAGTATCGGCCGCTCGCCAGCTGCTCCTTGCTGGGCTTGAAGGTCTCTTCGAGCAGCTGCGGCGCGAGCGGGTCGTCGGTCGCGGCGACGAGCGAGCCTTCGGGCACCTGGCCCGGCCGCGTGGTGGCCAGCGGCGATTGCTTGTAGAACATCCAGCGGCTGCCTTCCTCGCCCTGCGCGTCGAGCAGCACCTGGCCGGTGGAGAGCTCGCGCAGCGACGGCGTGTACTGCTCCCGGATCACCGGCCCCGAATGCGACGGGAAGTCGTTGACATACACCAGCGGCGCCGGCCCGGGCTTCGGGACGCGGTGCAGCGTGTGGGCCATGCGCTCCCGGGCCTTCTCGCGAAGGCCGGGTTCGGGCAGCGAACGCGACCATCGATCGAAATCGGCCACGGCGGCGGCATCGGCAGGCGGCGCGCTCGATGCGGCCACCAGCGCGTTGCGCGGGCGCTGCGATCCGTCGGCCGGCTTGCGGTCCCTGACCTTCAGCGGCAGGTGGCCGGCCAACTGCTGCAGCTTCGGCGCTTGCGGATCTGCCGGCGCCTCGGGCACATGCCCGGCGAGCGTCTTGCCGTGGGGCAGCGGGATCTTCGGAAAGGGCATCGCAGCGCCGCCGGCCCGCGCGGGGCTACTGGTTCTTCATCAGCGTCTGCATCCCGTTCTTGCCGCTCTGGGCCACGTGGGTGCAGGCAGTGAACTGGAAGTGCGTGACCGAGATCTGCATCGTCATTTCCATCTGGCGCGCCGCCAGCTCGTGGAAGTTGAGGTTGGGCGCGTCCTCGACGAAGCGCTGCATGTTCTGGAAGGTCTGGCGCATCATCACGTCGCTCTTGCCGAGGATGTCGGTGCCGACCGTTTCATGGCGCGTGGTGTGCGGCACGTTGTGCTGCGTCGCGTTGGGGTCGTGGGCCATCAGCCGGTCGAACTGCTCCGACAGGGAGCGCATGTCTCCCGTCGGATGCGCCACATGGTCGAGCAGGCCCTGGCCGGAGATCGCGTCGATCGAAATGCTCATCGCCGCCCCTTCGACGCGTCAGGCGCGCAGGAATGCACCGGGGTACGACGCAGCCGCCGCGGCCGCGATCGCCTCGCGCGAAGGATCGGCCGCCATCGCCTTGCTGCTCTCTTCCGCCTCGCGGGCCTGCACGGCCTCGGCGGGGTTGATCAGCAGCTTCATCAGGTAGCTGGCTTCCTCGTCGCCGCCGTTGTCGATCACTTCCTTCGCGTTGTCCATCCACTGGCCGTCGCCCGAGACGTACTGGCAGTAGGTCAGCAGCGCCTTGGCCTGCAGGCCGCTGTGCTCGCTGGTCGACGTGGTCGACAGCAGGCGGATCGCGTCCTTGTAGAAGCCGCGCTTCATCAGGATCCAGGCCTCGTAGGTGTCGAACTCGGCGATGCGGGGGCGCATGGCGCGCAGGCCCAGCAGCACGGCTTCGGCGTCGTCCAGGCGGTTGTGGGTCAGGCCGAGTGTCAGCACGTCCATCACGGCCCAGCAGGTCTGCTTGCTGGTGAGCTTCGAATCCATCGTCGGATCTCCGGAAGTGAAAGATGAAGGCCGGCCAACCGGGCGGCGGCGCCGCCGCCCGGAGGCCGGAAGATCAATTGAAGACCAGCTGGTTCACCGTGATGTTCACCGGCGGCTGCTGCACCGGGCCATGGCCCATCGGCACGCCGAGGGCCGGCGCTTGCGGCGCCAGCGCATGCGGTGCCAGCGGCTTGGCGGCGGCGGCACCCGGGCCACCCAGCGTGCCGAACGCGGCGACGGCCATGTCCATCAGGCCGGACTCCACCTTCTGCAGGCCCTTCTGCATGCCCATCAGGCCCTGCTCGAGACCGGCGGGCCCACCCACGTGGGTGCCCATCGTCGGCGCATGGGCCAGGCCTTGCGTGCCCTGCTGCAGGGCCGCGCCCATGATGCCCTGGGCCGCACCCATCAGGCCCTGCGCGGTGCCCATCAGGCCCTGCGCCGCGCCGGACAGCGCCTGCGCGCCCATCATCGGCGCCTGCGCGACCTTGCCCAGGCCCTGCTGCGCGGCGTTCATCAGGCCTTGCTGCAGGCCCATGATGCCTTGCTGGATGCCCATCAGGCCCTGCTGCATGCCCATGATCTTCTGGAACAGCTGCGGCAGCAGTTGCTGCGCGCCCTGGTTGCACAGGCCCTGGCCGACGCCCTGGGGCGCACCGCCGCCCATGCCGCCGAGGCCTTGCGCGCCGCCGCCGAGCATCTTCATCAGCGGGGCCAGCACCTGCATCAGGCCCTGCATGATCTGCATGATGCCGTTCTGCCCTGCCTGGCCCAGGCCGCCGAGCCCGCCCAGCGCCAGCTGCGGGCCGATGCCGCCGAGCTTGCCGGGGCCGCCCTGGAGCAGGCCGGCGATGCCGCCGCCGCCACCCGCGCCGCCGCCCAGCAGGCCGCTGATCAGGTCCTTCGCGCCCTTGAGGTTCTGCGCCAGGTCGAACGCGCCGTTGACCGCGCCGAAGGCGTTGTTGGCCAGGTCGAGCCGGCGGTTGAACTTGGCGGAGTCGAACTTCTTCGCGCCGTTCACGTCGGGCGGTCCGTCGCTCTTGTTCTGGACAAAGCCGCCTTGGTTACCCTGTGGTCCCTTGGTCTTCATGAATCACTCTCCTTGAATTGAACGCCGATGTCACATCAGCTGCTGGGGCATCTGCGACGGGTCGAACATCGTGTTGATGTCGTCCAGGCCCTCGTCGCCGTCACCGAAGTCGTCGAGCGGGCCACCGCCTTGCGGCAGTTGCTGCGCGAAGCTGCTGGCACCCGGACTGGCGCCGCCGCCGCCCTGCTGCTGCTGCATCTGCGACATCAGCTGGACGATCATCTGCATCAGCTGCATCAGCATCTGCATCAGGCCGGACATGCCGTCCTGGCCCTGGCCCTGAGGCGCGCCGGCCGATTCCGGCCCGCCGGCTCCTTCGGTACCCGCCGGGCTGTCACCCCCCTGACCACCCTGCACCTGCTGCGCCGCCTGGTGCTGGTTGCCGTTGACCACGTCGCGCAGCTCCTGCAGCGCATTCCGGGTCTCGGGCGAGGTCTGGAGGCCGGAGCCCGCCAGCGTCTGCTGGAACATGTCGAGCAGCACGTTCGACATGAGCTTGTTGACGCCCTTGGCTCCGCCGGCGCCACTGATCAGTTCGATCTCACCCACCTTGCTCTCCTGTTGAATGGATCAAAGGGGCCGCGGGATGCGTCAGCAGAGGCCTTTGAAGCCTTCCGTCGATCCCTTGACCATCTTCGCGGTGCCTTCGACGATGTCGTTCTGCGCCTTGAGGATGGATTGCTCCTGCATCGCCTTCTGCTCGAGCTGGGAGATCGCGCGGTTCTGCGCCAGGCTCTGCGTCATGTCGGATTGGAGCTGGGCGACCTGCTTCCAGCCGTCGCCTACACCACTGGTTCCTGCCATTTCACTTCTCCATCAAAGTAATGACGCTGTCGCGTCGTTGGTTCGCCGGCGGCCCCATTGCCGCCCGCGATGCTCAGTGCACCTGCAGCGTGGACAGGTACTGGATCAGGTTGGTGGCGGCCTCGCGCGCCACCTGGTCGGTGCTGGTGGCCAGCACGTTCTCGATCAGGTTCTTCCACTCGGGGTTGCCGGCCAGCATCAGCGACACCGCCAGCGCCACCTTGGCCTTGTCGTCGTCCGGCACCTCGTCGAGGCGCTTGCCGATCTGCTCCGAGGCATAGCTGGCATCGCCGCCGATGCCCTGCGCCAGCGCGCGGTACACGCGGAACTGCGCCGGGTCGGCCAGCGTGGCCTCGACCGCGTTGTTGACGCGCTCGGCATCCTCGTGGACCCGATAGCACGAGCCCAGCAGGCCCACGGCCATCAGGTTGCGATAGACGGCGGGGTAGGCGCCGCCCTGGTCCTCTTGGAGGGTGTCCGACATGGTCGTTCTCCTGTGTGCTTGCTGAAGCGGATCAGGCGGGCAGCGACGCCGAATGCAGCGTCTCCCACACATGGCGCACGATGCGCTGCGAAGCGCGGAAGCCCTCGAGCAGCTGCGACGCGAGCTGGCGCTCGGCATCGTGCGCGGGCTTCTGCATCAGCTCCTCGCTGGCCTTGGCCACCTGGTCGAAGTAGCTCAGGATGGCGCGGGTGCGGTCGCCCGAAGGGTCTTCGGTGAGCGTCTTCTCGAGCTTGGCCATGTCGGCCAGGACATCGTCTTCCAATGCTGCGTTCATGATTTCTCCTGTCAGGCGTGGATACGCTGAGTCAATGAAGCGGAGCCGCGCCGGACTCGTCGTCCGGTGCCTCCGGTCGGGGGGAAACGATCAGGTGCTTGGTGCCGTCGCGCGTCTGCACGTAGCGCAGGTCGCCCGAGACCAGCATCGCGTCGATGTGCACGCGCTGCGGCGGCGGCAGCTCGGTGGCCGAGACATCGATGCGCTTGACCAGCGGCCCGATGTCCAGCGCGATGCGGGTGGCCGCGGCGCGCAGGCGGTCGATGTCGGCCGCCGCGCCCTGCACGAGGAAGACGCCGTGGCCCTTGTAGCTGACGTTCAGCGCGGGATCGGCCAGCGCATCGGAGATCGACTGCGCGATGTCGCTCGCGGAGGCGTACTTGTGCACCAGCTGGCCGTCATCCAGCGGCTGCAGCGTGGCGCGCACGCGGGTGAGGTCGGAGGCGGTGTCGACCAGGCCCTCGACCACCACCTTGCGGCCCGCGTCGCGCGCACTCAGCCCGTCGAGGCCATGGCTCGCGAGCGCGCCGGCCACGCGCACCTGCAGCGGCACCTTGGGCACCTTGGCCTCGGCGCGGTTGGCCGACTGCGACACCAGCACCGCGAAGCCGCCGAGCAGCACGGTGCACGCGAGGCTGCCGGCGGCCGCGACGAAGCGCATGCCGCGGCGCGCGGCGCGCGGCATGCGGCCGGCCCGGCTCTCGGGTGCCGCGGCGGCCGCGGCCGGGGCCACCGGCGCGGCCGGCTGCGGCCGCAGCAGCCGCGACAGCAGGTCCACATCACCCGGCCAGGCTGCGTCGTCGTCGGGGCCGACGCACAGCACGATGTCGCCGAAGCGGCGCGGCGCGAAATCGTCGAGCGGCGTCGCCTGCATCGCGCCGCCTTCGCCTTCCGCCACATCGCATGCCAACTCGACCACGTTGCGTTCCTCGTCCCAGGTCAGGCAGACCGGCTGGTGGGTCCAGTCCGCGATCTGCACGTCGGCATCGGGTCCGTTGCCGAGCATGTTCTGACTGCGCACCAACCTTAGGCGGGCGCCGGCATGGAGGCCGGTCAGGATGCGAAGCTGTTTCATGGCGGGCGAATCGATCGGTAGGCGATGGCTTGTGCGTCAACCCTGCGGCAGGGCCGCCGAAGCGGCCGGTGCCGCAGGCACCACGGGCGCCACCGGCAGCTGCTCGCGCACCAGCCGGGGCGTGATCAGGAACAGCCGCTCGCTGCGGGCCGTGCGGGCCTCCTTCCAGCGGAACAGGCCGCCGACGACCGGCAGCTTCGAGATGCCGGGGACGCCGTTGTTCTGCGAGGTGTCGGTCTCCACCGAGATGCCGCCGATCAGCAGGCTCTCGCCTTCGGTCATGTAGGCCTCGGTCTGGATCTCGGTGCGCTTGATCACCGGCACGTTGTCGACCTGCTGGTTCTCGAACTTGCCGTCGAGGATGTAGATCGACAGCTTGATGCGGTTGGCCGTGTCGAACTGCGTGACCTGCGGCGTGACTTGCAGCTGCGTGCCGGCCTCCACCTGGTAGAGGCTGGTGTCGAGGTTGCCCGCCACGCGCACGTTGGCGATGCGCTTCTCGACCATCAGCGCCGGCCGATTGGCCACGCCGAGCACGCGCGGCTTGGCCACCACGCGCGCCTTGCCGTCGGCCTGCAGCGCGTTGATGCGCGCCATCAGCTGGCGGCCTGCGTTCTGCCACAGCGTGCTGATCGTGAACACGCCGGGCGTCGCGGCATTGAGGTTGCCCTGCACCGGCGTGCTGCCGGGCGTGGTGACCGAGAAGCTGCCCTTGCCGCCGGCGGCCGACCAATCGATGCCGAGGCTGTCGACGCTGTCGTTGCTGACGTCGATGATCATCGCCTCCAGCTCCACCAGCGTAGGCTTGAGGTCGAGCCGGCGGATCACGTCGGCGTATTCGTCCATGCGGTCCTTGCGGCCATGCACGATCACCGCGTTGGTGGCTTCGTCGGCCTGGAAGCTCGGCGAGTCCTGGTCGTCGTCGAGCGGGCTGCGCACGCCGCGCGGGCCGTTGCCGGTGAGCGCCCGTTCGGGCACCGCCGACGGATCGGCGGTCGAGGTCTGCGGCTTCGGGATGCGCGGCGTGGCCTCTTCCATGCCGTACATGCGCTTGAGCACCGCGGCCGACTTGGTGGCGCCGCGTACGCCGGACACGCCGGGCACTTCCTCATCGGCGCCTTCGCCGCGGTAGAGCCCGCGCAGCAGCGTCGCGACGCCGGGCACCGAGCGGTCGCCGAACTTGCGGTCGGCTGCCCACGCGAAGCGCAGCGGGAACACGCGGGTGACGGCGCGGTGGCTTTCGGTGGCGCCGACGTCCAGCGACTCCACCGCGGCGCTCACCAGCTCCACATGGCGCGGCGGGCCGTAGACCAGCAGCGTGCTCTCGGCGCGGTTGTAGCGCAGCGGGTAGCGCTGGTCGACCAGCTGCAGCGAGCGCAGCAGGTTCTCGACCTGCGCGCCGGTGTAGCCCTTGAGCCGGAAGATGCGGCTCTGGATCGA
>Ga0207706_10007212_pt1 | contig 10277 bp, 12 predicted proteins | sample KBSC53metaG_FD_184318 | JGI IMG/M metagenome (GOLD analysis project Ga0207706, IMG submission 184318) | Corn rhizosphere microbial communities from Kellogg Biological Station, Michigan, USA - KBS C5-3 metaG (SPAdes) (version 2) | ecosystem: Host-associated > Plants > Roots > Rhizosphere > Soil ... | reverse complement strand
TCGCCGCGCAAGGCGAGGCTGACGAAGCTTTGCATTGGATGGGGCTCGCCTGGGAAAATGGCCACGCGAGATTTCGCGTGCAGATGATCGAATATCTGCTGAAGCTCGGCGAGCCATTCCGCTCCGCCCTGGCCAGTTTGCGCTCGCAGCTATGATCGTAATCCCCCAATTGCTCGACGCAGACCGGGTGCGCGAAATGCGCATGCGCCTCGACGCAGCCGAGTGGATCGACGGCAATGCTACGTCGGGCCACCAATCGGCCCTCGCCAAACACAACCGCCAGCTTTCTGAAGACAGTGCCGAGGCGAGGACGCTGGGTGAGCTTATCCTCGATGCGCTGGCCGCTTCGCCCTTGCTCGTCGCAGCAGCCTTGCCGCTGAAAGTCTATCCGCCCTTGTTCAACCGCTACGGGGTCGGTGAAAGCTTCGGCGACCACGTCGATGGTGCGATCCGCATTCGGAGCGGGAGCGATTTCCGTATCCGATTCGATCTGTCAGCGACGCTCTTCCTGCGCGATCCCGACGAATATGATGGCGGCGAGCTGATTGCCGAGGGCCATCAGCCGGTCAAGCTCGCGGCGGGGGATATGATCCTCTACCCAGCCTCAACCGTACACCGCGTTGCCCCAGTCACGCGTGGCGAGCGCGTCGCGAGCTTCTTCTGGATACAATCGATGGTGCGAGACCATCACGCGCGCGCGATGCTGTTCGACCTCGACCGATCGATTCAAGATCTCGCGCAGCAGGTCGGCACCGATGCGCCTGCCCTCGTGCGCCTGACCGGAGTCTACCACAATCTGCTGCGCCATTGGGCGGAGCTTTGAAGAGGCCGAATGAGCAAGGTTCAGCTGCGTAACGCCTGGTTCCAGATCCATAAATGGATCGGCATCCTGCTCGCCCTCGTTTTCATCCCCCTATCCCTCACCGGCTCGATGCTGGTGTGGGACGATGCGCTCGATCGAATGCTGGAGCCGTCGCATTACGCTCCCTCGGGGCCAGCGGCGCTCTCTCCATCGCAATATCTCGATGTTGCGCGGCATGCACTTCCCGCCGGCAGCACAATCCAGGCTATGCGGATCGGCGAGGGTCCTGTCATGATAACGGCCTTGCCCCCAAAGCCGAGTGGGATGCGCGGCCCGCCGCTGCGTCTAGGCGTATGGATCGATCCTGCCAGCGGCAAGCTGATCGGCACCGGCCTTTCCAACTCGCCCGTGATGCGCTGGGCCCATATTTTCCACGGCAGCTTGCAAATCCCCGGTTCAGGCCGGGCCGTCGTCGGTTGGCTTGGTGTGGCGATGCTGCTCTCCTCATTGACGGGACTCTGGCTGTGGTGGCCCGTCACGGGCAGCTGGACGCGCGGCTTCCGCTGGAAGCGCCACACGACGCTCGACGCCAATCTCCATCACATGATCGGCTTCTGGATTGCCCTGCCGCTTGGCATCCTGTCGCTGACCGGCGTGATCATCGCCTGGCCGCAAATGATGGGGAGCGACACCAATCCAATGCGCCGGGCAATGCAGACGCCGCTCGCCACCACGCATTTGACGCTCGATCAGGCGCTGACCGCTGCGTCCGTTCAGGGGCCAGTGACGATCACCTGGCCGACCGACAAGGAGGGGGTCTGGAAGATCGCGTCGGGGCAGAAGATGATCCAGGTCGACGACCGGAATGGCGCCGTGAGCGTTGCTAAAGATGGAATGATGTCGCGCGCCCGCCCCTTCTATCGCCGGCTCCACGACGGAACGGGCATGGGGCTGGTCTGGCAGATCATTCTTTTTCTTGGTGGGATAGCACCCGCCGTGCTGGGCGTGACCGGAATCGTCATGTGGTTACGCACGCGTAGATGGCGCGCCGACGTCGCCCAGCGCAAGGCAACGATTGCGGCGCGTTGAGCGCTCAGGTTCATGCCGGATAGGTACCGTGCCCCTCAACAATGAGGCCGTCGCAGAACCTCACTTCGCAGCGATCCACCCCCTGCTCGTTCTTGAAACCAATCACGAGGAGGTCGACTCCTTCCATGACCCAGTTGACCGTGAAGTGGAGGTTCGGCGCTTTGGCCAGACCGGCAGTCCAATAGGCGCGGAGCGCGGCTTTGCCGCATACGATTCCGTCGCTGTTGGGGTCCAGGCGTTTGGCGAGCGGCGAAGTCAACAGAATATCGTCTGCGAATAACACCAGCACCGCATCCAGATCATGCGCATTCCATGCCGTCGCCCATTCGTCGGCAAACGCGCGCGCGTTGATCACGCCTAAAAGCCTTCTCCGCTCAGCCGCTGACAGAGCATATCAAGCTGATCGAGCGTCGCGTAGCTGATCGTCACCGTTCCACCCTTGGCGCCATAAGCAATGCCGACTTTAAGGCCTAATTGGTCCCGCAACTGCCGCTCGAGCAAAGCAACGTCGGCATTGGAGGTAGGCCCTACTGACGGAGCCGGGGCACGCGGCGGCTTACCGCCGCGCGCCAGCTCTTCGGTCTGGCGCACGGATAGATCGCGGCGGATCACCTCTTCCGCGAGCGCGGCTGGGTCGGTTGCGCCGATCAATGCGCGCGCATGGCCCATGCTGAGTTTGCCGTCCACAACCGCCTGCCGCACGCTCATCGGAAGATCGAGCAGTCGCAGCAGATTGGCGACGTGACTGCGTGATTTGCCGACGAGCCGCGCTATTTCTTCCTGCTTATGTCCAAAATCCCGAGCAAGTCTTTGATAAGCATCGGCTTCTTCGATCGCATTAAGGTCCTGCCGCTGAACATTCTCGATGATCGCGATCTCGAGCGTCTCGGCATCACCCAATTGACGAACGATCACAGGAACTTCGTGCAGTTGCGCCTTCTGCGCCGCGCGCCAACGGCGCTCGCCGGCGACTATCTGATAATAGCCCGCGTCGGATGGGCGGACGACTATCGGCTGGATCAGCCCTCGCTCCTTGAGCGAGGAAGCGAGTTCTTCGATCGCAGCCTCATCGAAATGACGACGCGGCTGCGCGCTATTGGGCATGAGCCGCGCGGTGCTCATCATCTGGATGCCGGCGGGGCGAGGCGCCTCCCCCGCGATCGGCTGCTCGCGCGCCACTTCGCCAAGGAGCGAAGACAAGCCGCGCCCTAGCCCACGCTTGACCTCGCTCATGCCGCGACCGCCGGCATGGGCAGGCGACCAATCACCTCGCTCGCGAGCCCCATATAGGCTTCGGAGCCTGGGCAGCGATGATCATAGACCAGCGCAGGCAGGCCGTGGCTCGGCGCCTCGGACAAACGCACGTTCCGGGGGATAGCGGTCTTGAAGACCAGATCGCCGACGACCGCGCGCACATCGTCCGCAACTTGTTCGGACAGGCGGTTGCGCCGGTCGTACATGGTAAGGGCAACACCCAAGATCGAGAGATCCGGATTGAAGCGCGCGCGGACGCGTTCCACGGTTTGTAACAACTGGCTCATCCCTTCGAGCGCAAAGAATTCGCATTGCAGCGGGATCAGCAGGCTGCGCGCCGCGACGAGCGCATTGATGGTGAGCAGGCCCAGCGAAGGTGGGCAATCGATCAGGCAAACATCCCAGCGCGCCTCAAGTCGGGCAAGCGCCTGATCAAGCCGGGTCGTCCGATCAGGCAAGTCGGCCAGCTCCACCTCCGCCGCGGCGAGATCCTGCGTGGCAGCAATGACATCGAGACGGGGAACTGGGGTGGGAATGACCGCGTCATTGAGCTCACATTCGCCAACAAGTACTTGATAAACCGACTTATTCCTGGCGGACCGCTCCACCCCGAGCCCGGTGGATGCGTTGCCCTGCGGATCGAAGTCGATCAGCAGCACGCGAAAGCCCGTTGCGGCGAGCGCCGTAGCTAAATTGATCGCCGTGGTGGTCTTGCCGACACCGCCCTTTTGATTGGCGATCGCGATCCGGATCATCGTCTCTTCTTCCCCACGGTGATCCCGGTTGCGACGATGATCGCGGCCTGGGAATCGGTGACGCTCGGTACGAGCCTGAAGTTACCCTGCCACGAAGCGCGCGCAGCTTCCAGTTCCTCCGCAGCACTTCTGCCTTTCGGGAGGATCCATCGCGTTGCGCCATCGGAGAAGGGGAGCGCCAGTTCGAGCAGCTTGGGTAGCGGCGCAAAGGCGCGAGCACTAATCACATCGAAGCGAGCACGGGGAGCGGTTTCAACCCGATTTCCGACCACCGTCACCCGGTTGGAAATACCGGCAATTGCCGCGGCTTCCTTGAGGAAGGCAACGCGCTTAGCGCGGGATTCGATCAGCGTGACATGGCCCGTGCCAAGCAGCGCAATGATGAGCCCTGGAAATCCCGCACCTGATCCGAGATCAAGCCACATCTTCCACGCGCAAGCGTGGTCCAGTAATTGGGCCGAATCCACCACATGGCGGGCCCAAAGCGCGTCGGCCGTAGATGCGGCAATCAGGTTCTGCCGAGCGGCCTCTTCCCTAAGAAAATCGAGGAAGCGGTCGATCGCGGCGAATGTTTCACGTGGAACATTACGCGCAGACAACCAGGCTCGTGCCTCTTCCTCTCTCATGCCGCGCGGCGCTGTGCTGCAACCAGGATGGCGGCAAGCGCGGCCGGCGTGATACCGCGAATACGGGATGCGGCGGCAAGGTCTGTCGGTCGAGCCGCCTCAAGCCGTTCGACCATTTCGTTGGATAAACCTCCGATCGCACGATAACTGCTTATCGCGCCCAGATCGGTAGTTGCCTCCCTGCGGAGCCGCTCAACCTCTGCACGTTGGCGCTCGAGATAGGGCGCATAACGCGCATCATCGAGCGCCTCACTAATCACATCATCGGCGGCATGTTTCACGTGAAACATGAGCTCCTCGGCAAGGTCTTCGCCCTGACGGACCCGGTCGGCGCGGGAGAGCCCAGCGAAGCGGTGCTCCAGCGCGGCATGAACATCCGCAAGCTGCTGGTGGCGTTCCTCGATCATGCGGCGACGCGCCGCTCCGACCGCCGCGCTTGCGATTGCCGCCTCGCCCAGGCGAGTGGCCGCATTATCAGCGCGTAACCGCAGCCGATATTCAGCGCGCGCGGTGAGCATTCGGTAGGGCTCGGTCACTCCCTGCAGCGTGAGATCATCAATCATCACGCCGATATAGGAATCCGCCCTGTCGAACAGCACGGGAGCGAGGTCGCAGGTGTAGGCAGCGGCATTGAGGCCGGCGACCAGACCCTGCGCCCCTGCCTCCTCATAGCCGGTCGTGCCGTTGATCTGTCCCGCACAATAGAGGCCCGCCACCTCGCGCAACGCCAGTGCGGCCGTTAGGCTGCGCGGATCTATATAATCATATTCGACGGCGTAGCCTGGTCGCACGATTCGCGCCTGCTCCAGCCCATCAATCGTGGCGACCATCGCCTCTTGCACGTCAACGGGCAGGGAGGTGGAGATCCCGTTGGGATAGACGAGATAATCGTCTAATCCTTCAGGCTCCAGGAAGATCTGGTGGCCGTCGCGGTCGCCGAAGCGGACCACCTTATCCTCGACGGAAGGGCAGTACCGCGGACCCGAACCTTCGATGGCTCCACTGAACAATGGCGACCTGTCCAATCCCGCACGGATCGCGTCATGCGTGCGTTGATTGGTCCGCGTCAGAGCACATTCCAACTGCGGCAACAGGCGGCGTTGCGTGAGCGGCGAGAAGGTCCAGGGAATTGCGTCTGACGGCTGTCGTTCAAGCTTGGCCCAATCGATCGTGCGCCCATCTATCCGTGGCGGAGTACCCGTCTTCAGCCGCGCCATCGGCAGCTTGAGTTCGCGCAATTGCGCTGCGAGCGGAATTGCCGACCCCTCCCCGGTCCGTCCGCCAATCCTCTGCTCAAGCCCGCAATGGAGTTTGCCGCCCAGGAAAGTGCCGGTCGCCAGAACAACCGCGCGGGCCACGAGCCGCGTGCCATCCCGCAAGCAAACTCCCTCGACCTTGCCGCCCTCAATCAGCAGCGCATCCGCCGAGCCGGCGACCACATGGAGCCGCGCCTGTTGACGGATCAGAGCCTGCGTCGCGGCGCGGAAGCGCTTGCGGTCGGCTTGAACGCGCGGCCCGTGCACCGCCGAACCTTTGCTGCGATTGAGCATGCGATGATGGATCGCCGCCGCGTCCGCAGCACGCGCCATCAGCCCATCAAATATATCGAGCTCGCGGACGAGGTGGCCCTTTCCAACCCCGCCGATCGCCGGATTGCACGACATCGCTCCGATCTGATCGGGATCCATCGTAACCAGCGCGACATGCGCACCGCGCCGCGCCGCGGCAGACGCTGCCTCGCAGCCGGCGTGGCCGCCGCCGATCACGATGATATCAAAGTCGTGCATGCGGGTGTCGCTATGATCGGAGTGGCCGGAGAGTCAAATGTTCCACGTGGAACATTCATTTGCCGATGCAGAAACGCCCGAAAAGGGCGTCGAGCATCTCTTCCACGCCAGCACGGCCGCTGACCCGGTCCAGCGCGACGCGGGCTTGGCGCAAATGTTCTGCCACGAGCAGCAGATCCACCTGCGTCATTGCGGCGGAAATCTCGCGCTCCGCTTCCGCGGCATGCTTGCGGTGGCGCTCGTTGAGCGCGACGGCCTCTGCTGGCGGCAGCAAGGATCGTACCCGTTCTTCCAGCAAGGCGCGCAATTCCCCAAGCCCTTCCCCTGTTACCGTCGACGTCGCAACATCTGCCTCATTCCCTCTCCGGCCCAGATCGGCCTTGGTTCGAACCAGAATTGAGCGTTTACGATCAGGGCATTCGCCAGGCTGGCCCAGCCACAGAATCAAGTCGGCTGATTCAATAGCCGCTTGCGCCCGCGCCATTCCCAACCGCTCGACATGGCCACCGGACTCACGCAGTCCAGCGCTGTCGATCAGCAGGCATGGCATGCCACCGATCGCGAGGGGCACCTCGATCAAATCCCGCGTCGTGCCCGGCACCGGGGAAGCAATGGCCGCTTCCCTTCCGGCTAAACTATTGATTAAGCTTGACTTCCCGGCATTTGTCGGCCCCGCAACGACGATCCGGACGCCGTCGCGTAACCGTTCTGCCGGCGGACGATCGATCGCCGCCCGGATATCCTTGGCAAGCGCCTGCATGTCAGCGACGTCGGCCGTCGCTATCGAGGGTACATCCTCCTCATCCTCGGAGAATTCGATCGCCGCCTCAGTGCGGGCGGAGAGACCGAGGACACGTGTGCGCCACTCGCCGATCAGCTTACCCATGCCACCTTCGGCCAAGCGCAGTGCCTGGCGCCGCTGCGCCTCGGTCTCGGCCGAAAGCAGATCGGCAAGCCCCTCGGCCTGCGTCAGGTCGAGCCGGCCGTTGGAGAAAGCTCGGCGCGTAAACTCGCCCGGCTCGGCCATGCGAAGGCCCCCGAACCTCCCCAGGGCCGCGAGTACGGCAGCAACGACCGCGCGCCCGCCGTGCAAATGGAGTTCGGCGGTATCTTCCCCAGTGGCGGTTGCGGGGCCTGGCAGCCACAGGATCAGCGCGCGATCGAGCATATCGCCCCCAGAGTCGCGCAGCGTGGCGGTTACCGCGCGGCGCGGCGCGGGCAGCCGGCCGGCGAGCGCGGCGAGCGCCTCCCCTGCCCGCGTACCGCTGACCCGCACGACTGCTATTCCGGCGGGCAATGCGCCACTCGAAAGTGCGAAGATCGTGTCCCGCGTATCCGCGGCCATAGCATCAGGGCTTGGACGTGCTGGAGCTCGGTCGCGTCATCTGATCGACCATCTGACGCCAGGCATTCATCCCCATCTCACCCATGCCACCCCAAGAGCGGATCATGCTCTCCAGCATGTCGGGGGTGATGCCGTTAGTCATCGCGTCCTTGAGCTTGTCGAGGTAAAGATCGTGAATGGGTGCCATATCGGGCAGACCCATGAAGCGACGCGCTTCCTCGGGCGTGCAATCGATGTTCATGGTGATGTTCATCGGTCGCTTTTCCCTGTTGCGCGTTGCTGAACGCGCGTTGGTAGAACAAGGATCGGACAGCGTCCATGCCGCAGCAAGATGGAGCCAGCCATGGGTGAATGGATCGAAATCGAGGCGCTTGGGGGCGAAGGCCACTTCGCAGGCTGGCTGGCGTGGCCGGAGGGCGAGCCAAAGGCCGCGATCATCGTCATCCAGGAGATATTCGGCGTGAACGCCGGCATTCGCGAGAAGACCGATACCTGGGCGAGCAAAGGCTATCTCGCGCTCGCTCCCGACATGTTCTGGCGCTTCGCTCCCCGCTACGACGTCGACCCCGACGTGCCTGAGCAGCTTGAAGAGGCGATGCAAATCCGCAGCCGGCTCGACTTCGACAAGGCCGCCGCCGACGTCGAAGCGGTTATTCGCCACGTCCGCGGAATGATGCCCACGGGGTTTAAAATCGGCGTGATCGGCTTCTGCGCAGGAGGGAGCATCGCCTATCTTGCCGCTACGCGCACGGATGCGGATGCGTCCGTCGGCTATTATGGGCGCCAGATTGCCGACCATCTCAACGAGGTGCACGCAATCGCTCGTCCGCTGCTATTGCACTTCGGCCTAGAGGACTCTTCGATTCCCGCCGAAATCCGCGAGAAGATTCGTTCCGAACTCGATACGAACCCTCGCGTCACCATCCATGACTATCCGGGAGCAGGCCACGGCTTCGCGGCCGGCTCGGGCAGGAGACGAAATGATGCGGCGGCACAGGTAGCCGATACGCGGACCGAGGAGTTCTTCGCGCGCCATTTGGCCTGAGCTCCCCAGCGAGGCCCATGTTGTGGCGGAGGCTTCAGGTGAAGAGCGTCACCACGCCGACATGCTCGTTGGTCCAGCCCTCATAGATCATCTTGACCGCGACGTAGAGGATCACTGCTAGGCCGACATAGGCAATCCACCGATAGCGCTCGATCACGCGCGCGAGCAGGTTGGCGGCGACCCCCATCAGCACGACCGAGAGGATCAGACCGATGATCAGGATGCCGGGATGCGCTCGCGCAGCGCCCGCCACCGCCAGAACATTGTCGAGGCTCATTGATACGTCCGCGACCGCTACGGCCCAAGCCGCGGCAGCGAAGCTCTTGGCAGGCTTGAGCCCGTCGGCATGCGTCTTGTGGTCGCTGCGTAGTTCGCGCCACATCTTCCAGGCCACCCACAGCAGCAGCAACCCGCCGGCGAAGGTCAGCCCCACGATCTGCAGTAATTGCGTAACCGCCAGCGCAAAGACGATGCGTAGGAACAACGCGGCGAGGATACCGATGAGGATAACCTTCTTGCGTTCCTCAGGCTTCAGGCCAGCCGCGATCGCGCCGACGACGATGGCATTGTCGCCCGCCAGCATGACGTCGATCATCAATACCTGCAGGAAGGCCGACATGGCCGAAGGCGAACCCAGGTTGGAAAAGTCCGCGACGATGTGCTGCCAGAGCTCGGTCATCCGGGCCTGATATTAGTCTGCGGCGGGCCTGTCGATGATCGATGGGCCGAAATAGCTCACTTCGGGCATCGGATCGTAGAAATGATGGAGCAGCGCGCTCCACATCTGATAACGATCGGACTTGCGAAATCCGTCGCGATGGCTCTCGACATCCTGCCACGTCACGCGCAGCAGATAGAAACCGGGCGCCTCCGCCGCTGGGCGCACCTCGATGTCGTGAAAACCCGGCGATGCCGCAATCAGCGGCACTGCCTGCAGCACGGCCTGCTCGAATGCCGTCGCCTCGCCGTCGCGAATGCGGAGCAAGGCGTGTTCGACGATCATTCGATCTTACTGATTCATGGAGTCGAAGAAGTCCTCGTTGGTCTTCGAGTCCTTCATCTTGTCGAGGAGGAATTCCATCGCGTCGGTCGTGCCCATCTGCATCAGGATCCGGCGCAGTACCCACATTTTGGACAGCTTGCCCTTATCGATGAGCAGCTCTTCCTTGCGCGTGCCAGACTTGCCGACGTCCATCGCCGGGAAGATGCGCTTGTCGGCAACCTTGCGATCGAGCACGATTTCCGAGTTACCCGTGCCCTTGAACTCTTCGAAGATGACTTCGTCCATGCGGCTGCCGGTGTCGATCAGCGCGGTGGCGATGATCGAGAGCGAGCCGCCTTCCTCGATATTACGCGCCGCGCCGAAGAAGCGCTTCGGACGCTGCAGCGCATTGGCGTCGACGCCGCCGGTCAGCACCTTGCCCGACGACGGCACGACCGTGTTGTAGGCGCGGCCGAGGCGCGTGATCGAATCGAGCAGGATCACGACATCCTTCTTGTGCTCGACCAGGCGCTTGGCCTTCTCGATCACCATTTCGGCGACCTGGACGTGGCGCGTGGCCGGCTCGTCGAAG
>Ga0207706_10007207_pt1 | contig 10280 bp, 10 predicted proteins | sample KBSC53metaG_FD_184318 | JGI IMG/M metagenome (GOLD analysis project Ga0207706, IMG submission 184318) | Corn rhizosphere microbial communities from Kellogg Biological Station, Michigan, USA - KBS C5-3 metaG (SPAdes) (version 2) | ecosystem: Host-associated > Plants > Roots > Rhizosphere > Soil ... | reverse complement strand
AAAAGGGAGAAGATATAAACTAAGAAATGAATACTGGAATTGATCGGAAAAAAGAATGCTAATGACACTCGTAACAAATAAGACAACAAAAATTAATATTGTAAAATATTTACTTCTCAAAAAAATGTATTCTTTATCGTTATCATGTCCTCTTACAAATGAAATTATGATTTGAATTATTTTTATGATACCGGCTTTAGTTTTTCAGGGCATCTTCGTTGCGTCGCAATCACTTCATCTGAAGAATATATGGCAACAGAAGAAACCATGCTCAAGTTCATTTTGCATAGTATTTCTCCTTTAGGAGTTAGGTGGTCTTGTGTCGCATACTTTTACTGCAGTAATTCTAATGAGCAATTAAAACTACAGAGACATGATTAAAAGATTTCACATGTCCTCGATGTTTTCTATAAAAAGTCTTGTGTAATCTGTGGGTAAAACTTTATCACTTGCATGAATTTATTTTCATGAATAATAAATCGTCTCAATTTCAAAAATTCAAAAGAATAAATGTTGAAATTTGAAAATGTGAAGGCATAGTAAAAGCGAAAAATCTATTTTTATTGTTTTACCAGCGTTGTAGTAGCAATTACTCCAGGCACACCATCCGGTGTTCCTGAAAGCACAAGCGTTTTTCCATCATAGCTTTCTATTTTAGCACTTGTGAGATTATCACTGAACTTAATGCTATCTCCTTTTAAATCCCACATTCCATTATCATCTGAAGGAGGATCACAAACAATGCCTGCATCTATAAAGTTTACAGTTTTGTCGGTGTTTAATTTTACAAGATTATCTTTTTCACAGGCATCAAGAGAATCTAACACATTTATACTTATACCGCCATAACTCCATAATAGTGCTTTAAGACTATAAGTGCCGGAAAGATTTTCAACAGTAATGGCATTGTTGGAAGAAGATCCGCTTTTCTGGCATGCGGTGATGGCAATTATAAATAATGCTGCTGCGAGGGTGAGTAGGGAAACTTTTTTCATTGAATTTTTTTATAAAAATAATATTATTCATTACGCAAAACGTTTACACGATAATAATTTTATCAAGTAAGACTGTTAACGAAAATGAAGTGACAAGACCGGAGCTGGTTACATAAAAAAACATAACGATAGAAATACAAAAAGCTGTTCAAAAAATTATGAACAGCTTTTAAATGCAAGTATATTTTAAAATTATTTGCCGGCTAAGAAATCTTTCACTTTGTCTTTGTGAACGATTTGCTCTTTGAAAGTGTATGCACCAGTTTTTGGGCTGCGAACAGCTTTGATAACTTTCGTCCAGTTCTTTGCTTCTGCTGCCGCTTTCTGGTCTTTCGTTTTGATAGCCGTTTTTGCTGCTTTTGCCATGACTCAATTATTTAATTTCTTTATGAACAGTTACTTTTTTCATTATAGGATTGTATTTCTTTAGCTCCAATCTTTCAGGAGTATTCTTTTTGTTTTTGGTAGTGATATAACGGCTTGTACCGGGCAATCCGCTGTTCTTGTGCTCGGTGCATTCCAGAATAACCTGAACCCTGTTACCTTTCTTTGCCATTTTGAATAATTTGAAAACCTGCCTACCGCAGGTAGGTTTGAAAATTTGAAGATTTGAAAATGGCAATCATTAGCACATTTTCAAATTTGCACATTAATCAGATGTGCTGTCCTTCCGCTCTTAATTCTTTTATTACAGTTGACAATCCTTTTTTATTGATTGTACGGATTGCCTCTGCTGAAACTTTTAAAGTTACCCAACGATCTTCTTCTTCAAAATAAAAACGCTTTGTCTGTAAGTTCGGTAAAAAACGACGATTGGTTTTTATGTTTGAGTGTGAAACCTTATGACCTTTCATAGGCTTTTTTCCGGTAACCTGACATACTCTTGCCATGACAGTAATTTTTTCGGACGGCGAAGGTCGGGAAATTCAATGAATTACCAAAGCAAAATGATTTTTTTTTAAATTAGTTGTTTCCGGAAGCAACTAAATAAGTACGATTTAAAAAAATTTTCACAAACTAAAATCCCGCTATAAAGCGGGATTCTCTGTTTTAATTATTTTATTGTGTTGAATCGGTTTGATTCTTTGGCGCGATCATATCTTGTTTTGATAATGGTGGCGCATTTTGCACATCTACAATCTGAATATCAAAAATAAGATTTGCATCGGGCGGAATTACCGGAGGTCTCCCCTGTGGGCCATATCCAAGAAACGCAGGCACGAAAATTTTTCCTGAACCGCCTTTTCCAAAATAAGGTAATGCTTCTTCCCATGCAGGAATTATAGGTTGCTTTCCAACAATAACAGAAATAGGATCTGTATGACCTTTTGAAGAATCTAAGTTTGTATCAAATACTTCACCATTTGATTGAAGATATCCTTTGTATTTTATGAAAGCTACTTTACCTGTGTCTGCCTTTTGCATTTGATCACCCTGGTTTTCGATCACTACATAAGCGCCGCTCTTTGTTTTGACGCCACCTTTTATTCCTTTCTTTGTCAAGTAATCTTCAACAGATTTTACTTCATTTTGATTTTCTTTATCAATTTCTTTCTGGTAATCTGCTATTGCTTCATTTTGATCTTTGAATGTTTTTAAAATTTTTAACCTGCATTGAATGGAACTTCCTTTTACAAAAAGCATATTGTCATTCGGATCAACCTGATTTTTCTTTTTAAGCGAATCAACACTTAAAACAACGACAGCGCTATCACCAACACTTAGCTTTGGCAATATTTCTACAAAAGAATATTCATAGCGTTTGCTGGTATCAATTTCAATATAACCGGCCTTTGCAGGGCTGGCATTTAAGCTTGTATCTTTTTTTCCGGAACGATTTGTCAAAACAAAGTCCACATTATATTTTACAAGCTTTCCAACCTGCAGCTTCTCTCCTCCTTTACCCGGAAATATTTTATATACGAGTCCCGAAGGGGTTTTTTCGTAATTCACATTGCATGCTGCAATTGAAAGCAGTGCAAATGCACCAAAGATGATTTTTTTCATTTTATTGTAATTGTTGTTCGTATTGTTTAAGAACTTCTTTAAAGTTTTTTACGTTTTGTTCAAGGCTTTCGCTGCTCCTTCCTCCCGCCGCATTTTTATGACCCCCACCTTCAAAATGGTTTCGTGCAAAAACATTTACATCAAAATTTCCTTTGCTGCGAAAACTCCATTTCCGTTCTTCAACTCTGTCAATCAGCAAAGCGCCAAGTTTTATTCCTTCAATCGTAAGAAGATAATTTACCAGGCCTTCCGTATCGCCTGTTTTAATTTCATATTTGACAAGATCTCTTTTTGAAATTGCCATCAATGCCGTATTGTATTCATATAATACCTCAAGCCTGTTCAATAAAGCATTGCCGATAAAACGAAGCCTGCTCTCAGAAAAATTATCATAAATATTTTCAAAAATGGCAGTATGATCAATTCCAAACTCTTTTAATTCAGCCACCACTCTGTGCACATTTGCTGTAGCGGATGAAAAACGAAATGAACCTGTGTCTGTTACAATGCCTGCAAACAAACAAGTGGCAATGTCTTTATCCAACAAATTTTTAAAAGGTGATTCAGCGATAAAATCATACACCATTTCACATGTAGAACTTTTTGAAACATCGCTCACCCCATAATCAAATGCCTCTTCCTGCGGTTGCTGATGATGATCTATCAAAACTTTTATGCACCTTATTTCTGTAAGAATTTGCTCCATGCGTTTTGTGCGATGCATGATGTTAAAATCGAGACAAAATAAAACATCAGCGGCACAAATAAATTTTTCAGCTTCTTCCTTCTTTGCTTCGTAATCCAACACGAGATCGCAGCCAGGCATCCAGTCAAGAAAGCTTGCCCAATTGGTCGGAGAAATTACTTTTACTTCATGCCCGAGTTTATGCAAAAAATGATACAACCCAAGAGCAGCACCCATTGCATCGCCATCCGGTTTTTGATGCGTGGTAATTATAATCTTCTTTGCTTGTTTCAATAATGCGTAAACCTGCTGAACCTCTTGCATAGGTGGCGGCAAAATTGAGGCTTTCACTGCACTTGTACAAATCAATTTGAGAATCGGCGAGTTAAGAAAAAAGAATTAATGTTTTTTTTATTTATGAGAAGCATGATTGAATTTTATTGCAATTGAAATGTTTCTAAAAATTTTGTTGTGAAATTTCCTTTTTTAAAGTCTTCGTTTTGCATCAATTGCAAATGAAAAGGAATTGTAGTTTTTATCCCTTCGATAATGTATTCACTCAGCGCCCGATACATTGTGTGTATCGCCTCTTCACGTGTACGTGCAATTGCAATTAATTTTCCGATCATTGAATCATAGTATGGTGGAATAACATAACCTGCATACGCATGGCTATCAACACGCACACCATGACCGCCCGGTGTGTTTAATATTGTGATTCTTCCTGGTGAAGGACGAAAATCATTGTAAGGATCTTCAGCATTGATGCGGCATTCGATCGCATGCATTTGCGGCAAATAATTTTGTCCTGAAATCTTTTCACCCATTGCAATTTTTATCTGCTCTTTTATAAGATCAAAATTGATCACTTCTTCTGTCACGCAATGCTCTACCTGAATACGTGTGTTCATTTCCATGAAATAAAAATTGCGATGCTTGTCAACAAGAAATTCTATCGTTCCAACGCTTTCATAATTGATAGCGCTTGCAGCTTTTATTGCGGACTCACCCATCTTATCACGAAGCTCAGGAGTCATGAATGGTGACGGAGATTCTTCTACTAATTTTTGATGACGTCTTTGAATAGAACAATCTCTCTCACTTAAATGACAAACATTTCCATATTGGTCCCCGGCAATCTGTATTTCAATATGGCGTGGCTCTTCAACAAATTTTTCCATATACACACCATCATTCTTAAACGCAGCAGCAGCTTCAGTTTTAGCCATTACATAATTGCGTTCCAATTCGCTTTCGCCCCATACAACACGCATACCTTTACCACCTCCGCCTGCAGTTGCTTTTAGTATAACAGGATAACCAACTTCCTTTGCAAGCCGTCTCGCTTCTTCAACACTTCCAAGCAAACCTTGACCACCGGGAATAACAGGCACACCTGCTTTTATCATCGTTTCTTTTGCAGTGATCTTATCACCCATTGCATTGATCATATCAGCATTCGGACCGATAAATTTTATTCCATGGTCTGCGCATATCTGGGAGAACTTTGCATTCTCTGCAAGAAAACCATAACCGGGATGAATGGCATCGGCATTGGTAATTTCCGCTGCAGCCATTATATGAGGAATGTTGAGATAAGATTCGCTGCTTTGAGGCTTACCAATGCAAACAGCTTCGTCGGCAAATTTCACATGAAGGCTATCTTTATCTGCAGTTGAATAAACAGCAACTGTTTTGATACCCATTTCGCGACAGGTTCTTATAACGCGAAGGGCGATTTCGCCACGATTAGCTATGAGTACTTTTTTGAACATTTTTTCAATTTGATAATTCGTTAATTTCAAAATTCGAAAATGAGGAAAAAAGAAAAGCAACATAAAAATTGAAAAGACAAACATTCTCAAATTTTCAAATTGCTTCCATTTTCAAATTAAGCAGGCTCTACTAAAAACAGTGGCTGATCATATTCCACCGGGCTTGCATCATCTACCAAAATTTTAATTATGGTACCGCTTACTTCGCTTTCAATTTCATTAAAGAGTTTCATTGCTTCTATTATGCATACCACTTTGCCGGGTGTTATTTCATCACCAACTTCGGCAAAGGCTGGTTTGTCAGGTGAAGATCTTCTATAGAAAGTGCCGATCATCGGACTCTTGATAGTTATTAAATTTTCTGTTTTTTGTGATGAGGGTGTTGTTGATGTTTCTGTGGCAGCCGTTTGAGGAGTTGGTGTTGGCTGAGATGCTACAGTTGGTGGTGGTGGTACATATACGGCAGTTGGAGGGGCTGATACAATCGTTTGTGTTTTTTCTTCTTTTTGTTTAATGGTAATTTTAAAATCATTTTCTTCAATACTTAACTCGCCTATATTACTCTTATTAATGATTTTAATTAGTTCTTGGATCTGCTTAAAGTCCATAAAACAAATTTTTGGATTTTTATAAAATTTTGAGGCATTTTACCCTGAAAGGAGGGGCAAAATAGGTATTTTTTGATTAAAAGATATGATTTTTCTTAGTTCTGAATTTTTAAATACGGCATGAAAATTTTAAAAAAAGGACGATAAAAACCGTCCCCTCTTTTAAAAATTATTACGACTTTATAAACTCTTTGTTTACTCTTTTACTCTCTCAACATATTCACCGGTTTTGGTATTAACGCGGATAAGTTCGCCGGCATCTACAAATAAGGGAACATTAACAGTGGCGCCTGTTTCAATGGTTGCTGGTTTCAATGCACGTGTAGCTGTATCGCCTCTCAAACCGGGTTCGCAATAAGTAACTTTTACAACAATCTTTTCCGGTAACTCTGCACCAATCGGTTGATCCGTTTCTGTATTAATATAAACAAAAACAGGACTCCCATCTTTTAAAAACTGAGGCGCATCAATCATTTCTTCAGATAAAGAGATCTGTTCAAATGTTTCATTATTCATCAGGTTGTAGCCTGAATCATCTTTATATAAATATTGAAATTCTTTTTTCTCTACACGAACAGGAAATATATTTTCACCGCTATTCCATGTTTTTTCAATTGTACGATTATTGTCAACACCTTTTAATTTCGCCCACACTTTCGCTGCAGCACGTGCTGTTTTATTCTCACCAAATTCTACTACGGAATATAAACTGCTATCAAGCTTTAATATCATACCGCGACTGATATCTGCTGTAGTTGCCATAATGTATTTTTTTATTTGGGCTGCAAAAGTATGTATTGAAAATCAAAATACCTTTTCACTTATAATTTTTTTGGCAAGGCTTATAACTGAATTAGAGTAAAAAAATGACAGAAATTTCCCCTGCCATAAAGCTTTTGAAAAAGCACAAGACTGCCCTATAAAGGCCTCTTTGGAGAGACAAAAACAACAGTTAAATAGATAAGAAAATGCCCTGGTCAAATAATAAAAAATTAATTGTTGGAATAAAAAGAATTCTATTATTTTCGTATGTCCAAAGATGCAGTTCTTCCATATTTCCTTAACGTTTCACGTAAATGTTTTTGGTTTTTGGTTTACTTCTTCTCTTGGTTTTGTTAATTTAATTTTTAAACTCACATGAACATTTACGTTGGAAACCTGAACTGGAACATGACCAGTGATGATCTTCAAAATTTATTCTCGCCCTATGGTGAAGTGGTATCTGCAAAAATCGTTACCGACAAATTCAACAACAACCGTAGCAAAGGTTTTGGCTTTGTTGAAATGAGCGACGACAATGCTGCACGCACTGCTATCAGCAATTTGAACGACACAGATGTTCTCGGTCGCAAAATTGTTGTGAATGAATCTGCTCCACGCAAAGAAGGTGAAAGCGGTGGCGGTGGATACAAAAAGAAAAGCTTCGGCGGCGGTGGTGGTTACAACCGTGATCGTGGCGGAAGCGGCGGAGGATACAATCGCAACCGCGGCGGCGGCGGCGGTTACAACCGTTACTAAAAGATCATTCATTCGAAAAGACAGTCTGGTAGAACACCGGACTTTTTTTGTTTGGGGCTATATCAAAATGATTATCGCTTAAAATATTTTTTTGATACCGGCTTTTTGTTTTGCATGGCATCTTCGTTGCGTCGCAATCCTTTCATCTGCAGAATATGCATGAGCTTTTACATTCATCGAAAATGTTACAATTAGATTGAGATAAATTTTAAAATTAAATCCAACTCATTGAATAAAGCCTTTACCAAACTTTTGCGATATTGCCCCTCAAATTTTTTTGATTGAAAAAGTTACAGCTTACAGGTCTATCTATTCTTTCAGGAATTTTATTATTTGCCGCATGGCCGGTTTCATCTTTTACCTTTTTGATTTTTATTGCATGGATACCCCTTTTGTTTGTTGCAGAAAGAACAGAAAAAAAATTGCATTTCTTTTTTTATAGCTTTCTCACAACACTTACCTGGAATGCATGCACAACATGGTGGATATGGAACTCAACAGATGTAGGTGCGATTGCAGCAATCGTTGCAAACAGTCTTTTAATGACATTGCCCTGGTGGGGTTATCATATTTTTAAAAAGAGATATGGAAGTAAAATAGGATTAACATCGCTTCTTGTTTTTTGGATGACGTTTGAATTTATTCATCTTACATGGCAATTAAGCTGGCCATGGTTAACATTGGGAAACGCATTTGCAACGCATCCGGATTGGGTTCAATGGTATGAATATACGGGCACAAGCGGTGGAACTCTATGGATATTAATTTCAAATATTTTTTTGTTTGAATTAATCAACAAGATTAGAAGCAAAAAATATGAAATACGATTAATAATTATAACTGCAATCATTATAATTTTTCCTTTGATCATTTCACATGCTATCAAACCAAATGAAGAAAGTGTTTCAACAAAAAACACAACAACCAATGTTATTATCGTTCAGCCAAACATTGATCCATACGATGAAAAATTTGATGCTGCAACAATTTCATCTCAACTAAATATTTTGATCTCTCTTTCAGAACAAGGAATAGATAGCAATACACGATTGGTTCTTTGGCCTGAAACAGCTTTACCTGCCGGTGTTTTACAAGATCAATTACAAATCACTCCAATTTACAAACCTGTTTTCGATTTTGTAAAACGTCATCCAAATATTACTCTTGAAACCGGAATTGAATCCTACAAAACTTATGGAAGTGATAAGTCCACTCCTACCTCACAATTTGATGAAACAAGTAATACTTACTATGATGTTTTCAACTCGGCAGTAGCAATAAAAGCGGATGCATCTCTGCAATTTTATAATAAAAGTAAATTGGTTCCGGGTGTGGAAACTTTGCCGGATTTTTTATTGTGGATGGCTCCTTTGTTTGAAAAATTCGGAGGCACGGCAAGTGGCTATGGACGATCTAAGGAATCATCTGTCTTTTCTGAAAATAATAATCCATACATCACTGCTCCGATCATTTGTTATGAAAGTATTTACAGCGAATATGTAGCAAGCTATGCAAAAAAAGGAGCCAATCTTTTAACGATTATGACAAACGATGGTTGGTGGGGAAACACGCCCGGTCATAAACAACATCTTGAATATGCAAGGTTGCGTGCCATTGAAACCCGTAAATGGATTGCACGAAGTGCAAACACGGGAATATCTGCAGTAATTAATAGTAATGGTGAAATTCTTAAAACACAGCCATGGGATAAAGCGGCATTTATTAAAGCAAGAATACCTGCCGAAGATGGTACTACATTTTATGTAAACTATGGAGATATTTTATCAAAAGTTGCATTGGCTTTTGCAGTATTATTACTACTTTGGAATATTTACGTTGTTATAAAAAATAAGTTTGGTAAAAAAACATAGCTTAGTAAAAAGAATTTACCAAACATTTCTTGGACACCAATCTCCATATCTGTTACCCAACAAAAAACCTAATACAATTTCATGCGTACCATTTGTTACTGCATTAAGCTTTGAAGTAGTAAAATCATAGGAATAACCAAAGTTTATGCTGCTGTTAAAATTAATTCCAACCATAACAGCATAGCCATCTTGTGGTCGTAATGAAAATCCTGTCCAAATAATATCACGATACTGAAACTTTGTATTTATATCAATGCTTAGAGGAACAGGATTTACATATTTTAGAGTGAAAGATGGCAAGAAACTTATATCATCACCCAATAACAATCGGTAACCTGCTTGCAAAAAAAGATGTGGTACAAGCTTACCATGTATGAGGGTAATGCTATCACCTCCAAGTTTTCCATTATTAAAACCAATCTTTTCAGGAATTATTTGTTGCGCCGCAAGTCCGGCAAACCATTTTACATTATATAACCATACGCCTAAACTAATATCCGGCTTAATATTATTTAAATAACTACTACTCCCGACAACTGGGTCAACCGGGTATTGAGTTCCGAAGTCCAGCATTCCCGCTTCAAGACTCATATTTTGGATACCCACCGAGACGCCTGCGCTAAAACTTGTTTTATCATCAACAGGAAGATGATAAGCATAAGTTCCAAATAATGCAAACCTGTTAAGAGGACCGGCCTTATCATTCAAAATGGTTAATCCTAAACCATGATGAGGATCGGTGGAATGATATTCCTCCATAAAGATTTTACCACGTGGATTTTCACCTTGTGTATGGAACGAAGTAGGATTTTCCCTTCCTA
>Ga0207706_10007204_pt1 | contig 10282 bp, 8 predicted proteins | sample KBSC53metaG_FD_184318 | JGI IMG/M metagenome (GOLD analysis project Ga0207706, IMG submission 184318) | Corn rhizosphere microbial communities from Kellogg Biological Station, Michigan, USA - KBS C5-3 metaG (SPAdes) (version 2) | ecosystem: Host-associated > Plants > Roots > Rhizosphere > Soil ... | reverse complement strand
CGCCGTCGGCATCTCCGGAGCGATCCAGCACCTCGCGGGCATGGGCACGTCCAAGGTGATCGTCGCGATCAACAAGGACGGCGAGGCGCCGATCTTCAAGGTCGCGACCTACGGCGTCGTCGGCGACCTCTTCCAGATCGTGCCCGAGTTCGCGAAGGCCGTCCGCGCGCTCAAGCACGAGTAGTCCCGCAGGCCTGCCGCGCCGACCGTTCCCGAGCCCGGCGAGCGGTCGCGCAATCCGAGCGCCGCTTCCGCTACTCGATTTCCTTCTTCACCTTCTTGACTCGATGCGCGCCGGCTTCGGCCTTCCGGTGGTGCTCGTGGAAGTGCTGGGACTGCACGCGAGTGAAGATCGCGCCGAGCAGGACGAGGAGTGACGCGTAGTAGACCCAGAAGAGAAGGACCATGATGGAGGCCGCGTTTCCGTACGCCGAGGCGAGATCGCTCCGGCCGAGGTAGAAACCGATTGCCCACTTGCCCACCGAGAGCAGGAGCGCCGTCAGGATGGCCCCAGCCCAGACGTCGCGCCAGGGAATGTGGACGTCCGGAAGAATGCGGTAGAGCATCGCGAAGAGAGCCGCGATCAGGATGTAGGTGACGACCGCGTTCGCCGTTTCGAAGACCGCGGCGGGCAAGTCCAGGTACCGCTGGGCGTAGTTCTGCAGCGCCTGGATCGTGGTGGAGAGCACGAGCGAGACCACGAGGACGAACCCCAGCGCCAGGACCAGAGCGAATGAGATGACCCGCTTCCAGAGGAGCTTCTTGATCAACGGCCCCGGCTTCGGAGCCACGTCCCACATGAGATTGAGGGAATCCTGGAGCTGGACGAACACCGCCAGGGTACCAACCACGAAGGTGCCGATGCCGATGACGCGGGCCAGGCCCCCGGTCATCTCGAAGGCCGCGTGTCCGAGCATCGCGTCGACGGCCAGCGCCTGATCGTGCCCCATCAGAAGCTCGAATTGACCCACGATCTGGTGGCGTACCGCGCTCGGCTCGAAGAGCAGCCCGGCGCCGGCGGCGAACAGAACCAGCACCGGCGAGAGGGAGAAAAGCGCGAAAAAGGCCAGGGCCGCACTCTGCGTGAAGGCGTCGCGCTCGAGCCACGCACGGAAAGTCTCGCGCAGGATCGGGCCCCACAGACGCGGGCGCGTCGGAACGCTGGACCGGCTCATTCCAGCCTGGATGTTATCGGGGAATTGCGCGACTCAGGGGCGCGCCTTCTCCCGAGGCCTCGGACGCTCGCCCGGGACCCGTTCCACAGGCGCGCGTTCCTCGGGCGCCGCCGGCGCGGCCCATCGCCGGACGTAGATCTCGCCCTCGTTGGGGCTCTGGCGGTAGTCCGCCCAGGCCGCGTAGACGTTGCCGCCCTCGGCGGCGACGCTCTGGTAGTCGCCGAACTGGATGAGCGTCGTCGTGCGGCTGGTGGCGCTCGAGAGCCGGACCGCGGGCTCCCAGGACTCGCCCCCGTCGATCGAACGCCGCAGATAAACGTCGGCGCCGGCTCGGCTGGGATCGTTGCGTGAATCCTTGTAGGCCACGAAGACGTCGCCCGTCGAACGGTCGACGCGGATCCACTGGTGGTAGCGGTCGACCTCGTCTGCGCGCTCGTCGTCGACGAGCGCGGGCGGCGACCAGGTGAGGCCGCCGTCGTCGGAGCGGGAGAAGTACACGCCGGGAACGCAGATGGCCGGAGCTCCGCAGGTCTCGGGGCACTGAGTGCTGTCGACGCCGGGCAGATAGTCGGACCAGGCGGCGTAGACGGCGCCGCGCCGGGCTCCGGCGGAGCGGTCCACCGACACGGACGAGTGGACGAGCGCCGGACGAACGCACTGGGACGGCGGCACGACGAACGCCCGCGCGCGCGTCGGCGCGACTGCGACGGACGTCTCGAAGGTCTCGCCGCCGTCGAGCGATCGCATCACTCGAATGGAGTGCTGCGGATAGTTCGTGAACGCGAGGTACACGGCGCCGTCGGCGGCGACCGCGAGGTCGAGGCCGCTCACGGCGGCGTCGTCGATCCGCAGGGGCGCGGTGAACGTCGTGCCGTGGTCGAGCGAGCGGGAGACGAAGACGCCGCCGCGCGGCAGCTTCCAGGCGACATAGACGAGGTCCCGCCAGGGGCTGTCCGGTGTGTCGTCGACGGCCAGGGCGACCTTGTCGTCCATGCCGGAGCTGCTGATCCGGACCGCCGGCTCCCACGTCCGGCCGCCGTCCGGGGAGCGCACGACGTCGACGCTCGTACCGGACGGCCCCGCGGGGATGCGCGCGAGGTAGGCGGCGCCCTGCGTATCGAAGGCGACCATCGGATCGTTGTCGATCGTGGACCCGTCGCCCTTGGGGACGGGCGCGCGCGTCCAGGTGACTCCGAAATCGCGCGACGACATCGCGAGGAGGCGGCCGTCGGGCACGTTCATGGTTGCGGCGAGGACGATGGCCGGATCCGACGGGTCGACGGCGATGGAGACCTCGGCCTGGGTCCCGGGCCAGTTGCTCGCGTTGCGATCGAGGCCGACGTCCAGTCCGTCCTGGGCGAAGCGCGCCGAGACTCCCGCCGCGCCGGCTCCCAACAGCGCCGCCACGGCGACGCCGGGAAGCGCGCGCATCAGGCGAGCGATCGGTCGCGGGTGGGGCAGGCTTGACCTCGTTTCGAAGTTAGCACGAGCACCCCCGTCAGATCTTCGGGCCGAGTTAGTATTCGCGGCAATGCCGCCGCTGCCCACGGAACGCCTGATCCTCGGTCTGTCCGGGCGAACCGTGTTCGGGCTCCTCGTCCTCCTGGCGATCGCGGTCTTCGTCTACTCGATGTCGCGGAGGATCCGCGTCCTTCTCGCCGGCCGGCCGGACAACCGGTTTACCCGCATCGGAGAGCGCATCCTCCGGACGCTCGAGTACGCCTTCGCGCAGAAGCGCATGTTCCGCGACTTCTACGCCGGCTTCTTCCACATCCTGATCTTCGGCGGCTTCCTCGTGCTGACCGTGCGCACGATCGCGCTGGTGGTCGAGGGCCTGGTCCCGCACTTCGTGCTTCTGCGCGGCGTTCCGGGAAACGCATACACCCTGGTCAAAGACGTCTTCGAAGTCCTGACCCTCCTCGGGGTGGCGCTGGCCGTCTTCCGCCGGGCCTTCGCCCGCCCGAAACGCCTCGATCTCACCTGGGACGCCTGGCTGATCCTTTTCCTGATCGCGTTCCTCATGGTCACGGACCTGGTCGCGGAATCCGCGCGCACGGCGCTCGCCCCGGGGCACGCGACCATCTGGGCGCCGGTCGTGGGCGCGCTCGCGGGCATGATGGCGGGTGCGGCTCCGGCGACGCTCCAGGCGATCTACGAGTGGTCGTGGTGGCTGCACCTCGGCGACCTGCTCTTCTTCGGCAACTACCTGCCGTACTCGAAGCACTTCCACATCATCGTGTCGATTCCGAACATCTTCTTCATGAACCTCGAGCCGATGGGCCGCCTCGCGACGGTCGACCTCGAGAACACCGAGCGGTTCGGCGCTTCGCGCGTCGAGGACCTGACCTGGAAACAGATGCTCGACGGGTACACCTGCACGGAGTGCGGCCGCTGCCGCGTCGTGTGCCCGACGGCCCTGACGGGCAAGCCGCTCGACCCCAAGATCTTCATCGGCAACGTTCGCGACGCCGTCTACGAGGCGACGCCGGGCGTCCTGGCGGAGTCTTCCGGCCGAGGCAACGGCGCGAGCGGTCAATCGGCGCGGCAGGACCTCATCGGCGGCTGGATCTCGGAGGACACGATCTGGGCCTGCACGATGTGCGGCTTCTGCACGACGGCGTGCCCCGTGTTCATCATTCCCGCGGTCGACAAGATCGCGGAGATGCGCCGGTACCTCGTCCTCGACAAGGCGGAGTTTCCGAAGGAAGTCCAGAACGCCTTCCGTGGCATGGAGACCAACGGCAATCCGTGGAACATCTCCGCCGCGACTCGCGCGGACTGGGCGAAAGACCTGCCGGTCGCGACGATGGGGGAGGCCGGCGACAAGGAGATCGAAGTCCTCTTCTGGGTGGGTTGCGCGGGCTCGTACGAGGATCGTGCCAAGCGCGTCTCGAAGGCGCTCGTCGAGATCCTGGATGCGGCCGGGGTGTCGTTCGCCATCCTCGGAAACGAAGAGACCTGCACCGGCGACTCCGCGCGGCGCATGGGCAACGAGTATCTCTTCCAGATGCTCGCCCAGCAGAACGTCGAGACGCTCAACGGCTACAAGGTCCGCAAGATCGTGACGAACTGCCCGCACTGCATGAACTGTCTCAAGAACGAGTACGGCGATTTCGGCGGCCAATACGAGGTCGTGCACGGCTCGCAGCTCGTCTCGGAGCTCATCCGGGCCGGCCGCGTGAAGATGGGCACCGAGATTCCGGAGTCCATTACGTTCCACGACCCCTGCTATCTCGGGCGGTACAACGGCGGCTACGACGCTCCCCGCGACATCCTCCGTGCGATTCCCGGGCTCCGTCTGACCGAGATGCCGCGCTCCCGCGAGAAGGGTCTGTGCTGCGGCGCCGGCGGGGGGCGGATGTGGATGGAGGAAAAGCTCGGCACGCGGATCAACCAGGAGCGGATGCGCGAGATCGCGGACACCGGGGCCTCGTCGGTCGGCGTCTCGTGCCCGTTCTGCATGGTCATGATCGGCAACGCCAAGGACGAGATCGGCGTCGCCACCCAGCCCTTCGACGTCCTGGAGCTCGCGCGGCGGTCCATGGTCGGACCGACCTGAGCGGCTCAACAGCCCGCGCGGCCGCTGCCGGCCTCCGACCCGCGGAGTCTCCGCGACAACAAGAAAGCCTTCCGCGACAATAAGAAAGAAGAGTGACGCCAGGACGCCTGGTCGAGCGTCTACGTTCGTGGATCGTAGGCCGCCGTTACCGGGGCCGCCGGGGCCTGGGCCAGGGTTGGGAAAAGCTGGCCGAGCGCCGACTGACCGCCGAGGGCTACCGCATCCGCGAACGCAACTACCGTATGCGCATGCACACGCGCGTTCCCTCGGGCGAGGTCGATCTGATCGCCGAAGACTCCGGCGTGCTGTGCTTCATCGAGGTCAAGGGCCGGAGCGGAAAAGGATTCGGAGCGCCCGCCGACTCCGTCACGCTCGAGAAGCAGCGCCGGATCGCGCGCGTCGCGCAGGAGTACGTCTGGCGGCAGCGCGTCGCCCATTCGACTCTCTGCCGGTTCGATGTCGTCTCGATCGTGGACGAGGGAGTCGGAGAGCCGCGGGTCGAGATCCTGCGCGACGCGTTTCCGCTGCCCGAGCCGCCGCGTCCGCGAGGCTGATTCACTCCGCGTGCTAAACTTGATCCACAGTCGCGATGAGCTCGGTCAACGACGAAGATCTCCGATACACGTTCTCCTGTCCGAGCTGCGGGGGCAGCTTTTCCATCAGTCTCGAGAAGATTCCTCCCGTCCAGGCGCGTTTCAGCTGTCCGAAGTGCGCGAAGGCGATGGACTTCCCATCCCGGGACGAAGCCCGCGTCTACGTTCAGCTGCAGGCCGCCGGGGGAGCGCCGCCCTCGCCTCCGTCCGTCGCGGTCGCCGCTCCGAAGCCGGCCGAGACCACGCCGCCGGCTCCGCCCCGGCCCGTCGCCCCGCCGTCCGAGCGGGCGCCTGACCCTCCCGCGGCGCTCCCGCCTCCGCGAGCGGCCGCAGCCGCCTCGCCCGTTTCCGAGCCCATGGACACGACCGGCAAGACCTACGTCGTCGAGAGGAAGGGCTTCGAGGGCGACGAGCTCGATCGCCGCGCCATGCGCCAGCTCATCCGCACCGGCGCGATCAACGAGGGCGACATGGTGGTTGTCGGCGGCTCCGCCGCCATTCGCGCCGATACCGTTCCCGAGCTGAAGTCGCTGTTCGAGCTTCGCAAGACCGCGCGGGCAGTGCCGCCCCCCGTCTGTCCGAAGCACATCGACCAGCTCGCGCACTACCTCTGCAACGACAGCGGCCGGGCCCTCTGCGAAGAATGCGCGGAGGAGAAGAAGTTCGGCGGCACGAGCGTCCGTGTCTGCGCCCACTGCGGCGGGCCCGCCAGCGACCTCCACGCGGCGCCCGGCGACATCAAGTAGCGGACCGGTTCCGGCGGAGCGGCTTTCAACGGGGCCGGGACAGGTCCCGGGGCGAGACCGTTCTTTCCGGAACACGGGGAAGCAGGGGAGTGCGGCTGCCGTCGAGGGCAATCCACGAGCCGCGCAGGATGACCGTCCGGATCGATCGAAGCGCATCGACGTCCTCGAGCGGGTTGCCGTCGATGAGGAGCAGATCGGCGCGGCGCCCGGGCGCGATGGTCCCGATCTCGGCCTCCTCTTCCAGAAACTCGGCGCCGCCCGAGGTCGCGGCCCGGATCGCCTCGTAGGGAGTGAGGCCGGCGGCGACCAGGCCTCCGAGCTCGACGTGGATGGAAGCTCCGGGAACCGCCAGGTCGATTCCCGAGTCCGTCCCGGCGAGCAGGCGCGCGCCCGCCTGGTGCAGGTCCCGAATCACCGCTGCGCGATTGGCGATGGCCCGTTCGCGAGTCGTGGGGTCCACGCTCCGCAGCAGGACGTCGAAGACGGCGATCGTCGGGCAATTCCACGTTCCGGCGGCCGCCGTGTGCGCGGCGAGCGCCGGGAGGCGGCTCATGTCGATGTCCGCCCAGGCCGCCGCGCCGCCCGGATTGCGCTGGAGCGCGAAGTCGTAGCCGCGCAGGTGCTCGATCGAAGCCTGTCCCGAATCGAGGGCGTGCTCGATCGGCACCTGGTTGGAGACGTGGCCGAGGAATCGGATGCCGTGGGCTCGCGCCGAATCGACGATCGCGTCGTAGGATTCGAGCGAGAGGCTGTTGTAGACCTTGAGAAACCGCCAGCCCGCGGCGACCTGCGCCGCCACGACGGATTCGGCCTGGGACGGATCGTCCACGAATTGCGTCTCGGGCCAGACTCCCGGCGACGCGTCCAGCCCCGGGCTCGCGGAGTAGATCGTCGGGCCGAGGAGCGTCCCGTCTTCGATCGCACGCATCGTCGACGGGAGCGCCTGGTATCCCCACATGTTGCGCACCGACGTGATGCCGGCGTAGACATAGCCGCGCAGCTCTCGACGGCGGATGTGCACGTGCATGTCGATGAGCCCCGGCGTCACGTAGGCGCCGCCGGCGTCGATGGTCGGCGTCCCCTCCGGGAGGGCGGCCGCCCCATCGGGCGCCACCGCCGCGATGCGATCTCCCGTCACGACGATCGTCTGATCGCGGAGGACGCGCTCGAAATCCATGGGAACCACGTTCGCGTGCGTGATTGCAAAGCTTCGGGCGTCTCGCCGCGCGGCCCGGGGAGCAGAAGCCATCGCGGCCACCGAGGCCATTACCGCGATCGCGACCACAGGCAGGAGCGCCACCGCACGGCGCCAGGGAATCCGTGATGCGCTCACGTCCTAGAGGATAGAGCGCCGGGCCGACGAAGGTCTTTCTCAACTCCTTGGCGGGCAGTCCTTGGCGGGGCCCGCAGCCGGTTGACCCCCGGCCGGCGGGTCGGCTATCCTTCGCGTTCCTCGAGCGGGAATAGCTCAGCGGTAGAGCGCCACCTTGCCAAGGTGGATGTCGCGGGTTCGATCCCCGTTTCCCGCTCCAATTCACCCTCTATCCCGGCCATTCCACGAACGCTTCGACATCAGGGCGGCGCCGTCGCCGGAGCCGACACCACGTTGGTCGGCTCCGGCGAACCGCGCGCTTTCAGGTAGACGAAGGGGTCGGGCTCGGCCCGCCGCTCCGCGCGGGAGCCGGCCGCCGCGCCTTCGCGTCCTCACTGGCTTGCAGGTCACCCTTGATGAAGGCGAGAAGCTCGGGATTGACCACGTCGGCGTGTGTCGTGCACATGCCGTGCGGGAACCCCGGGTGGACCTTGAGAGTGGCGTTCTTCAACAGCTTCGAGGACAGCAGCGCGGAATCTGCGATCGGGACGATCTGGTCATCGTCGCCGTGCAGGACGAGTGTCGGCACGTCGATCGTCTTCAGGTCCTCGGTGAAGTCCGTCTCCGAGAAGGCTTTTATGCCATCGTACTGGGCCTTCGCGCCACCCATCATGGCCTGACGCAGCCAGTTGTCGATCACGCTCTGCAACACCTTCGCTCCGGGCCGGTTGTAGCTGTAGAAAGGGCCGCTCGCGAATTCCGTGTAGAACTGCGCCCGGTTGGCGGCGAGCGCCTGCCGGAGGCCGTCGAATACCTCGATTGGCAAGCCGCCCGGATTGGCCGCCGTCTTCAGCAGCAGCGGCGGCACGGCGCCGATCAGCACCAACTTGGCGACACGGCCCTTGCCGTGGGCCGCGACGTAGCGCGTGGCCTCGCCGCCGCCCGTCGAGTGTCCGATGTGGATGGCGTCGCGCAGATCCAGATGTTCGACGACCGCAGCCGCGTCCGCGGCGTAGTGGTCCATGTCATGGCCGTCGCTCACCTGGCTGGACCGGCCATGGCCGCGCCGGTCATGGGCCACGACCCGGTACCCCTTCCCGACGAAATAGAGCATCTGGGTGTCCCAGTCATCGGCGCTCAATGGCCAGCCGTGATGGAAGACGATGGGTTGCGCGTTCTTCGGCCCCCAATCCTTGTAGAAGATCGTGACCCCATCCTTCGTGGTAACCGTGCTCATGGGAACCTCCTCAGAAGTGGCGTACAAGCGCCGATGTCAGGCATTCGCGATCGACTTCCAAAGCCTGAGCCGAGCTTCTCTGCGTCCGATCGCGTCGTGAACTACCGCGGACGCGCGATCGGCGGGCTCCGGCCGGATCTCCGAGCGCACCGTTGAGGTCGCGGGAGATTCGCAAGAGGTTCCTGGCGGAGGGTCCGCGCCGGGTTCGGTCCGCCGAGCAATCGTGCCATCAGAGACCTTCGATTCGTGCGACGCAGCCGTCACTCTCGATCGATTGGCGACCGCTCCGCTCGAGCGCCGAGTATATTCCGCAGACTTCTTTGAGGATCGTGTCGAAAACGCGGACCCGCGGACGTCATCATGGTGAGCCGGTCACCTCGGTTCCGAATCGTCATGCCGGCAAAAGGAGCAAGATGAAGTACATCCTGCTGATCTACGAGACAGCGTCGAACCTGGAGTCCCGGAAGGCCCCGGGGCCCGACCCGTACATCGCGGCGTGGCGGGCGTACCACAAGGCCCTCGTCGCGGCCGAGGCCTACGTCGGAGGAGCGCCGCTCAAGGACGTCGCGACCGCCACGATCGTCCGCCTGAAGGAAGGCCGGCGTCACGTTCAGGACGGGCCGTTTGCCGAAGCCAAGGAGCAGCTGGGCGGGTTCATCATCGTGGACGTGCCCTCCCTCGACGAGGCGCTCGAGTGGGCGGCGCGCTGCCCTGCGGCGGCGACCGGCTCGGTGGAAGTCCGGCCGGTGGACGTGGGGTATCACGACACCTACGACCAACCCTGAGCTGATGGAGGACGCGCGCGGAACGGTGGAGGCCGTGGCTCGGGCGTCGTACGGGCGCCTGCTCGCATATCTCTCCTCCGAGACGCGCGACGTCGCGGGGGCCGAGGACGCGCTGAGTGATGCGCTGGTCGCGGCGCTGACCTCCTGGCCTCGGGACGGCGTGCCCCGGCAGCCGGAGTCGTGGCTGCTCACGGCGGCGCGGCATCGACTGATCGACCAGGCGCGGCGCCGCCGGGTGCGGGACGATCACGAGGGCACGCTCCAGCGTCTTGCGGACGAGTCCGCAGCGACGGAGGCGGAGCGTGGCGCGTTCCCCGATCGGCGCGCCGAGCTGCTCTTCGTCTGCGCGCACCCCGCGATCGAGCCCGCGCTGCACACGCCGCTGATGCTCCAGACCGTGCTCGGCGTCGACGCTGCGCGCATCGCGCAGGCGTTCCTCGTTCCGCCGGCGACCATGGGCCAGCGGCTCGTGCGGGCCAAGCGCAAGATCCGCGAGGCGGGCATCCCCTTCGCGGTCCCGGGGGAGCAGGATCTGCCCCAGCGTCTCGACGCGGTCCTCGAGGCGATTTACGCGGCGTACGACCTCGGCCGCGACGAAGCCGCCGGCATCGACCCTCGCTCGCAGGGCCTCGCAGACGAGGCGGTCTGGCTCGCTCGGGTGATCCGGGAACGGTTGCCCGAGGAGCCGGAGGTTCGCGGCTTGCTGGCCCTCATGCTCTTCTGCGAGGCGCGTCGGGCCGCGAGACGAACCTCCGACGGCCGCTTCGTGGCGCTGTCGGAACAGGACCCTGCAGCGTGGTCGCCGCCGGCCATCCGCGAGGCCGAGAGCGAGCTCGGCGCGGCCGCGCGAATGGGGCGGATCGGAAGGTTCCAGC
>Ga0207706_10007203_pt1 | contig 10283 bp, 10 predicted proteins | sample KBSC53metaG_FD_184318 | JGI IMG/M metagenome (GOLD analysis project Ga0207706, IMG submission 184318) | Corn rhizosphere microbial communities from Kellogg Biological Station, Michigan, USA - KBS C5-3 metaG (SPAdes) (version 2) | ecosystem: Host-associated > Plants > Roots > Rhizosphere > Soil ... | reverse complement strand
GCGCCGCCAAGCCGCAGGCGGTCTACATCTTCCTGCCCGGCGGCATGGGAATCAACTTCATCAAGCAGTACGTCGGCGCCGGCCTCGGCAAGGACACGACGCTGCTGCTGCCGGGCTTCTCGGCCGACCAGGACGTGATCAACCCGGTCGGCGCGTCGATGGCCGGGCTCTTCAACACCGCCCACTGGTCGCCCGACTTCACCAACACCGCCAACCAGAAGTTCGTCGCCGAGTTCGAGAAGGAATACAAGCGGGTGCCGACGCTGTACGCGTCGCAGGGCTACGACGCCGCTCAGCTGATCGCCGCCGCCGTTCGCGACACCAAGGGCAAGCTCGACGACCAGGCGGCGGTGCTGAAGGCGCTCAAGGCGGCGAAGTTCGACTCGGTGCGCGGGCCGTTCAAGTTCAACACCAACCAGTACCCGATCCAGAACTACTACGTGCGCACGGTCGGCAGCGACGGCAAGGGCGGCCTGATCAACAAGTCGTTCAACGAGCCGATCCTGAAAAATCACGGCGACGCGTACGTGCAAGCGTGTCCGATGAAGTGACTGTCGCCTCCCGCACCGCCGCGAGCACCTCGAGGACGGCGGCGACGACCGCCTGCGGCGCGTCGCGCTGCACGAAGTGCCCGCTGTTCTCGACCCGGGTTTGCGTGGTGCGCGAAGACAGCCCCAGGAAGGTTCGCTGCAACCCGTCCCACTGATCCTGCAGCCGAGGCCGCAGCGCCTCGGGAATCAAAGGCTGCCTGAGGAAGGTGCCGGCGCTCAGCACATGGATCGGCAGATCGCCGAGCGTGGCGATCGCGCGCGCTTCCACGCAGGCGGCAACGAGATCGAGCCCCTCGCGCGTCGATCGCGGGTCGCGCCAGCCCCCGGACCAGAACTCGCGCGTCTCGCGCAGGGCCGCCGGCTCACCGTCGCGCGGCGGCGGAAAGGCCTGGCCGAAGACCTCGAACTGGTCCTGGTGCATGGCATCGACGAGGACGATCCCGGCGACCTCGGCACGATGTCGCTGCGCGAACAGCCGCACCATCAAGCCGCCGAAGGAATGCCCGACGAGCACGTAAGGCGGCGCGAGGCCGACACGGCGCAGCAGTGCGCGCAGGTCGGCAACGAGCTCGGCCGGGCCGCGTGGCGACACGGCCGGATCGCTCGCGCCACGCCCGGCACGGTCGTAGCGGCAGACGCGCGTGTGCACGGAGAGGCCGCGCTGCACCGCGCCCCACTCCGCGCTCTCGGCGCCGAGGCCGCTCTCGAGAACGACGACGGGCGAGCCGTGGCCGCTGGTGGTCGAGACGAGGCGGCGCGTGCCCAGGCTGATCGAGCGGGTTTCTTCGGCGACACTGCGGACAATTTCATCGTTCCCGGTCATCGCTTCGCTCCTGTTCGCGATCGGCGACAGCCGCTTCGATCGCACTGAACTCTCCGACCAGTTCGTGGATCCGCCTGGGCTCGAGGCCCGAGCGGCAGAGCATCTCCCGGTACTGCGCTTCGGTGCGCTCGCGCCCGCCGAGCGAGACCAGCATGTTGAGGTCGGACCGCGCAATGGCGCGATCGCGCGCAGTGAGACCGAAGCGCTCGGGGGCGAGCCGCTCGATCACGAACAGCCGCGCGTCCGCGGACGACGCCATCGCCCGCCGGCAGGCGCCCAGAATCGTCGCGCAGCGCTCGTCGCCCCAGTCGTGCAGCACGCTCTTGAGAAGATAGGCGTCCGCCCCGGCCGGAACCGCATCGAAGAAGCTGCCGCGGACGAGCTCGCAGCGCCCGGCGACACCAGCGCGCTCCAGCTGCGGCGCTGCCGCAGCGATCGCATGAGGAAGGTCGAAGAGCACGCCGTGCACGTCGGGGTATGCGACGAGCACGGTCGCGAGCAGCCTGCCGTAGCCGCCTCCGACATCGACCACGGACCGAGCGTGCCGCAGATCGACGGCGGCCGCGAAGGCCGTGGCGATCGGCTGCGTCAGGTCGGTCATCGCGCGGTGGAACAGCTCGGCCGCCTCCGGGTCGGTGTCGAGATGGATGAAGTCGTCGCTGCCACCGGAGTTCGCGCGTGCGCTGCGCCCGCTGCGCACGCATTCGGCCAGTCGCGACCAGGCGCGCAAGGCATGCCGGCCGTTGAAGAGCGCCCAGGCGGCGAGCGAATCGTCCGCATCGGTGCGCAGCAGCGCACCGCTCCTGGTCAGGACGAAGCGGCCGCACTCGTCGTGAGCGATGAGGTCGAGGCTCGCGAGCGCGACGAGCAGGCGCCGCAGGGCCGCCGTGTCGCAGCGGGCCGCCCGGGCGAGCGCCTCGCTGGCGAGAGGCGCCGCGGCGAGCAGCTCGGGGATGCGCAGCTCGACCGCGGCGGCGATCGCCTGCGTCGTCCAGCTGGCGTTGATCGCTTCGAGCAGACGGCTGCGCCGACCCTCGTCGTCTTCGCGTTGGTTCATGGTGCGTCGAGTCGTCAGTCGGCCTTGAGGCCGGCGGCGCGGACGAAGCGGCCCCATGTCGCATGCTCGGCCCGAATCTGCGCGGCGAGCTCTTCGGGCGTTCCGCCGCCCGGCTCGAGACCGTACGAAGCAAACCACTCGCGCGCTTCGTCGCTGTCGAGCACGGCGCCGATCTCCCGTGCAAGCCGATCGACGATCGCTCGCGGCGTCGCCGCCGGCGCCGCGACGCCGACCCAACCGAGATATTCGTAGCCGGGAACTCCCGACTCGGCGACCGTCGGAACGTCGGGCAAGGCCGGCGAGCGCTCCCGGCCGGTCACCGCGAGCGCGCGGATCTGTCCGCTGCGCACGAAAGGCAGCTGCACGTTCATGCCTTCGATGCTCATGCTGATCTGGCCGCCGATCAGGTCGGACACCGCCTGTCCACCGCCGCGATAGGGGACGTGGGTGAGGTCGATCGCGGCCATCCGCTTGAACAGCTCGCCGGCCATGTGCGGTGGCGTGCCGATTCCCGGCGAGCCGAAGCTCAGCTGCCCGGGCTTCGCCTTCGCCAGCGCGACGAGCTCGGCCACCGACCGTGCCGGCAGCAGCGGCTGGACCGCGAGCACCAAGGGTCCGATGCCGACGCGCGTGATCGCCACGAAGTCCGCCAGCGCGTCGTAGCCGGGATGGCTGTAGAGATGCGGATTGATCGCCATCGTGCCCTGATGGACCATCGCGAGCGTGTAGCCATCGGGCGGCGAGTGAGCGGCCTTCGCCGTGCCGATGTTGCCGCCGGCGCCCGGCACATCTTCGACGTAGACGCTCTGGCGAAGGCGCCGTGCCAGACGTTCGGCGAGCCAGCGCGCGCGAAGGTCGATGACTCCGCCGGGCCCGCCCGGGACGATCAGACGGATCGGCCGACTCGGCCAGGCGGCGTCAGCGGCGAGCGCGTGCGTGCTCCATTGGAAAACCGCGATGACGGCTGACACGAGAGCGAACGCGGACACGGCAGAGGAGGAGACTCTCACGGGCGTGCGCTTCCTGCCGTACCCGAGAACGCGCCGGCGCGTTGCGCGGCGGCCAACGTTCTCATCAGGTTGACGGCGAACAGGGCAAGGCCGACGAACGTGATGGCCGCGCCGGTGCCCACCAGCCATTCCAGGCGGTCGTGATGCGACAACAACAGGAACTGGCCGACCATGAAGATCGGCAGCCCGGTGACATGCAGCCGGTAGTGCCAGCGCGCGAGCACAGTGAGCGCCGCCTGCGGATAGGCGTGGTAGATCATCGCGACGAGCGCGAGCGAGGCCCAGCCGAGAAGATTGATATGTGCATGCACCGGCGCGTACTCGAAGTGGTGGGTGATTCCCATCGCCATCCCGATTCCCATGCCGAGCATGAGATAGACGACGGCGAACTTCAGAAAGCGATCAGCCATTCGGAACTCCTTCTGCAGCGCTGATGACACGCGGCGACTCTAGTGAGCCGAAGCATGAACGGGAATGAACCCAGGGTCGCATGCAGCTGCAACCGATGGTTGACGCTCCGACGCGGACCGGGAACACAATCGGCGGCGCTGCTCGACTAGGGAGGAACGCGCCATGGACAAGCTGCGCTCGCTGCAGTACTTCGTCGCCGCTGCGGAGGAGAAGAGCCTGTCGGGGGCGGCGCGGCGTTTCGGCGTGAGCACGCAGGCGGTGGCGAAGCTGGTCAGCGCACTGGAGCAGGGCCTCGGCGTGCGCCTGTTCGAGCGCACCGCGCACGGGTTGACCTTGACCGCGAGCGGCGCGGCCTATCTCCAGTCGTGCCTGCCGGCCCTGGCGCAGCTGCACGAGGCCGACGAGCTGATGCGTGCGCCGAGCACGCCCGGCACCGTGGTCGTCGGCGTGCAGCATGTGATCGCGCGCGAGGTGTTGACGCCCGCGCTGCCCCGCTTCCATGCCCGTCACCCGCAGATCCGAATCGACGTACACGACTTCAACCGCGTCGCCGACGAGCAGATCGACGGCGTCGACGTCTTTCTCGTCCTCGGCTGGCCGCGGGCCAACGAGCTGGTGCTCCGCGCGATCGCGGCCTCGCGCCTGATCGCGGTCGCCTCGCCGGCGTACTGGGCCGCGCACGGCATGCCGCGCCATCCGAGCGAGCTGGCGCAACACACATGCCTGCCGATCCGCAGCGTCGATGGGACGGTGATGGATCTGTGGACCTTCGTGCGCGGCGACGAACGGGTCGAGGTGCGGGTCGGCGGCTGGCTGCTGACCAGCAACGCCCATCGCGACATGGTGATCGAGCTGGCGCGCGCCGGCGAAGGCATCGCCTGGATCCTCGACTGGACCAACCGGGACGACCTCGCGGCCGGCCGCCTGGTTCGGGCGCTTTCCGATTGGGAGTCGCCCGATGCGCCGCCGGTCAATCTGATGTACCGGCCGAGCGTGCGGCGCATCGCCAGGGTGCGACTCTTCATGGAGTTCGTGACCGAGGCGTTTCGAGAGATCGAATCGGCGCGCGCGGAGCGCGCCGTTTCGGGACCGCGGCCAGCGTGGTTGAAGCGACCTTACGGGCACGCCTCGGCCAGCGCCAGGCGCGGCGCGTAGGCCGCTGCAAAATCCGGCGCCGGCTTTCGCCACGGCACCCAGGGCAACGAATGCCAAGCCTTCTTGTCGTCGAGCAGGCCCTCAACGGCCTGCAGTTCGGCCTCATGCTGTTCCTGCTCGCGGCAGGGCTGACGCTCGTCTTCGGCGTCATGGACATGATCAACCTCGCGCACGGCTCGCTCTACATGGTCGGCGCGTTCCTCGCCGCATGGCTGGTCGGGCTCACCGGATCGTTCACGCTCGGCGTCGTCGGCGCCGTCGCGCTGACGTTCGCGTTCGGGATGGCGCTTGAGGCGGGCCTCTTGCGCACGCTCTACGCGCGCGACCATCTCTCGCAGGTGCTCGCGACGTTCGCGCTGATCCTGATCCTGAACGACGGCACCAGGATGGTCTTCGGCAACGACCTGCCGCTCTCGGCGCCGGCGGCGCTCGCCGGCCCGGTCGAGCTGCTGCCGGGGCTGCAGTACCCGGCGTACCGATTGCTGATCCTCGGCGTCGGCCTCGCGCTCGCGGTGCTGCTGTGGCTGCTCGTGCAGAAGACGCGGCTCGGCGCCCTCGTTCGCGCCGGCGCGTCGAACCGGACGATGGCGACGGCGATGGGCACTGACATCCCGCGCCTCTTCACGATCGTCTTCGGCATCGGCGCGGCGCTCTGCGCGGTCGCCGGCGCGCTGCTCGGGCCGCTGCTCGCGGTGCAGGTCGGGATGGGCGAGAACATCCTCATCCTCGCCTTCGTCGTCATCGTCATCGGCGGCATCGGCTCGATCCGCGGCGCGCTCGTCGGCGCGATCCTCGTCGGCGCCGTCGACACGCTTGGTCGGACGCTGCTGCAGCACGTCCTGCGCGAGTTCCTGCCGCCGCAATGGGCGAGTGCCGCCGGGCCGGCGTTCGCGTCGATCGCGGTGTACGTGTTCATGGCGATCGTCCTCGCGGTCCGGCCGCAAGGGCTCTTCCCGGCGCGCGGATGACGCGGATGACGCGCGCGTCGTCGCGCCGGCTGCTGGCGCTCGTCGCCCTCGCCGCCGCCGCGATCGCCGTCCCGTTCGTCCTCCGCGCCCTCGGCCTCGACTTCTACCTGGGCCTCGCGAGCCGGATCGTCGTCTTCGCGATCGCGGCGACCAGCCTCAACCTCGTCCTCGGCTACGCCGGGCTCGTCTCGTTCGGGCACGCGGCGTTCTTCGGCCTCGGGGCGTACGTCACCGCGATCCTGATCACCGAAGGGGTGCAGAGCGGCCCGGTCCACCTCGTCGCGACCGTCGCGGTGGCGGCCCTCGCCGCGCTCGTCATCGGCGCGATCTCGCTGCGCACGCGCGGCGTCTACTTCATCATGATCACGCTCGCGTTCGCGCAGATGCTCTTCTATCTCGCCAACTCCGTGAAGGGCTACGGCGGCGACGAGGGTCTGAACATCCGCGCACGATCGCTCTTCTCGCTCGGCGAGCGCGTGCTCGACCTCAAGGATCCGTTCGCGCTCTACTACGTCGCACTCGCCGTCCTCGCGGTTTCGCTCGGCGCGCTCGCGCGCTTCGCGCCGTCGCCGTTCGGCCGCGCGGTGCTCGCGATGCGCGACGACGACGTCCGCGCCGAGGCGCTCGGCTTTCCGACGTATCGCTACAAGCTGCTCGTCTTCGTCGTCGCCGGCGCGCTCGGCGGCGTCGCCGGCGCGCTCAGCGTCAACCTGCAGGGTTACGTCAGCCCGAACGCGATGCACTGGACGCAGTCGGGAACGCTGATGGTGATGGTCATCCTCGGTGGCGTCGCGACGGTCTGGGGCGGCGCGATCGGCGCTCTGGCGCTGCTCGTCGTCGAAGAAGCGCTTTCGTCGTGGACCGAGCACGCCGAGTTCTGGACCGGCTTCGTGCTCCTCGCCGTCGTCCTCTTCGCGCGCCAGGGGCTGGTCGGACTGTGGACCGCGCCGCCGCGGTCGCGTCGCCGATGACCCCGCTGCTGTCCGTGCGCGGACTCGAGAAGCGCTTCGGCGGCGTCGTCGCGACCGACCACGTCGACCTCGACGTCGCGCGCGGCGAGATCCACGCACTGATCGGGCCGAACGGCGCCGGCAAGACGACGCTCGTCGCGCAGCTCGGCGGCCAGCTCGCGAGCGACCGCGGCCGGATCGAATTCGACGGCGACGACGTCACCCAGCTGCCGGCGCACGTGCGCGCGCGCCGCGGGCTGGCGCGCTCGTTCCAGATCACGCGCCTGTTCAGGAGCGCGAGCGTCCTCGACAACGTCGCGCTTGCCGTGCTCGCGGTCTCGCCGTCGGCGATCAACGGCTGGAAGTCGCTGCGCCGCAACGGCGGCGTCCAGGCGCGCGCCCGCCAGGCGCTCGACGAGGTCGAGCTCGGCGCCAAGGCCGCGACGCCGATCGACCGCCTCTCGCACGGCGAGCGGCGCGCGCTCGAGGTCGCGATGACGCTCGCCAGCCGCCCCAAGCTGATGCTGCTCGACGAGCCGATGGCGGGGATGGGCGCCGAGGAGTCGGCGCGGATCGAGCGTCTCGTCGCGAGCCTCCGCGCATCGACGACGGTGCTGCTCATCGAGCACGACGTCGATGCCGTGTTCCGCCTCGCCGACCGCGTCTCGGTGCTCGTCTCGGGGCGCGTCATCGCGACCGGAACGCCGGCCGCGGTGCGCAGCGATGCCGCGGTGCGGGCCGCATATCTCGGCGACGAGGCGACGTGACCGCGCCCACACCGCTTCTCGACGTCGCCGGCGTCCATGCCGGCTACGGTGCGAGCGAGGTGCTGTTCGGCATCGACCTCGCGGTCGCGCGCGGCGAGATCGTCGGCGTCCTCGGCAGGAACGGCATGGGCAAGACGACGCTCGTGCGCACGGTGATGGGCCTCGTGCGGCCGAGCGCAGGGACGATCGCGTTCGCCGGCCGCGCCATCGCCGGGCTCGCGCCGAACCGGGTCGCTCGCAGCGGGATCGCGCTCGTCCCCGAAGGACGACAGGTGTTCCCGAACCTCAGCGTCGAGGAGCACCTGAGCGCGTTCCATCGTCCCGGCGTCGAAGGCGCGACCGCGTGGACGCCGGCGCGCGTCTTCGCGATGTTCCCCGCCCTCGCCGGCCGCCGCGACCACCTCGGCAACCAGCTCTCGGGCGGCGAGCAGCAGATGCTCGCGATCGGCCGTGCCCTCGTCACCAATCCGCTGCTGCTGATCTTCGACGAGGCGACCGAAGGGCTCGCGCCCCTCGTGCGCGAGGAGATCTGGCGCGCGCTCGCGACGCTGCGCAGCGCCGGCCTCGCGATGATCGTGATCGACAAGTACGTCGAACGGCTGGTCGCGATCGGCGACCACCACGTCATCGTCGAGAAGGGACGCGTCGCGTGGCGCGGCAGCTCGCAGGCGCTCGGCGCCGATCGCACGCTCTGGCATCGCCATCTCGGCGCGTGAGCGCGCTACCCTTGTCGCATGTCGCGCCACGGAGGTCCACGATGACGACGCGCCTCGCTGCCCCGCTCCTGCTCGCCGCGTCGCTGCTCGCGTCGTGCGGCACGCAGGTCGTCAACCCGGTGACCGGCCAGACCGAGCGCACCGCGATGGACGAAGCGTCGGAGATGACCGAGGGCGCGAAAGCGCACAAGGACGTCCTGAAGGAATACGGCGCGGTCGACGACGCGAAGCTGCAGGCGTACGTCAACGAGCTCGGCCAGCGTCTCGCGGCGCAGTCGCACCGGCCCAGTCTGCCGTGGACCTTCACCGTCCTCGACAGCCCGGAGATCAACGCGTTCGCGCTGCCCGGCGGCTACGTCTACGTGACGCGCGGGATCATGGCGTACCTCGAGAACGAGGCCGAGCTCGCCGGCGTGATGGGGCACGAGATCGGCCACGTCACCGCGCGCCACGCGGCGCAGCGCGCGACGCGACAGCAGAACGCCGGCATCGGCGTCATCGCCGCGACCGTGCTCGGCGCGGTGCTCGAGGTCGGCGGCTTGAGCGGCGCGACCAACATCGCGAGCCAGGCATCGCAAAGCGTCGCGGCGGGCTACGTCGCGGCGTACAGCCGCGACCAGGAGTCGCAGGCCGACGAGCTCGGCGCCGAGTACCTCTCGCGCAACCGCTACGACCCGAGGAACATGATCGACGTCATCCAGGTGCTGAAGAACCAGGAGCAGTTCGCGGCCGACACCGCCAAGGCCGAGGGCAAGGCAGCGCCGACGCGGTCGAGCTGGCTGTCGACGCACCCGGCGAACGACAAGCGGCTCGCCGACATCCAGGCGTTCGCGGCGAAGTACAAGGGACAGACCGGCTACGCCGACGACGGCCGCGAGCGCTACCTGCAGGCGATCGCCGGGATGACGTTCGGCGACAGCGCGCAGCAGGGGCTCGTGCGCGGCCGCAACTTCTACCACCCGGGCCTCGGCATCGCGCTCACCGCGCCGCAGGGCTGGCAGGTCGCGAACAGCGCCGAGGCGGTGGTCGTCGTCAACGGCACCGCCGACGCCGGCCTCGTCGTTCGCGCGGTGCCGCCGAAGGCAGGCGCCACGCACGAGGACATCATCAGGAACGTGTTGAAGCCGGTCGACGGCCGCACCGAGAAGCGCAGCATCCACGGCCTCGCGGCGACGCACTTCAGCGGCACCGCGCGCAACGATCAGGGCCAGACGCGACCGGTGACGCTGACACTCGTCACCGGCCCCGGCGAGCGCACGTTCTGGCTGCAGTACGCGGCCAAGGACGCGGCGGCCCGGCAGCGCGCGGAAGCAGGGCTCGTCGAAGCCGAGTCGTCGTTTCGCGCGATGACCGCTGCCGACCGCGCTGCGGCCAGGCCGTGGACCGTGCGCGCCGTGCCGTTCCCGCGTGGCGGTTTCGCCGAGCTCGCGCAGTCGTCGCCGCTGCCGCCCGCACGCGCCGAAGCGCAACTTCGACTGATGAACGGCGCCTACGGAGGCGGGGCTGAGCCGAAGCCTGGGCAGTTGGTCAAGTTCGTGAAGTGAGCCGAGAGTTCGCCCCAATGCGCGCGGGCGGCGTACCGTTCTCTTCACAGCGCCGCGAGGAGTCGATGGGAATTCGTTCGCCAAGCCGGAAGGGATTGACGAGTTCAGTGGTGTTGACACTGCTGCTGTGCGGTGTCCATCACGCTGGAGCTGTGCCGGTTCTGGACCAGTCGTTTGAACCGCAAAACCCGCTTTTTCTGTTGGGCACAGCCAGTGAAGGCAACTCGGCACAAACCTTCACCGTCGGAATGTGAGGCCGACCATGGACGGCCTGCCGATCGAAGATGACAACGCGGTTCTCGCTTCCGTCACCGTACCGTTGGAAGCGATC
>Ga0207706_10007202_pt1 | contig 10284 bp, 9 predicted proteins | sample KBSC53metaG_FD_184318 | JGI IMG/M metagenome (GOLD analysis project Ga0207706, IMG submission 184318) | Corn rhizosphere microbial communities from Kellogg Biological Station, Michigan, USA - KBS C5-3 metaG (SPAdes) (version 2) | ecosystem: Host-associated > Plants > Roots > Rhizosphere > Soil ... | reverse complement strand
CTCAAGTCGTTCTTCATGCATAACGACAATATCGCGGCCTATCCGATGCGCTGGCTCGAGGGGCTGGCCCCGCCCGAGCAGATCGAGGAGGCCTGCGCCCTCTATGCGCGGTACATGAACCGCTTTCTGACGCTTTACGACACCGTCGTCACCAATGGCCCGGCGCTCCAGAAGCGGCTGACTCGGCGCGGCGTCCGGATCGACGCCGCGATGACCCTGGGCATCGAGCGCAGCCATTTCTCACCCGGTCTGCGCGACGAAAGGTTGCGCGCGGCGATGCTGCGGCAGGTCGACCTGCCGCCCGAAGGGCATCTGCTGATCGGGATCGGCCGCCATCATGGTGAGAAGCGCTGGCCGCTGGTGATCGATGCGGTGCGCATGGCGGGCGACAAATTGCCCGTCGGCCTGATGCTGCTCGGCACCGGCCCCGAGAGCAAGCGGCTCGAGGCGCGGATCGACGGCAACCCGCATATTCGGCTGTTCCGGCCGGTTTACGAACGCAACGAACTGGCGCGGATTATGGCGAGCGCCGACGCGCTGATCCATGGCTCCGAGGCCGAGCCGTTCGGGCTGGTCCCGTCCGAGGCGATGGCGTCGGGCCTGCCGCTGATCGTCCCCGATACCGGCGGCTGTGCCGAGGTCGCCGATTCGCTGACCAGCGAAACCTATCGCGCGCGCGATACCGCTGCGGCCGCAGCGGCGATCCATCGCCTGTTCGCGCGCGAACCCGCGATCCTGCGCAAGGCGACGATCGTCGCCGCCGGCCGCGTCCGCACCGACCGCGAGCATGCGATCGACCTGATGGCCTATTATCAGTCGCTGATCGACGCGCGTGACGGCGCCGGCGTCAGCGCAGCACGTAGAGCGTAAACTTCCCGTTCAACCGCGCGATGCCGACCGCATGCGGTGCTGCCCAGGCCGCCAGCTTCGCCTCGAGCGCGGGGTCCCCGCCCTCGGCATCGGCATCGCCGCCGACCAGCACCGCATTGGGCAGCACTGCGCCGTCCAAATTCTTCGCCGACACCAGATTGAGCGTCCGCTCGCTCGCCGGATCGAGCAGATCGTGGCTGCGGAAATAGAACGGCCCGGCGGCGAAGCGCGGATCGATCGCGCGGCCGGTCGCGGCGACATATTGCGGCGACAGCGTCGCGACCATCCCGGTCACGCCTTGCTGGTCCATCGCCGCGGTCAGCCGCGCGCCGTCGGTCACCGCATTGGCCATCGGCGCGCCATGCTCGGCGGTCAGCACCATCGCCTCGACCGACGGCGCCAGACCGGCGAAGAAGAACACCGCGAACGCAATCCGCTCCCAGCGCGCAGGCGGCCTGCTTTCCCACAATAATGCCAGCCGCACGAACAACGGCGGCAGAACGGGAAGCAGATATTGCCGCCAGGTCGGCTCGGGCAGCAACGCCGCGACCAGCCCCGCCACGATCAACATGTCGAGCAGCCGCGCCAGGCCCTGCTCGTCGCGCCGCCAGCGCGCCGCGACCGCGACGATCGCCGGCAAGGCCGTGCCGAGCGCGAGGAATTTGAGCGTATCGATCGCCTTGAACCCGAGCGACAATTTGAACGCGCGGCCGGCATCGCGGTACATCTGGTCGGGAGCGAGCGCCGGAAAGGTCAGCATCTCGAACCGCGCCGCCTCGGGCGCTTGCGCGACCATCCAGCCGATCAGCGCGATTACCGGCAGCGTGCCGAGCGCGATCATCACCGGGCGATGGCGCCGGTCGAGCAATGCCCAGACGAAATAAGCGACCGCCGGGATCGCGTAGCTGATCTTGGCCCCCGCCGCGAGCGCGAGCAGGAACCCGGTCAGCAGCGCGTGGCGCGTCGAGCCTTGCCCTTGCGCCGCGCGCACGATCAGCACCAGCGCACCGGCCAGCGCGGCGGCGGGAAGCGCATCGTTGCGCGCGGTTCCCGCGCTGAACAGCAGGACGTCGGTCCCGGCGAACAAGCCGGCGACGATGATCGCCATCCGCGATGTCGCGCCCGCCGCCCGCGCCGCACGACCGACCATCAGCACCGCGATTACGCCGAGCACCGCATTGAGTACTCGCAGTCCCGGCCAGGCCAGTGTCCCCAGGCCGACCGCGACGGGTGCGAACAACACCGGCTGCAACGGCGTCTGGAAATAAGCGAAGTCGCGCCACGGCAATGCGTTGCGCGCAAGGATCGCGGCGGCGACATATTGGCTCTCGTCATGATTGACCGGCCGCAGCACCGACAGCACCGCGAACAGGAAGATCAGACCCAGGATCAGCGGTGCGCCCGCTTGCCCCCCACGCATCATCCGTAGCAACATGGCCGCGTCCGTACCGGACCTGTCACGAACGCGCCATATGAAGCGCGCAAGGGGGCCGGCGTTTAGATTGGTTTTCACGGTACCGGCCCGCTCCCCCACCCGGCCACCATAAGATACTGCCGTTGGGTGGTCGGGTGGGGGAGCGGGCCGGTACCGCAAGGAGAAACGCATGCTTCGGATCGACCGCCGTTCGCTTCTCGTCACCGGCACGCTGGGCCTGGGTGCCTGGAGCATCCCAGGGTTCGCGCAAACGACCAACGTCACCACCGCGACCGGCTTCGCCCATTCGGTCGCGAGCGGGGAACCCGCCAGCGACTCAATGCTGTTATGGACGCGCTACGTCCCGGCCGACGGCAAGCCCGTCCATCTGACGGTCGAGCTGTCCGAACAGGCCGATTTCGCCAAAATCGCGGGAAACGGCATGGCGATCACCGGGCCATGGCGCGACTGGACGACCAAGATCACCGTCGATGGGCTCAAGCCGGGCGCCAGCTATTTCTACCGCTTCATCGGCCCGGATGGATCGAAATCGCCCACCGGCCGCACGCGCACTTTGCCGACGGCATCGCAGGCCAAGGCGTTCAAAGCGGCGATCTTCTCCTGCTCGAACATGCCGTTCGGCTATTTCAACGCTTATGGCCATGCCGCGGCGCGCGACGATCTCGATCTCGCCATCCATCTCGGCGACTATTTCTACGAATATAAGACCGGCGGCTATCCCGCCCCCAAGGACACGGTGCGTTCGACCGAACCGGCCAACGAATTGGTCCATCTCGCCGATTACCGCATCCGCTATGCCAGCTATCGCAGCGACCCCGACCTCCAGGCGCTCCACGCCCGCCTGCCGATGATCGTGCAATGGGACGACCACGAATCGGCCAATGATTCGTGGGAAGGCGGCGCGGAGAACCACCAGCCCGACGAAGGCGACTGGACGCTGCGCAAGATGGCCGCGATCCAGGTCTATCGCGAATGGATGCCGGTCAGCGACGAGCCGTGGAAAGCCTATGAAATCGGCGATCTCGCCACGCTGTTCCGCACCGAAACGCGCGTGCTGGCGCGCACCGAGCAGCCCGATATCGCGCCCTTGTTCAAGGCGGCCGACCCGGTCGCGGCGCTCAAGGCGTTCCGCGATGGCCCTTGGATGGATCCCGCCGCGACGATGATGGGGACGCAGCAGGAAGACTGGCTGTTCCACGCCATGCGCCGATCGGTCGCGGCAGGGCAGAAATGGCAGTTGGTCGGGTTCGGCACGATCCTGGGCGAGACGGTGATGCCCGCCGCCGCGCTTGGCTGGGTCGACCCGAACGCCAGCGAGCGGGCGAAGAATTACGTCCTCGCCGGTATCCAGGCGGGCAAGCTCGGCCTGCCGTTCAATTACGACAATTGGGGCGGCTATCCGGCCGCGCGTGCTCGTTTCCTGCGCGCGGCACAGGGGACCAACGCCAATCTGGTGGTGATTTCAGGCGACAGCCACAATGGCTGGGCGTTCGATCTCAAGCAGGATGGCAAAGCGGCGGGCGTCGAGTTCGCCGGGCACAGCGTGACCTCGCCCGGCTACGAGCACGAAGTGAAGGTCGATCCCAAGACGGTCGCCGCCGGGCTGGTCGCAGGCAATCCCGAACTCAAATGGTGCGACACCTCGCACCGCGGCTACATGGCGCTGACGATCACGCCGGAGAAGGTGTCGAACGACTGGCTGTTCGTCGATACGGTCCGGGCGAAGTCGCGCAATGCGGTGGTCGGGCATAGCACGAGCGTTGCGCGTGGGCGGAATGTGATGGCGTGACCAAATTCCTCTCCCCTTGGGAGAGGAAGGGAGCCGCGCAGCGGCGGAAAGGTGAGGGCAGGTTGGAGCAACGCTCTGCCCTCACCCTTCCGCGCCCTATGGGCGCTCCCTCCCTCTCCCGAAGGGAGAGGGAAATTTACCCCCGAACCGCGGTCAGGAAATAGTCGAGCTTGGTGTCGTCGCTTACCTTGAACCCCTTACCCGGCGAAAAGCTCAGCCCGCTGACGTCGATCACCTTTAGTCCCGCATCCTCGACCAGCTCCGTCAGTTCCTCAGGCGTCAGGAACTTGCTCCAGTCGTGCGTGCCCTTGGGGATCATCCCGCTGCCTTCACCTACCGTGATCATCGCGAGACGCGACAGCGCGGTGCGGTTCGGCGTCGACAGGATCATCAACCCGCCTTCGGCCAGTGCGGTAGCCAGCCCCGCGACGAACGCCGCCGGGTCGGTGACATGCTCGATCACTTCCATGCTGGTGACGAGGTCGAACCGCTCTCCGGCCAACAGCTCGACACTGCCCGCGCGATAATCGATCGCCAGCCCCGATTGCGCCGCATGCGTGCGCGCCACGCCGATATTCTCCGCCGCGGCATCGATCCCGGTGACCTCGGCGCCTAGCCGCGCCAGCGGCTCGCACAACAACCCGGCACCGCAGCCGACATCGACCGTGCGCTTCCCCGCCAGCGGCGTGAAGCTCGCCAGATCGCCACCCCAATGCGCATCGATTTGGCGCCTGATATAGCCCAGCCGCGGCGGGTTAAGCCGATGGAGCATCGCCGACGAGCCTTTGGGATCCCACCAGTCGCGCGCCAATTTGCCGAAATGCGCGGCTTCCTCGGGGTCGATAGTGGTTACAGACGTTACGGTTGCGCTTGCCATCGCGGCTTCCTATCAGGCGCGCCTCTCCAATCCAAAGGACTTCCGCTCCTCCGATGGCCGCGCCCCCTGCCCGTATTGTCATGAAGTTCGGCGGGACGTCGATGGCCGGGATAGAGCGAATCCGCAATGTCGCCAATCGCGTCAAGCGCGAGGTCGATGCCGGTAACCAGGTCGCCGTGGTGGTATCGGCAATGGCCGGCGAGACCGATCGGCTGGTCAATTTCTGCCGCGAAGCGTCGTCGCTCTACGATCCGCGCGAATATGACGTGGTGGTCTCGGCCGGTGAGCAGGTCACCAGCGGATTGCTTGCGATCGCGCTCCAGGCGATCGGCGTGCCGGCGCGGAGCTGGCTCGGCTGGCAGTTGCCGATTCATACCAGCGACGCCCATGCCTCTGCCCGGATCGAGGAGATCGACACTGCCGCGCTCGACCTCGCGCTCTCCTCGGGCCAGGTCGCGGTGATCCCGGGATTTCAGGGCGTCGCCGACAGCGCCGATGGCGAACAGGGCCGCGTCACGACGCTTGGCCGCGGCGGATCGGACACGTCGGCAGTGGCGGTGGCGGCGGCGATGAAGGCCGATCGCTGCGACATCTATACCGATGTCGACGGCGTCTACACGACCGACCCGCGTATCGTGCCGAGGGCGCGCAAGCTCAAGAAAGTCACGTACGAGGAAATGCTCGAGCTCGCGAGCGTCGGGGCGAAAGTGCTCCAGACGCGCTCGGTGGGCCTTGCGATGAAGGAAAATGTCCGCGTCCAGGTGCTGTCGTCGTTCACTGGCGACGACGCGCCGATGGCGGATACATTGCCCGGGACGATGATCGTGGGCGAAGAGGAGATCGACGACATGGAACGCCAGCTGATCACCGGCATCGCGCACGACAAGAACGAAGCGAAGATCACGCTGACCAACGTGTCCGACACGCCGGGCTCGGTCGCGGCGATCTTCGCGCCGCTCGCCAAGGCCAATATCAACGTCGACATGATCATCCAGAACATCGCGCACCAGAGCGCGGGGCGCGCGGGGTCGACCGACGTCACCTTCACCGTCCCCGCGGTCGACCTGGCGCGGTCGATCCAGGCGCTGAACGAGGCCAAGGAATCGATCGGGTTCGAGGAACTGGTCCACGACACCCGCGTCGCCAAGATCTCGGTGGTCGGCGTCGGGATGAAGAGCCATGCCGGCGTCGCGTCGAAGATGTTCACCACGCTCGGCGAGCGCGGCATCAACATCCAGGCGATCTCGACCAGCGAGATCAAGGTCAGCGTGCTGATCCACGAGGACGAGACCGAGCTCGCGGTGCGCGTGCTGCATACCGCTTATGGGTTGGATGCCGAGGAAGCGGCGGCCTGAAGCACGCTGAACAGGCTCACGGAGCGGCGCACGCTTGACTGTGTGGCGGCGAACCGTGTTTGTTAGGTCAACTGCAAGATCGCTTAGGGGGAGAGAGGTTCGTGCCTGATTCAAACACCGTGCCGGCGCCGGCCAATCCTGCCGCTCTTGGCCTCGTGGGCTTTGGCTTCACGACGATATTGCTCAGCCTCATCAACGCCGGCCTGCTTCCCGCGGGTGGCGAAGGCGTGGTCGTGCCATTGGCGCTCGCTTTTGGCGGGCTGATCCAGCTCATCGCCGGCTTGCTCGAAGTCCGGCTTGCCAACACCTTCGGAATGACGGCCTTTCTGAGCTATGGCGCCTTTTGGCTGTGGTTCGGCCTGCTGCAGATTTTCGCGCACACCGGCGTGATCGATATTTCGTCGGCGGGTCCGACGGTCGGGGTCGCGCTATTGTTGTGGGGCGTGCTGACGCTCGGTCTCTGGATCAGCACCTTTCGATTGGCGCGCATCGTCTTCCTGATCTTCCTCACGCTCTGGCCCACATTCTTCCTGCTGGGACTGGGCGCGGCGCTGGGGCAGCCCGCTTTGGGCCATCTCGGCGGGTGGCTCGGCCTGCTCTGCGGATCGCTGGCGATGTACGGCAGCTTCGCCTTCGTCACCAATGCGACCTGGGGACGACAAATCGTGCCGGTCGGCGGCCCTGTCGTTTCCTGACATTCGAAGTGCCTGCGCAGGGCCCGAGACTCACTCGCCGATAAGATGAAGCGCGAGGTGCCGCCGATGCGGTGCCCGACGGTGCTCGAACACATCATTGCCTGCCGAATGCCGGGGATCAACCAATCGGCGGGATCGACGGCCCGGCCTGATCAGCCGCATCTCGCCCGTGACTGTCCGCCACGGGCGAGATGCGGCTGGGCCGTTGGAGGCACAAAGCCTAGAGTCGCCGTCCGCAGGCGCGCGACGAGCGTGGTGACGATGGAAGGGGGCTCCCGCCATGACCATAGATGAGCAAATCCATGCCTATATTGCCGGGCAGCCCCAGCCGAAAGGCGATGAGCTGCGGGAGCTGCACGAGCTCATCCTGCGCATCTCGCCGACCTGTAAAACATGGTTCCTGGACGGCAGGAACGAGGAAGGCAAAACAGTTTCCAATCCGAATATTGGATATGGAACCCAGACGATCGAATATGCCGATGGTAAAACCAGGGAATTTTACCAAATCGGCCTGAGCGCGAATACGACCGGAATATCGGTCTATATAATCGGCGTAGAAGACAAGAAATACCTCGCCCAGACTTATGGCCAAAAACTCGGAAAAGCATCTGTGACTGGCTATTGCATCAAATTTAGGAAATTGAAGGACATCAATATAGATGTTCTTGAAGAAGTAATCCGATTTGGGTTGGGCGTCCGGAATTAGAAGGGCTGCTCACTCGCCGATGAGGTGAAGCGCAAGTTGTCGCGAATGCGGAGCATGGCGATGTTCGAACACATAGATGCCTTGCCACGTCCCAAGCGCAGGACGGCCGCCGATCACCGGGATCGTCAGGCTGGTCTGGGTCAGCGCGGCACGCAGGTGCGCGGGCATATCGTCGGGACCTTCGTCATCATGTTCGTAGTCGTGTGATTCGGGTGCGATGCTGACGAAATAGTGCTCGAGGTCGCGCCGCGCGGCGGGAGCGGCATTTTCCTGGATCAACAGCGAGGCCGAGGTGTGACGGATAAAAACCGTCAGCAGCCCGGTGACGATCCCGCTGTCCGCAACCCAACGACAAATCACCTCGGTATAGTCGTGCAACCCCTGGCCGGGCGTCCGAACGACGAGCCGTGTGGTTTCCTGCCGCATGACGCGGGCTTGCCCCAAACCCCCGGGCAAGGCTAGGTCCGGCGGCATGACATCCCCTTCATCGATCGGCGCCGAGCGCCTCAAGCGGCGCATGGCGCGCGGCGTGGATTTTCTCGGCTCCGAGGTCGCGATCCTGTGCGGCGCTATGTCCTGGGTGAGCGAACGCCACCTCGTCTCGGCGATGTCCAATGCCGGCGGGTTCGGATTGATCGCGTGCGGGGCGATGACTCCCGAATTGCTCGATAACGAGATCGCCGAGACCAAGAAGCTCACCGCCAAGCCGTTCGGCGTCAATCTGATCACGATGCACCCGATGCTGTTCGACCTGATCGAGGTCTGCAGCAAGCATGGGGTCGGCCATGTCGTGCTGGCCGGCGGCCTGCCCCCGACGGGGTCGCTCGACGCGATCAAGGCGAATGGCGCCAAGCTCATCTGCTTCGCCCCCGCGCTCGCGCTCGCCAAGAAGCTGATCCGATCGGGCGTCGATGCTCTCGTCGTCGAGGGCATGGAAGCCGGCGGACATATCGGCCCGGTGTCGACCAGCGTGCTGGCGCAGGAAATCCTGCCCGAGGTCGCCGAGCAGGTGCCGGTGTTCGTCGCCGGCGGGATCGGCCGCGGCGAGGCGATCGCCGGCTATCTCGACATGGGCGCGGCCGGCGTCCAGCTCGGCACACGCTTCGCCTGCGCGACCGAATCGATCGCCCACCCCAATTTCAAGAAGGCGTTCTTCCGCGCCAATGCCCGCGACGCCGTCGCCAGCGTGCAGATCGACCCGCGCCTGCCGGTGATCCCGGTCCGCGCGCTCAAGAATGCCGGCACCGAATTGTTCACCGCCAAACAGCTCGAAGTCGCGCAATCGCTCAACGACGGCGCGGTCGAGATGGCCGAGGCGCAATTGCAGATCGAGCATTATTGGGCCGGCGCGCTGCGCCGCGCGGTGATCGACGGCGATGTCGAACATGGCAGCCTGATGGCCGGCCAGTCGGTCGGCATGGTGAAAGAGGAAGAACCGGTCGCCGACATCATCGCGCAATTGATGGCCGAAGCCGCGCACGCGCTGGAAAAGCGCGCCGCGTAGCCGGCACGCAGCCCGATTATCCTGCCGTCGCCCGCCGGAAGCCCCAGCGGACGATCATCGCGACGATCACACCGAATACCAGCATCGCCAGGACGTTGAGCAACAACCAGACCAGCGAGATATGCGCCGGCTTGGGGCCGAACGCCGATAGCGGCACGACGATCAGGTTCATCACGACGAACACGCCGAGACCGAAGGCCAGACCGGCCAGGACGGGGCGCGTCCGTAGCCAGGCGAGCCGCGTCGCGGCGGCGGCGTAGATGCCGGCGATCGCGATCGACATGGCGAGCTGAAGCGCGAGCCCCAAGGTCACCGTCCCGGCGCCACCGGCATAGGATTTCATCCCGATCAGCCCGCTGGCGATGCCCTGAAGGATCAGCGCCGGGCCGACATGGTTGATGAGCGCCGCCGCGCCGATGTCGATCGTGCCGGCGACGAGGCCGGCAATCACGGCCGCGCGGGTAATTTCGATCGTCTTGTCCATGGTTCGAACTCCCTCACGAAAACAGATGATTGTCCTCTGGTCGGACGGGCTCAGCATGGTCGCCGCTATGGATACGATGCGCTTTGGCTTGCACTTCGCGGTCCGGTGCCGACAATGGCGTGTGCCCGACTCAGAAACATACATACAGTTTGTATGAAAATGGAACGCCGTACGCAAGCCGAACGGACGACCGCCACGCGCGGCGCACTGATCGCGGCGGGGCGAGCGCTGTTCACCAAGCGCAGCTATGCCGAGGTCAGCGCCGAGGAGATCGTCGCGGCGGCCGGCGTCACGCGCGGCGCGCTCTACCATCATTTCGAGGACAAGAAGGGGCTGTTTGCCGCGGTGTTCGAGGCGATCGAGGAGGAGACGATCGCCCGGCTCGCCGCCGCCGGTGGTGAGGGCGGCGGGCTCGACCGGATACGTGACGGGACCAAGAAGTGGCTCGACCTGTGCCGCGAGCCCGAGGTGCATCGCATCGCGCTGATCGCGGCACCCGCGGTGCTAGGCTGGGAACGCTGGCGCGCGATCGGCGACCGCTACAGCCTGGCGCTGGTCGAACATCTGCT
>Ga0207706_10007201_pt1 | contig 10285 bp, 7 predicted proteins | sample KBSC53metaG_FD_184318 | JGI IMG/M metagenome (GOLD analysis project Ga0207706, IMG submission 184318) | Corn rhizosphere microbial communities from Kellogg Biological Station, Michigan, USA - KBS C5-3 metaG (SPAdes) (version 2) | ecosystem: Host-associated > Plants > Roots > Rhizosphere > Soil ... | reverse complement strand
AGTGGAATCGAGCGAAGTAATTTTGGAGCACGCGGCCAAAGCCGGTTGCAACCTGCGCGCACTTGGGCCACGCGCAGTCGGCATTTCTTTCGATGAAACGACCACGCCCCGGGATGTTGAACTGCTGATGTCCATCTTCCGCGGCACGAACGTCCGCGATTTTGACGATGACAATGTTGGCGAGCCACCAATCCGCATTCCGCAATCCGCACTCCGCACTTCCGAGTATCTCACGCATCCGATCTTCAACACGCATGACACTGAAACCGAAATGTTGCGCTATTTGAAGAAGCTGGAATCGCGTGATCTATCGCTTACGACGTCAATGATTCCGCTCGGATCGTGCACGATGAAACTCAACGCCACCGCGGAAATGTTCCCGATTTCATGGCCGGAGATTTCCAAATTGCATCCCTTCGCGCCCACCGGACAGGCGGCAGGCTACCTGCAAATTTTTCAGCAACTGGAAGACTGGCTCGCAGAAATCACCGGATTCGCCGCAGTTTCATTGCAACCGAATGCCGGATCGCAGGGCGAATTCGCAGGTCTGTTGGCCATTCGCGAATATCATGCGTCGCGCGGCGAAGCGCATCGTAAGGTTTGTCTCATTCCGACTTCGGCGCACGGCACGAATCCCGCGAGCGCGATAATGGCGGGATTCAAGGTTGTGTCGGTCGCATGCTTAAAGGATGGCGATATCGATCTAGCAGACCTTCGTGGGAAAGCAGACGAACACGCACGCGATCTCGGCGCGCTTATGGTCACGTATCCGTCAACGCACGGCGTGTTCGAGCCGACGATTCGAGAAATTTGCGAAATCGTTCACGCGCATGGCGGCCAAGTTTATATGGATGGCGCAAACCTGAACGCGCAAGTCGGTCTTTGTCGCCCTGGGGATTACGGCGCTGATGTCTGTCATTTGAATTTGCACAAGACCTTTTGCATCCCGCACGGAGGCGGTGGACCGGGTGTGGGACCGATCGGAGTGGCCAAACATCTCGTTCAGTTTCTGCCCACACGCTTTTCGATCAGCAATCAGCAATCAGCAAACAGCAATCCTGTGGGTCCGGTCGCAGCAGCGCCGTGGGGCAGCGCGAGCATTCTGACGATCACGTGGATGTACATTCGCATGATGGGGCCAACGGGTTTAAAACGCGCGAGCAAAGTGGCGATTCTCAACGCCAACTACATCGCTAAACGGCTCGATCCGTACTTTCCCGTTCTTTTCAAGGGCAAACATGGTCTCGTTGCGCACGAATGCATTATCGATCTCCGCCAGTGGAGAAACGCCGGCATCGAAGTTGAAGACGTGGCAAAGCGTTTGATGGATTATGGCTTTCACGCGCCAACCGTTTCATGGCCGGTTGGCGGAACGATGATGATCGAGCCGACCGAGAGCGAACCGAAGCACGAGCTCGATCGCTTTTGCGATGCGATGATCTCCATTCACGCCGAAATGCAGGCAATCGTCGACGGAAAACAGGATCGACAAAGCAATTTGCTGAAGAACGCGCCGCACACTGCGCGACAAATCGCGGCCGACAAATGGGACCGCTCCTACTCACGCGAGCAGGCAGCTTTCCCCGCCCCGTGGACACGCGACCACAAATTCTGGCCGGCAGTTGGCCGCATCGATAACGTTTACGGCGATAGAAATCTGTTCTGTTCCTGCCCGCCAGTGGAAGAGTTCGAGACTGGGTAGCGCACCCGTCTCGGGTGCTGGATTCGGCGTCCCGCCGAAACAGTCTTTGATTGTGCGGGGGCTTCATCTCCCCCAGATGCAAGTTCGCGACCGCACGGACGCGTTCGCCAGCACGCCAAACGCGTGCGCTACCCTTCCGGCGCTAGCTCCGGAGCACCGACACGGCCGGGAACAAGGCGAAGCGCGCTACCGTTCGTTTCCTCGGCTGCGGCGGGACCGGCTTCATGATATTCGGCGTCGCTGTTCACCTGCCACAGATCGTAAAGCTTTGCGTCGGCGAGAATATTTTCCGCACACAACATCGCTGTCATCATCGCGTGGTCCTGATTGTTGTATTTGTGCATTCCGTTCCGGCCGACCAGGTGCAGATTCGGATATCGTGTGTCGAGTTCCTGACGAATGGTGGCGACGTGCTGCGCGTAATCATCGTCATAAACCGGATATGCCTTTTTCTGGCGAACGACGCAGCCATCAACGAAATCGCCTTCCTTGGCCAGCCCGATCTGAATGAGCTCGCGCTTTGCGAGGTCGATCAAGTCGGTATCGGCAGAGTCCCAGAGACCGTCGTGTTCGAAACAGAAATATTCCAGGCCGTAACAAACCTTGTCCGTCTCCGGCACCATTTCCGGGGACCACGATCGAAAATTCTGCACCCGGCCGACTTTCACGCTGGGATCGTGGATATAGATCCAATTGTCATCGAACATCCGTCGATCTTTTAAGATCAGCATGACGGTCAGAAAATCGCGGTACTTGAGGCTGTCAGCCGCGCGCTTAGTGCATTCACTCACAGCCGGTGACAAACCGCAGACCAGCTCCCGCATCGGCGCGGATGAGATCACATGTTCGGCTTCGATTATTTGCCGATCTCCGTTGCCGTTTTTGTATTCCACATTCCATTGGCCGGACAAATCATCGTAGGAACAGCGCGTTACTCTGCAGCCCATCTCCAATTTGCCGCCCAGCGCGGTCATTTTTTCGGCACACGCCTCCCACATCATTCCCGGACCTCGTCGCGGATAACGGAAAGAATTAATCAGCGTTTTAATGACTTTGCTGCGGTCGCCGTTGTAACGCTGCGGGACTAGCGCATTCTTGATTGCACTGCCTAAGGAAAGGCCTTTGATGCGTTGCGCTGCCCAGTCGGCGGAAATCTCCTTACAACTCATCCCCCAGACTTTTTCGGTGTAACTCTTGAAGAATGTGTTGAACAGTCGTTTGCCGAATTGATTGCTAACCCATTCTTCGAAATTTCTTGGGTTCCGGATCGGAAACAGACGAGCTTTCAGCCACGAAAGAATGCACAAAATCGATTTGAAAACGCCGAGCTTCAGCAAGGCTTCAATTGGCTTGAGCGGATAAGAGAAAAACTTGCCGCCGTAAAAAATACGCGATGAGCGGGGGCGCGTGAGCATGTCATTCGGCAAAATCTCAGTCCAAAAGTCTTCGACTGCTTTGGATTTTGAGAAGAAACGGTGACCTCCGATATCGAAATGAAACCCCTTGTAAGTCGCCGTGCGCGAAATGCCGCCCACATAAACGGGATCGGCTTCCAAAACGAGGACATCGGCCTCGTTTTTCGAAAGCAGATAGCCGGCCGTTAGACCTGCCGGACCTGCACCGATAATGACGACCTTTGGCTTCATATTTTTGCTACGCTACCCAGTGGCCCCGGGTGAAATTCCAGACGTACCAGCCCTGCAGGCACAGCCCGGCAGCGCTGACCAACGCTACTGTCGCCGTCCCAAAAGCGCGCACCCACATCGGCGGCATCCGAAATTGACGCAGAAAATTCAAAAGCGCCAGCACGATCAGGGCATACGCGCTGAACTCGTAACGCAACATACTTTCCATGCCGACGCACGCGACGCCACTCACCGAGAGGTAGTAAATCGTGGCCGCGCAGAAATAGATCCCGGCGCGTGCGGGCAAGCCGGCACAACGCCGAATCGCTGGAACTAGTTCGCAAGCCGCGATGGCAACGAAAAGCATTGCACCCAGTGTCATCGATAACTGGCTCATCTCGGTGGGATTATTTAGTGCCGGAACAAGCCAGCGATAACTTTCAGGCCTAACCATTGCAAGATAATCGGGCACGATGCCCCAGCCAGCCGCCTGCGTCAGCATGTAAAGATTCCAGTGACCCCAGCGCAGTTGACACAAGACGAAAAAAGCGATCCCGCCGGAGGCCGCCACACACGTCAACGCGACAGCTGCCCGGTTCTCTCGAAGCCATTTGCGTGGCTTCAGCAAACCCCGCCATCCCCTCTGAAAAGCCGAACGCACCAGAGGAAACGCGGCGCACACAATCCCCACAATTCGCGTCCCGGACATAACCACTCCGTGCGTAGCGGCCAAAACTCGTGCCGCCTGCCCGTGCGCCGTGCTCCAATACATGAAACCAAGCAGCGCCATTAGAAAGAGCGATTCCGAGTAAGCTGCGACGAGGAAGAACGCTGCAGGATTGGCGACAATGAGAAATGTCCCGCAAATCTGAAGTGAAGCAGCAACTTTCCAGCGCCTGCAGAACAAGAAGAAATAAGTCCAAAAACCCCACGCAGCGACCTGAGCGGTGATCAAAAGCGCGGTGGCGGTGCTGATGTTGAAAGCATTTCGGAGCAAGGCGGCGATCGCCGGGTATGCTGGGAAAAATGCAACATTTGAGACTTCCATCATCTTGTGATCGATCGGCGGAACAATGGTTTGATATCCGCGATCAATGATGTTCATGAACCAATAGCTGTCGTGTTGAACCAGCGCGGAGTAGCGCTCGGCGATCGGATTTTCTGGAGCAAGCAGAGCCACCGCCATTATCACCTGTAACAGCGTGACGGCGCATCCAGCGAGCAATGGCGTTAAGGCCCGTAGCAGGCGGGTCATCAATCCATAATCGCAGAAGTTCACCCGCCCGCTCGCTAATGTCGCGTCGCCACGCCACCGTCTGCGAGGTGGTTTGCCGATCCCGGCCGGCAAGCCAACGCTGAGAGAGTTCGCGGGACGCCAGGAATTTGTGAAGTTTCGCGACAAGCCAATAGCGGTTCGCATATTTTGCAGCTGTTTTCAGCGGGTGGATTGGACGGCGATTGCGATTGCTTTATTCGCGTCGACGTTCTGCTTCTTGCCCGCGATCGACCGGGAATTGATGGCTCGCTAAACACGCCCGCTATCCCGCTACGGGCCAGACACGACGAGCACGATTTCGCCTTTCGCCGGATGCGCCTCATAGTGTGCAAGCAGTTCGGCAGCAGTGCCGCGACGGAATTCTTCGAATTTTTTTGTCAGCTCACGTGCGACACAGAGTTGCCGTTCAGGCATGATGGTACTACAAGCCTGAAGCGTTTTTACGAGTCGATAAGGAGACTCAAAAAAAAGCGTCGTCTCCTCACGTTCAGCCGCTATCCGTAATTCGCGCTCGCGTCGGCCGCTTTTCACCGGAAGAAATCCGCGGAACGAGAAGTTGTCGTTCCAAAATCCGGAACCAAGCAGAGCGATCAGAATCGACGATGGTCCGGGGATAATCGTAAACGGCAGGTCGCGATTAATGCATTCGCGAATGAGACGCAGCCCCGGATCGGATAGACCGGGCGTGCCGGCGTCTGTAATCAACGCAACGTTTTCGCCTCCCGCAAGGCGCTCGACCAACTCGGCGGTGCGTGCCGCTTCATTGTGTTCGTGGTAACTAACAAAGGGCTTTTTGATCTCGAAATGTTTTAGCAGCAACCCGGAATGCCGCGTGTCTTCCGCCGCCACAAGATCAACACTTTTCAACACCTCAAGAGCTCGCAAAGTAATGTCGGCAAGATTGCCGATCGGCGTCGCGACGACGTAAAGCATTGCGTATCCTCGGTTCAAAACTTCCTCGACGCTATCGAATCGATGACGCAGCGACGAGCCGCAGGCTCACCAGCCTAAGATCTTCGCAAAAACCAACGGCGTGACGATTGTCGCGTCAGACTCGATCACGAAACGCGGAGTGTCGACGTTCAGTTTTCCCCACGTGATCTTTTCGTTCGGCACAGCGCCGGAGTACGAGCCAAAACTGGTGGTGGAATCACTAATTTGACAAAAATATGCCCACTCGGGCACGGGCATGCTGACCACGTCCTGGTTCAACATGGGCACAACGCAAATGGGGAAATCGCCTGCAATGCCGCCGCCAATTTGGAAGAAGCCTATGGCTGAATCCTTTGATACCTGCCGATACCATGCCGCCAATTCGATCATGTATTCGATGCCCGACCGGACCGCCTGCACGTTGCCGATCGCCCCGGTGATACAGCGCGCCGCGAAAATATTTCCCAAGGTCGAATCTTCCCAACCCGGCACAAACAATGGAACGTCATTGTTTGCCGCAGCGACCATCCAACTGTCGGCTGGATCGATCTCGTAAAATTGTTTGAGACGGCACTCCCGCAAGATCTTGTAAAGGAACTCGTGGGGAAACTTTCTGTAATTGTTTTGTGAAGCGGCCGACCACTCATCAAGCACGACGCGCTCGATCCGTCGCATCGCTTCCTCCTCCGGTATGCAAGTGTCAGTGACGCGATTGAGGTGTCGCTGTAGCAGCTCTTCCTCTTGTTGCGGACTCAGCTCGCGATAGTTAGGGATCCGTTCGTATTTGCTGCGCGCAACGAGATTGAAGAGATCTTCCTCCATGTTCGCCCCGGTGCAGCTAATGGCGTGCACTTTGTTGCGGCGAATCATTTCGGCGAGCGAAACGCCCAGTTCGGCGGTGCTCATCGCCCCCGCCAGGGTAATCATCATTTTTCCGCCGCGATCAAGATGCGCAATATAGGCGTCGGCAGCGTCTTTCAGCACCGCCGCGTTGAAATGCCGGAAATGGCGCTCAATGAACTCGCTGATGCTGCCCATCTTCACATTACCAAGTTCGCAATCGGGACTATCACTTCTGATGCAAAAATTACGGTGTGCGGGTCAAGCGTTAATTGCATTGTGATTAAAATTTACGGAATCGCGGCCAGAATCCGCGACGCCAAAATATTCGGCATCACCCCGAGCAAAACAACCGCTGCGGCAAGCACAGTGACCGTACTCTCCTGTAAAGAAGCGGCTCGCATCCGCTCCGTCGGTTCCGCTACCGCAAGCGACGACGCATCCACAAAAATCGCTTTCAATACCAGAAGGTAATAATAGAGAGAAACAAAACTGCCAACGAGTCCAAGCGCGACGAGCCAAAGAAGCGCCTGATTTGCGCCAGCGTGTAACGCGGCGCTGAACAAATAAAATTTTCCGAAAAATCCCGCCAACGGCGGAATACCTGCGAGGGACAACATAAAGATTGCCATGCATCCGGCGAGTAATGGAGAACGTGACGATAGTCCGCGAAAATTAGCGAAATCATCGCCCCCGCTTTGCCGCCGCACGACGCCAACAACGCCAAACGCGCCGATGAGCGTAATCGCATAAATCGTCGTGTAGAACAGGGCGGCGGAAAAGCCTTCGCGGTCGCCGGCGACGAATCCAATCAATGTGTATCCCGCGTGTGCGACCGCTGAGTAGGCAAGCAGTCTGCGTACGTTGACTTGGGCAAGAGCGACGAGATTGCCAATCACAATTGATAACGCTGCCAGTGCCGCAAGCACAGGCGACCAACCGGCCACCATGGCATGCCATCCGGCGCTGCCATGCACGGGCGCAAAGCCAACGAGCACGATTTTTCCCAGCACAACAAACGACGCAACCTTGGAACCTGAAGCAATGAATGCGGCGCTCGGAACAGGTGCCCCTTGATACGCGTCCGGCGCCCATAGATGAAACGGCGCTGCAGCGATTTTAAATGCGAAGCCGACGAGCGTCATCACGATTCCAGCCGCAAGCAGCGATTGCACTGGTGTCGTCGCCAACTTTGCTCCGATCTGGGCGAGACCGGTTGTTCCAGTCATACCGTAAACCAGGCTGATTCCGAACAGTGTGAACGCGCTTGATGTGCTGCCGAACAGAAAATATTTCAGACCGGCTTCGGCTGAGCGTGCGTCCGTTTTATCGAACGCGGCCAGGACGTAAAGTGAAAGTCCGAGCAACTCCAGACCGATGAAAATCATCAGCAGTTCTTCACTCCCGACGAGCAACATCAGGCCCACCGTTGCCAGAAGAACCAACGCCAGATATTCGCCGCGATGTCGCGGTGCCTTTTCTGCCTGCGTCAGCAGAACTGTGAAAAATGCGAGGACGAGGCAAATGACTTTGAACAGTGAGGTCAGGGGGGAGATCACCAGCATTCCGCCAAACAGTGTTTCGTTGCGCGGCAAGAGTAGGACTCCGACAATTGCAATTACAAGTCCCAGCGCTGCAATAAAACCGCACGCGCCAGCTGCGCGTTTCGCAACAAGGGTTACCGAGAGCACAACCAGAGCCGTCACAACTACGACCGCTTCAGGCGATGCAAGTCGAAGAAGATCGAGATAGCTCATGTTGATCTGGTGGCGCGCGCGGCGAAGCGGAAGTTCTGGGGAACGCACGCGCCTCGCGTGCTGATTTCGGCGCCCTCGCCGAAATCCTCTTCACCCCCACACCGAGCGTCGCTTGAAAAGTTCGCGATCGCGAGGGCGCGATCGCTAGCACGCGAGGTGCGTGCGCTCCCCAGGCAGATGCGGTCAGGCACGTATCTCATTTCAAAAACCTCATGGTTTCGACAGCGGGCATAATGCGGTCCAATAACAGTTTCGGATAAACGCCGACGGCGACTGTTGTAAGCATCAGTATGCAGGCGCCGATTTTCTCCGGGATGGTGATCGGGTGGGAAACTTTCCGACTTAACGTTGTAGTCGTTGCACCTTCGGCTTCGTCAATTTTCTCACCGAAAAACGAAAGCTTTAACGCGCGCAATGTGAAACTAGCGACAAGAACAATCCCAGCTCCCGCGATCCAGACGGCAATCGGGTAAGTTTTCCATGCCCCAAGAAGAATCGTAATTTCCGCCGCAAATCCGCTGAAACCCGGGATGCCCATTGATGCAGCCGCGGCGACGACGAAAGTGAAAGCCGCAAAGGGCATCGCGTGGCTCAGATTCATTCCAGAAAGAGCATTGAGTTCGCGCGTATGCGTACGCCGGTAAATCATGCGCCCGGCGACGGCGAACAATAGGGCCGCGATAACGCCGTGCGAGAACATTTGCAGCACTGCGCCCGAAACGCCGAGCGCGTTGGCCGTAGCGAAGCCGAGTAGCACAAAGCCCATGTGGCTCACGCTCGAATAACCGATCACAAACTTCAGATCGCGTTGGCGAAGCGCCACTGCCGCTGCGTACACGACTCCGATCACTGCCAGCACAGCGATCCATTTGCTCCACATGTGAAATCCCTGCGGAAAAAGATTCATCGCAACGCGTAGACCAGCATAAGAGCCAAGCTTCATCACAATTCCAGCCAGCAACATCGAACCCGCAGTTGGCGCAGCGGCATGACCAGTCGGAGCCCAGGTGTGCAGCGGCCAGATGCCGGCCAGCACTGCAAAGCCGAGAAACAACACCGGAAACACCCACGATTGCAGTTGCGGTGAAAATTGGAATTGCGACAGCTGATTCAGGTCCAACGTGCCGCCACTGACATAAGCGACGAGTATTCCAACGAACACTAACATCCCGCCGAAGAAGGAATATAGGGTGAGCTTCATCGCGCCATATTCCTTGTTGGTCGAACCGAAGATCGCGATGAGAAAATATTTCGGCACGATCACCAACTCGTAGAACACGAACAGCAAAAAAAGATCTGCGCTGAGGAATACGCCGTAACACCCGGCCACCACCAGCAGAAGCCAGAAAAAGAATTCGTTCTGCCGATCTGCCACATCCCATGAAAACAGCACGGTGCTTACCGCTGAAATGCCGGTGACAAGAACCATCGTCAGACTCACGCCATCGAGCGCGAGGTGGTAATTCATCCCCAGGGCGGGAACCCACGGCACGCGCACGATTGTTGTAAAATGCGCCAGATCTGGAATAGGCGTGCCGATGAACACGATGATGCCAAGCGCTAAGCCTGCCATTGTCGTCAGCAGAGTGATCCAGCGAGCGAACGCGCGCGGTAAAACCAGCGCCAGAACTCCGCCGCCAAAAGTGAGGTAAATCGTCCAGGCGATCATGCGCGTGTAGGCACCCGATAGCGCCCGACCCGCTCGCGCACATGAAATCCTATTTCGCGCCGCGACTTTTCCGGCGGCATCATCAACTGGCGGATTGCTTCCAGAATCGTCGCGATCTCGTCATCGTGCTTGCCGACACGCCGTTCGAGCTCCGAAAACTTTTGTGCTAATTCGCGGTTGCTTTCGAGCGTCTGTCGCAGTTTCACGAACGCTCGCATGATAGCGATATTGATTTTCACCGCACGCTCGCTTTGCAGAACGCTGGAGAGCATTGCGACGCCTTGTTCGGTGAAGACGAAGGGTCTCGAACGTCGACGCCCACCGCGACCCGGCTTTGAAATGCCAAATTGGCATTTCAAAAAATCCACCTCTTCCAAGCTGAGTTGGAACATGAAATCAGACGAGAAACGATCAGGATTTCGTTTCACTGCGCGGTTCAGATGACCAGTGGACACGCCATAGAGCGTTGCTAAATCAGAGTCC
>Ga0207706_10007199_pt1 | contig 10286 bp, 6 predicted proteins | sample KBSC53metaG_FD_184318 | JGI IMG/M metagenome (GOLD analysis project Ga0207706, IMG submission 184318) | Corn rhizosphere microbial communities from Kellogg Biological Station, Michigan, USA - KBS C5-3 metaG (SPAdes) (version 2) | ecosystem: Host-associated > Plants > Roots > Rhizosphere > Soil ... | reverse complement strand
TGATGCGACGACGAGCGGCAATGATCTCGGCCACGGCTCGGTGATCGGAAGCAATCCCGGCTCGGCCGCGGAGACCGTGACCGGCCAGCTCGCGGTCAGCGGGGCGACCGGATACACGCCGCAGGACGTCACCACCGCGCATGGCATCTTCCACCTCAACGCCGACGGCAGCTACACCTACACGCTGACCAGTCCCGTGGACGAGGCGACCGCGAATAACGGCGCCGACACCGTGAACGGGGTCGAGACCTTCAACTACGCGGCGCACGATGCCAACGGGAACACCGTCAACGGCACGGTCAAAATCAATGTCGTCGACGACGTCCCGAGTCTCGGCGCCGTCCAGAACCAGCAGACCAACAATAGTCCGGCGACCTCGCCGGCGGTCGGCACGCTGCACTTCGAATCTGGAGCGGACGGGGCGGGATCGGCAATGACGATCACCGCCAACACGGCCGGCATCACCTCGGGCGGACATAACCTGCTCACGGTTCAGTCGGGCAACGTCCTCACTGCCTACCAGGACACCAACAACGACGGCATCCACCAGGCAGGAGAGAGCACGGCGGTATTCACTCTCACCGTCAATCCGAACGCGGGAACGTCGGGGCAATACACGTTCGACCTCCTTCAGGCGCTCGATCCGACGCTCGTGGACACTCCCGTCGGCGGAACCACGTCCTTTGGAGCGGGACCGCAGCCGTACCAGGTGGTTTCTCAAACCAATGTTGGCGTCGATCCGCTTGCGATCCTCACGGGGTGGCACACCGACGCATCGTTCGACGAGGCGGACTGGTTCAACGGGACCGACCAGCTTCCTGCCGGCGTCACGATCGCGAACATCAACGGCTCGACCGCAGGCTGGGGCGTCGACAACAACAACTTCACGGCCGGCGAACTGATGCGGTTCGATTTCGGCGAGCCGCCTGACGATTTCGACGGCCCCGGAGGCTACGCGCCGCCCAACCCCGCGGTAAACCTGCCGAACATCAGCACGGCGACGTTTGAGACGATCGGCTACGCAAGCGGAGGCACGTTCGAATTCGTCCTTCACTACACGGACGGGACCTCGAGCAACGCCACCTTCTCGGGACCGGGGACGTTCACGCTGACCGCGACGAGCGGAAAGTTCATCGACTGGATCGATGCCTACACGCCTGACGCCGGCTCCGGCAAAATCGACCTCGTGTCGGTGGGCGTGCAGTCGAGCTCGATCGACAAGACGATCGGCTTCGGCGTCCAGCTGTCGGACGGGGATGGCGACCTGACGTCGACGGGCAATTTCACGGTTCACGTCAAGGACGGCCTGACACCTTTGGCTCCAGCCGCCCCGGTCGTGCTCGACCTCAACGGCGACGGCGTGCACTTCCTGTCCGCCGCAGACGGCGTGACCTACAATTATGGCGACGGCACTGTGGCCACCGCCTGGGCGAGCCCGGAGGACGGCATCCTCGTCCGCGACGGCAACGCCAACGGCACCGTCGATTCCTCGTCCGAGTTCGTGTTCGGCCACAATGGGGTCAGCGACCTCCAGGCGCTGTCGGCCTATGACTCCAATCACGATGGGCAGTTGAGCTCGGCCGACCCCGGCTTCGCAAGCTTCGGCGTGTGGCAGGACGCGAACAGCAACGGCGCGGTCGACGCGGGCGAGTATCAGACGCTTGCGGCTCGCGGCATCAGCGCGATCTCGCTCAGCACCGACGGCATCAGCTACGAAGCCGCGAACGGCGACGTGCAGGTCGTCGGCACTGGCAGCTACACGCGGGCCGACGGTTCGACGGGCAGCCTCGCCGACGCGATCTTCGCGACCAGCGCTCGCGCCGCCAACGACGATCTCCGGACGTCCACGGCGCTGTCGAGCAATGCGCTGCTGATCGGAGCGATCGCGGCAGCCGGGCTGGCTTCGGAACCGCTGGCCGCACAGCCGCACTTCAGCGCGGATCCGCTGCATGGCGACGTGGGGGCGCTCCACGCTCAGGCATTCGCGCCGGTGGCTCTCGAGTCCGTCGCACATGTCTCGTCGAGCCAGGTAAGCGACCTCCTTTCGGCTCATTCGGAAACGCAATTCCAGCAGGTGAGCAACGAGAGCCGCCAGCCCGTCTTCACGGCCGACTCTCATCTCCAGCTCGACTCGCACTCGGGACCCGCCGCGATGACCGCGCTCGTCCAGGCGACCGAAGCTCCGGCCCACGGCGACTTCACCATGGCTGCCGGGATCGCGGGCGCCGAGATCGCAATGCCTTCGGCCCAGCAGCTGGCGGGGTTCGCCAACATCGGCGGTTCAGCCCAGGGCATCGACCTCCAGGGCGCGGCGCACAACCAGGTCGTCGGCAAGGTCATCGCAGATTCGCTCGCAGGGGGCGGGGGAGCGCACTCGGCGATCGAGGCCGTGCTGAACAATCTGCCGGGCCATAACGGTGCGAATCCGGCGATCGATGCGCTGGCAACCCAGGTTTCGGCGAATGTGCCGGCTTGGCACGCTGCTGCGGCGCCCGGTTTCGCAGGGGCGGAAACTGTGTTTTCGATGGAGGCCATGATGCTCCATCACGACGCGGTCCCGCCGGCACACGGCTAGAGATCACAGTTCAGGGGCGCGCGTTTGTCGCGCCCCGGATGAAAGAGCAGGGGGTTACTTGAACATGAAACGCAGACACTGGAGTCTTATTATCCCGGGGGCGGTGCTTCTAAGCGCCACTCCGGCGAACGCGATCGATCTTCGCGATGCCGTCCAGGCGGCGCTTTCGACCAATCCGCAGATCCACCAGGCGGTCGCCAACCGCGTCGCGACCGAGGAGGAACGGGTCCAGGCGCAGGGGCTTTATTATCCGCGAATTTCCGTCGAGGGCTCGGCGGGCCTTCGCACCTTGCGCAACCCGACTCGCCGCTCGATCGGAATCGCCGACGAGACCCTGTGGCCTATCGAGGGCGACCTCATCCTCGTTCAGAACGTTTTCGACAGCGGAGCCCGCGAGGCGGAAATCCGCCGCCAGGCCGCTCGGACCGATGCGGCCGCCGCGCGGGTCGAAGAGCGCTCCGAGTTCGTCGCTCTCAACGTGGCGCGCGCCTACATCGACTATCTGCTGCAGCAGCGCCTCGTCGCCATCGCGCAGGACAATGTCGCGTTCCACGAGCGCCTCGCCGGCGATCTTGGTCAGGGCGTCCAGAACGGATCGATCAGCATCGCCGATCAGCAGCAGGCGCAGGAGCGGCTTCAGTCGGCTCGCGCCAAGGTGACGCAGGCGAAAGAGGACCTTTCGGCGGCCGCAATCGAGTTCCAGACTCTGACCGGCGTTCCGATGGATTCCGCGACCATGCCGCCAGATCTTTCGCAGGCCATGCCGGGCACTCTGAACGACGCCGAGCAGCTTGCCCGCGACAACAATCCGCTGGTCCAGGAAGCGATCGCCGACCTCAGCGCTTCGCGCGAGGATGTGCGCAAGGCGAAGGCGGAGCTCGGCCCCCGTTTCAACATCGAGGCTCGCGCTCGCGCAGGCCACGACATCGACGGCTTTGCCGGCCGGACCACAGACCTGCAGGCGCTCGGAGTGCTTCGCTGGGACCTGTACAACGGCGGAATCAAGGAAGCGAACGTCCGCGAGCAGCAGGGCCGGGCCGACGAGGCTCATGGCCGGCTGTTCGAAATGACCCGCCAGGCTGAGGAAGACGCGCGCAACGCGTGGAACCGGCTCACCAACCAGTCGGCGCTCGCCAGCGAGCTCGAGGTGCAGAGCCGGATCTCCGACGACCTGCTGCTGTCCTATCGCGAGCAGTTCAATGTCGGCCGCCGCTCGCTGCTTGACGTTCTCGACGCCCAGAACTCGCGGTATAACGTGCAGGCGCAGGCGGAAACGGCGCGCCTCGCCAAGCTTTATGCGCAGTACCGGGTTCTTGCCGCGGCCAACCGGCTCGTCGAGGCGCTTGGGGTTGGGATTCCGGCAGCGGCTCAGGGCGGACAGCGGGAACGCTTCCATGTGAACCCGATCCCCGCCGCGGACCTGATGGAGAACAGCCTGCAGAGCCCTGCAATGATGGCTCCCGCCGGCGGAACGCCCGCGGGCGCGACTCCGGGCGAGACGCTCACCAACCCGGCCGGAACCCCGGTCGACACCACCACGCCCCCTGCCGAAACGCCGGGCCGCTGAGACGAGAGAGGACGGGCATTGAGCTCCATGCACTGGCTCGAATCTGCGCCTCCGCGTGAGATCGACCCCGTCATCGACTGCATTGCGTATCTCGCGCGAGAGGCGGACCGGCCGTCGTCGGCCGTCCTCATCTGCGCTGGTCTCGCTCTGACGCCGGACGGCAAGCTTCCCTTCCACCAGGTCGAGCCCGCGCTCGACCAGATCGGAATGCGCGGGGAATCCCTATCCCGGCGGCTTCGCGGCTGGCCGGCGCGCAAGTGCCCGGCAGTCCTCCAGCTGTCGGAAGACCGCGCGGCGGTCCTGCTCGACGTGAAGGACAAGGACGGGCTGGTTTACGCGCCCGGCATGGGCGAGCCGACGTGGGTCGCGCTTGAGGAGATCGAGCGTGTCTATGACGGTCACGCTGTCCTGGTCGAAACCGATCCCACCAGGGAGCGGGAAGCCGAGCGGCCGTGGGACAAGGCGAAGCGCACTCACTGGTTCTGGTCGGAAGTGTGGAAGGTCCGGCGCGAATTCTGGCCCGTGCTGCTGGCCGCCTTCATCGTCAACATGCTGGCGCTAGCGCTGCCGCTCTTCACGATGAACGTCTACGACCGAGTCATTCCGAACAAGGCGATCTCGACCCTGTGGGTGCTCGCGGCAGGCGTCCTCCTTGCCTTCGCGTTCGACTTCGTTCTTCGCATCGCGCGCGCCCAGGTCATCGACGATATCGGCCGAAAGCTCGACTCGAAGCTCGCCCAGAAGCTGTTCGAGAAGGTGATGAACCTGCCCATGACCGAACGCCAGGGCAGCACCGGAGCCTTTGCCAAGCGGGTCTCCGAGTATGAGCTCGTCCGCGACTTCTTCGCTTCGACGACGGTGGTGCTCGTAGTCGACGTCACCTTCCTCGTCCTGTTCCTGGGCCTGATCACCATTCTCGCGGGCTGGCTGGTGCTCGTGCCGATGGCGATCATGGCGATGATGTTCGTCGCCGGGATGAGCCTGCAGCGCGCGATGGCGACGGCCGCGATCGAAGCGCAGGCCGATTCCAGCCTCCAGCATAGCGTCCTCGTCGAATCGATCGCGGGCGCCGAGACTCTGAAGTCGGCGCGGGCCGAAGGGCAGATGCTCGGCCGCTGGAAGCGCTATTCGGAAATGACCGCGCGCACGCAGGAGAAGATGCGGCGGCTGACCGCGATCGCGGTGAACCTCGCCAGCGTTTCGCAGCAGCTGATCAGCGTCTGCCTCCTGATCGGCGGCTTCTACCGGTTCAACGCCGGCGAGATGTCGATGGGCGCGATCATCGCCATCGTCATGCTGGCGGGGCGGGCTCTGCAGCCGGTCGGCCAGCTCGCCTTCCTGATCACCCGCCAGCGCCAGGCGTTCGCGACATTGAACTCGCTCCAGCAGATGATGGAGATCCAGGACGAGCGCCAGTCGGCCATGCGCAGCATCGTACCCGAGGTCAGCTCCGGTCGGATCCAGCTCGTCGACGTTACTTTCCGCTATCCCAACGCCGGACGCGATTCGCTTTCCGCGGTGAATCTCTCGATCGCTCCGGGCGAGCGGATCGGGATCATCGGCCGCGTGGCTTCGGGCAAGTCGACACTGGGCCGGGTGCTTTGTGGCCTCTATCCGCCGACAAACGGCGAGTTGCTGGTCGATGGCCTCGACAGCCGCCAGTATCACCCGCACCAGTTGCGCGAGAACTTCCGTTTCGTCGCGCAGGACGCAGAGGTCTTCAGCGGCACGGTGCGCGACAATCTCAAGCTCGGGTCGGCGCGGGCCGACGATGCCGAGCTGATCGAGGCGGTGGTTCGCTCCGGCGCCGACATCTTTCTTTCGCGCGATGCCGCGGGATTCGACCTTCCGGTCGGGGAGCGGGGTTCTCGTCTGTCGGGTGGACAGCGTGCGCTGCTGATCCTCGCGCGGGCGCTCGTGCACCCGCCGAAGATGCTGTTCCTCGATGAGCCCACGGGCTCGATGGACACGCAGACCGAGCTCTATTTCATCGAGCATCTGAAGACCGCGCTCGGAAGCGGCCAGTCGCTGGTCGTTGCCACTCACCGGCACAACATGCTTTCGATCCTCGACCGCCTGATCGTTATCGACGGTGGAAAGATCCTGGCTGACGGTCCTCGCGACGAAGTGCTCAAGCACATGTCGGCTGCGGCGAAGAGGGGGGCGGGCGAATGACCGCTGCGCAGCAGGCCAAGCGGCGGGTCGCTCGGCGGGTTTCGGTCCTTTCCGGATCGGCGCTCCTGGTTTTGGCCGCGACCGGCTGGACCGTGGCGTCGTCGCGTGCGGACGCCGTCAATTCATCCGATCCCATCGTTCCGGCCAAGGCGGCATTTCTGGTCGACGCGACCAGCGGCACTCACTCGGTGCAGCTTCAAGCCGTCGGTGACGAAGCCAAGATCATCAACGCGGCAATGCCGTTCACGTCCGGGCCGGTTGCGTCCGCCCGGCCGTTCGTGGTTTCGGGCGACGAGGTCGATGAGCGCCGGGCGCTGCTGTGCCTCAGCCAGGCGGTCTATTACGAGGCGGGCTTCGAGCCGCTGGCGGGCCGCCGTGCGGTAGCCCAGGTCGTGCTCAACCGCGTCCGCCATCCCGCTTTCCCGAAGTCGGTTTGCGGTGTCGTCTACCAGGGATCCAGGACCGGCGTGTGCCAGTTCACTTTCGTCTGCGACGGCGCGCTCTATCGCCCTCCGGAAGCTGGCGCATGGGAGCAGGCCCGAGCGATCGCGAAGGCCGCTCTTGCCGGCTACGTCGAGCGTTCGGTCGGAGAAGCGACCCATTATCACGCCGACTATGTCGCTCCGCGCTGGGCTCCGCTGCTGGCGAAGGTTCGTCAGATCGGCGCGCATATCTTCTACCGCTGGCCGGGATCCTGGGGACAGCCGCGGGCCTTCGCCGGCCGCTATGTCGGCGAGCCTGCCGATCCGGCTTCGCTTCGGCCGGCGCGCATTTACCTGGCGTCCAATTCGGCATCGAGCTCCGAGTCGAAGAAGTCGGTGTACGACGGCCCGCCGATCGCTCGCGCGCCGAATGACGTCGGCGGGCTTCTCGACACGTCCAAGGGCTGGACCCTGAACATCCCCGATCCGCGCGAAACGCGGTCGGCGGCGTCGCAGGTCCTCGCCGCACAGCAACAGATCAAGCCGGCTGCTCCGGTCGCGGTGGCCTCGGCCGCCGTCCCGGTTGGCGCGGCGCGGTAGTGGAGTTTTGAGCATGGCGACCTTGCCGTTCATCGGACCGATCCCCAAGCCCCGGCAGCCGCTGACCGGCGCTCGGCTGGTGATCGTCGCCTCTGCCGCAGCGTTCTTCCTGTTCCTGATCTGGGCCGCGCTCGCGCCCGTCGATGAGGTGACTCGCGGACAGGGGAGGGTCATTCCCTCAAGCAAGGTGCAGCTCATACAGGCGTCCGCTCCGGCGACGCTTAGCGAGCTTCTCGTTCGCGGCGGCGAGCGGGTCCACAAGGGCCAGCTTCTGGCGAGGCTCGAAGATCCGCAGAGCACGTCCGAAGTGGGCCAGATCCAGGCCGAGACGGAGTCGCTCGAGGCCCGATCGGCGCGGCTCCAGGCCGAGGCCAATGGGGGCAAGATCGATTGCACCGCCGCCCAAGGCCCCGAGTGCCAGAACGAGGCCGCACTTCGCGCCGCACGCCAATCGGCGCTCGGTAGCAAGGTCGCCGCTCTGCAGGCGACCGCGGAACAGCGGCGGCGCGAAGCGAGCGAAGCGGCCGCGACGATTTCAAGCCTGACGAACAGCCTTGGCCTCGCGCAAAAGCAGGTGGCCATGCTGGAGCCGCTGGCCACCAAGCATATCGTACCGCAGACCGAGCTTCTCGACGCCCGCCGTGAGGTCATCGACCTCCAGGGCCGGATCGCCGCCGCTCGCGAACAGCAGTCGCGGGCAATGGCTGGAGTCCGCGAGTCCATGGCGCAGGCAGCCGAGGCAACCGCGACGTTCCGTCAGGATGCGCTCGATGAGCGCAGCCAGATCGCGACCAAGCTCGCGGTCAACGTAGAATCGCTTCGCGGCGCCGAAGGCAAGCTCAACCGCAACGAGCTTCGCTCGCCTGCCGACGGAGTCGTCAACGACGTCCAGGTGACGACCATCGGCGGCTTCGTGAACGCGGGCCAGAAGGTGATGGAAGTGGTCCCGCTCGGCGACAAGCTGCTCGTCGAAACGCGCGTCGAGCCGAGGGACATCGCCTTCATCAAGGTGGGCGACAAGGCGCTGGTCAAGGTCACCGCCTACGACTTCTCGATCTATGGCGGGCTTGAAGGAAAGGTCGTCCAGGTCTCCGCTGATTCAATCTACGACGAGGTCGAACGGAAGGCCTATTTCAACGTGATCGTCGAGACCGACCGCAACTTTCTCGAATTCCAGGGCCGGCAGCTTCCGATCACCCCGGGAATGATGTGCGACACGCAGATCATCACGGGCCGGAAGAGCGTCCTGACCTACCTGTTGAAGCCGGTGTTGAAGGCCAGGAGCGAGGCGCTTCGCGAGCGCTGATCGCCGGCGCTTGCCGGGACAAGCGGCGCAAGGGGGGCGGGACCAGCCGAAGCGACGGTGACCGGAGCCCGTGAGATCCGATAGCCGTGAGTCCAGGTTCCGTTCGCCGCGAAGGTGAGGATCGGCCGGTAGTCGGAAACCGCGCCATCATCGAGCAGTTCGTCGGTGCCGTTGTCGAGGACATACATATGCTCGCCAGTCCGCACGACGGCGACGGCATGGTCGGCGCGGCGGACGAGGTCGCGAAGAACGACGAGATAGATGTCGCGGTCCGAGAAGCCCGCGGCGCGGAGCATCTGCAGCTTGGCGATCGCATAATCCTCGCAGTCGCCGCGGCCGCTTGAGAGCGTCGCGTTCGCGCTCGCCCAAACATCGCCGCGGCCGAAGCGGCGGCTGTCGTCGACGAAGCTGACGTGGCGATTGACGTAGCGGTTGATTGCCTCGACGGCCGCAGTCTCATCGCGGCCCCGCAGCGAAGCGGCGTAGATCGCGGCCGAGCCGCTTACCCGCGAATTCTCGACCCGGCGCCACTTGCGGTCGAGCGGCGTGCGGCCGACCTCCAGCGCGACAGTGCCGAAGATGTCGGGCTTGCCGCTGTGCAGCGCCGGAGACACGACGTCGCCGATGCGGATGACGGCGGGACGGATTTCGAAGCCGTTGCCCTTCAAGCCGTAGGACGCCGGCTGCACGGGGACCGTGACGCGGCGCGGCGCGCCCTGCTCGGCGAGGATCGCGGCCAGCGCGCTCGGAGCGCCGATGATCGCCTCGCTCTTCGCGAAGTCGGCGGAGGAGACGGTTGGACTTTCCGCGAACGCCGGGGCTCCCGCGAGGAGCGCCGCGGCGGCGAGGAGGAGCTTGCACGCATATGCCATTCCGCCGCTTTTGACCGGCGAAGGCAAAAACATGGTGGAACAGCATGGTTACGAGCGGATTAACCAGCTGAAAGGGACGGATTTCTCGCGTCACGTCCCCAAAAGGCGGCATTCCGAGGCGACGGCATTGACCGCGAACTTCGCGACCGGCCGAAGCGTCGGGCTCTGCCCGCGCCGCGCATAATCGCCGTGAAGCCGCGACGCCTGGGCGCACAGCGCAGCCTCGCGCCCGAGATAGGCGCGGTCGAAGTCGGGCGCGTTCAGGAGCTCGGTCAGGATTGTCTGATAGGCGGCTGGTAGTACCCGCGACGGGAGCATGTTCAGGTAGCGGCCGGCGAAGTTGAATTGCGCCGCGATCGCATTGTGCTGCCGCTTCGATTCGATTGCGAAGTTGCGCGCCCGTGGACCGCCGCGCTGCACGGCGATGTCGGCGGCGCGAAGCTGGAACAGGTCGATCGCCGTCGCTCGATCGAAATAGGCGCGGGCTGACAGGACAGGCGCGGCCGGGGCGGCTCGCGGATGAGCTGGAGCCCCCGATGGCGGCCGCGGCTGCTCGCGCTCCCCCGTCGCGCAGGATGCCGCTCCGAAGAGGACAATGGCACTTGCGCCGAGGGCGGCAGCGATGCGCTTCACGTTCGTCATTGCCTCAAGCCTCATCCCGGTGCTTCGGGCCCCCGACCCGTAGCGCTGCATTAACCAAAAAACCCCTTAGATTTTGCTCTTTGGAGCCGTGAAAACCCCCCCGGATGTTACCCTTACGGAACATTCC
>Ga0207706_10007197_pt1 | contig 10289 bp, 10 predicted proteins | sample KBSC53metaG_FD_184318 | JGI IMG/M metagenome (GOLD analysis project Ga0207706, IMG submission 184318) | Corn rhizosphere microbial communities from Kellogg Biological Station, Michigan, USA - KBS C5-3 metaG (SPAdes) (version 2) | ecosystem: Host-associated > Plants > Roots > Rhizosphere > Soil ... | reverse complement strand
ATCGCCGGCCATCGCAGCGCCGGGAGTCAAGAACCCTAGTCGTCACACCCGTGCAGGCAGGCGTCCAGACGCGTTGAATATCCTGGGTTCCCGCCTACTCGGGAACGACGAGCATTAGAGCATTCAGGGGTTTTTACGTCTTAGGAGGCGCCAGTTTGCCGCCCATTTTCTCGCAGCTGCCCTTGGCTACGAGCTTCCAGGCGGTCGGGTCATTGTCTTTCTTGGACGTGCCCGCGCATGAATTCTTGCCCGCGGCGCATTCGTTCTGGCCGGCCTTGGATACGCCGTAGCATTTTTCCTTCGGGGTCGACTGCGCCTGCGCGGTGGTGGCGCCCGCGACGCCGAGGGCGACGAGCCCCATCAGGGCGTTGCGTATGATTGCTTCATGTTCCATAAACCCTCCTGTTTTGATGGTGATTTAACGCGCCGGGTGCTTGGTCGGCGTACACGCTCTTTCCTTACGCCGCTTGCTTCCATAAATGATACTAAAGCCGAGACTGCGCCAGTCGTTGCCAGGTTCCCTACTCGCTAAGGATTCTCGTATTTCTGCAGCAGCAGGTACAACGGGTCGATCGATACCGACAGCGGTCCCAAGTACGGATATTCGAGCTGGTTCGCCAGCGTCAGGATCAGCGCGTAGGCAAGCGAGCCGATGGACGCCGAGATATAGCCGCTCTTTTTCGAATTGAACATGATCACATTGATGATCGTCAGCATCGTGAGCATCACTACCGTCAGCCACAGCGCTGGATGTATAGGGCTATGAAAAGTGCCCGACAGGCGCTGATGGCGGAAGCTCGACAGGTTGGCGAGCTCGCTCATCGCATGGGCGCGCACCAGCGGGTCCTTGACGCCCATGGTGATTTTATAAACCTGGTCGAGAAATTTGACCGCATCTTCCGAACCTGCCTGGCGCGTCGCCTCGTTGAACTCCATCGTAGCGACGGTCTGCACATAGAGCACCAGCGAGCGCTCGGCTTCGCGCATCATGCGGGTATCGTGCCGCAGATCCATGTGTATGTTCTCGATCGCCTGCGCTTCTTTCTTGAGGATCGCGTCCTGCTCGCGATGATGGTTCCACAAGGTCACCACGACGAACGCAATGGTGAGTCCGGTGACGCCGTTTAAGATGCCGGCCACCATAGGATAGGCGAAATCATTGTTTTCGAACTCATGCTTGCGGAGCAGGCGCCGGATCCCGTACTGGACCGGAAAGCTGATAATTGCGTAGGGGATCAACACCAGGAGCAGGGTCACGAAAAAACCCTGCGAGGCGAGCCACAGCGAAACGTCCGTCACCGAATCGAATACCTGCCGCATTTAAGCCCCCCTTTTTAACCGCAGCCGCGATTGTGCTTGCGATTGTAATACGCGCGCAACTTATCGCTTGAGATATCGCCGCCACGGCCCCCAGTAATATTTCTTCCAGCCGTTCGTGACGCCGCGATGGTCGTACGGCGGAACGTCGACGTGCGTGAGCTCGATCCGCGCCCGCTGCGCGCCCAGCGGGACAAAGCGCAGGACGAGCGTCGAGTCGACATCGTGTTTGCGAAAACTTACCGAACGCCATGCCTGCACGATCAGGCGGCCGGGGACGGTGTGCAGCGTACGTCCCCGCAGAAGACCGCCGAACGCGCTGAACGTCGACCCGCGCCGGGCGCTGACGACAACTTTGCCGCCGGTGATCGCGGCATGTGTTTTGGCGTTGAGGTACATGCGATACAAGGAAGCGGCCGGCGCTGCCAATGTCACGCTTTGCCTGATCGGCCTAGTCATGGGTGACCCCTCCTCTCGCCTCGATACGCGCTTATGATAGCGCGTCCCGCCGCCTGCTTGACGGCGATGCACGCGTAGCGGATGCTGATACCGGCTTTTTCCCCACGGCATAAATCCCATGCACATAGACCACGAAATCAAGCTCGACTTCAAGGACGTGCTCATCCGGCCGAAACGCTCGGCTCTGCCGTCGCGCGCGGAAGTCGACATCACGCGCAAATTCAGCTTCAAGCACTCGGCCAGCAGCTATAGCGGCGTGCCGGTGATCGCCGCCAACATGGACACCGTCGGCACGTTCGAGATGGCACGAGCGTTTGCGCCGTTCGGCCTGTCGGTCGCGCTGCACAAGCACTACAGCGTCGACGAGCTCGTGGCGTTTTTCAAGTCGCTGAAGAACAAAGCGAACGCTTTTTATTCGATGGGCATCACCAAGCACGACCGCGACAAGTTCGCGCGCGTGATGCGCCGCGCCGGGCCCGCGATCCGCTACGTGTGCATCGACGTCGCCAACGGCTATACCGAAAGTTTCGTCGAGTTCGTCGCGAAGTTTCGCGACGATTACCCGCGCATCACGGTGATGGCCGGCAACGTGGTGACCGGCGAGATGACGGAAGAGTTGATCCTGTCCGGCGCCGACATCGTGAAGGTCGGCATCGGCCCCGGCTCGGTATGCACGACGCGCAGCATGACCGGCGTCGGCTATCCGCAGTTGTCGGCGGTCATCGAATGCGCCGACGCCGCGCATGGCCTCGGCGGCCGCATATGCGCGGACGGCGGCTGCACTTCACCGGGCGACGTCGCCAAAGCGTTCGGCGGCGGCGCCGATTTCGTGATGCTGGGTGGCATGCTGGCCGGCCACGACGAATGCGCGGGCGACATCGTCGAGGAAGACAGCAAAAAATTCAAACGCTTCTACGGCATGAGCTCACGCACCGCCATGGAGAAATATTCCGGCGGAGTCGCCAATTATCGGGCCTCCGAAGGCAAGGAAGTGCTCGTGCCGTACCGCGGGCCGGTGGCCAATACGCTGCAGGACGTATTAGGCGGCCTGCGCTCCGCGTGCACTTACGTCGGTGCGCGCATGCTGAAAGAACTCACCAAGCGCACTACTTTCGTGCGCGCGGGCATGCAGACGAACGAGGTCTTCTCCGACAATTAGTTCGAGTCTGTAATCGCTGCGGGTCTCGCCGTCACTTCGAAAAAGTTTCGACGCGCCGCGGCGGATTGCCGATTTCGGCGAGACGCCCGTCCTCAGCCATGATGTGCACGAAGCTTTCCAGCGCATGCAGCATCGGCGGCATGCCGAAATTGGCTGCGGTCTGAAATATGACCTCCATCACCTCGCGCGGCGCCGCGCCCTGCCGCATCGCCCCGCGCATGTGCCCTTCAGCCTGCGTGGACTCGCCGACCGCCAGGCAGTCGCCGACCATGCACAAGAGGCGCGTCTTGTCGTCGACGATGCCGCGCGTGTACATGCCCTGATAGCAAAACTTTACCCACAGGTCCGCGAATCCGGGGTCCATCGTGTCGAGCCACGCGAGTATGTTCAGGTGATGGCGCGGCCGCATCGTGAGCCCGCGCCCCACCGCGAGCCAGCCGTGGCGCTCCATCAATCCGGCGAAGCGCGGATCGGCCACGTCGTCCTTGTGCCAGGTTTTGCTCTCTTTTTCGCGCGAACGCGTGCTGTCGTTGCCGTCGAGCGGCAATTGCGTGCTCCGCAGCCCAGCAAGCAGCCCCAGCTCATCCGCGACGCGATGAAACACCTTGATTGCGGGCTCGACGGTGGTGTGCCCGCCGTACACCACGCATTGCAGAATGATTTCGAGCACTTCGCGCACCGGCACGGCAGCCGCGATTGCAGCGCGCACGGTGTCCTCGAGCGCGCCGTGGCTTTTCGCCATCACATACTGGCCGATCAGCACGAGCAGCCGCGTGCGCGTGTCGAGCGCCGGCCGCCGGCCCAGGCCCTTGATCGCAAAGTCGAGCCAGAGCTTGGTGAAATGCTGGTCGAGGCTGTCACGCTCGGCCACGCGTGCTTCGAAAGTGCGCGGCTGCAGCGTGAGCCCGGCCTGGTATGCATCGGCGCCGTACTTGTTGCGGAGATCGTCAGGGGGCATCGCAATGGTCCTCTATGAAGTGAAAAACACAAGCGGGCGCGGCGTGATCACTCGGCGGTAATGCGCGACTCGCGCAGTATCCTGCCAAGGCTTTCGATCTCGGCTTTGATATGCGCCGCGAATTCTTCGGGCTGGTCGCCGATCGCAACATAGCCCAAGTCGGCGAGGCGTCTGCTGATAGTTTCGTTGTTCAGCGCCGCCACCGCGGCGGCGCGGATCGCCGCAATGATTTCCTTCGGCGTTTTCGCCGGCACGAGCAGCCCGTACCAGTTGCCGGACTGATAGCCTGGATAACCGAGCTCGGCAACGGTCGGATACTCGGGCAGCACCGGTACCCGTTTCGCGGCGGTGACGGCGAGCGGCCTCAACCTGCCTTGACGCACGTGCGGCAGCGCGGTCGCCAGCGGTGAGAAATAAATGGAGACTTCGCCCGACAAAACCGCCGTCAGTGCTTCGCCGCCGGCACGGTACGGCACGTGCAGGAGATTGACTCCGGCCTGCGCCTTGAACAATTCCGCCGCGACGAACGTCGGCGTGCCGACGCCGCCCGACGCATAATTGATCGCGCCCGGGCGCGCTTTGGCGAGCTTCACGAGCTCGTCGAGCGACCGGACGGGCAATGACGGATGCGCGACAACGATCGCCGGCGCTGAAGCCAGTTGCGTGACCGGCGCGAAATCGCGCACGACGTCGTACGGCAAATTGCGGTAGAGGCTGACGCTGGCCGCGTGTCCCAGGTTCGCGAGCAGCAGCGTGTAGCCGTCCGGCGGCGCCTTGGCCGCAATTTCCGCCCCGATATTGCCTGCCGCGCCCGCCCGATTGTCGACGATCACCTGCTGGCCGAAAACATCGCTCAGTCCGCCCGCGATGATGCGGCCGAGCGTGTCGGAACCGCTGCCTGGCGAAAATGGCACCAGCAGACGGACGACTTTGGCGGGATAGCGCTGCGCCCAACTGGAACTCGCACCTATGCAAACGAGTCCGATCAGCATCAGCGCCTTCACGCACCACGAACCTGCAGACACAGGAGCCCTCCTCCAGCCCGATTGTACTTAAACGCCGGTTTTCCGCGCGGCCGTATCGGAGTAAAATGTCGAACTCGTCCTAACACCGCGCAACGAGGATACAGCCATGCCCCAAATCGCCTCCCACGACGACGTCAAAGCCAACCGCATCGAGCGCACCCTGCCGCGCGGCAAAGGCTGGCGCACCAATTTCCTGACCTATCCCGAAGGCACCGATGTAAGCGAAGAGCCGATGGGCTTTCTGGTCGAAGGTGATCACGAACGCGTGATCCGCCCGCATTTTCACGAGAACGACCAGTTCCAGGTCGTCGTCAGCGGCGGCGGCGTGCTCGGCAAGCACAAGCTGGTGGTCCATGCGGTGCACTTTTCGCGCGCTTACACGCCTTACGGCCCGATCAATTTCGGCGCGGATGGTTTGAGCTTCCTCACGCTGCGCGCACGCAAAGATCCCGGCGCGCAATATCTGCCGGACGCGCGCGAAAAGCTGGTGTCGGTACCGCAGCGCAAGCCATGGCAGCTCACCGAAGTGCCGGATTTCACGCGCAGCGGCGACGTGTGCGTGCGGCCGTTTACGCAAATGAAGGACGAGCGCGGCCTGGCGGGCTACTCAATGAGCCTCGCGCCGAACGCTACGGTGACCGCACCCGACCCTTCGCAAAGCGGCGGCCAGCACATCATCGTGACCAAAGGCAGCCTCTCGTATCAGGGCCGCGAATACAAAGCCGTGACGGTCGCCTTCGTCAAACCGCATGAAGGCGCGTGGCAGATCGTTGCCGGCGCCGAAGGTCTGGAGGCGATTGTGCTCAACTATCCGCGCCGCGAAGCCGTCGCCGCGAACGATGCGCTGATCGCGAAATCGCCTGGCCACCGCGTGTGGCAATGCGCGTTGTGCGCTTTTGTGTACGACGAATCGAAAGGCATGCCCGACGAAGGCGTCGCGGCAGGCACGCGCTGGGAAGACGTGCCGGAAACGTGGACTTGCCCCGATTGCTCGGCCAGCAAGAGCGACTTTCAGATGAGCGTCGTCGGCTAAGACGCCGGCCGGCACTACCGGTCGAATTTCACGAGCGCGGGCGCGCGGCGGCGATTACCTTACCCAGCCGCGCTATTCCCTCGCGCATTTTCTCCGGTGCGACGGTAGCGAAACTCAAGCGCAGGGTGTTCGGCTGCGGCGCTTCGGCGAAAAACGGTCCGCCAGGCACATAGCCCACGTTCGCGGCGAGCGCTGCGTCCAGCATCACCGCGGCATCGAGGCCGTCCGGCAGAGTTGCCCATATGAACATCCCGCCCGTCGGTTGCGTCCACGTCGCGCCGCGCGGAAAATGCTCCGTCAGCGCCTGCAGCATCGTCGCGCATTGTTCCGCGTACACTTTCCGCGTCGCGACGAGATGAGTGTCCAGAAAACCGTCCTTGATGATTTCGTGCGCGACCATTTGCGTGAGCGTCGAGGTATGCAGGTCGGCGCCCTGCTTTGCCTGTTCGACTTTACGCGCGAGCTCCGGCGGCGCGACCATATAGCCCAGGCGTATGCCCGGCGCGAGTATTTTGGAAAACGAGCCCAGGTGCACGACCGACTGCGCGTCCATCGACAGCAGCGTCTGGAAAGTTCGCCCGGCGTGATCGAGCAGACGGTACGGATCGTCGTCCACCACCAGCAGTTTCAGACGCGCCGCCTGCTCGACGAGCGCCACGCGGCGTTCGTGCGCCAACGTCCTGCCCGTCGGATTCTGAAACGTGGGGATCGTGTAGAGAAATGCGGCGCCATCCGGTGCGCGCATCAAATCGGGCAACGCATCGGGCGCCAGCCCGTCTTCGTCCATCGGCACGGACACGAAGCGCGGACCGTAAATACCCAGCGCGTGCAGCGCGCCGACATATGTGGGAGTCTCCACCAATACGCGATCGCCTTCGTTCACCAGCACCTTGCCCAAGAGATCCAGCCCCTGCTGCGAGCCCGAGGTTATGAGCACCTGCTCGGGCGTGATGCGTGCGCCGTGCGTCGAAAGCGACCCGGCGATCCACGCGCGCAGCGGCGCATAGCCATCCGTCGCCGAATACTGGAGGGCGGTCTTGCCTTCGCGCGTCAGCACGGCGTCGAACGCCGCGCGTATGGCGTCAATCGGAAAGGTCGCGGGCGACGGCAAGCCGCCGGCGAAAGAAATCACGTCCGGCCGCTGGCCGATTTTTTTGACGATATCGCGTATCGCCGAGCCGGTCAGCGCCTGCGCCCGCGCTGAAAATTTCCACACCGGCGTGTCCATATTCCGCGTATCCATATCACCTCGTTTCGCAGCCGGCGGCCGCAACTGGAACTTCCGCGATCGACCGGTAATCTACCTCATTCTACTGGTAGCCGGTTCGCCGCCCCCGCGCGCGCAGTAGAATGAGCGGGCGGCGCAATGTTGGTGCGCCGCCGAACCCATGAATGATAGTCCGCAGGAGCAAGCGTGAACCAGGCTGACTTATCCCCCGCCACTGCGCCAGTCGATCTGGTCGAGCGGGAATTCGAGAATACGTTCGTACGCGAGTTGCCCGGCGATTCGATTGCGACGAACGTGCCGCGCACGGTGCGTAACGCATGCTACACGCGCGTCGATCCGACCCCCGTGCCGGCGCCGCGGCTGCTTGCATGGTCGACGGCGGTCGGCGACATGCTCGGCATCGCGCGGCCCGCGAGAACGACGAGCGAGGCGGTCGAAGTCCTGACCGGCAATCGCGTGCTGCCCGGCATGCAGCCCTATGCGGCGCGTTACGGCGGCCATCAATTCGGGCACTGGGCGGGGCAGCTCGGCGACGGCCGCGCGATCACGCTCGCCGAAGTCGTCAACGCCGGAGGCAAAAGGTTCGACCTGCAACTGAAAGGCGCCGGGCTTACGCCTTATTCGCGCACCGCCGACGGCCGCGCGGTATTGCGCTCGTCGGTGCGCGAATTCATGTGCAGCGAAGCGATGCACAACCTCGGCGTGCCGACCACGCGCGCGCTGAGCCTGACGGCGACCGGCGCGATGGTGATTCGCGACATGTTTTACGATGGCAATCCGGAGCCCGAGCCCGGCGCGATCGTGTGCCGCGTCGCACCGACTTTCGTGCGCTTCGGCAATTTCCAGATCCACGCGGCGCACGACGGGATCGATATACTCAAGCACCTCGCCGACTACGTGATCGTCCACCATTACCCCGAGCTCGGTCCGCCATCGCGTGAAACCTACGGCCGTTGGTTCCAGGAAATCTGCCGCCGCACCGCGCGCATGATCGTCGACTGGATGCGCGTCGGCTTTGTGCACGGCGTGATGAACACGGACAACATGTCGATCCTGGGTCTCACGATCGATTATGGCCCCTATGGCTGGCTCGAGAACTACGATCCGACGTGGACGCCGAACACGACCGACGCGCAGGGCCGCCGCTACGCGTACGGCAATCAGCCGCAGATTGCGCACTGGAACCTGCTGCAGCTCGCCAATGCGCTGTATCTGCTGACCCAGGACAAGGCGCCGCTCGAATTGGGCCTCGAGATTTACGGCGACGTGTTTCAGAGCGAATGGCCGGCTGCTCTCAATGCCAAGCTCGGGCTCACCGGCCCGGCACAACCGGTGGATACGCAATTGCACAACGATTTGTTCGACCTGCTCGCCGCGGTTGAAACCGACTTCACGCTGTTTTTCCGGCTGCTCGCGGCGGTTCCGCTTGACGACAAAGCCAGCGACGTCGCTCTCATGGGACCGCTGCGCCGCGCGTTTTACGACGACGCGGCCTTTGCGCCGTTACATGCCGGCAATCTCGCGGCATGGCTGCGCCGCTATATTGCGCGCGTAAAGCAGGACGCGGCGCCGGCGGGCACGCGCGCCGAGCGCATGAACCGCGTCAACCCGAAGTACGTGCTGCGCAATTACCTCGCGCAACTCGCCATTGACGCGCTCGCGGCGGGCGATGCATCGGTGATGGAACGCCTGATGACGGTGCTGCAAAATCCATACGACGAGCAGCCCGCGCACGACGAACTCGCGGAGCGACGACCCGAATGGGCGCGAAATCGCGCCGGGTGCTCGGCACTGTCTTGAAGTTCCTGATCCTTCCCGCCGTGTGCGGGAACAGCAAGTAAGAACTAAGTGGGGAGGCACACCGATTGCACGGTCGTCGGCGCAAGCTTCGCGGGCCTCGCTTGCGCGAGTGAACTCGCGCGCGCGGGCGCTAACGTTGCGATACTCGAACGTAAGGCGGACGTCGGCGCGAAGCTGCACACCACCGGCATCATCGTCAAAGACGCCATCGACCAGGTCGCGCTGCTCGATGGCCTGCCGGGCGCGCTTGTGCGCCGCATCGACGGCGTGCGTCTGTACGCACCGAACCTGCGCCACGTCGATCTCGCAGCACCCGGCTATTACTTTCTTGCGACCGACACGCCTGAGCTCATGCGCTGGCTCGCGGGGCGCACGGAAGACGCCGGCGTGCGCATCGATTACCGTGCTTCGTTCGCGTCGTGCGACCGCCGCGCCGACGGCTTCGATTTAGGCGAGCACGGCACGACGCGTTATCTCGTCGGCGCCGACGGGCCCAACTCGCGAGTCGCCAAAGTGCTTGGCCTGGGCCAGAACACGCGCTTCCTCTTCGGCGTCGAGTACGAATATGCGGGCCTGGAAATCCCGGATGCCGACCAGCTGCACTGCTTCATCGACCGCCGGCTCGCGCCCGGTTATATCGGCTGGGTCGTTGCGGGGGTCGGCGCCGTGCAGGTCGGGCTCGCGCGCCGCGTGCGTGAGGCACAGCCCTCCGCCGATGCGGCGATGACCGGATTTCTCGAGAAGATTTCGCCGTTCTTCGATTTCCGCGCGAAGCGGCCGGCGTCCGTGCGCGCCGGGATGATTCCCGTCGGGGGCGTCGTGAGCCCCGTCGCAGCACCCGATGCACTGCTCGTCGGCGATGCGGCGGGCATGGTCTCGCCGGTGACGGCAGGCGGCATCCACACAGCCTTGAAGCATGGAGCTGCCGGTGGGCGCGCGATTGCGGACTATCTGCAAGGCCGCGGGGATGATCCCGCGCAAACCTTCGTCGGCACATATCCGACTTTCCGGTTGAAGCGCTGCCTGCGTTTCCTGTTCGATCACTTTCAGAGCGACCTCGCGTTCAACCTGCTGCTCGGCACGCGGCCGATGCGTGCCGCCGCGAGCGTCGTGTACTTCCATCGCAAAGGTGTTTTCAACTCGCCGAAGTAAAACGGCATTCGCCGCGCGATTCGGATCGCCGGCACTGGGGCCGGGCAATGTGGCTCAGTCCTAAAAACGTCATGGTAAAGAGCGGCCAGGCGTTTGCCGGCGTCGTTCATGCCATTGGAATTTATCGATATGGCATTATTTGTAGGTTTTATTCCTAC
>Ga0207706_10007193_pt1 | contig 10292 bp, 13 predicted proteins | sample KBSC53metaG_FD_184318 | JGI IMG/M metagenome (GOLD analysis project Ga0207706, IMG submission 184318) | Corn rhizosphere microbial communities from Kellogg Biological Station, Michigan, USA - KBS C5-3 metaG (SPAdes) (version 2) | ecosystem: Host-associated > Plants > Roots > Rhizosphere > Soil ... | reverse complement strand
TCGTGGGCGGCCTGGGCCGTATCGCTGGACGGCGCGTGATGGTGATTGGCCATGAGAAGGGTGACGACACCGCCAGCCGCATCAGGCACAATTTCGGCATGGCCAAGCCCGAAGGCTATCGTAAGGGGATCCGCCTGATGCGGCTCGCCGAGCGTTTCGGCCTCCCCCTCGTTACGCTGGTCGATACGGCGGGCGCGTTCCCCGGCGTCCAAGCTGAAGAGCGCGGGCAGGCCGAGGCGATCGCGCGCTCGACCGAGCAGTGCCTGGCGCTGACGGTGCCCGTCGTCGCCGCGATCGTGGGCGAAGGCGGCTCCGGCGGGGCAGTGGCGCTCGCTGCGGCCAACCGCGTGCTGATGTTCGAACATGCAATCTATTCGGTGATTTCGCCCGAAGGCGCATCGTCTATCCTGTGGCGGGGGCCGGAAAAAGCGGCCGACGCGGCCGAGGCGATGAAGATCACCGCGCAGGATCTGGAAAAACTGGGCGTCGTCGATCGGATCGTGCCCGAGCCCATCGGAGGGGCGCAGCGTGATCGAGTGGCCGCGATCGCCGCTCTAGGAAGCGCAATCTCCGAAGAACTGGCCAACCTGGCGAGCAGCTCGCCGGCCGCGCTGCTGGAGCAACGGCGAACGAAGTTTCTGGCAATCGGTTGACCCCTCCCGTGAATGCCACGGGAGGGACAAAGTCTCTTACGAGACGTTCATGCTGTTCGACACGTTGGAGAACGTGTTGGAGAGCTTGCCACCAACCGCCGCCATGGCGCCAATCGCCGCGACCGCAATCAGAGCCGCAATCAACCCATATTCGATGGCAGTCGCGCCGCGCTTGTCCGCAGCCAGGTTTTTGAACAACTTCATATGTGCCTCCAGAAGTCCGCCTCCGGACGGAGGCCGGTCGTTTCGTAACCGTATCTGCGATATTCTTGCGTTTCGGAGCATGGTTAATGGGCCAGATACTGTTCTGCGGACGGGGCAGGGCGAATTCGAGAAAAAGAAAGGGCCGGCGCAATCGCTCGCGCCGGCCCCGCTTTGTTAGTCTGTAATCGAGGATTACGAGACGTTCATGCTGTTCGACACGTTCGAGAACGTGTTCTTGAGCTTGCCACCAACGGCGCCCATCGCGCCAATCGCGGCGACCGCGATCAGGGCGGCGATCAGGCCGTATTCAATGGCGGTAGCGCCCTTGCTGTTCTTGATGAAATTACGAATGGCACGCATGGATATTCTCCTCGTCGATCGACTTCGATAGGTCCTGTCTTCACGGCGCCGGCTGCCTTATGGAGCGGACCAGCGAGTGTGGTATTATCAAAGGGTGGTTTCCGAATATTTAATGCCCATCTGATGGATTTTACGCGTCAGGTAGCGCATTGCTGACTTTATCCGCGGTATTGCCCCAGATGCCGCCGTTGCTCCCGCCGAGCGTCGAAATCCCCGCGATGACGACGATCACGATCAATGCGACGATCAGACCATATTCGATTGCCGTTGCGCCGTTGGCATTGCGGATGAGCTTGATCAAACGGCGCCTCATGTCCAATCCCTCGACCGTCCGTCAGATACCCAACGGACTCGGGGCGCAATTCTAGACCCGGGTCGGTAAAGAAAGCCTTCTTATGGATTTCCTGCCCGTCGCATCCGCGGCATTGATCGATGCTGACGGCCGGTTGCTGATTCAGCAGCGCCCTCCAGGAAAACCCTTTGCCGGATTGTGGGAGTTCCCCGGCGGTAAGGTCGAGGAAGGAGAAACGCCCGAGGCGGCCCTGATTCGCGAGCTTAAGGAGGAGCTTGGGATCGATGTGGAAGCGGCATGCCTGGCACCCGCCACTTTCGCCAGTGATCTCCAGCCGGGCGGTACGCGCCACATGATCCTGCTGCTCTATGTTTGCCGCAAGTGGCGGGGCACCCCCCAGTCGCTCGAAGGAGGCAGGCTGCGCTGGGTTCGCGTGCAGGAGCTATACGGGTTGGAGATGCCCGGCCCGGATCGGCCGCTGATCGGGCTGCTTGAGGCGCTGCTCTGATAGAAATCAGGTGTCCGGTTTAAGCGCCGCGGCAAGGCTCGCGGTCGCTGATCCGCGTCGTGCCGGTTGAGGCTGATTCGGCCCTGGGGCCCAGGCGGTCATGAACAGCAGCTCGAATCGCTCCCTCAGCCGACCATCCTCATCGGCATGTGCCGCAAAGGAATAAGCGAGGCTTGAGAGTCGTCCACGCGTCAGCGGCGGCGCCTTCCCGGTGAGAAGGTTGGTTGCCGCCATTCCGCGGAGATCAGCCATCAGTCGAAACGGATCAGCATAGCCGACGTCCAACGACTCGCCGTCGGCGACGGTAAGCACGAAACCGGCACGGGTCAGCAGATCGCCGGCCGATCGAACCTCCACCAGTGGGTGGACGCGCTGCGGAACCGCGCCACCGGCCGCCTGGTCCGCCTCCAGCAGTGCGCGCCGCAACCAGGGAAGGCTCCCGGCTCCCACGAAACCCGCCAGAAACAGTCCGTCGGGCTTGAGTATGCGGCGGCACTGAATGAGCGCCCCGGGCAGATCGTTCACGCTGTCCAGCACGCCCGCCGACACGATCAGATCGAAGCTTTCCGGCGTGAAGGGAAGGCGATCCTCGTCGCACTGGATGCCATCGCCGGCAAATCGCGCTCCCGCGTCGGTCGCGGTGACCCGAATCCCCCGCGCGCGCAGGGCACGCGCCAGGCTGCCGTCCGCGGTGCCGAGATCGAGCGCATGCTCGAACTTGCGTTTTACCAGGTCCAGACGATCGAGCAGGCCATCGACGATCTCGTCGCGAATGAAACTGTACTTACCGAAATTCGGTGCGGCGCGGTCACGGCGGAGCCGGCGCAAATGACGGTCGAAGATTTCGGGTGGTTGCACGGTGGGGCTTGTGCCCGCACGCGTCGCGACGGACAAGCGGTGCGTGTCACCGTTCAGCCTTCTCCGGCACTCCGTTGAGAGTGTGATCGCCTTCGCGCTGCCGCCCCGCTGCCCGGGTTGCGGCATCGTGGTAAGCGAGGATCATGCTTTCTGCCTTGCCTGCTGGCAGAAACTGGATTTCCTCGGCGGCCCCGCCTGTGCGCAATGCGGCGAGCCGATCGAGCTCGCCTTTCATGAGGATGCGCGCTGCGGCGCCTGTCTTGCCGATCCGCCGCCATTCGATCGAACCCGTGCGGCGGTTGCCTATGGACCGATCGCCCGGGCGCTTGCGCTGAAGCTCAAATATGGCCGTCGCCCGGGTATCGCGCTGACGATGGCGCGGCCTATGCGGCGCGTCGGCGGCGTCATGCTGGACGGCGCGCTGGTAGCACCCGTTCCGCTCCATCGTTGGCGGATTTGGTCGCGCGGCTACAATCAGGCGGCGCTGATAGCAGGCGCAATCGTGCGCGAAGGGAACTGCGAACTCGCGCTCGACCTGCTCGAACGTCACAAGAGGACTGCAGCATTGCGCGGGCTTGGCCGGCTGGCGCGCGCTCGTACCGTGGCGGGTGCGTTCCGCGTCGGGCCGAAGTGGAAACAGGCGGTGAAGGGACGCCGCATCGTGCTGATCGACGATGTCTATACGACTGGCGCGACCGTCAGCGGCTGCGCGCGGGTGCTGAAACGGGCGGGGGCGGCCGAAATCAATATTTTATGTTGGGCCCGGGTGGTGCAGGGCGAGGGCGAGGCACGTTGACACGCTGTGCTGTCGATCACAGATCGGAAGCAAGGAGCGTGTTGATGCCGAAGGTTGAAATCTATTCAAAAATGTTCTGCCCTTATTGCGTTCGGGCCAAGCGGCTGCTCGACCAGAAGGGCGTTACTTTCGAGGAATATGACATCACCATGGGTGGTCCGCAGCGTGCCGAAATGATCCAGCGCGCGCATGGCCGCACCACCGTGCCGCAGATATTCATCGACGGCGTCCATGTGGGCGGATCGGACGATCTCGCCGCACTCGAGCGTGCGGGTAAACTCGATCCCATGCTTGCAGGCTGATGCGCTCCGCACTTTTCCAGGCCAATACCGGCATCGATCCCCTGCTCGGCGCGCGGGCGTTGGTCGAGGCGATCGAGCGTGCCGCCGGCGAAGGCGCGGACATGCTGTTCACGCCCGAAATGAGCGCCGTAGTCGACCGTGACCGCAGCCGCGCTGCCGGGTCGATCGTCAGCGAGGATCAGGATGTGGCGCTCGCCGCGGTTCGGGAGGCGGCGGCGAAACATGGACTGTGGGTTCACCTTGGCTCGCTCGCGGTACGAAGCGAAACGGAAGACGGCCGCTATGCCAATCGTGGATTCGTGATCGACGACAAGGGCGCAATCCGCGCGCGCTATGACAAGATGCATTTGTTCGACGTGGATCTCCCCGATGGTCAGACGATCCGCGAATCCGCAGCTTATGTACCTGGCAGCGGGCCGGTCGCGGTAGATGCGCCATGGGGCCGGATCGGGCTTTCGATCTGCTACGACCTGCGTTTCCCGGACCTGTTCCGCGCGTTGAGCGACGCGGGCGCAGTGATGCTCGCCATTCCCGCGGCGTTCACCGTCCCTACGGGTGAGGCGCATTGGCATGCACTGATGCGCGCCCGCGCAATCGAAGCCTCTGCATTCGTGATTGCCGCGGCCCAGACGGGTACGCACGCCGATGGTCGACGGACCTATGGCCATTCGCTGGTGGTTAACCCCTGGGGGGATATTTTGCTCGACATGGGCGAGCAGGTTGGCGTCGCATTGGTGGAGATCGATCTCGCAGAGGTTCGCGCGGCGCGTGCGCGGATACCCGTGCTCCAGCATCGTCGCGCGATCGGCCCGGTCAGGGTGGCGTCATGATCGTGTTCGATCTGTCCTGCGGCTCCGGTCATGTGTTCGAAGCCTGGTTCGGCTCGTCGGCGGATTTCGAGGAGCAGCGTGGGCGCGGCCTGGTCGCCTGCCCGCTATGTGGTGCCAGCGAAGTCGAAAAGGCGGTAATGGCGCCGAACGTCGGCCCTAAGGGCAATCAGGTCGCCGCCCCAATTCCGGTGCGAAGCGGTGGCGGCAAGGATCCCGCCGAGATGAAGGCGATGCTGGTCGCGCTGGCAAAGGCGCAAGCCAAGCTGCTCGAGGGATCGGAACATGTCGGCTCCCGCTTCGCAAGCGAGGCACGCGCGATGCAGGATGGCGATGCCCCCGAACGTCCGATTCATGGGCAGGCGACCGTAGACGAGGCCAAGTCGCTGATCGAGGAGGGCGTACCCGTGATGCCCTTGCCGCTGCCGATTGTGCCCCCCGAGAGCGCCCACTGACATTGACCCAAAGGGCGGCCTTGCCTACCGGCTATACGGGGCCCCGGTAGCTCAGCAGGACAGAGCAACGGTTTCCTAAACCGCAGGTCGGGAGTTCGAGTCTCTCCCGGGGCACCATATCTTTCGCAGGCACTAAGGCCTAAGCAACGCCGCCTCTACGCCAAAGGTACGCTGGGATCGACTGATTGCGGCCCTATAGCATCCAGAACGGCTTCCACTCCATCTTCTGGCTCGGCCGATCGGAATAGTTAGTGTGCTGCTCGCTAAGGTCATCGAGCGGTTTATCGTTGACGTGGGCGAAAGCGGCTTCCATCGCTCGATCCTGCCCCGCCGTCCAATCGGCGAACCGGAGCGGTACCATTACGTCGGGCATGGTCCAGATCCGCTTGTCATAAGGGTCGGAGTCGAACCAGGGCAGGGTCGACACATATGCGCTGAACCCGTCGCCCTGAAATGGCCTCGCGTCGCCCTCGTGATTGGGGGCGCCGCCTGAAGGTTCACCCACGAACACAGCCCATGTCTCCCGTTCGATCCTCGAGGTCAGGTTCTGAGCGGCCGAGAAGGTGTGAGGTCCGATCAGCACATAGAGCCCGCCAGGGCGGTTGAAGCGGGACCGTTCGAGATGTTTCCTCAGGCCTTCGCCCAGACGGTTGTCGCCGCCGTCGTTGCGGCGCAGGTCGAGTACGACCCGTTCGATCGCGGGGGCCTCCATGGCCGCAAAGACTTCCCGCACGAAGGCCAGGATCGTATCCTTGCTGGCGAACAAGCGGTCGAAGGCGATGACCAGGGTGCGGCCTTCTGCGTGGACGAAGTTGGGCGCGGACCCCGGCCGCCAGGTTTCGATCGGGAACGGCTTTCGGGAAAGCGGGACTAGGTGCTCCTGCGCGTCCGCGCGCGGGATCAGCACTGCCTTGACGAGCGAGCCGCCTGTCTCGACCTCGATGGTGACCGGCTCCGAGACACCGATGGGCGGAGCCAATCGCGCGCCGCGCAGGACCGCAGGTCTCAGGATCAAATCCGCGTCATGGTGGGCCCGGGTGGGATTGTTGCCGGGCCACATGGCCGCAAAGGATCTCAGGACCTTCTCAATGGCGACCCCATCCACACGCGTGATCCGTGCGCCAAGCAGAGGCGTGCCTTCTGCCTTCGCCGCGGTGACGTAGAGGCCGTCGAAGAAGGGTTTGGTGGCAATCGGAAGGGTGAGGTCGAAGCCGGGCGCCTTGATCATACCGCTCGGTCCGACACGCCCATCCACGTACATCGTCGTGTGGCCGTCGTGGAACCAAGCCAACTGGGCCATCAGGCCCATGAGATAGGCTTCGGGCCTCATGGCGTCCGCCTCGGCGGCGAGGCGATCCCAGCCGGATCGCCAAGCCGGGTCTGCGGCGGCTATCCAGCCACGCGGGTGGGTCGCCTCAGCGTAGCTGCGCAGTCGCGCGGCTTCCGAGCGGCGGGACTTGGAAACGGCCGCCGTCGCCGGCGCCGCAAAGGCTCCTGACAACAGGATGGAGAACTCGCGTCGCGTAGGGACATATGATCGAGTCATGTTCCACTCGCCTGCCAGCTGCATTGGTGATATATCTATGTAATACAGTCAAGCGGTGAGTTTTCGCTTTTCTCGCACACGCCGAGCACGTCGGCGCGGGCAGCTAACGGCCCAGCTCCAGCCGAAACTCGGCGGCCGGCTACCCCGCCTCCGGCCGCCGCGTGAGCTGCGTATACGCCAGCCGCCACGCGCCGCGATCCTTCACCCAGAAATGCACGATCCGGAGCGCGCGATCGAAGGTCTTGCCGCCTTGCGTCCAGCTCAGGCGGAAAGAGCCGCCGGTGAGCGCGCTGTCGGTGCGCAGGATCAGGATCGGCTCGCTCAGCTGATAGCGATTGATCCGGAAGCCCGGCACTTTGAAATCGGCGAGGTAGGAGGCCTTTCCCTGCACGCTCATGTCGGAGTTTACGAGGACATAGTCGTCCCGCACGATCGCGCTCAGCCGCTTGGTATCGTTCGAAACCGTCGCTTCGTCATAGGCCGCGACCGCGCGTGCCAGATCGGGCGGCATGGCGCTCTGGCCCGCGGGTGCGGCAATTGCGGCGGCGGCCGCCAGGATCAGCGCCGGCGTCATGGCGCGACCCGATCGTCGGTCGCGATCCAGTTGGTCTCCCAGGTTGCGCCGCCGTCCGCCGAATAAGCCTGCTCGAAGCGCGCGGTCGTCTTGGTCGGTCGGGTGATAACGAAGCGGACAAGGATCGCCTTCCCCTCCAGCGTATCGGCGCCGACGAAGCGGCCTTCGCCGTTGGCGTCGAAGCCACCAAAGACGGGCGCGGTCAAAAGGCCGTTGCGCAGGCTGGCGAAATTCAGGCTCCATTGCCGCGCGCGCGGGTTGAACAGGCGGAGCGATCCGCCCTCGATCTTGCCCGCCGGCCCCTCGACCGAAAGCTCGACGAAGTTCGCCCGCGCATCCATCAGCGGCTTGATCACGCTGGTACCGCGATACTCCGCCCATTTGGGCGCCTCGCCCGACACCGGGTTCTGCAGCACGCGGACGTTCGTCGTCCACGTGCCGATCTCCCAATCGAAATCGTGTTGCCCGTCGCGCACCGGGGCGGCGGCCAAGGCGAGCGCCACCAAGGCGGTGGCAAGGCTGAAAGTCATCGGAACGTCAAAGCTCCATCACGCACGGCTGGTGCGATCCGGTCTGCGCGCTATAGTGGTCGCACAATAGAGCCACTTCCGATGAAGTTGATGATACCACTTCGCGAAGGCGAGCCGCTCGGGCGTCAGGTCTATTCCGGCCTGCGTCAGGCCATTGTCGCGGGCACGCTCAAGCCCGGAGACCGCATCCCCTCCACGCGCGATCTGGCCGAGCAGCTCGGCGTTTCGCGCACCATCGTCCTCCTCGCGTTCGAGCAATTGCTGGCGGAAGGCTATGCCGAAGGCCGGCGCGGTTCGGGCACCTATGTCGCGGGCGGCATCCATGCGCGCCCGGCCGATCGCGTGGAGCATCCGATCGCTTTGTCCAGCTATGGCGATCGGCTCGCATCGCTGGCCGGCGTCGGCGCGACGATGCCCACCGCATGCCCGGCGCGGCGCTACGACTTCGCTTATGGCCGCGGCGACGTCGCCCACTTCCCGTTCGAACAATGGCGTCGATTGCTTGCGGCCGAGGCGCGCAGCATGTCAGTCCGCAGCCTCAATTATGCCGACGCATCCGGCGACGCGCTGTTGCGTGAGGCGATTGCCGGCCATGTGCGGCGGTCGCGCGGCGTGGTGTGCAACGGCTCGCAGGTGATCGTCGTCAACGGATCGCAACAGGCGATCGATCTGATCGCGCGCGTGCTGGTGGACCCGGGTGACAGGATCGCGGTGGAGGATCCGCACTATCAGGGGCTGCGCGCGATCCTGCTTGCCTGCGGTGCGCGCCTGTCGCCGGTGCCGGTGGACGATCAGGGGCTCGATCCGGCACAGCTCCCCGCGTCGGCCCGCGCGCTGTTCCTCACGCCGTCGCACCAATTCCCGACCGGCGCGGTCTTGCCGATCGCGCGGCGGCTGGCGGTGCTGGAATGGGCGAGCCGCTGCGGCGCCGTGATCGTCGAGGACGATTATGACGGGGAATTCCGTTACGACGGGCAGCCGCTGGAATCCTTGCAGAGCCTCGATGCCGCGGGTCGCGTCATCTATGTCGGCACCTTCTCGCGAACCATCTTCCCGGCGCTGCGCATCGGCTATCTGATCGTGCCGCGCGCGCTTGCCGACACATTCGCGACTGCCAAATGGCTGGCCGATCGCCATAGCCCGAGCCTCGACCAGCGCGTGCTCGCCCGGTTCATCGGTAGCGGCGCGTACGAACTCTATCTGCGCCGGTTGCGCCGCAGCCTGGCCTCGCGGCGCAACGCGCTGGTCGAGGCGATCGCCAAAGCCTGGGGCGGCCGAATGGCGATGACGGGGGCCGGATCGGGCGCGCATGTGACGCTCTGGCCCGGCGGCGACTTCGATGAACGAAGCGCGATCGAAGCCGCGGCGTCCAGGGATGTCGGCGTCTATCCGGTCTCCCCTTATTATCTCGGACGGCCGCGCGGCGGGATGTTGCTCGGCTATTCGCAACTGAGCGCGGGGGATATCCGCGAAGGCATCAGCCGCCTCGCGACGACTTTCTCGGCCTGAAGGGGAGGGGGGCGCTGCGGATTGACATGAATGTAGGCAGCTACATAATTGGCGGGTGAAACGGCGCAATCTGCTGGCGGTTACCGCCGCGCTTTCCTTGATGACGCTCACCGCAGCCGCGCCGTCAATTCCGCCATGGGGATTCGATCTTGGCGGGATGGATCGCTCGGTAAAGCCGGGTGACGATTTTGACCGATACGGCAGTGGGGCCTGGAAGCAGGCGACACCCATCCCGCCAGATCGAAGCGCATGGGGCCCATTCGCAATGCTCCGCGCCAAGGCGGAAAGTGACGTAAAGGCGATCGTCGATGACCTTGCCGGGCAGCCGCAAACGGCCGGCTCGATCGAACGCAAGATCGCCGATACGTACAATAGCTATCTCGACACCAAGGCAATCGAGGCTGCGGGGCTTGCACCGGCAGCGTCCGACCTCGCACGGATCGCCGCCGCCCGCTCGCACGAAGATGTCGCGCGGTTGTTGGGACATCCCGAACTCGGGCTTGGCGGTCCCTTGTCGATCTCCCCCTGGCCGGACGCCGCGAACCCCGATCGCTATGCGATCAATATCGTCCAGTCAGGGCTCAGCCTCCCGGACCGCGACTTTTATCGGAAGATGGACACGCGATCCGTCGAAGTGCGGGCGAAGTTCCGATCCTATGTCGCGGGGATGCTGGCGCTCGGCCATTATCCGGACCCGGAGGCAGCGGCCAACACGGTGCTGGCGCTCGAAACCGCAATCGCGCAGGCGCAGTGGACGCGCGAGAAACGCGCGGATCGCGACCTGACGTATCATCCCAAATCGCGCGCCGAGCTCCAGGCCTTCGCGCGCGATTACCCGTGGGACGCGACGCTCGGCGCGCTTGGCGTGGCCCAGCACG
>Ga0207706_10007187_pt1 | contig 10297 bp, 10 predicted proteins | sample KBSC53metaG_FD_184318 | JGI IMG/M metagenome (GOLD analysis project Ga0207706, IMG submission 184318) | Corn rhizosphere microbial communities from Kellogg Biological Station, Michigan, USA - KBS C5-3 metaG (SPAdes) (version 2) | ecosystem: Host-associated > Plants > Roots > Rhizosphere > Soil ... | reverse complement strand
ACGATGATCCCGTCCGGCCCGTCTCCGGCGAGCAGCACCGCGGTGCCGCCGGCCGCCATCAGCTCCGCGATCCGCGCGGCGATCCGCTCCGGCGCCGGGGTCGGCTCGTCGTACTCGGCGTTGAAGCGATGGAGCAGGCGCCCGATCGCCGGCCCGTCGGCGGCGGTCGCGATCCGGACCCGGTCGCTCATCGCTGCGGGATCGGGCAGGGCCGCGGTCCGCGCCGCGGTCCGGCACTCAGACTTCCTGGTAGAGCGGCCCGTCGCCGCCCTCGGGCATCGTCAGCCGGCCGCCCTTGGCGTTGATGGCCCCGCACTGAACGCAGTTCGACGCGGTGACGTGGACGTCGACCTCGGCGGCGCCGTTGTCGAGCTGGTCCTCGGGAATCTCGTAGACCTGCGCCGGGCACATCGAGACCCATGTCTGCGCCACCTCGCGCGGCACGTGGGTCTGGATCCGGACGTGGTTGGGAGCGTCGTCGCGGGTGGCGTTGCCGCTCAGGAACACCGAGCCGAGCTTGTCGAAGGTGAGCTCGTTGTCGGGCTCGGGGTAGTCGTCGGCGGCCGGGCCGAGGTGGACCGGGACCTCGGCGTCGGGCTCGCTCTCCTTGTGGCCGGGAGGCAGCGCCCCGCCCGACAGCAGCCAGGCGTTGGCGATCGCCCCGAACGCCACGAACCCCTTGTCTCCGTACTGGCGGACGTTGCGCGAGCGGTAGAGGTCCTTCTCGATCTCCGAGCCGCGCACCTTCGCCTCGTAGGCGGAGAAGTCGACCGACTCGGGATCCGCCTTCAGGCTCTCGACGATCGCCTCGGCCGCGTACATGCCCGCGTGCATCGCCAGGTGGATCCCCTTCAGGTAGGGAACGTTGACCATCGACACGTTGTCGCCACACATGACCATGCCCGGCACCGCGAGCTTCCGCGGCATCGACCAGTAGCCGCCGGACGGGATCGTCTTCGCGCCCCAGCCGACGCGCTTGCCACCGTCGAGGAGGTCGCGGATGAAGGGGTGGGTCTTGAGCTGCTGGAGGAGGTCGTGGCAGGAGAAGGTGGCATCGGTCGTGTCGAGGCCCGCGACGATGCCGATGCAGAGCTTGTCCTCGCCCATCGGATAGATGAACGAGCCGCCGAACTCGTTGTACTTGGACGACTTGCGGAGGGGCCAGTTCATCGTGTGGATGACCCGGTCGAGCGGCTTCGGGACCTCCCAGACCTCCTTGACGCCGATCTCCCAGCGCTTGGCGTCGCCGGCGAGGTCGTAGTAGTCGACCGCGCAGTCGGTCAGGTGCCCGAGGGTGCCCTCGGCGAGCACGGTTGCCTTCGCCATCAGGTCGGAGCCGGGCTCGAAGTTGCCGAGCTGCCCGCCGTCCTTGCCGCGTCCCTTGTCGCCGGAGCGGACGCCCCTGACGATCCGGTCCTCGATCAGCAGCTTGTCGGCCACCGTCTCGGTCAGCAGGTACGCGCCCGCCTCCTCCGCCCGCTCGGCCAGGAAGCGGCTCAGCTTCGCGATCGAGGTGACGTAGTTGCCGTGGTTGCGGAAGTTCGGGGGCGGCGGCTTCAGCGGAATCGCCCTCGACTTGGTCAGCAGATAGACGGCGTCCTTCTCGACCTGCTGATAGACGGGCCACTCCCCGGGATCGAGATCCGGGAACAGCTTCTCCATCGCCGAGGGGACCATGTTGGCGCCGCTCAGGTTGTGGGCGCCGCAGACCTTGCCCTTCTCGAGCACGGCAACCGGGATCTCACCGAGCCGCTCGGTCAGCTCGGGCTCCCCCTCGAGCAGTTGCATGACCCGGTTTGCGCACGCAAGGCCGGCAGGGCCCCCGCCGACGATGACGATGCCCGCCTCGAGCCGCTCGTCCTCGGGATCGGTCGGGGAGCCGACGTGGGCGCCGGGATCGAACGGGGGCGGGAACTGCCCGGGAGCGACGCCCATCGCCGGGTCAGCCGCCCTTCTTGGCCTTGATGGCCTCGGTCAGCTTCGGCATGATCTTGTGCAGGTCGCCGACCACGCCGAGGTCGCAGAACTCGAAGATCGGCGCGTTCTGGTCCTTGTTGATCGCGAGGATGTTCTCGGAGCTCTGCATGCCGACCTTGTGCTGGATCGCGCCGGAGATCCCGACCGCTAGGTACAGCTTCGGGGCGACGGTCTTGCCGGTCTGACCGATCTGCGTCGAGTACGGGTACCAGCCGGCGTCGACGACCGCCCGGGTCGCCGCGACGGCGCCTCCGAGCGACCCGGCGAGGTCCTCGGCGAGCTTGAAGTTGTCCTTCTCGCCCAGGCCGCGACCGCCACCGACGAGGATGTCGGCATCCTCGATGTTGACGTCCTCGCCGCGCGCCTCGCCGCGGGTGACCATCGTCGCCTTCGTCGACCACTCCGACAGCTCGACCTCGACGTCCTCGACCTCGGCGGTGCCTGCGCCGGACTCGGCCACGTCGAACGCGTTGAGGCGGCCGATGATGATCCCCGGCTCGCTGACGTAGCCGACGTCGACGATCGCCGAGTCCTGGAGGACCGGGCGCTCGGCGACGAGCTTGCCGTCGGCCGCCTTGACCGCCGTGACCTCCATCGTCACGCCAGCGCCGAGCCGGGCAGTCAGGCCGGCGCCGATCTCGAAGCCGAGCAGGCCGCCGCCGAACAGCGCGTAGCCGATGCCGTTGTCGGTGATGACCTTCGCCATCACGTCGACGATCGGCTGCGCGAGCCCCTCCGGGCAGGCCTTCGCCCGGTAGACCTTGGTCGCGCCGTACTTGCCGAGGGCCGCGGCAGCGTCGTCGGAGACGTCGCCGACCACGACCGCTGAGGCGGCGCCGCCGGTCTCGGAGGCGAGCTTCGCGGCCTCGGAGATGGCTCCGAGCGAGTTCTTGTTGAAGTTGCCCTCGTCGTCATGGAGGGCGTAGACAAGGATGTCCGCCATCTAGATCAGCTTCCTTTCGTCGAGCCAGGCGACGATCTTCTCGACCGTCTCGTTGGTGTCCTCGTCCTCGAACACCTCGCCGGCCTGCTTCTCGGGCGGCGGGTTGATCGCGAGCACCTGCGTCTGCGAGCCGGCCTCGCCGACCTTGTCGGACTCGATGCCGACGTCGCCGGTGGCCTTGCTGTCGAGCGGCTTCTTCTTCGCGCCCATGATCGCCTTCAGCGACGGGTAGCGCGGCTCGTTGATCGCGTCGCCGACGCTGATCACGGCCGGAAGCTGGATCTCGACGGTGTCGTAGCCGTACTCGGCCTGTCGCTCGCAGCGGAGCTTCTCGCCGGCGACGTCCATCTCGATCACCTGGGTCAGCGAAGGCATCTTCAGATGGTCGGCGACGACCGCACCGATCGTGTAGCACTCGCCGTCGTCGGACTGCTGTCCGAGCAGGACGAGGTCGGGGGACTCGGACTCGAGGACCTTGGCGAGCGCGTAGCCGGTCGCACAGACGTCGGAGCCGGCGAGCGCGTCGTCGCTGAGGTGGACCGAGCGGTCGGCGCCGAGCGCGACGGCCTTGTGGAGCGCGCGCTGGGCGCTGTCGGGGCCCATCGTCACCGCGACGATCTCGTCGACCTCGACCGCTCCGCCCTCGCGGATCTGCATCGCGGCCTCGATGCCGTGGGTGTCGAACTGGTTCAGGGTCTTCTCGCCCGAGCGGTCGAGCCGCTTGGTGGCCGGATCGAGCCGCTTCTGAACGGCCGCGTCCGGGACCTCCTTGACTAGGCAACAGATCTTCAAAGTGGGTGCCTCCTTGGGGACTTGCGGCGGAGATCGTACCGGGTCGAGCCGTTGACTGATTGGTCAATCGGGTCGGGGTTTGGAGCATCGAAGCGACCTTGGGTGAGACACCGGACGCGGGATGCCGGAGCGCCGCGCCGGGCGCCCGCGCTGCCGCGCTACGCAGGTGTTCCGACGCCGCCGCGGAGGAACTCGACGATGTCGTCGGTCGGCGCTCCCGGCGTGAACACCTCGGCGACGCCGAGACGCTTCAGCTCGGGGATGTCGTCGGCGGGGATCGTCCCTCCGACGGTGACGAGGACGTCCTCGGCCCCCTGCTCGCGGAGCATCGCCACGATCTTCGGGACCAGCGTCATATGAGCGCCGGAGAGGATCGAGAGGCCGACCGCGTCGGCGTCCTCCTGGATCACCGTCGCCGCGATCTGCTCCGGCGTCTGGTGCAGGCCGGTGTAGATGACCTCCATCCCGGCGTCGCGGAGGGCGCGGGCGATGATCTTCGCGCCGCGATCGTGACCGTCGAGGCCGGGCTTGGCGACGACGACGCGGATCTTCCGTTCGCTCATGGGCGGAAGCGTATCCGTCCCGCGCGCCCCTGGGTCATCTCACCACCACATGGCGCGGGCAGGTTGACCCGGTGGCCGGGTCAGGGGCAGTTCGGCCAGGGCGAGGAGCCGGCGCGCATCTTCAGCCGGACGGCCACGAAGGCCTGGGTCTTGTAGCTGTAGTCGATCGGATCGCCACCCGGCGAGCGCGGCGCGGTCCGCCAGGTCGAGCGCATGAACTGGAAGGCGCCGCGATAGGCACCGCCGCCGCCGACCGCGTTCGGGTTGCCACCCGACTCGCAGCGGGCGACGCGCTTCGCCCAGCGCTTGTTCTTCTTCGAGACCTTGCGCTCGAAGACTCCGTCGTAGGTGCGCTGGTGGTCCGGCTTCGCGGTCGTCGTCGCGCCGGCGACGCTCACGGTCAGCGCCGCGAGCGCGAGCGCGGCCACGGCCGCGAGCAGCAATCTGCGGATCGGTCGTGCCATCGAGGCGGGCAGGCTAAGGATCGTGTTAGCGAAGCGTTAGCCGATCGTCCGCATCTGCAAGATCCCGCCCAGACGGAGGAGACGCCCGGCGAGCGTCGATCGCCGAGCGGCAGAGCCTCAGTCCGTGATTCCGGTCGTGACGACGAAGATCGCGACGATCGCGATCAGCAGCGCGATCCCGATCGCGATCGCGGCGACGGTGAGGAGCGTCCGCTTGACGTTGAGCTCCTCCTCGGGGCCCTCGCTGAAGACGTCCTGGCGGACGTCGATCGCGTCGGCGGTGCCGCCGCTGTGATGTTCGGCCTCCTGCTGCTTGCGGGCTGCCTGCTCGGCGAGCTCGCGGGTCGGGTAGTTGGAGAGCGCCTGGGCCTCGCCGGTGCGGCGGACGTCCCACCCCTCGACGTCGCTGCGGACAACCTCGAAGTCGCTCATGCCGCCCCTGTGCCCCTTCCTGGTCGGTTCAATAGACCGGCGTTTCAGTGTATGTCCCGAACACCCGCTGCAGAGCGACGATCATCTCGCCCTCACTGACCCGAGCCCGGGCGCAGTCGAGCAGCGCCGGCATCAGGTTGCGGTCCTCGGCGGCGGCGCGCTCGAGAGCCGCCAGCGAGGCCTCGGCGGCGGCGCCGTCGCGGCGCGCGACGGTCTCCGCGAGCCGCTCGCGCTGGCGCCGCTCGGCGGCCGGGTCGGGCCGGTGGATCTCGGTCAGCTCGTCGTCGTCGACCCGGAAGGCGTTGACGCCGACCATGATCCGCTCCTCGTTCTCGAGCGCCGCCTGGTGGGCGAAGGCGGCGTCGGAGATCTCGCGCTGCGGGAAGTTCGCCTCGATCGCGGCGACCATCCCGCCGAGCTCGTCGATCCGCGCGAAGTAGTCGTAGGCGGCGGCCTCCATCTCGTCGGTGAGCTTCTCGACGAAGTAGGAGCCGCCGAGCGGGTCGACGGTGTTGGTGACGCCCGACTCGTGGGCGATCACCTGCTGGGTCCGCAGCGCGATCCGCACCGCGTCGGCGGTCGGCAGTGCCAGCGCCTCGTCGAAGCTGTTGGTGTGCAGCGACTGGGTGCCGCCGAGCACCCCGGCGAGCGCCTCGATCGTCGTCCGGACGATGTTCACGAGCGGCTGCTGGGCGGTCAGGCTGACGCCGGCGGTCTGCGTGTGGGTCCGCATCAGCATCGACCGCGGGTCCTTTGCCCCGAACGTGTCGCGGAGCTCGCGGGCCCAGATCCGGCGGGCGGCGCGGTACTTCGCGATCTCCTCGAAGAAGTCGATGTGGGCGTTGAAGAAGAACGACAGCCGCGGTGCGAACTCGTCGACGTCGAGGCCGCGCTCGACCGCCCGCTCGACGTAGGTGAGGCCGTCCTTGAGCGTGAAGGCGAGCTCCTGCGCGGCCGTCGATCCGGCCTCGCGGATGTGGTAGCCGGAGATCGAGATCGGGTGCCAGCGCGGCATCTCGGCGCTGCACCACTCGACCATGTCGGTGACGAGCCGCATCGCCGGCTCGATCGGGAAGCACCACTCCTTCTGGGCGATGTACTCCTTGAGGATGTCGGTCTGGATCGTCCCGCCGAGCTGCGCCGGCGCGATCCCCTTCTCCTCGGCGGCGACGACGTAGAAGGCGAGCAGGATCGCCGCCGGAGCGTTGATCGTCATCGAGACGGTCACCTCGTCGAGCGGGATCCCGTCGAAGAGCGTCTCCATGTCGTCGACGGTGTCGAGCGCGACGCCTTCGACGCCGACCTCGCCGTAAGACCTCTCGTGATCCGAATCGAGACCCATCAGGGTCGGCATGTCGAACGCCGTCGAGAGGCCGGTCTGGCCGTGCTCGAGGAGGTAGCGGAAGCGCTCGTTCGTCTCCTCGACGGTGCCGAAGCCCGCGAACTGGCGCATCGTCCAGAGGCGGCCGCGGTACATCGACGGGTAGACCCCGCGCGTGAACGGGAACGATCCCGGGAAGCCCTCGTCGCGCTCGGGGTCGTGCCCGGCGAGGTCGTCGGGCGTGTAGAGCGGCGCGACCGGGTGGCCGGAGAGCGTCTCGAACGGCACGCCCCGCTCCTGCTCGCGCGCGTACTCCTCGGCAAGCCACTGGTGCGCTCGCCGCTCCGACCCGGGCTCGATAGCCATGCCGGGAAGGCTACTGACCGCCGGCCGCGATTCAGGGGACGAGGAGGATCTTGAGCTCCCTCGTGCCGGGGCGGAGAAGCTCGGCGAAGCAATCGGCGGCATCGGCGAGCGGGCGGCGCGCGGTGATCAGCTCCGCGACCGGCACGGCGCCGGCAGCGAGCATCGCGACGGCCTCGTCGAAGTCCTTCGGCCGGTAGGCGAACGAGCCACGCAGCACCACCTCCTTGAGCATCACGTTGAGCTGCGAGATCGGGACCGGCTCCTCGAGCATCCCGACGAGCGCGATCGTTCCCTCGCCGGCGACGAGCTCGACGGCAAGGCCCGGGGCCGAGACGTTGCCGGCGCACTCGATGACCACCTCGGGGGCACGTCCGCCGAGCGCGCCGAGAACCTCTTCGTGGACGCCATCCAGACCGGCGACGTGGGGTGCCCCGAGCCGCGTCGCTAGGTCGCGGCGACCCTCGTTGGGCTCGACGACGACGACTTCCTCGAAGCCGCGGGCGAGCAGGCCGACGAGCGTCATCGCCCCGATCGGACCGCAGCCGAGGATGCAGACCGGCTGTCCGGGCCGCGCGCCGGAGACGTCGATCCCGTGCAGGCCGACCGCGAGCGGCTCGACGAGGGCGCCGTGGTCGAGCTCGATCCGGTCGGGCAGCCGCCAGAGCATCGCCGCGTCGCAGGCGATCCGCTCGGCATAGCCGCCGTCGTTGGTGCCGAGGCCGAGGCCGCTCGACATCGCCAGCGGGATGTCGAGACGGTCGACCGGGGCGAACGGGTAGACGCAGACCCGGTCGCCCTCGGCCCATCCCTCGACCCCGGGACCGGTCGCGGCGATCGTCCCGGCGAGCTCGTGGCCGAGCACCGCTCCCTCGGGAAGCACGCCCGACGGGAGCATGTGGAGGTCCGACCCGCAGATCCCGCAGGCAGCGACGTCGATGACGACCCCGCCTTCCTCCGGCGCCGGCTCATCGACCTCGCGGACCTCGAGGGTCTGCCCGGGGCCGACCGCGACGACCCTCATTCGTAGCCCTCCGGGACCCGCTCAGGCCAGCCGGTCTCGGCCTCGAGCTGGCCGCCGAGCGAGAGCAGCAGGTCCTCGCGGTTGGGCGGGGCGACGACCTGGAAGGCGCGGGGCATGTCGCCGGACGAAGCGGGCGGCAGCGGAATCGAGGCCGCGGGCTGACCGGTGTAGTTCCACTGCAGCGTGTTCGGATAGTCACGGGCGACACCGATGAGGGTCCGAACCGCCCCCCGTCCGGCGTGATGGCCGATCTCGTGAGCCGCGACGCCCGTCACCGGCGTGATCACGAGGTCGAACTCCTCGAAGATCGCATTCATCCGCCGCGCGTGCTTGCCCTCGTTGCCGCGGGCGCGGCGGACCGCCGTCGCCGGCAGCGCGTTGCCCATCCGGAGGATCCCGTGCGTGCGCCGCTCGAGGCGCTCGCGGTTGGGCACGGACCTGCCGTGATCGGCGATTCCGGCGAGATAGCGGGGAACGGCGTCGCCCCCGACCATCCCCCATTCGGGGTCACGCTCCTCGACCGTGTGCCCGAGCGAGGCGAGGATCCGGGCCCCTTCGGCAACCGCGTCCCGGCTGACGTCGGAGACACGCCCCGGAAAGAGAGCGCGCGGGACGCTCGTGGAGGAAGCGATGCGGAGCGGCGGTGGCGGTTGCGTCGCGGCCTCCACGTAAGAGCCGCCGAACGGCGCCGGACGGTCGGCATCGCCCGGCTCCGGGCCCGCGGTGACGTCGAGCCACAGAGCCGTGTCGATGGCTCTCCGCGTCAGGCATCCGGTGACGGAGAGACCGAGCCAGTGCTCCCGCTCCGGAGCGAGGCTGATCCTCCCCCGCTGCGGCTTCAGGCCGAACAGGTTGGTGTACGACGCGGGGATCCGGATCGAGCCGCCCCCGTCCGAGGCCGAGGCAGCGCCGACGAGACCGGCGGCGACGGCGACGGCGGAACCGCCACTCGAACCTCCCGGGCTCCGCGCCGGGTCCCAGGGATTCCGGGTGACGCCCCAGGCCTGCGATTCGGTGAACGGCCAGATCGCCAGCTCCGGGAGGTTGGTCTTGCCGATCAGGACCGCGCCCGCCTCGCGGAGGCGTCGGTAGTGGGCCGAGTCGGCGGTCGCGGGCTGATCGAAGGCGGCGGATCCGTGCGTGGTGAGCTCGCCGACGACGTCGACCTCGTCCTTGAGGGCGATCGGAACGCCGAGCAGCGGCGCGCTCCCCCCGGCGGCGATCCGCCGGTCCGCCTCGGCCGCCTCGGCGAGCGCCCGGTCGCCGAGCACGACCCGGAAGGCGTTGAGCCTGCCGTCGAAGCGGTCGATCCGCTCGAGGTACATCGCGACCAGCTCACGGGAGCTGACGTCGCCGGCACGGAGGGCCTCCGCCTGGCGGTGGATTCCCGCGAACGCGAGTTCCGCTGCGTCCATCGCGGCGATCCTAGATCAATGCCGCGAGCCGGCTCTGCGATCTCAGCGACGCAGGCGAGCGGTGCGGCGGCGGGCGACGACGCTGCCGCCGCCGATCAGCGTCGCGATGACGAGGGCCCCGCCGGCGGCGAGCTTGCGGCCGAGCGTCTCGAAGCGCATCACCGGCCAGCCGCGCTCGGCTGCGGCCCGCGCCAGCGGCGCATCGGGGTTGACCGCGACCGGCTTGCCGACGAGCTCGAGCATCGGCAGGTCCGAGATCGAGTCGGAATACGCCCAGCTCTGCGCCAGGTCGATGTCGTGGTCGGCGGCGAAGCGGCGCATCGGCTCGACCTTGAGCTCGCCGTAGTTGAGGCCGCCGAGCAGCCGGCCCGTGTATAGGCCGGATCCGTCGAGCTCGTAGCGGGTGCCGATCCCGCCCTCCATGTCGAGGACGCGGGCGAGCAGCTCGACGACGCCGTTGCTCGCGGCGCTGACTATGAAGGCGGGGCGGCCGGCGTCCTGGTGCGAGCGCACCTCGGCGAGCATCTGCGGGTAGATCCGCGGCAGGATGCCCTCGAGCAGGTCCGGCAGCATCCGCCGCAGGGTCCGCGCCGGGACGCCGCGGAGCAGCTCGTTGACCTGGGCGACGAGCGCGTCGGTGTCCCGGTCGGTCGCTCCCCGCAGCCGGAACTTCAGGTGATCGACTCCCCAGCGCATCACCTGGGCGCGGCTGACGAGCCCGGCCCGGTAGGCGGCGCGACCGAACTGGGCGCCGCTCGAGCCGGACATCAGCGTCCGGTCGAGGTCGAAGAAGGCCGCGCCGCGCCCGCTCATCCGCGACCGCCTGTCGCGATCACACCTCGATCAATATCGCGTCACCCTGTCCACCGCCGCTGCAGATCGCGGCGCAGCCGAGGCCGCCGCCGCGGCGCCGCAGCTCGTGGACGAGGGTGCCGATGATCCGGCCGCCGGAGGCGCCGATCGGATGGCCGAGCGCGATCGCTCCGCCATTGACGTTGACCTT
>Ga0207706_10007183_pt1 | contig 10305 bp, 4 predicted proteins | sample KBSC53metaG_FD_184318 | JGI IMG/M metagenome (GOLD analysis project Ga0207706, IMG submission 184318) | Corn rhizosphere microbial communities from Kellogg Biological Station, Michigan, USA - KBS C5-3 metaG (SPAdes) (version 2) | ecosystem: Host-associated > Plants > Roots > Rhizosphere > Soil ... | reverse complement strand
CGTTACATTTCCCCAGCTATGCCCGTTCGACCAAAAATAATTTCCAAAAATTGAGGTGATCGTAAATGTATGAGTCACTCCCGAATAATGGAAGCCACTTAATGCCACAATTGCTGACCAGCTGGCCATAGCCCTTGCATAGTGGTTACCGCATTCTTCTTCGTTGAAAGGATTTCGTTTGTACCCATCGTAGCGGTTGCGCACATCAGTGATCACATCATTGGCTTCCTGGCTCATTCCTTCATAGATCATCCCGGTTGCTGCAGTGTATTCAAGGCCTGTCCATGCTTCAAATCCGTAAGAAAGCGGGATCGTTGGCCGTTTCGATGGATCAGGGTAGGCCGTCAGCATTAGACCAGCTTCGTCACCCAATGCATAAGAACGCATGTTATTGAAATGATCGCCGAACGCTTTTACATGGTTATATTTCCAGATACTTTGCAATGCTTTCTTTATATGATAAGGCTCGGCAAGATATCCAAGTCCGCAAATGAATGCCATATTCTGCCCAACCAATTGATCAACCAGGCATCCTTCACCAATTTGAAAATCGGGACTGGAAACATCCTTCGCTCCCATGCCCGCACTTAGTCCTTTGGCAATATCTTTTTGATCTTTAACCGGCTGAATTTTTTGGAAATAAAATTCTCCATTGAAAAGATTTTCATCTGTCCATTTACTTCCCCTGGTAAAAAGTGTGGTACATGTATTTTCAAAGTCGTTATCGTTTAGATAATGAGCCATGGCTGCAGCTGCTTTTAATGCTCCGAGATACCAGAATTCAATTTCGGGATTAGGTCCAAAATATTCAATGTCCATTGTATTGTGCTGGCATCCTTCCATTACACCGTCTTTATTTGCGTCCCAGCCCTCAGGTATCCATGCAAACGACAAGGTTTTCTTTATTCCCGGGTAGATCTTTTTTAAAAAATCATTGTCACCCGATAATTGCCATTCACGATACGTTTTCATAATCGTTCCCATTTGCCCGTCGGCTGCAGCAACCTTCCAATTCGTCTTTTTATCAAACGGCAACGAAACTCTGAAGGCCATAAGGCCGGTGCTGTCATCAAGTCCATATTGATATTCCACCTCACGCATCTTCATGGCAAGATCACCAAATAAAAATGGCGTTGCATGTTCATAGTTCCATACGTGGGTGCAATTGCCATAACATGAGCCTGTGGAGGCAAATACGCCTTCCCATCCAAAGAAATAACCCTGTTTGTCGCGAAATGCTGTTTGCGAACGGAGTGTGCTGCTGTTGAATAACGCAGCTTCTTTTACAATTGCCGGGTAATTGCTATTGACAATGAGATCTACAAAATCAATTGTTTTTTCTTCAAGAGAAGGAAGTCTAGGTAAGGTTTTTTCGGCTACGTCCCAGGCATCAGTATAAAGCGTCGAATAATAATTACCGATGGTTATTTTGTCATCCCAGTTTTTTCTGTTGGGGAAATTCCACGTCAGTAAAAACTCAATTTCTTTTGTTTCATTGGCGGCTAATTGAAAACGCACTGATAAGGCAGCTCTTGGATCATTCACTTTATCAGTGAATGATAAATTCCTGAACATGCCATCGTCAGAAAAATCATCCCACATGTCGGTGATGTTAGCATTCCATCCTTTGGGATTGAATTGAGTGCGGTAGGAGATCGTTCGGTCATTACCGGCCAGTGGGGTTGTTAAGGCAATAGTGCCCCAGGCGTTTGAATCATGATCAACGCTATCTGATGTCATGTAGATACCTGCAAGTGTACTTGTTTGTTTGAAATCATTCCTGTTATTTTTTGTTCCCAGTAAATTCAGGCTGCGATCAAAAGAATTGAACTCTGCCTTCGATCCGTCCATCCCAATGAAATTATCCAACGAACCGGCCACCGCTACCGTCAACGTTCCGTTGGTTTTATTTTTTATTTCATACCGTATAACGGCAATGGGTACCCCACTGCTGATCTCATCACCGGGAATAAATGGATTAAATGTTTTTGCTTTTGCAGAGACCGGCATTTCATCATCCTCAAGATTTACAATGGCAAAGGGATAGGCTGCATCAAACGAAGCATGTTCAAAGCGCGGCAGCCCGTGATTGGGAGCTTCGCTTCCCTGTTGACCGGCATATTCGGGGGGCGGTATGGGACCCATTAAAGCCTTTGCTCTTTTTTCACCGGCTGATGTTTCAGTGAACACCATAAAACAAGGCGCTTGTTTTGGGGTAACAGAACCATAAAAACCCATGCCCGGTTTATTCATGATCTCGACATCCTTCCATTGCCCGTTCCCACCAATGGAGATATTACCCGTGCCGATACCTCCGACAGGCATTGCAATTTTCTCAATGAACCTGTCTTCATAATGTTTTAATACAGGCCATTGTTTTTGCGCAAGCAGAATATTATTTAAGCAAATGGCAAGGAGCAGTGAAGGAAATTTCATAATTGATATTTTTTACGGGTGCTGAAGTTCTTTATTGAAGATAACAAATCCAATAAAAATTTTTTCCTCCGTATCTTCCCTTCATGAAGAAAGTTTTACTCATTGGTTGCTTGTTGTTGGTTGCTGGTTGGCTGCGGGCACAGGTATTCGGGGGCAATCCTCCATCCATTCACTGGAAACAGATCAATACAGATACTGCGAGAATTATTTTTCCTGAAGGCAATGACTCTACAGCTCAACGGGTTTCGAATATTGTTCACTGGCTGGCAAAAAATAACCCTGCTCCGCTGGGTAACCGGTTACATAAGATAAATATCGTGCTGCAAACGCAAACCACAATTTCAAATGGATATGTTTCATTAGCCCCTTTCCGCAGTGAATTTTACTTAACACCATCGCTTAACAATTTTGATATTGGCAGCATCAACTGGCCTGAAGAATTGGCCGTGCATGAGTACAGGCATGTGGAGCAGTTCAATAATTTTCGTAACGGTATCAGCAAACTTGCCTATTATTTGTTCGGAGATGAGGGACTGCTGGTGGCGATGAATGCCGCAGTGCCGGACTGGTTCTTTGAAGGTGACGCAGTGTATAATGAAACGATCACGACAAACCAGGGAAGGGGAAGAGTCGCTTTTTTCCTGAATCAATACAAAAGCCTGTGGCAATACAATAAGAATTACAGTTGGATGAAACTGCGAAATAATTCCATGAGAGATTATGTGCCGGATCACTACCCGCTTGGATATCTAATGGTGAATTATGGCAGAGAGAAATATGGTCTTGATTTCTGGTCAAAGGTTACTCATGATGCAAGTGCATTTAAAGGATTGTTTTATCCGTTTCAGAAAGCGATAAAAAAATATTCCGGTGTTGATTATAAAACGTTTCGGGCAGACGCATTTGATTATTATAAAGGCCTCACCCCTGGCCCCTCGCCGACGGAGAGGGGAACCGCAGACCAAACTAAACCGGAGTCACTGCAGTTGAACGGAGCGTCGCAAGGGACGGCCAACCGGAGTGGTGAAGCCGGGATCACCAATATCACCCCACTCAATACAAAGTATGTTACGAATTACTATTTCCCGTACCAGCTCGGCGGGGATTCATTGTTGTATTTGAAAAGTAGCTACCGTAAACTGGCTGCATTTTATGTTAGAGATGCAAATGGCGAGCACAAACTACGGACAAGGGATATTTCCATCGATCAGCAATTTAGTTACCGAAATGGGAAAATTGTATACGCTGCATATAAGCCAGATGCCCGCTGGGGATGGAAAAATTTTAGTGTGATAAGGATTTTGAATGTAAATGATGGCAGGCAACAGGCACTAACTTCGCGGACAAAATATTTTACCCCGGACATTTCACCAGATGGAAATAAAATTGCTGCTGTGCAGGTACTTCCGGGTGGTGAAAGTGAACTGCATATCCTGAGTGTGGGGGATGGGAAGGTCATTCAGCAATTTCATTCTGCAGAGATCAGTTTGTTCACTGATCCGAAATTTATTGATGACCATTCATTGGTCACAGCGGTACGTTTAAACGATGGTCGTATGACGCTGGCCATCGCCGACATTGCTGCCGGAAGTGTTGAGCGACTGACAACTCCTTCTTACGGGGTCATTGGTTATCTTAATGTAAATAACGGCGTAGTTTATTTCACTGCCTCTTTTTCGGGCAATGATGAATTATATGCGTTGCGATTGAGTAATAAAAAAATTTACAGGATCACACAAACTCCATTGGGAAATTATTTTGTAAATGCTGCCAATGATAAAATGGTATGGAGCGGGTTTACGGCCGAAGGTTACCAGTTGAAAGAAATGAATTTGGATGAGTCAAGATGGACCGAAATAAGTGAAATGGAAATTAAAGATGCAGCAGTTGAATTTCCCGTTTCCCATTCAAACGAGCTCCATGATATTTTGTTGCAACAAGTTCCCGACAGAAAATTTGGTGCAGAAAAGTATAAGCAAGGCGGGCATCTTTTCCGTTTTCATAGCTGGCGCCCTTACTATGAGGACCCCGATTTTACCTATTCGATCTACAGCGATAATATCTTAAATACTTTTTCAACGGAACTTTTTTATCACTACAACAGTAATGATAAATCAAATGGAGTGGGGGTGAACATGGTCTATGGAGGCTTTTATCCTTTTATTAATGGTGGGGTGGAAAACACGTTTGATCAGCCAGTGGCCATTAATAATACGCCTTTTGAAATTGATAAACTGGAAGCGAGAATTGGTTTAAGTCTTCCGTTTGATTTTACAAATGGACGCACGATAAAAAACCTGAATATCGGTACAAATTATGTGTACGAGCTGCAAAATTTTAAGGGAGGCGATTCACTTGACAACCATTTTAGTTACTTACATCACTACCTTTCCTGGAACCATTATACACCCCAGGCAGTCCAGCACATTTATCCACGACTTGGATACAGCGTGTCAATGAACTACCGGTATGCGGTCAATCTATATAGCAGTTATCAGTTTATTGGGAATGCTTTTATTTATTTGCCTGGATTTTTCCCTACACACAGCATTGTTCTCAATGGCTCTTTCCAGGAGCGTGACACAACAAACATCATATTCAGCAATAGTTTTGCAAATGCAAGAGGCTATGATGACTACTACTTTAGTCGAATGTGGAGGGCAAGTGTAAATTATCATTTTCCGATCGTATATCCGGACTGGGGCTTTGGCAACATTTTATATTTCCAGCGCATACGAGGCAATGCATTCTATGATTTTGAAAAAGTTTATTCAAAAGATAAGATCACAACACGGGACTTGCGGAGTGCAGGAGGAGAAATTTACCTGGACACAAAATGGTGGAATGAATATCCATTAACTTTTGGTTTTCGCTGGAGTTATTTACTCGACAGTGAGGTGACAGGATCAAGCCAAAAGACTGTGTTTGAGGTTTTGATCCCCATTGTGATCCCGCAATAAATTGCCGGAGGCTTAAGCCAAATTGCCGGAGGCTTAAGCCTCCGGCAATTGAGTTAATTTAAACTTTCGAGGCTTTCTTTGATCGCTTTGATTTTTGCCTCTGCATCAGCTTTTTTCCTTCTCTCAACTTCCACTACTTCCGGTTTTGCATTTTGGACAAACCGTTCATTGCCCAGTTTTTTTTCTACCGAAGCCAGGAAACCTTCAAAATAATTGAGATCCTTTTGTAGTTGCTCTTTTTGAGAAGAAGCATCGGCCAGGTTTTCCGACTCAATAAAAAATTTATCCTTTTGTACGACTACGTTAATCGAATTTGGTACTGCTTCAGTTACATAACCAACGGATTCAGCATTCACTTGTTTTTGTAAAAAGTTTTCGATGTTTTTGTATACAGAAGTGTTAGCAGCTTGAATATGAAGTTTGACCTGGTCCTTTGGTTTCAATTGAGTTTTATTTCTAGCGTCACGAATAGCCGTGATGACTTCTTTTAGTAGTTCACCTTGCTTTAAAACTTCTGAATTCTGAATTCTATATTCTTTCATTCTTTTTATGGTCAGGTCATCACCTTCCTTTCTTTCCTTTAATTGATGATATATGTCTTCTGTTACAAAAGGCATAAAAGGATGAAGCATCTGCATCAGTTCTTCAAAGAACCCGACGGTTTTATCATAAACATTGGTATCAATTGATTCTTCGAATCCCGGCTTTGCCCATTCTAAATACCAACTACAGAAATCATCCCATATCAAAGAATAAATGGTTTTTAGGATCTCACTCAATCTGAAATCCTTGTAGGATCCTTCAATTTCTTCTTTCACCTGGTTTAATCTATTCTCAAACCAATCCACAGCAAAGCTTGCAGCTTGCGGCTTATCGCTTGCAGCTTGCCTTCCTTCCCACATCTTCACCAACTTCAATGCATTCCACATCTTATTGATAAAAAAACTTCCCTGCTTTAGCGTGCTTTCTTCTTTTACATCAAACAAAAGATCATTACCGGCAGGCGAGGAGATCATGATGCCAAACCGCACCGCATCGGCCCCGTATTTATCAATGAGCGCCAGGAGATCAGGAGAGTTACCAAGTTGCTTGCTCATTTTTCTTCCCAACTCGTCGCGAACAATACCTGTAAAATAAACATCGCTGAAAGGCTTCCATTTCATGTATTCAAATCCTGCCATGATCATTCGTGCCACCCAAAAGAAAATGATCTCGGGAGCTGTGACCAATGTATTAGTGGGGTAGTAGTATTTTATATCTGCATTGCCAGGATTGCTATACCCTTTAAAAACTTCAAACGGCCACAGCCAGGAAGAAAACCAGGTGTCGAGGACGTCCTCGTCCTGGTGAAGCTTCAAGCTGTAAGCTTCAAGCTGTAAGCTGGTCGAGTCATTAGTTCCTTTAGCTTGTAGCATAAGGCTTGCAGCTTGCAGCTTATCTTTCGCAACATAAACATTTCCCTCCTCATCATACCATGCCGGTATTCGATGTCCCCACCAAAGCTGGCGACTGATACACCAGTCCCTGATGTTTTCCATCCAGTTGCGATAGAGATTCTTAAACTTGGCGGGATAAAATTTTATCCCTTCGTCAGTAACAGCCTCCAGTGCAGGCTTGTAAAGTTTTTTCATATCCACCCACCATTGCAACGAAAGGCGATCTTCCACGACAACGTCTGTTCTTTCACTGAACCCGACCTGGTTAGTGTAGTCTTCAACTTTTACCAAATGACCCCTCGCTTCTAATTCCTTTACGATTTTCTTTCGTACTTCAAACCTGTCTTCACCTATATATAATTGCGCCGCTTCACTCATGGTCCCATCATCGTTCATGGTGTCGATGATCTCCAGTCCATGTTTTTCCCCGATCTGGTAATCGTTCTTATCATGAGCCGGTGTGATCTTCAATGCGCCTGTTCCAAAATCCATTTCTACATATTCATCGATGATAATTGGAATGCGGCGATTGATCAACGGGACAAAGGCAAACCTTCCGTGAAGGTGTTTGTATCGTTCATCGTTTGGATTGACGGCGATGGCCGTATCTCCTAAAATAGTTTCCGGGCGAACAGTGGCGATGGTGATGAAATCGTGAGTCGTGAGTCGTGAGTCGTCAGTGGTGAGGGGTGAGTGGTGAGTGGGATTTCCCTCACGTCTCACGTCTGACGTCTCACGAGAAAGAAAATACTTCACATAATACAACTTACTCTTCACTTCCTTTCGTATCACTTCTTCGTCACTCAAAGCAGTTTTTGCTTTTGGATCCCAGTTGATCATTCTTTTGCCACGATAGATATAACCCTTGTTATGGAGATCGACAAACACACTGATGACAGCATTGTAATAAACCGGGTCCATGGTGAAAGTGGTGCGATCCCAGTCGGCACTGCAACCCAGTTTTCTTAATTGCTGCAAAATGATCCCCCCGTACTGCTCTTTCCATTCCCATGCATATTTCAAAAATTCATCGCGGGTCAGAGCAGATTTATTAATTCCTTTTTCACGAAGCATTTGAACCACCTTTGCTTCCGTAGCGATCGAAGCGTGATCCGTACCTGGCACCCAGCAGGCATTTTTTCCCTGCATTCTTGCACGGCGGATCAAAATATCCTGGATAGTATTGTTAAGACAATGACCCATGTGCAAAATGCCTGTCACATTTGGTGGGGGCATTACAACGGTGTATGGCTCACGGTCATCAGGAGTGCTACTGAAGTATTTTTTTTCTAACCAGTGATCGTACCATTTCCTTTCAGCCGACTTATGATCAAAGTTTTTCGTCAATTCCATTTAATAATAAATATTTAGCTTTCCGGCGATTGATTTCCTGCTTATTCAGCAATTATAACGAGCCGCAAATTTACCGGCTTTTGCTTTCACAAAGAAGAGAAGATGATTGAGGTAGCATTCACTGTAAAAGAAAAAGGCACTTCATCAGTGCCCCGCCTCTTTGCGTGGATGGTCTTAGTCAGATTGCAATTATGTTGTGGGTTAGTATTTTTTTCTACGGCGACACAAAACTAAGAGGAATGCATCCCTGGTTATTTTTCTTTCGCTCAACAGGCAATATTTGGCGGTGAATTTGCGAGGGTGAGATCAAATACCTGCTCCATTGCTTAAATTGCGGAACTCTTATGCGACCGACAGAAGATACATACCGCCACAAAGGCTTGCGGAAAAAACTGGCAGAAGGTATTCGTGAAAAAGGAATTACCGACGAACGTGTGTTGAATGCCATTGACAATATTCCAAGACATTATTTTCTTGATTCAGCTTTTGATGAACTGGCCTATGCCGATCGTGCCTTCCCGATAGGTGAGGGGCAAACCATTTCGCAACCTTACACAGTAGCCTACCAAAGTCAGTTACTCGAAATAAAATCTTTTGAGAAGGTCCTGGAAATTGGCACCGGCAGCGCTTACCAGGCAGTCGTGCTGGCACTGATGGGAGCCCAGGTATATACCATTGAGCGACAAAAAAAATTATTTGACTTAAATAAAAAGTTCGAGTATTTGAAAAGATTCCCAGGCATTAAATTTTTTTACGGAGATGGTTTTGAGGGTTTACCAACATATGGACCATTTGATAAAATACTTATTACCGCTGCGGCTCCGGAAGTTCCTCCAAAATTGATCAAACAACTGAAACCGGGAGGTATGATGGTGTTGCCTTTGGGCGTCGGCGAGGTACAACGCATGATGCGTGTTACAAAGCTTGAGAATGATGGATTAAAAGAAGAAGTTTTTGATCAGTTCTCATTTGTGCCAATGCTGGAAGGGAAAAAATAAAAAGTAACATCCTATACAAATTGCTCTAACAGTTGTATTCTTTTTTTGATCGGCGGATGAGTGTCAAACAATCCATCCAAAAAATTTTTCTTTAGACCTTGTGGATTGTCTATAAAAAGTTGGGCAACGTCTTTACTGTGCACTGCTTCTATTAAGGGGTCATCGTCAATTTTTCGCAAGGCATTGGCAAGAGCATAAGGCTTTTTTGTCCATTAGGCTGAACCTGCATCAGATAAATATTCTCTTGAACGTGAAATGCCGAATCTCAGAAACAGGGAGATGAAATAACACACAGCTGTTACCGCAATGGCAATAAGAATGATATAGCCACTTCCTTTCTTTCCCCGGCCGCCAAACTGCAAACTGCGCAATGTCATTTGGGCAAGAAAGGCAAAGATGCCGACAAAGATGATAGAAATGATCAGCAATCGCGTATCGCGGTTTCGTATATGAGTTAATTCATGTGCGATCACTCCTTCCAATTCCTCGTCGTTTAGCTTTTCAATGATCCCCTTTGATAAAGTAACCGCATACGTTTTTTCATTGATTCCACTGGCAAAAGCATTCAATGAATCGTCATCAATGATGTAAATAGACGGTATTTTCATGCCCTGCTGAATACAAAGATTTTCGACCAGGTTATAGACTCGTTTGTTTTCGGTTCTCAGTAAAGGGCTGGCGCCGGTAGCCATACGGATAATAGCCGCATGACCAGCCCAGGCGATCAAAAACCAAACGCAAACGACGATGATAACAAAAGGAACGCCTGTTAGAAAATGTTGATTTGTGGATTCAACATCTTGCTTGTCGGCAAAAAAGAGAAAAACATATAACATTCCAAGCAGCAGTAGTGGAAAGGTGATCAGCAGGAAAAATGAGTTGCGGTTATTGCGGCTGATCTGGTGCTGAAGACCTATATATTGCATAAAATCAGTCGAAGTCTAGAATTTAACGGCAGGTGGCTCTTCCATTTGCCTGCGGCCATCTGTACCAAGATCAAAGAGTATTTCTTTCTGGAAACCGAAATTCCTGGCCACCATATTACCAGGAAACGATTCAACAGCATTGTTATATTCCGTCGTAGCACCATTAAAGAAACGGCGTGCAGCTGCGAGCTTATTT
>Ga0207706_10007181_pt1 | contig 10305 bp, 10 predicted proteins | sample KBSC53metaG_FD_184318 | JGI IMG/M metagenome (GOLD analysis project Ga0207706, IMG submission 184318) | Corn rhizosphere microbial communities from Kellogg Biological Station, Michigan, USA - KBS C5-3 metaG (SPAdes) (version 2) | ecosystem: Host-associated > Plants > Roots > Rhizosphere > Soil ... | reverse complement strand
ATTTAAAAAAACTTTACCCCGCGTCCGGATGGCGATATGAGCCCGCCACCGAATACCAAAGGAGAGAACTAAATGAGCGTAGCCGCAGCCGTCGCACCCGCGAGCGATTTCAAACCGGAGGAGAAGCGAGTCATATTCGCGTCTTCGCTCGGCACCGTTTTCGAATGGTACGACTTCTACCTGTACGCCGTGCTGGCGCCGTTCTTCGCCGCGTTGTTCTTCCCCCCGGGCAACCAGACTGCCGCATTGCTTTCGGCTTTTGCAGCCTATGCCGCCGGCTTTCTGGTGCGGCCTTTCGGCGCGCTGCTGTTCGGCCGCATCGGCGACCTGGTCGGACGCAAATACACCTTCCTGATCACCATCGTGGTCATGGGCGGATCGACCTTCGCGGTCGGCCTGCTGCCAACCTATGAAACCCTGGGCTGGGCAGCGCCGATCCTGATGGTGAGCCTGCGGCTGCTGCAGGGCTTGGCACTCGGTGGCGAATACGGCGGCGCGGCGACTTACGTCGCGGAGCATGCGCCGAATCATCGCCGCGGTTACGACACAAGCTGGATCCAGACCACGGCTACTCTGGGCTTGTTCCTTGCGCTGCTGGTCATCTGGCTATGCCGCAGCAACATGGATGCCAAGGAATTTGCCGATTGGGGCTGGCGCATTCCGTTCTGGGCCTCTGCCATCCTGCTCGCGTTCTCGGTCTACATCAGGTTGAAACTCGAAGAGTCGCCGGTATTCCAGCGCATGAAGTCGGAGGGCAAGGGCTCGAAATCGCCGCTCACTGACAGCTTCCTGCGCTACCCGAACAACAAGTACGTGCTGCTGGCGCTGCTTGGCGCCACTGCCGGGCAGGGCGTGGTCTGGTACACGGGGCAGTTCTACGCGCTGTTCTTCATCCTGATCTTCCTCAAACTCGACTACGTCAGCACCTACTCGCTGATCGGATTGTCGCTGCTGATCGGCACACCGTTCTTCATTTTCTTCGGCTGGCTCTCCGACAAGATCGGGCGGCTGAAGATCATCTTGGCCGGCTGCCTCATCGCTGCGGTCACGTACTTCCCGCTGTTCGCGGGACTCACGCACTATATCAACCCGGGACTCGAGGAATTTTCGGCAAAGACCCCAATCTCGATCGCGGCCGATCCGGCCACCTGCCAGTTCCACATCTTCGTCGGCCCGTGGAGCAAGTTCTCGGACTGCGACAAGACCAAGGACTACATGACCAAGCTGGGCCTGTCGTTCAAGTCAGTCAATGGAGCGGCCGGTTCGGGGGTTGTTACTACGATCGGCAGCGGCGACACCGCCGTCAAGATCGAAGGTCCGGACCAGAAGGTGATCGCGGCGGCGCTCAAGACGGCCGGCTATGCGGCCGCGCCCGACAAGAGCCGCATCAACTGGGTGATGGCCGAGTTGATCCTCGTCATCATGGTGATCTACGTGACGATGGTGTACGGGCCGATCGCGGCGTTCCTCGTCGAGTTGTTCCCGGTACGTATCCGCTATACCTCAATGTCGCTGCCGTATCACATCGGCAACGGCTGGTTCGGCGGCATGCTGCCGCTGACCGCCACGGCGATGGTCGCGGCGACCGGCGACATTTATTACGGGCTCTGGTACCCGATCGTGGTGGCGCTGATGACGCTGGTCATCGGCACCTTGTTCCTTAAAGACAACAAGGATCGCGACATCAATTTCAACGAGGCCGCGGCCGACAGCACGCGCTGACGTTCGTTCCAGCAGGGGAAAAAAGCCCGCCTTGCGCGGGCTTTTTTTTGAACGGGGCAGGAAAATCAGGCCCGCGTGGCAAGTCGCATCAGCGGGTTGCCCGCGCGGCCTCCGGCACGCGAACTACGTGAACGCTGCAGTGCGCGTTTGCCGTGACTCCGGAAGCGACCGATCGCCACCAGGCCAGCGCCTCCTGCTCCGGACCGGGTGCCCCGACCACGATAAGATCAACATGATTCTGGCGCGCAAAGTTCACCAGCGCATCCGCGGGATTCGCTGCTTCCAGCACATGCAGTGATAACCGCTGTGCCGGCAACTGCAGCGGTTCGACCCAATGGCGTAACCGCACCATATGATCCACTTGTGCGCTCACCATGCCTTTACTGTCCGAGATCGACTCTACTCCCGGACCGCCGCGAATGATTGAGACACAGATCAGCCGAAACTCCGCGCTCAGTGTCAGAAGTTGCGCAATGACCCCCCGCAATGCGGGGTGCCGTTCATCATCGGGATGTGTCGTGTCCACCGCGGCCAGAATTACCGGCGCCCGTTTGATCAGAGCGCGGGGCAGTCGATGCATTACCGGAGACACTGACTGCGCGCGCCACCAGCGCCCCGCCTGGGCAAACAGACCGGATTGTCGCGACTTGTTGGCGCGAGCCGTCAGCATTACCTGGGAAGGATTGCGCAGGTCGAAAGCGACGTGTGCGGCCGACTGGTAGCGATTTGCTGGCATCGGCTCCAGGCACCGCAAAATGATCTCCTGCAACCACGGCGGAATGCCGGCCTTCCAAACACGAGGTGGAACTGGGTCGAGCCAGAGCCGGTCTCGTAGTCCCGCCATCGACGCGGGGATTCCAAACGGCAATTTTCCGGTTGTCATTTCGTAGAGCACCACACCGAGCGCGAACAGGTCACTGCGCGGGTCGGAGCGTGACCGCAGAACCTGTTCCGGCGAGACGTACGGCGTCGATCCCGCGGTGAAGCGTCGCTCCTCGGCCAGCAGATCCGGATAGCGGGCGTGATGCGCGAGACCGAAATCGATCAGGCATACGCGGCCGTCCGGCCTGACAATCGCGTTGTCGGGCTTGAGGTCGAAATGAATCGTATCCTGCAGGTGCAGACTTTGCAGCGCGTCAGCAATCCCCGCCCCGACGCGCACGGCCTCCGGGGGAGGGATGGGACCGCTCTCGAGGATGCTGGCTACGCTGCGGCCGTCCAGCCATTCAAGCACCAGATACGGATTCTCGGTGACGTCGCCGGCCCGCACGAAGCGCGGGAAATGAGCTCCGGACAATGTGGGCAATATCATCACCTCAGTTTCGAACGCAAGCAGCCCTTCAATGGATTGCTCGTCGCCGAGGCGAGGCACCTTCATGATCACGGGAAATCCGACCGGCGTGCCGCTGACGCGATAAATGTCGCCCATGGCACCTGAGTGAATGCGCTCGCCGAGACAAAACCCGTCGATCGATGCGCCTGGAAGCAATCTTGCTCGCATGGACTTCGCGCCCGGGTCGGCCGCAGTCAGGCGCCGGCCTCGAAACGATAGGCCAGCGATTCCGGCAGGCCCGCCTCGCGAATTCTGGCGGCCGCCCACAAATGATCGTAGGGCACGCGGAAGAAGGTGATCTGCTCGCGATCGCGGTCGAATATCGTATAGGCAGCGGATGTACTGCCGCCGCTGGGTTGTCCCACGGATCCCACAATCGCCAGCCAGCGGCGATGCCGGCGCACGGGAATCCAGGTTCCGGGAATCGGGCGGAAAGGAACCATCTTGCGGTCGGCGGTCTGAAAATAAAGCTGCTGCTCGTGCATGTGTCCGCAGAACGAATAAGTTGTCTGCGCCGCGTCGGTACTCTTGCGGGCGGCGCTTGCACTATCGACATAATTCCAACGCTGCGGAAAATCGGCCGACGCGTGCACGAAGCACATATCGTTGTCGCGCACGAGAAGAGGCAGTGCCGCGAGAAAACGTTGCTGCGGAGCGTTCAGCGTCCCGCGAGCCCAGTCAATCGCCGCCTGCGCCGGCCTGTTCATATAGGATGCATTCTTCTCCACCGCCTCATCGTGGTTGCCTTTGACCGCGACGGCACCCTGAGCGCAGTAATGCTCCACAAGCTCGACCACACTCTGCGGGTCGGCCCCGTAACCGACAAAGTCCCCGAGAAAGACAAACCGCTCGGCTCCTTGCGCGCGGGCGTGCGCCAAACACGCTTCCAAAGCACCGATATTGGCGTGAATGTCCGAAAGCAGAGCGATGATCAATCGTGCCCCTCCGAAAATCGCCCGTCACGTCCGGAATTTTCAGGTCCCGGGCACGCGCGGAACATGCAAGTACATGTGCCATGGCGCGTCTGCCGCCGCAAAACCATCGGGTACCGGACTCTTGCGCGGCATGATCTCGCCCACGCACGCAACTCAAAAACGCGGCCCGGCGCCGGTGCTATTCCAGGTCGCCGAACTTGCCTTTGCTGATCAGCCAGGACAATACGCCAAAAACTACCGCCACCGCGCACAGAAACAACCAGTACCATGCGTAGCCGCGGGAAAGTTCGCGTTCCGCCTCGTCGACCAGCGTGTTCAGGGCGGAGAACCCGCTGTAGGCGAATCCAAAGCAGAATAACGCGAACACAGCGCACATCCAGACCGCGATTCTGGCGGAAATTTTCACGCTTCATCCTAGCATGGCAAGACCGCGGGGCGTCGGCGCCAAGAAAAGCGGCCGCAATCGCGTCATCGTCAGCGCCATCAAGCCGTTGATGACGGTCGAGCCCCCGCCGCAGCGCGGAGAAGGCGGTCGTTGACCGCAGCCCAATCCGGGCCCTGCGGCAACTCTTCCACCAGTAACGCGTCGCAGCCCGCGGAATCGAGAGTGCGCAGGTTCGCATACAAATCGTGCGCGTACTGCGGCGCTTCCTGCGGCGCCGCTATCCAGACAACGCCCGCAAGCACCGGCTGCAGCGCGCTGCGGGCGAGCACCGCGACCCGCTTGCCCTGGCGAGTCAGCGTCGCGGCGAGCTCGAGCAGCAGATCGCCTTCCATCACGAGCAGCGGCGTCGCCGGCGCGTAGTGCGCGGCGAGTGTGCCCGGCGCGCGCGGTGAATGCGCCGTCGGCGCCGCGAGGGCGATACCCGCCGCCTGTTCAATGTCGCGCGCAGTGATATGACCCGGCCGCAACAAGACCGGCGCGGCGCCGGTCACATCGACGATCGTCGACTCGATGCCGACGTCGCATTCGCCGCCGTCGAACACGAAGTCGACTGCAGCGCCGAATTCGCGCCGCACATGCTCGGCGAGCGTCGCGCTGACGCGGCCGAACCGGTTGGCGGACGGGGCCGCGATGCCGCCGCCGAATTTTTCGAGCAATGCATGCGCGACGGGATGCGACGGAATGCGCAGGCCCACGGTGTCCTGCCCGCCGGTGATGGCGTCGCTGACGCCCGGCGCGCGCTTCAATATCAGCGTCAACGGACCGGGCCAGAAGCGCTGGGCGAGCCGGCGGGCGACCGGCGAGATCTCGCGCGCCCATTCATTCAAGTTCGCCGTGCCGGCGACATGCACGATCACCGGATGGTCCGCAGGGCGCCCCTTGGCGGCGTAGAGTTTGCCGATGGCCGCCGGGTTGCCGGCGTCGGCCCCGAGGCCGTAGACGGTTTCGGTGGGAAAAGCGACGAGGCCGCCGCGCTTCAGTACGGCAACCGCCTCGTCGAGTTGGCTGTTCATTGCCGGACTGCGGGTGTGAAGACGCGATCCGCGCAGGCGCGGGTCAGCTCGTCAGCAGACGCAGCACTTCCCGGTACTTGGCAGTCGTGTTCGCGAGCACGTCGGCGGGCAGCCTGGGCGCCGGATGCTTTTTGTCCCAAGGCTGCGTTTCGAGCCAGTTGCGCACGATCTGCTTGTCGAACGACGGCGGGCTGATGCCGGTGCGGTACTCGGCCGCCGGCCAAAAGCGCGACGAATCGGGCGTCAGGATTTCATCGATCAGATAGAGCTTGCCTGTCGCATCGACGCCGAACTCAAACTTGGTGTCTGCAATGATGATGCCTTTGCTTCGCGCATAGTCGGCGGCTTCGCTATACAGCTGGATCGATATTTTCTTGACCTGCGCGGCGAGATCGGCGCCGACAATTTTGGCCGCTTCCTCGTACGAAATATTTTCGTCGTGCTGACCGGCCGGCGCCTTAGTAGCCGGCGTAAATATAACCTCTGGCAACTGCTGCGCCTCTTTCAGGCCGGGCGGCAGCTTGATGCCGCACACCATGCCAGTCTTCTGATAATCCTTCCAGCCGGAGCCGATCAGGTAACCGCGCACCACCGCTTCTATCATCAGCGGCGTGAACTTGCGCACGACCATCGCACGGCCGGCAACCTGCGCGCGCTCGTCCGCCGCAACGACGGTGTCCGGCGCAATGCCGGTCAGGTGGTTCGGAATCACATGACCCAGCTTCTTGAACCAATAATTCGACATCGCCGTCAGCACTTCGCCTTTGCCCGGGATCGGGTCCGGCAGAATCACGTCGAACGCCGACAGGCGGTCGCTTTGGATGACCAGCAGCTTGTCGTCGCCGACCGCGTAAATATCGCGCACCTTGCCGCGGTGCAGAAACTTAAGGCTTTTCAGGTTCGATTCGAACAGAGTCGCATTGCTCATGACGTTACCGTTGCATGAAGGTGAAAAAATTTCAAGAGAGTTCAGGCAGCTTGACCGCCTGCACGGCCGCCGCCTGTTTCGCGCGGAACGCCGTGAGCTTAGTCGCGAGCGCCGCATCGTTCAACGCGAGCGTCGCGACGGCGAACAAGCCGGCGTTCGCCGCCCCGGCTTCGCCGATGGCGAACGTGGCGACCGGTATGCCCTTGGGCATTTGCACGATCGACAGCAGCGAATCGAGGCCCTGCAAGTGCTTCGACGGCATCGGCACGCCGAGCACGGGCAGCGTCGTTTTCGAAGCCACGACGCCGGCGAGATGCGCGGCGCCGCCGGCGCCCGCGATGAAGCAGCGCACGCCCTGCTTTTCAAGTTCGCCCATCCACTCGATCAGCAGATCCGGCGTGCGATGCGCGGACAGCGCGCGCGCCTCGTAACTCACCCCGAAATCCTTGAGTTGCCGAGCTGCATGCTGCATTATGTCCCAGTCGCTCTGGCTGCCCATGACGATACCTACCAATGTTTTCTTCACCGCAAATCCTTTCGTTGGCACAAGCCGGCATTTTAACTTATTTCAGACGGCTGCCAGCCACGGCACCCGCTATCCGCTGCTGACTTTCGCATGCTGAAAGCCGTGTTGTGCCGTGCGTGGCAGACCGTGTCCGCCGCTTTCGCGCGGCCGCCGCAGAATGCCGGGGCCGCCGACGATCTCGAGCGGCTGGCCGTTCTGCACGGCAGCGACAAGCGCGACCGCCCTTCTTACACGGCGCACTATCAGCGGCATTTCGCGCCACTGCGCAACAAAAAACTGAATATCCTCGAGATCGGCGTCGGCGGCTACGACGACAACCGCGCGGGCGGCAATTCGCTGCGCATGTGGAAAGATTATTTTCCCCACGGCGCGATCCACGGGCTCGACATATACGACAAAAGCGCGCTGACCGAGGCGCGCATCACCCTGCACAAAGGCAGCCAGTTCGACCGCGCGTGCCTGGAGAAAATCTACGCCGAGATGGGCACGCCCGACATCGTGATCGACGACGGCAGCCACCACAGCGAGCACGTGATTTTTACGTTTAAAATATTGTTTCCGCTGCTCGCCGAGCACGGGCTCTATGTAATCGAAGACACGCAGACCTCGTACTGGCCATTTGCCGGCGGCGACGGCGCCGACCTCAGGAACCCGGCGACGCTGATGAATTATTTCAAAGATCTCGCCGACGGCCTGAATTACCAGGAAGTGCCGCGGCTGAATTACCAGCCGACACTTTTCGACCGGACCATCGTGGCGGTGCATTTTTACCATAACCTTATCGTCGTGCAGAAAGGCCACAATGAAGAGCGCAGCAACAAAGCGGAATTCGTCGCGCGCATGGCGGCGGAATCCGCCGGCGCAGCGCGCAATGCCTGAGGCGGAACCGTTGTCAGCGCCGGTCGCGGTCGGGACGAATAACCTGCGCACTGCCATCGCAACAGGCCTTCTGCTCCCCATCCTCAGCGCCACCGCGGTCTGTGCCCAGTCGTATCCGGTAAAGCCGGTCCGCGTCATCGTCTCGTTCCCGCCGGGTTCGGGCGCCGACATCGTCGCGCGCACGATCACGCCGCGGCTGGCCGAAGCATTCGGCCAGCAGTTCATCGTCGATAATCGCGCCGGCGCATCGGGCAATCTCGGTTCCGAGCTGGCCGCGCATGCGGTGCCCGACGGCTACACGCTGCTCTTCACGCCGGCGTCGGTCGCGAGCAGCCAGGCGCTGTACGCGAAGCTCGGCTACAACCTGCAAAAGGATCTCGAACCGATTTCGCTGATCGCCTCGGCGCCGTTCGTGCTGGTCGTGCATCCTTCGCTGCCCGTGAAAAGCGTCAAGGACCTTATCGCGATGGCGAAGGCGCGTCCCGGCCAGCTGCTCTATGCGTCGACGGGCAACGGCGGCAGCCCGCATCTCGCGATGGAACTATTCAAGATGCAGGCGAAGATCGACATCGGGCATATCCCGTATAAGGGCACGCCGCCCGCAGTCACCGACTTGATCGCCGGCCAGGTCTCGATGATGTTCGCCAATACGCTTTCGGTGCTGCCGTACGTGAATTCGGGGCGGCTCCACGCGCTCGCGATCAGCAGCGCGAAACGCAGCGCAGCGGCGCCGTCATTGCCGACCATCGCCGAGACCGGCATGCCGGGCTTCGAAGCGAGCACGTGGTTCGGCATGCTCGCGCCGACCGGCACCCCGAAAGAAATCGTCGCGCGCCTGACGAGCGAAATCAGAAAGCTCGTGCAGAATAAGGCGGTGGCCGATGCTCTGCTCGCGCAGGGGTCGGACCCGATCGGCAGCACCGCCGAAGAATTTCAGGCGAGGATCAAAGCAGACATCGACAAATGGTCGCGCACGATCAAAGCAGCGGGAGTCAAGACCGAATGAGCGAAGTCACGCGCACGCTCGCCCGCTACCTCGTCGGCTCGAGATTCACCGATATTCCGCAGGCCGTGAAGCACGAAGCGGCGCGCGCACTTTTGAATTGGGCTGGCTGCGCAATCGGCAGCTCGCACCACGAGACGGTCGAGTGCGCGCTCGCGGCGCTCGCCGATTTTTCCGGTCCGCCGCAGGCTGGCCTCCTGGGGCGCCGCGAACGCATGGACATACTGCACGCCGCGCTGCTCAACGGCATCAGCTCGCACGTGCTCGATTTCGACGACACGCACGCGCGCGCCGTCCACCCGAGCGCGCCGGTGCTGCCGGCCATCCTCGCGCTCGCCGAATGGCGGCGCTTCAGCGGCGAAGAGCTGGTGCACGCGTTTGTGCTGGGTGTCGAGGCCGAATGCCGGGTCGGGCTCGCCGTGTTTCCCGAGCATTACGAGCGCGGCTGGCACATCACCGGCACGGCGGGCGTGTTTGGCGCCGCGGCCGCGGCCGGCAAGCTCCTGAATCTCAACGAGCAGCAAATGACGTGGGCGCTGGGCATCGCGGCCACGCAGTCGTCCGGCTTGCGGGAAATGTTCGGCTCGATGTGCAAAAGCTACCACCCGGGCCACGCGGCTCACGACGGCCTCACCGCCGCGCTGCTCGCGGCGCGCAATTTCACGAGCTCGGAACGCGGTATCGAAGCGCCGCGCGGGTGGGGACACGTGCTGTCGACGAAATTCGATCCCACGAAAATCACCGCGGAACTCGGCCAGCGGTTCGAGTTGATGTCGAACATGTACAAGCCGTTCGCGTGCGGGCTCGTGGTGCACGCGACGATCGATGCGTGCATCCAGCTGCGCAACGAACACCAGCTCGAGCCCGACGCAATCGCCAGTGTCGAGCTCGTCGTCTGTCCGATCGTGATGGAACTCACTGCGATCACCGATCCGCAAACCGGGCTCGAAGGCAAGTTCAGCATTTTCCACGCCGCGGCCGCGGCGATCGTTTTCGGCGCCGGCGGCGAGGCGCAATTCAGCGATGCTGCGGTGCACGACGCGCGGGTCGTCGCGCTGCGCAAACGCATCACGGCGGTGCCGGATCCCCAATTGCGCAAGATCGCCGCGCGCGTAAACGTCCGCATGCATGACGGGCGGCCCCTCACCAAGCACGTCGCGGACGCGCTCGGCACGCTCGCGCGGCCCATGAGCGATGCCGACCTCGAAGCCAAATGCCGCGGCTTGACTGACGGTATAATCAGCCCCTCCCAAACCGACGAATTGATCCGCCTGTGCTGGTCGATAGCCGCGCTGCCCGATGCCGGCGCCATCGCCCGCGCAGCCGTCCCCGCCGCCTGACGAAGTGATGCCATGAAAACCAAAACTGCTCCGCAAATCTCGCCCGTCATGCAGGAAGTCAGCGCTTATATCGCCGCGGCGCCGAAAAAAACGCTGCCCAAAGAGGTGGCCGAAAAGACCAAGCACCACGTGCTCGATACGATCGCGGCGATGATGTCGGGTTCGCGTCTCCTGCCCGGCA
>Ga0207706_10007180_pt1 | contig 10307 bp, 9 predicted proteins | sample KBSC53metaG_FD_184318 | JGI IMG/M metagenome (GOLD analysis project Ga0207706, IMG submission 184318) | Corn rhizosphere microbial communities from Kellogg Biological Station, Michigan, USA - KBS C5-3 metaG (SPAdes) (version 2) | ecosystem: Host-associated > Plants > Roots > Rhizosphere > Soil ... | reverse complement strand
CGCGCTCACTCGTCGTCGAGGATGGTGAGTACGGCGGTGGGCTGGCTGCCCAGCTTTGCGCCGCCGGTCGGATTGGCGAGCACCAGGTTCACCGTTTCGTTTGCTTCGTTGACCGTATCGTTCCTGAGCGCGACTGAGAAGGTTGCGGAGGTCTGACCGGCCCCGAAACTGAGCGTTCCGGTCGCAGAAGTGTAGTCGTCGGTCGCGCTTGCGGTCGCCGCCGAGGTCGCGTAGTGGACCGTGACGCCGCTCGCCGCGCCTCCCGTCCGCAGCACCTTGATGGTTGCGCTGCCGCCGCTTTCGCTGCGCTCGTACGCACCGGAGCTGAAACTGAGCACGCCGCCGGTGTCGTTGTCCACGATGTTGAGTGACGCGGTGCGTCGTGTGCCGAGCACGGCACCGCCGGCCGGGTTGCTGAGCGAGAGATTCACGGTCTCGGTGACTTCGTCGCGCGTGTCGTTCGTGAGCGGCACCTGGAAGCTGACCGATGTCACACCTGCGGCGAAGGTCAGGGTGCCGCTCGTTGACGTGTAGTCGGTGCCTGCGCTTGCCGTCCCGTTCGTGGTCGCGTATTGGGCGGTCATTCCTGCGCCAAGCCCACCACTGCGTGTCACGGCGATCGTCGCACTGCCGCCGCTCTCGGCTTTCTGATATGACGATGCGCCGAATGCGATCGTTCCGGTTCCATCGTCGTTCTTGATGGAACCGACCGCGCGTGCGTCGGCGACGGTAGCGCCGGAAGGCGCCGACAAGTCGACGTAGAAAATTTCGTTGGCCTCCACCGCGGTGTCGCCGTTTATGGTGACCGCGATCGTGCGCGAGGTACTGCCCGCGGGGAAGGTGACCGTGCCGTTGCCCGCCGCGTAGTCGCTGCCGGATTTCGCCGAGCCGTTAGTCGTCGTCCAGCCGACGCTGACCGGCGCCGCGCTGGCGCTCGAAAGGCTGACCGGGAAGACGGCGGTCTTCGTCCCGGCATCGCCTTCGAGCATCGACATGTTTGCGATGTCGATCGAGACCGCGGCTTGCCCGACGAACTGTGCCGTGTACGTCGTATCCGCGGTCGGCGTCGAGATATCGTGCACTCGAGCACCGCCATCCGACCAGGATGAGAAGACCCAGCTTGTGCCCTGGGGCGACACGGCCTCGAGGTTGCGGGTGATGCCCTCTACGCCGACGAACGTATGCGGGGCCGTGACCGGTTGCCCATCGAGACGCAGCTGCAACGCGGCAGGATTGGTTGCGAGTGTGACCGTGGACTTGCGCGGCTGGATGTCGCGACTCACCGAGTGTGTGAGGCCGCCCGAGTCCGTGACGCGCAGGTGGAACCGGTAGAAGACGTTAGGCGAGGTCTCTTCCAAGGTCGGGATGGTGAACGAACCGCTCTTCGAGCCGCTCAGCTCGGCCATGCGCGGATGGGTGTGAGGGGTGGGATCGGCGTGGTGAAAGTCGACCCACCATGTGAAGGCGCTGGCGGGCAGCACGCCGTCTTCCGCATCGTTGCCGGTGCCGGCGTAGTTGATCACGGACCCGCCCGCGTAGGTGGTCCCGAAGACGGGCTGCGTAATCGCAGCAGCGGGCGCCGTGTTCTGCGTGACAGTCAGCAGCGCGGTGTCGCTGGTCGCCGAGCCGAAATCGTTCGACACGATCACGTCGAACAACGCGCCGCTGTCCCCGAGCTGTGCATTGGCGAGCGTATAGCTCGCACCGGTCGCTCCCGTGATCAGGTTGCCGGTTCGTCGCCAGCGATAGGTGAGAGGCGCGGCCCCGGTCGCGCTGACCGTGAAGGTGGCCGATGTTCCGACCGCGACCGTGCGGTCCGCCGGCGGGAGCGTGATCGCCGGCGGGTCGGCCGCCGAGTAACTGATCCGCCCCACGACTCCATCGCCGCGTGCCAGGTAGTACAGCGCGCCGTCGGGGCCGACCTTGAGGTCGACGGGGAACCCGATGCCACCCGCAAAAGCGGCGTCGGTGTCGGTGACCGGGTCGATCCTGCGGATCCATCCCCCGCAGTAATCTGCGTAGAAGTAGTCTCCGTGATATCCCGTCGGGAATGCGAGCACGGGCGGCTCGTAGAAGGCCCCGCCGGTAATCGCACAGCCTTCGTTGTGGCCGTAGAAATGAAAGGGGTCGGTGAAATCTGGATCGGCCGACGGTCCCTCCGCAAGCGGCCAGCCGTAGTTCGCGCCCGGTGCGCCTTCGTTGATCTCCTCCCAGCTCGTCTCGCCCACGTCGTTGATGAACAGGCGACCCGTGCTGCGCTGGATTGCCGTGGTGAAGGGATTGCGCAGGCCCCGCGCCCAGATCGAGCGATTTACCCCGGCCGCCGTACCGAAGAACGGGTTATCTGCGGGATGCTGCCATCGCGATTGATCCGCAGCATCTTGCCAAAGAGGTTGCCGAGCGACTGGGAGTTGTTGCCGTTGCCGTTGTCGCCAACCGCGATGTAGAGCTTGCCGTCGTTGCCGAAGTGGAGCGCTCCGCCGTTGTGGTAGGTGGCGGAGAGCGGGTTCAGGTCGAGCAGCACGACCTCGCTGCCGGGCACTGCCACGTTGCCGTTCGCCGTGAAGCGGCTGACGCGGTTGTGAACGGTCGGGCTTACGGCCGTGTAGTAGACGTAGACGAAATTGTTGGTCTCGAAGTCCGGATCGAAGGCGACCCCGAGCAACCCGCGCTCGTCCGAGCCGTCCACAGGTATGCTCACGAACGGCGTCGCGAGGAGCTGCGTGTTCTGAACCACGCGCAGCTTGCCGCTTTGCTGGCAGACGAAGAGACGTCCATCGGGCGAGAACTTCATCGCGGTCGCGTCCGACGGCACGCCGACGAAGATGCTGTCCACGAAGCCGCTCGGCACCGTGGCAGCGAGAGCCACCGCGCCGAGCAGTGCTTGTACAGCGAGCAGCGCGCTTCCCATGCGAGCCCGCCATTGATTTTTACTCACGGACGACCCGTGGCATCAGTTCTTTGACGCTATGAAAACCCAGCATCGGCAATATAGCCAGCCGTTCGTCATATGCGGGCACGCTGCGCGCTTATGACAAACGGTCGCTCCGAAAGAAAGGGCAGAAGGCTACTACGTCAGCCGCGTCTTAGAAGTCGGAAAAAGCCGTAAGACGGATCGCCGACGCCCGGTGCTCCGATGCGTGCGCCCTCCACCATCGGGTGCCCCATGTCGATGATCGAGGGCTGGTGCACGTGCGCCCAGTCCGCAACGATCGCCCGGTGCTGGAACTTCCATCGTCCATCGCGCCGCGTATACCGGTCGAAATATCGTCCGCCGATCAGCAGCTCCGCGGGCCCGTCGGGCGTGCGGAACTTGTGCATCGCGATCAGATAGATCTCGCCCTCGGCGTAGTCGCCATCGAGAGCGATGTTCACCGTGGTGACGTTGTGATGCAGGATCTCCATGGGCGCCTGTATCTCCGGCAGCCGCTCGATGAACTGCATCGCAGGGCCGCTGAAGAGTGACCCGTGCTCGTCGATGGCGTCCTCGTGGTAGAGCGAGCGCATCCTGGCGTGATCGTGGCGATCCGCTGCGTTGCAGTACGCGCAGACGAGATCGTAGATCTCTTGTTTGTCGAGCAACGCCTGCAGTCGTGGATCGATCGCTGAATCGGCCATCGGTATGTCCTCAGGGGCAGGTCTCGGAGTCCTTCGCGGCGAGGTCCGTCGGCAGGCCGAACCACGCATAGGCGAACCATTCGCTGCGGTCGGGCCAGCCCAGGAAGTATTCGCTGCCGTCCGGGTCGCCCGGACGCAGGAATCGTCCGCCGCCCTGATGTGTGAGCTCGACGGTCTGTTCCTCGTCGGTGGATACCACGAGCTGGTCGGCCGATGTCTCGACGCAGAAACTGCCTTCAGGCGAACGGTACAGTCCAGGCACGGACACCAGCGCCGCGGGCTCGATGCTCGCGGTCGCAGGTTTCGCAGGCGGCAGACCGAGCAGCTCGGCGGCGATCGCCGCCTGGATCTCGATCGCATGCGGCACGTCCCGACCAGTCGTGTTGGTCGCAACGACGATGAGCAGCCGGTCGTCGGGATACTCGGCGAGCACGGACGTGCCACCCGCGCCGTCGCCCGTGTGGCCGATCACGGTGTGTCCGCGCCAGGCTCCGAGTTGTACGCCGAGACCGTAGCCGAACTGCGCGTGGGCACCGTTGCGCTCCAGCTCGACGGGCGTTGTCCACTCCTGCAGCGACGCGGGCGAGATGATGCGACCCGAGCGCACCGCAAGCCACCATCGCGCGATGTCTCCGGTGGTGGCGCAGAGAGTGCCCGCGCCTCCGAGCCATCCGGCATCGACCGCCGGGACCGGCGTTGTCGTTCCGCTCGCCGCGACGTAGGAGAGCGAATGCTCGCGCAGATCAGAACACGATGCGAAGTGACCGAGCGCGAGCGGCAGCGCCATCTCGTCGCGGATCAGCTCACCGAGCGGCCGCTGTGTCACAGCCTCTGCGGCGATCCTGGATGCGACGTAACCGGAGGACGCGTAGATCCACGTCTCGTCCGGCGCGGCTGATCGTTTGCCGGTCGCGAGCCACGCGAGCACGTCGTCTCTCGACGGTGCATGTGCGTACTGAAGGTCGGGATCCCGCTCGTCGATGACGATCTCGGCAACGCCCGAGCTGTGGCGCAGGAGCTGTCGCAGGGTCGCGGACGCGTACTCGGGCGGCAGCCCCTGCACGTAAGTGCCGGACGGCTGGTCCAGGTCGACCAGACCACGCTCGGCCAGACGGAGCAGCAGCACCGCGGTCACGGGCTTCGCGATCGAGAACAGCTCGAAAGGCACGGTGGCGTCCGCCGCGAGATCGGGTGCGCGGCGTGCCAGGCCGTACCCCGACTCGTGCACGATCCGGCCGTCACGCGCCACGGCCACGGAGAGGCCGACCAGCGGCGTCTCGTCCAGGTAACGCTGCGCCACGCGACTCACCACCTGCGCCGTCGTCGCATCCGGGCGGTCGACGTCGGCCGGTGGATCGGCCGCGCATCCGGTGAGCAAGCTTGCACAGAGGAGCACGGATCGCGTAATCACGTCGCCGACTCCACCGTGCCGGGTGCGGCGCCCCTGACCGGCGCGGCGAGCCTCGCGTCGTGCCGCCCCACTACGGTGGTGACCGCGAGATCGCCCGTGACGTTGCCCGCAGTGCGAACAGCATCGGGCATGGGATCGAGCGCGAGCATCGGCGCGGCCGGTTCCGAGCGCCAGCCCGATCAGCACGCGAGCGGTGGTCGACAAGCGCGAACCCCCCCTTTGTTGCGGGCCCCGTCACAACCGGACGCAGTTTACAGGCGGCTCGTCGCAGCCCGGAGCGATTATTTAAGAATTGTGAATGGAGAATACCGATTATTCTCATTTATGCACCAAATGGAACGCCGTAGTCTCGCCTCCGTCGGCTGGTTTCGACCTACGGAAGAGAGAGAACTGGACCATGTTCAAGCGCAACCCCAATGGCACCTTCCTGGCCCGCATGATTGCCGGGCTCACGTTCGCGATGACCGTCGTCATGGGTTCTCTTGGCTACGCGCTGCACAACTCGCAGGCGTTTCTCTGAGAGGTTAGTCTGGAGGGCGCATGTCGGCGCCTTCCCAACGCAACCGCACCGGATTCGTCGTCGCCGGAGCGATGCTGCTGACCTGGGCCTGCGGCGGCGCTCAGTCACCGGAAAGCCAGGTTCGCGCGGTGATTGAAACAGGCGAGGCGGCCGCCGAGGCGCGCGACCTGCCCGCGCTGATGGACCTGGTCTCGCCCGACTACCAGGACGACAGCGGACGCGACAGCCGCGAGCTGCGCAACTATGTCCACGGTTATCTCATCGCCAACCAGTCGATCCGCCTGCTCACCCGCATCGACAGCATCGAGTTCCCATACCGCGACATGGCGCGCGTGGATCTCACCGTCGGGTCGCTCGGCCGCGAAGCGCCTGAAGACAGCTCCTTCGATCTTGCTGCCGACGTCGAGCAGCTGTCGATCGAGCTGCAGCTCGACGACGGAGAATGGAAGGTAACGCGCGCGCAGCGCAATCGGGCGCAGTGACGCCGTAGCCGGGGAACGCCGCGCCGTCTTGCCGCCTGCCGAAGTGTCAGCGTCGTGGGTGGACATGACCGCGCAGCGACGTTGCCTTGACGAGCACCCATAGGCGCCGCCCTGGTGCGAGTGCGAGGTCGGATGCGGCCGGACGCGTGACGCGCGCCAGCAGCACGGGGCCGCCCACGTCGATTTCGACTAGTACCGCGTCCGGGCCGTCGTCGACGATGGCGCGGATCGTGCCGTCGATTTCGTTCCGTACGCTCAAGCCCATGGGCTTGTGGGTTGCGAGCACGAGATCGCGCGCGAGCACCTGCAGCCGGACCGCCTGCCCGGCGCGGAGCCCGGCACCCGATGCAGTAATCGCGCTGTGTCCGACGCGGATCTGCGCGAGGCCGGTGACAGGGTCGGTCGATTCGACCTGCCCGTCGACGACCGAACCCGCCAGCTCCGGCCCGATCACCGCGCGCAGCTCCGGCACCATCGCGATTCGACCCACGTCGCCCTCGGCGGCGACCCGGCCCTGCTCGAGGAGTACGACGTGGCTCGCGAGCCGGACGACTTCCTCGAATTCATGGCTCACATAGACGATCGGGATCGCGTGCCGGTCGCGCAGGGCCTCGAACCAGGGCAGCAGCTCTCCGCGCCGTGCCGCGTCAAGCGAGGCCAGGGGTTCGTCGAGCAGCAGAAGCCGAGGCCGCGACAGCAACGCGCGCCCGAGCGCCACCCGCTGGCGCTCTCCGCCCGATAGCTCGTGCGGCCGGCGGCGAAGCAACGCGCCGAGGCCGAGCAATTCCACGGCATCGGCGAACTCCGCCTCGGTGCCGCGGGGCTGCGCGCGGCGCTGCCCGTAACGCAGGTTGCCGGCGACGTCGAAATGGGGGAACAGCAGCGGATCCTGGAACACATAGCCGATCGCCCGCCGCTGCGGCGGCAACGAGTAGCTTCGTGACGTGTCGTGCAGGACCGCATCGTCGAGCGCGATGCGGCCGCGATCCGGCCGCAACAGGCCTGCAATCAGATCGATCACCGTGGTCTTGCCGCTGCCGGAACGGCCGAAGAGAGCCGTTACGCCCGGCGTGGGCGCGGCGAATGTGACTTCGAGATCGAAATCGCCGCGGCTCAGGCTGACGTCGATTTCGAGCATGCATCAACGCCCGATTCGCCGCCGCAGCACGCGCGATACCCACTCCGCAAGCACCAGCCCGGAGAGCCCGAGCAGGAACGACAGCCCCGCCAGTCGCGCGGCGAGCGCATCGCCACCCGGCGACTGCAACGCCGTGTACAGCGCAAGGGGCAGCGTGCGCGTCTCGCCGGGAATGTTCGAGGCGAAGGTGATCACGGCGCCGAACTCGCCGAGACCCGCCGCAAAGGCGATGATCGCGCCCGCGACGATACCGGGCGCCATCAGCGGCAACGTGATCGTCCAGAACCGGTCGATGGGGCCGGCGCCCAGAGTGCGCGCCGCGTCCTCCAGCCTCGGATCGATCGCCTCTAGCGACAGTCGAATGGCGCGCACCATCAGCGGAAAGGTCATGACGGCGGTCGCGAGTGCGGCGCCCGCGGAGGTAAACGCGAGGCGGATGCCGAATGCCGATTCGAGCCACGCACCGACCGTACCGCGCGTGCCGAAGACCAGCAGCAGAACGTAGCCGACGGCCACCGGCGGCAGCACCAGAGGGAGATGCACAATCGCATCGAGCACTGTTCGGCCGAGGAATCGCGACCGCGACAACGGATACGCGACGACGATCGCCAGCGGAAGGCCGAGTAGCACGCTGCGAAGCGCGACGTACAGGCTCAAGCGCAGCGCCTCGAGTTCCATCGTGCCGTCCCGGATCCGCCGCCCCGGCTAGCTGGCGGCGCGGGTGGCCGCCCGGAGCCGCTCCTCGGTGCCGCGGGTCTCGCGCAGGAAGAGCGTGCCTATCACGAGCGTCATCGTAGCGATGATCACCGGGTACCAGAGCCCGTAGTAGATATCGCCCGTCATTGCGACCAGCGCAAAGGAGACCGTAGGCAGGAAACCACCGAACCAGCCATTGCCGATGTGATAGGGCAGCGACATCGAGGTGTAGCGGATCCGGGCTGGAAACAGCTCCACCAGCCACGCGGCGATCGGGCCGTACACCATCGTCACGAGCAGCACGAGCAGCGTGAGGAGTGCGAGCACCATTGGGTAGTCGATGCGATCGGGATCGGCGCGCGCCGGATAGCCCGCCTGCGCGAGCGCCGCACCGATCGCAGTGGAGAACTCCGCGCTCCTGGTCTTTAGCGACGCGGCATCGAGCCCCGTGCCGTCGAACGAGGCGAGCTCCATATCGCCCACGCGCACGCGTGCGATCACGGCGTCCGGCGCCGCTCGATTGCCATACGGAACGCCAGCGCGGGCGAGGGCAGCCCGGGCGATATCGCAGGAATCGACGAAACGGGCGCGTGCGAGCGGATCGAACTGGAAGCTGCAGCTCCCCGGGGCCGCGATCACCGTAACCGGAGTAGCCTCCGACGCGGCCTCGAGAGCGGGATTCGCATAGTGGGTGATCGCCTTGAAGACCGGGAAGTAGAGCACCGCCGCGAGCAGGCAGCCGACCATGATCACGACCTTGCGGCCGATGCGGTCGGAGAGCGCTCCGAACACCACGAAGAAAGGCGTGCCGAAGACGAGCGCTGCGGCGATCATCAGGTTGGCCGGGAGCGGGTCGACCTTGAGTGTCTGCGTGAGAAAGAAGAGCGCGTAGAACTGACCCGTGTACCAGACGACCGCCTGCCCCGCGGTCGCGCCGAAGAGCGCCAGCAGTACGATCCGCAGGTTACCCCACTCGGCAAAGGACTCCTTGAGCGGTGCCCGCGAATGCGAGCCCTCGGCCTTCATCGCCTGGAATACCGGCGATTCGTCGAGCTGCAGCCGGATGTACACCGAAACGGCGAGGAGCACGATCGACAGCAGGAACGGAATGCGCCAGCCCCAGCTTTCGAACGCATCGCCGAGCGTCATGCGGCAGACGAGGATGACGAGGAGACTCAGGAACAGCCCGAGCGTCGCTGTGGTCTGGATCCAGCTCGTGTACAGGCCGCGCTTTCCCTCTGGAGCGTGCTCCGCCACGTAAACGGCGGCGCCGCCGTATTCGCCGCCGAGTGCAAGCCCCTGCAGCAACCGCAGGGTCACCAGTATGACCGGCGCGGCGACCCCGATGGTCGCATAACCCGGCAGGATGCCCACGATCGCGGTCGACAATCCCATGATCACGATCGTGATCAGGAAAGTGTACTTGCGACCCACCATGTCGCCGAGTCGGCCAAACACGATCGCACCGAAGGGCCGCACCGCGAAGCCGGCGGCGAAGGCGAGCAGGGCGAAGATGAAGGCCGTAGTCTCGTTGACGCCAGAGAAAAACTGTTTCGAGATGACGGCCGCGAGAGAGCCGTACAGGTAGAAGTCGTACCACTCGAACACGGTTCCCAGGCTCGAAGCGAAGATCACGCGGCGGTGCGGGCGATCGATGCCTCGCGTTGGGGTGTTGGTCATGGCGGCGCAGCGTGCCGGGTTTCAAGGGTTCCGTGCAAGCCCGGAAGCGATACTCGCGGCGTCGAGGGTGTCAACCACCGCCCACGAGCTGCGTTTGCCCCTGCGACGGCTTGCTTGGATCCTGAGGAGTGCCGATGTCGAACATCGTTCCCGGCGCACTTGCGCTTGCTTCGCTGTCGCTGCTCTGCGCCTGCGCCACGCCGAGCTCCGGCCAGGTTTTTTCCCGCAACGAAGCACGGACAGCCTGGACGGTGGTCGAGGGTCGCGTCAGCGACATAAAGCCCGTGCAGATCGAGGGGAACAAGAGCGTGCTGGGCACGGCGGGTGGCGGCTACGTCGGCTACGAGCTCGGACGCACGATGGGCAGCGGGCAGGGCCGGGATCTCGCGGGCGCGGTCGGCGCGGTCGCGGGCGCGGCGGTCGGCCAGACCGTCGAGGAGCGCGTAACGCGCCAGAGCGGGCTGCAGATCACGATCGACCTCGATCGCGGCGAAACCATCGCCATCGTGCAGGCTGCCGACGTCGCCTTTGCGCACGGTGAACGCGTGAAGGTGCTGCGACGTGGTGACGGCGCTGCGCGCGTCGCGAAGCTGTAGGTGCCGGGTTGAACATTCGCGGTCATTGCGCTCGGCAAGTCAGCATCGCAGATTCGTCGTGTCAATAACTACGAATGTTTAACCCGGCACCTACGGGGGTGTGAGGCCCTTCGAGTAGAGGACCTTGCCCTCGGGAGTGACCGCAATGGCGTCGACATCGCCCAGC
>Ga0207706_10007174_pt1 | contig 10310 bp, 8 predicted proteins | sample KBSC53metaG_FD_184318 | JGI IMG/M metagenome (GOLD analysis project Ga0207706, IMG submission 184318) | Corn rhizosphere microbial communities from Kellogg Biological Station, Michigan, USA - KBS C5-3 metaG (SPAdes) (version 2) | ecosystem: Host-associated > Plants > Roots > Rhizosphere > Soil ... | reverse complement strand
CGATCACCCAGAGGGTCGACGCCGTGACCTTCAGGGTCTGCCCGGTCTCGAGGGGCTCACCCGCGAACTCGGCGGCAGTCGTCTGCTCGAAGACGGCCTCCGGATACGTCCGCGTGGCGGTGTGCACGACCGTTCCGGCCGGGTCCAGCACCTCCACGGTCATCGTGATGGGCGGATAGATCACACGAACACCGACGTTGTAGCGGTAGCGCTGCAGGTCGGACGGTGGAAGCAGGTACGCCACGAGCCCAGGCACCGGGCAACACGTTGTCTGATCGGGACCCTCGAACATCGGCTCGGTGAACCCGCTCGTCCCGGCAATGCCGTCGTCGAAGATCCGCGGCACGACGATGGGCGGGGCGAGTCCGGGACTCCACGTCACGTCCAAGCTGCCGAGACCGCTCAGGCCCATCGCCGCGACGACGTCGTACCAGGAGAAGGACTGGCCCGGGCCGAGCGAGTACCCCATGTACGGGTCCGCGTCGGATGCGGGTTGGCCGGCCGGATGAAAAATCAGCCGTCCGGAAAGCGCAGCCGCGTTGGGGTTCAGCATCTGGAAGGAGGTCCTGAAGAGCGAATCGAAGTTGCCCGTGAGCGAGCCGACGACCGGGAGCCAGCCAACCCGCGTGTCGGTCGGCACGCCGGCCGGCGCGAGGGACACGTTGTCCACGAACGCCGAAAGCTCCCCGCCGGCTTCGATCTTGTCGATGGCCACCGCCACGAGCGCCGAAGTCGCGCCCGCCGGCGCCGTGAACGTGCTGCTGCCGTGGACCCAGTCGCCTCGGGAGGCGACGGGCGTGAGGAAGCCGTTCCCGCTGATGAAGCCCTGGCAGACTGCCCCGGGCGTCCAGGCGAGGGCGAGCTCCACCCCGCCGGTGGTCGTCTCTCCGGCGCTGAATCGCACGTCGGCCGACAAGATGTATTGCTGCCCGGCCGCGACCGGAACGCAGGTCGTCAGAAGGGTCACGGGCGCTCCACCGGTGGCGTTCGTGCTCGTCAGAAACGCCGACCCCGAAGAGGGCGAGCCCGCAGCGTCGAAAAAGGACCAATCGGAAGAACCGTTGTCGTTGGGATCGTGATGCCAGGCTTCCAAGCTTGTATCGAACGTGCCTCCGGCGACGAGGTTCTGGCCGAGCCCGGCCGAGGCCAGCAGCAGGAGCAGAGGCGCAATTCGGACGACGCGACGATTCATCGCGGTCCTCCTTTGCGGAAACCCCGCGGCTGCCGCGGGATCAGGCGGCCGACTCCAGGACGACCGCGATGCCCTGTCCGCCGCCGATGCACGCGCCCGCGAGGCCGTAGCGCACGCCGCGCCGACGCATCTCCTTCAGGAGCGTCAGGGTCAGGCGCGTGCCGCTCGCCGCCAGGGGATGCCCGAGGGCGATGGCGCCCCCGTTCACGTTCAGCTTTTCGACGTCCAGGCCCAGCTCGCGGACGACGCCCAGGATCTGGCCGGCAAAGGCCTCGTTGATCTCCCAGAGACCGATGTCGTTCTGCGAGAGCCCCGCCTTCGCAAGGGCTTCGCGGGCCGCCGGCGCGGGTCCCAGCCCCATCAGCTCCGGCTCGACGCCGACGACGCCCCAGGAAACGATCCGGCCGAGCGGCTTTTTCCCGCGCGCGGCGTCGGCCGAAGCCACGACCACCGAGGCCGCGCCGTCGACGATGCCCGAGGCGTTGCCGGCCGTGACGGAGCCGTCCTTGCCGAACGAAGGAGGCAAAGCTGCGAGTCCTTCGAGCGTCGAGTCGGGGCGCATGTGGTCGTCTTTCTCCACGCGCACGGTCTTCCGGCCCTGCTTCGCCTCGACCGGGACGACCTCTTCCGAGAGCCGGCAGGCCGCCCAGGCCGCCGCCGTCCGCTGCTGCGAGCGGAGAGCGTAAGCGTCCTGTTCTGCGCGCGTGATGCCGTACTTCGCGGCGACACGGTCCGAGGTCTGCGCCATGTAGAGCCCGCAGTAGGAGTCGAGGAGCGCGACCATCAGCGTGTCCTCGAGCTGGCCCTGGCCCAGCCGCAATCCCTTGCGCGCGCCCCGGATCACGTGGGGCGCCTGGGACATGTTCTCCATCCCGCCGGCCAGGACCGTCTCCGCTTCGCCGAGGAGAATCCGCTGGGCCCCCTGGACGATGGACTCGAATCCCGAGCCGCACAAGCGATTCACCGTCAGGGCCGGGACCTCTTTCGGAACGCCGGCCTTCAACCCCACGTGCCGGGCTCCGTAGATCGCGTCCCCCGAGGTCTGCAGGACGTTGCCGAAGATGACGTGGTCGACCTGCCCCGGCTCGACCCCGCTCCGCTTCAGAGCCTCGGCCGCGGCGTGGACGCCGAGATCGATGGCCGAAATGTCGGAGAACGCACCGTTGTACTCGGCCATCGGGGTGCGGGCGCCGTCGAGGATGAAAACGTCGGCGGAAGGGGCCGTGGAAGCCATAGAGGCGGGGAGTTTACCTCAGGGAAACGCCTCGATTGCGAGGCGGTGGAAGCGCTGTCGGACCTCGTTGAACGGGATCTCTCGCACCTCGGGATGGATGCGATTGGTCAACAGGACCAGAACCCGGTCGCGCTCCGGGTCGACCCAGACCGACGTCCCCGTGAAACCCGTGTGGCCGAAGCTGGCGTCGGACATCTCGGAGATGGCCGAGCCGGCGCCGCGTCGGCCCTGCCACCCGAGACCTCGCGCCTCGGCGAGACCGGCCGTTCGATCGTCCGTCCATTCCCGCCGCGCCGGATCGAGCCAGACCCGCGCCAGCGCCCAGACGTCGCGCGCCGTAGCGAAAAGCCCTGCGTGCCCGGAAACGCCTCCGCGGCGAAACGCGTTTCCGTCGTGAACCTCTCCCTTCACCACGCCTTCGCGAAACCGCCCGTAGGAGAGTCCGCGCACCTCGACCATCACCCGCTCGAAGCGGTCGTCCCGTTCCGTGGCGGCCGTCGGAAGCGATCTTCCCGGCAGAAACCGGGCCGCCGATCCGGCCGGAGCCGCGACCGACTCGGCGAAGACGCGCTCGAGAGGCGCCGTGAAGACCGACTCCAGCATCTCGGTCACGAGGAGGAAGTTCAGGTCGCTGTAAATCACCCGCTCGCCCGGCGCGGCCACCGGCTCGATCTCACCCAGCGTGCGTCGGTAGGCGGCCACTCCCTCTCCCCGAACGTACATGGGAAACCAGGCCTCGAGGCCCGAGGTGTGCGTGAGCAGCCGCTCCAGGGTGATCCCTTCGAAGCGTGTCTTCTTCCACTCGTGCAGGAACTTTCCCGGAAGCGTGTCGAGCGGAAGACCGGCGTCGGCCGCGAGGAGAGCGGCCGAGCAGAGAGGCTTCGTGAGGCTCGCGAGGTCGAAGAGCGTTTCCGGCGCGACGTCTTCCCGCTCCGGCTCCGGCCCCACGCATGCGCGCCCGGCGATCGCTTCTTCGAGGACGCCCTCCGACGTCCCCACCAGCGCCGAGCCGCCCGGGAAAGATCCCGCGTCGATCTCCGCCGATAGGAACTCCGAGAGCGCCGTCACGGGCCGGCGGATTCGATTTCGGCTCGCCGGGGCTCGACGCGAGCCGCGTTTGCGGCGACGACGGTGAGGAGAGCGTCGGGCCGACGCAGCGTCGCCCGTTCGCGCTCGAGAGCCCCGATCTCGTTCTCGACGCGCGTCGCGGAAGCCGCGTCCAGCGCACCGCGGCGGGCCTCGCGCAGGGCGGCGATGGCCCGGCCATAACTCTCGATGACGCCGGCCGCGGCCTGACGGGAGTCCAGCGCGAGGAGAGCGTCCACGATCCGGCCCCGCACCCAGTCGAACTCGGCCGGGGAGGCGCCGAGCCGTCTTGCCGCCTCGGCGTCGGACCCCGCGCCCTCCGACGCGCGTCGGACGCGGAGGTACATGTCGATCTGAGCGTTGGTCAGCCGGCCGTCGGCAGGGGGCTGAAAGCCGGGCTCGAGCCGGCTGCGGACCACCCGGACCGCCTCGGCGGATGCGCGCTCCGTGCGGCCGCAGGCCCCGGCTCCGGAAAGGGCCACGAGCAGGGCCGGGGTCAGGATCGCGGGGGCCGGGAGGCGCACATGCAGAGTTTACAGTCGGGCAAGGCACAAGCTCCCGCGTTCGAATGGTTTCCGCCCGACTTGCCTTCGATTACACTTACAGGGTTTCAGGCTGACGGATGCTCGAAAAAATCGGCAAATACGAAGTTTCGGAGCAGATCGGCGTCGGAGGGTTTGGCGCGGTCTACCGGGGACGGGATCCGTTCATCAAACGGACCGTCGCGATCAAGACGTGCCAGGTCAACGACGACGAGATCAAGCACCGCTTTTTCCGCGAAGCCGAGCTCGCGGGAAACCTCCATCACCGCCACATCACGACGATTTACGACTTCGGCGTGGAGAACGGGATCCCCTACATCGTCCAGGAGTTTCTGACCGGCGAAGACCTCGACAAGAAGATCAAGCGCGGCGACCCGATCCCGATGACGCGGAAGATCGAGATCCTGATGGCGATCGCCGACGGGCTCGGCTACGCCCACAACGCGTCCATCGTGCACCGCGACGTCAAGCCGGCGAACGTCCGCGTCCTCGAAGACGGCACGGTCAAGGTCATGGACTTCGGCATCGCCAAGTCTCTGCAGAGCGATTCCAACCTGACCCAGACCGGAATCACGCTCGGGACCTCGGCGTACCTGGCTCCCGAGCAGATCCGCGGCGAGCCGATCGACCGCCGCACGGACATCTTCGCGCTCGGCGTCCTTGCGTACGAGCTCCTGACGTACCGGAAGCCCTTCCGCGGGGAACACCTCTCGACGGTCCTCTACAAGATCCTCAACGACACGCCGGAGCCCATCGGGACGCTCGTCCAGGACGCCCCCCCGGCGCTCATCGCGGCAGTCGGCCGGGCGATGGCGAAGTCGGCGGAGGACCGTTACCCGACGATGGACGCCTTCCGCAAGGATCTTCAGGGGATCCATCGCGAGCTCTCCGGTATGTCCGGAACATACGCGGCATTCAACGGGGACACCATTCGAACGCTGCGCCCGGAGGAGGACCTCGAGACGACCCTGGCGACTCCGTCGAGCGGGGTCGCACCCATCCGCTCGAACATCACCCCACCCTCGGGAGCACTGGCCCGCGTGCCCGCACCGTCCGATGCGACGCCCACCTCGGCCTCCATCTCCGGCGCGCGCCCGCCGCTCGAGCTCGTCAATTTCCGGGATCCGATGTCGGACCCGGCCAATGAAGACACCGTCCGTCGGACCACCGGTTCGCCCAAGGTCGCGCACCCCCCGGCCGCAGCGAAGAGCCGCTCGGCGACCATCGTCGCCATTCTCGCGGTCCTGGTCGCGGCGATCGCCGCGTACCTCTACGTCTCGGGGCGCTCGGCTCCGGCGCCCGCGGTGGCCGCGGCTCCGACACCCGCACCCGCACCGCCCGCACCCACGCCTGCGCTCGAGTTCCCGGAGCCGAAGCTGGGCGCCGGCGAGGCCCCCGCCGCGACGGCGGCGCCGGCGGAATCGGCGCCCGCGCCCGCGGTGCCCGTCGCCGCGGCTCCCGCTCCGGCCCCCACGGCCCCTGCCCCCGTCGAGGCGAAACCCGTTCCGCCCGCGAGCTTCAAGGTGCAGTTCTCGTCGATTCCCGTGGCGACGCTCTTCGTCGACGGAAAGAAGATCGGCCCCTCGATTCCGGCCCGGACGCTTTCGCTCGAAGAGGGCGAGCACAGCGTCCGCCTCGAAGCCCCAGACTTTCCCCCTTACGAGAAGAAATTCCGCGTCGGCCCGAAGTCGGAGAACCGCGTGCACTACCAGTTCCCCGTCTCGATGCTCGTGATCCAGGCTCCCGGATGGGCTGGCGCCCGGGTCCTCGTGGACGGCAAGTACCGCGGGTCTCTGCCGGACGCGGCTCGCCTCAAGCTTCCTCCCGGCTCCTACAACGTGACGCTCTCGCGCGAAGGATCGAATCCGGTGACGGAGAAGATCGACGTTCCCGAGGGTGCTCCGAAAACCTGGAACGCGCCGCCGCCTTCGCCCGCGGCCGCCGGAGGCCAATGAAACGGAACGCCCTCAGGGCCGTGCTCTTCGCGGCCGGCCTCGCCCTCGTGTTGGCCGCGCCGCTCGCCGCCCAGGATGACGCGAAGTTCGAAGCCGAAGCCAAGAAGGCCTTCGACGCGGGGCGCTTCAAGGAGGCCGGCGACAAGTACGCCAAGGCGGCCGAGGTCGCCGGCGTCGCGGTGGAGCGCCAGGCCGACCTCCACCTTCAGAGCGCCTGGTCGTACTACATCGCCGGCAACTCCAAGCGCGCCCGGGAAGAGCTCAAGGCGGCGGTCACGGCGCGGCCCGACCTGCAGGTCATCCCCGATTTCTACAGCCCCGACTTCGCGAATCTCGCCGGGGCCGTGCGAGCGGAGGTCGCCGGGGCCAACGTGCCCGCCTACGACGTCGAGGAGCTCAAGCGCTCGGCGCGTGCGAAGCTGGCCGACGGAAAAGCCGAGGAGGCCCTCCAGGATCTCAAGCGTGCCTCCACCTCGCGCGACCCGGAGGTGTTCCGGATTCAAGCCGAGGCCTCCGAACGCCTGGGCCGCAACGCAGACGCGGAGGCCGCGCGGCAGCGCGCGAGCGAGCTCGAAAAGGGAGCCGTGAGCTCGGCTCCGATCGGGGCCTCGCACGATGCGGCCGCTCCCGCGACCGGAGCGGCACCGCCTCCGTTCGTCCCGCCGGTGGCGCCCCTTCTCGAGAGCGCGGAAAAATCGCTGGCGACCGGGGACTACCGCGCCGCGGCCTCGTACGCCCGCCAGGCCTCCGAAGCCGATCCGAAGAGTGCCGAAGCCCACCGCCTCCTCGGCGACGCCTCTCTGCTCGCCGCCCAGGGCGCCGAGGCGGAGCGCGAGTTCACGGCGGCCATCGTGCTCGAGCCCGGCAACACGAAGGCGGTATTCGGCCTGGCGACGCTCGCCGAGCAGCAGAAAAAGTGGAACACGGCCGCGAGCCTCTATCGCCGCGTTCTCGACCTCGATCCGGCCAACGTCGCGGCGGCCCGGGGGCTCGGGCGCTCCCTGAACGAGCTCGGCGACAAGAGCGCCGCGCGAATCGCATTCGGCCGAGCGATCGAGATCGGTCCCGCAGCGGCCGAGTCCCGCAACGACTTCGGCGTCTTCCTGTTCCGTGCGGACGAGACCGATCGCTCCGTCGAGGAGCTCATCGAGGCGGTGCGGCTCGACGGGTCGAAGGCCGTCTACCACGAGAACCTCGGACGGGCCTACCGCAAGAAGGGCATGGCCAGGGAAGCCGAGCGCGAGCTCGCCGATGCCGCACGGCTCGCGCCCAACGACGCGGCCGTCTGGACGGCGCTCGGACACGTGCGCGCCGACCAGAAGAAAGCGGACGAGGCGGCGACCGCGTTCGCGACGGCGCTCTCGCTCGACCCCGCCAGCGAAGACGCGGCCACAGCCCTCGGTTCCGTGCTCGCCGACACCGGGAAGCTCGAGGAAGCGGAGGCCGCCCTCATGAAGGCCATCGAGACAAACACAAAGTCTCCCGTCCTCTGGAACAACCTCGGCGCCGTCCGCGTCCGCAGGGGTAACAACGCGGGCGCGATCGAGGCGTTCCAGAAGGCGCTGACGATGGACGCCGCCTTCGACGCCGCGCGCGCCAACCTGACGCGGGCCACCGAGCTCGCGGCGCTGGAGAAAGCCGCGTCCTGAGGGTGCGGTTTCCTCTCCTCGCGTACGTCTTCTCCGGACTGGCAGCTCTGCGCTTGGCTCCGACGCCTCCGACCCCGACTTACACCGCGGAGATCGAAGCCTGGCGCGCGGCTCGTGTTTCGCGCCTCACCGCCGAGGACGGCTGGCCCACCGTCGTCGGGCTTTTCTGGCTCGAGGACGGCGAGAATCGCATCGGAAGCGCGAAGGACAACGCGATCGTCCTGCCGGCCTCGACTCCCCCGCACCTGGGGTCCATCGTGGTCGACAAGGGCCGGGCGACGCTGCGGCCTCTCACGGACGTCGAAGCCGGAGCCGGAGCTGGCGGCGACCTCACAGCCGACGGCGAAACCGTCTCGGAGCCCCGCGTCCTCGCCTCGGACGCCGCGGACGCGGCCACCCACGTGCGGACCGGCAGCGTGCTCTTCTACGTGATCGAGCGCGGCGGAAAACTGGCGGTCCGCGTCAAGGACAGTCAGAGCCCGGCCCGGCGGGATTTCCACGGCCTCGAGTATTTTCCGATCGATCCCTCCTGGCGGCTGGAGGCCCGCTTCGAGCCCTACGACCCTCCGCGCGCGATTTCGGTGCCGAACGTGCTGGGTCACCAGGACTCCGAAAAGTCTCCCGGAGCGCTGGTTTTCGAGCGGGCCGGCCAGACCTACCGGCTCGATCCCGTGCTCGAGCGCGGAGAGACCGACTACTTCGTGATCTTCGGCGACGCGACCAACGGGAAGGATACGTACGGCGCCGGCCGATTCCTCTACGTGAAGCCGCCCGTCGACGGAAAGACGATCATCGACTTCAACAAGGCCTACAACCCGCCCTGCGTCTTCACCGACTACGCGACCTGCCCGCTTCCGCCCGCGCAGAACAGGATGAAGGCGCGCGTGGAGGCCGGCGAGAAGGAGTACGCGCACCCCTCGACGGCAGAGAAGTGACGTCGCCGCCTCCGGAGAGTCTGAGCAAGGTTCCCGAGGTCACGCTCACGTTCTGGGTCGTCAAGGTCGCCGCAACGACGCTCGGAGAGACCGGCGGCGATGCGGTCTCGATGTCGATGAACGTCGGTTACCTCGTCGGCACGGCGATCTTCGCGGCCGTTTTCGCCGTCGCGGTCGCCGCCCAGATTTCCGCCCGGGGGTTCAACCCCTGGCTCTACTGGACGACGATCATTGCCACGACGACCCTCGGCACCACACTCGCGGACTGGACCGACCGTTCCCTGGGAATCGGGTATGCCGGCGGATCGTCCCTGCTTCTGGCGCTCCTCCTGGCCACCCTTTTCTTCTGGAACCGGTCTCTCGGCACGGTGGCGATCGATTCCGTGCGATCCCCCCGATCCGAGATGTACTACTGGATCACGATCATGTTCTCCCAAACGCTCGGCACAGCCCTTGGCGACTGGACGGCCGATTCGGCCGGGCTCGGATATCTCGGAAGTGCGGTCCTCTTCGGTGTGCTCCTCGCGCTCGTCGCCGCCGCGTACCGGTGGACGTCGGCATCCCGTACGGCGCTCTTCTGGGCGGCCTTCATCCTCACGCGGCCGCTCGGGGCCGTCGTCGGCGATTTCCTCGACAAGCCGACCGACGCCGGGGGCCTCGCATGGAGCCGCTATACGGCGTCCGCCGCCCTGCTCGCCTTCATCGTGGCCTGCATCGCCCTGTTTCCCCAGAGAGCGGCCACGCGATCGCACTGACCGGCCCCGTCAGCGCAGCGCGTCCAGCAGCTCCTTCAACATCCTCGCCGTCGCTCCCCAGATCACCGTCTCCCCGTAGTGGTAGAAGAGCACCGGATCCGGGCGCTCGGGGAACGTCCGGGTTTCCAGAGCGGCGGGATCGAGGAGAGGCCGGATCGGGACCTCGACGAGCTCCGCGATCTCGGACTCCTGCAGCCGGAAGGGATAGGGGTGCGGGATCGCGCCGACGTAAGGCTCGACGTAGTAGTCGGTGACGGTCGTCAGCGGCGAAAGCGAACCCAGGTAGCGGACGTCGGACGGGGCAACGCCGATCTCCTCTTCGGTCTCGCGAAGCGCGGTCACGTAGAGCGACGCGTCGTCCTCCTCCTCGCCTCCGCCCGGGAACGCGATCTGCCCGCGATGCTTCTCGACGCTCTCCGTCCGCTTCGTGAGCATCACCCAGAGCGCGCCATCCCGGACGAACAGCGGTGCGAGGACTCCGGCCCGCCGCTGCGAGCCCGCCGGAACGGGCTCGGCCCGTCCGGCCTCGGCGCGCTCGAGCCGCTCCCGGACCTCGTCCATCCAGGTGCGCCCGGGCGCGCTCTCAGGAGGAGGCACGGGTGCGGCTGCCCTCGGCCGCGGATCGCAGATACGCCTCGACGAAGGGCGTCAGCCCGCCGTCGAGGACCCGATCCGTATCGCCGGACTCGTGGCCGGTCCGGTGGTCCTTGACCATCCGATAGGGATGCAGGACGTAGGAACGGATCTGACTCCCCCACTCGATCGACTTCTTCTCGCCGGCGCGCTTCTCTTCCTCGGCTCGCCGCTCGTCCAGCGCACGCTGGAACAGGCGGGCCTTCAGGACGCGCATGGCCATCTCGCGGTTGCGGCCCTGGCTGCGCTCGTTCTGGCATGTCACCACGATGTTCGTCGGCAGGTGCGTGATGCGCACCGCGGAGTCGGTGACGTTGACGTGCTGCCCG
>Ga0207706_10007170_pt1 | contig 10311 bp, 8 predicted proteins | sample KBSC53metaG_FD_184318 | JGI IMG/M metagenome (GOLD analysis project Ga0207706, IMG submission 184318) | Corn rhizosphere microbial communities from Kellogg Biological Station, Michigan, USA - KBS C5-3 metaG (SPAdes) (version 2) | ecosystem: Host-associated > Plants > Roots > Rhizosphere > Soil ... | reverse complement strand
GAGGTCGCGATCAGGGCAGATTCGTCGCGGATGCCCAGGCCCGGTTGGCGCGGATGGTCCCGCTGCCACCCGGCTACCGGATCTTCTGGAGTGGGATGTTCGAGAACTTCGAGCGGGCGCGCCAGCGCCTGACCCTCATCATTCCGATCACGATCGGCATCATCTTTGCGCTCCTGTTCGTCACGTTCGGGTCGGGCCTGGATGCCCTGCTGGTGCTGCTCAACGTGCCGTTCTCGATGGCGGGCGGATTGATCCTCCTGTACCTGAGGGGGATTCACCTGAGCGTGTCGGCCGCGGTAGGGTTCATCTCGCTGTTCGGCGTCGCGGTGATGAGCGGCCTGCTCTACATCTCGGAAATCAACGCCCGCCGGCGAGTGCCCGACACGCCACTGCTCGATGCGGTGATCCGGGGGGCCCGCGCGCAGTTTCGTCCGCGCTTGATCCTCATCGTGGTCGCGGGGCTGGGCATGCTCCCGGCGGCGTTCGCCCGGGGCATCGGGTCGGATATCCAGCGGCCGCTGGCCACCGTGGTGATCGGCGGCTTGTGCATGGAGCTCGTCCTGACGCTCTTTGCGCTACCCGCGGTCTATTGGCTGGCCGAGCGGTGGTGGAGGTCGCGCTCGCCGTCGCACCCGGTCGCACCATGAGCCAGAACAGTTCTAGCGATCGCATTCGCCGCCCCACCCTGGGGCCGATCTTCAGGATTTATTAAGGTTTTTGGTGTTAGGATGCCTCGGTGTTGGCAGGCTTGCCTCACGCGCATGTTGAAGCTCTCGATATTGGTCGAACGACGCTCGCCGTCGCGGGCATGACCGGCATGGCGTCGAGAAGGATCCCACCATGGTGTCACGCGTGACCGTCCCTGTGTCCCGCCGCGACTTGCTCAAGTTCGGAGGCGCGGCGGCCGCTCTCGGCACATTTGGTTTCCGGCCGGGCGAAAGTCTCGCGGACGGAGACCCGCCTCCGTTGAACGTCAAGCAGCCGGATCGTGGCGGCATCTTCCGCATCCGCATGGCGCAGGCACCGCCGCACTTCGATCCCCACCAGACCGCGGCTTACTGGACGATGGTGCCGCTCTCGTTCGCGTACAGCCGACTGGTCATGATCAAGCCCGGCACGACCATCGTCCCGGGCACGCAGCCCCTGGACAGCGACATCGCGCAATTTTGGGACCGCGTGGGCGAGACGGTCTACGTCTTCAAGCTGCGCCAGGGCATCCGGTGGCAGCCCAAGCCGCCGGTCAACGGGCGCGAGCTGACCGCCGATGACGTGAAATATACGTACGAGCGCTTCTTGGCCACGAAGAACAACCCGAACCGGGCCCTCCTGGACATGATCGACAAGGTCGAGGCCCCGGACAAGTACACGGTGAAGATCACGCTGAAGGAACCCAACGCCTGGTTCCTCGACCGCCTGGCCTCCACCTCGACCTGGATCATCGCCCGGGAATGCGTGGAAAAGTTCGGAGACCTCAAGAAGGCGGAGTCGGTGGTCGGCACCGGCCCATGGATGCTGGAGCGTTACGAGCCGGGCTCCAAGATCAGCTTCGTCCGCAACCCGAACTGCTTCTATCCCAAGCTCCCGTACGCGGACGCGGTGGAGCTCTCGATCATTCCCGATTCCAACGCGGCCCTCGCCGCGTTCCTGGCGGGAAAATTCGACTTCGGCCCGGAGGCCGGCATGACGGTCCGCCGGGGCGACGTGGCCGCCGCCAAGAAGAAGCTCGGCCACTGGTGGCTGCCGCTGCAAACCCGCGAGTTCCTCGTGCCCTCCGGCCGGATCGCCGCCATGAAGCTCGACCAGGATCCGCTCAAGGACGTCCGGGTTCGCCGGGCGATCGCCATGGCCGACAACTGGCGCGAGATCCTCGAGCGCAATCCGCTGGCGCAGGGGAAAGGCGCGCCCGACGCCGTCATCCCGGCCGCGCTCAAGGAATGGTCGCTCGCGATCAAGGAGCTGCCCGCCGAGGGCCAGAAGCTCTATGAGCCCTTCGATGCCGCGGGCGCCAAGCAGCTGCTCGCCGCGGCCGGCCATCCCGGCGGCATCAAGATTCCGGTGGAGACGACGGCGGGGTATGGAGCCGAATGGATGGACGCGGTCCAGGTCACCGTCAAGAACTGGAAGGCCGCTGGCATCGACGCGGAGCTCAAGATGCAGGACTACGACACCTTCGTCGCGAACTCCACCAGCGGCAAGTTCGACAAGATGATGCTGGCCATGCGCGACAGCGCCACCGATCCCGACTCCTATCTCGAGACGCTGCTGCCGGGCGACCCCCTCAATGTCTGCGGCGTCAACGACGCCAAGCTCACGGAGATGATCAAGCGCCAGCGGCGCACGTTCAAGGACGGCGCGCGCCGGGACATCGTCTACGACATCCAGCGCTATTGCTCCCAGCAGGCCTACTACGCCAGTGGCCCGTCGCTGAGCGTGGTTGCCGCATGGATGCCGAACATCATCGACTACGGGCCGAACCTCGGGCCCGACTACGGGGGGCGGCTCATGTCCGCCTGGATCGACAAATCGGTCCAATAGCACGCCCGCTCGTCCTCGCCCTCGTGCTGGTTCTCGTCGCCGGGTCGGTCGCCTCGGCCCACGACGAGCGGTTCTCCACCTCCAACGTGGAGATCAAGCCGAACGAGGTGCGGTGGGCGGTGGATGCCGGCGTGGCGGGCCTCGAAAAGGTCGTGCGGCTTCCGGCCGGTGAGCTCGAGCTCACCGAGGCCCAGCTCCAAGCGTCGAAAGCCGACATTGTCACCTACCTGCTCGAGTGCCTGAAGGTCGAGATCAACGGCAACGCGGTGGAGCCCGAAGTGGGGGCGCTGGAGCCGGTCTTCGCGACCGGGACGACCGGCCAGAAGTACATCTCGTACGCGCGACAGCACTTGCGGTTCCCCTCGACCTCCGAGGTGAAGAGCGTTCAGATCTCCTCGGCGCTCTTCTTCACCGTCATCAGGAACCACCAGTCGGCGGTCATCATCTCGTGGGGGGGCGCGCAGAAGGTCTACAACAAGTACGGCCCGTACCAGCTCGAGCTGACCGCCGCCCGCGTCAACCCGACGCTCCTGGGCACCGCCGTGGAATTCATCCTGTGGGGGATGCACCACATCTTCGTCGGGTACGACCACATCGCCTTCCTCCTGGCGCTGCTCCTCGCGGCGCAGCGGTTGCGCGACATGGTGCGCGTCGTGACGTCGTTCACGGTCGCCCACAGCATCACGCTCCTGCTCGCGGCGCTCGACGTGATCCGGGTGCCCGGTGCGGTGACCGAATCGCTGATCGCGGCGTCGATCGTCTACGTGGCCGCGGAGAACTTCTTCATCACCGAGGGACGCTACCGGTGGGTGCTCACCTTCGCGTTTGGCCTGGTCCACGGGCTGGGCTTCTCGAGCGTGCTGCGCGAGCGGCTGCAGGATCTTTCGTCCATCATCGTACCGGTCATCTCGTTCAATCTCGGCGTGGAGCTGGGCCAGATCTCGATTCTGCTCGTCGTGTTCCCCATCCTCACCCTGATCCGTCGGGCGCCGACCGAGAAGGCTCGGGAACGGCGTCAGTGGTGGCTGGTCCGGATCGGCTCGGTGCCGATCCTGCTTCTGGGTACCTTCTGGCTCATCGACCGCGTCTTCCAACTCGGCCTCATGCCCTTCTGAGGGCCGACCGGGCGGATCCGGCACCTGACGGGTCCCCTTCGGCGCCAACGCGGCGCGAGCGCCACGCGCCCAGCGCGTCAGACGGTTCGCGCGGAGCGACGGCGTCGCCAGACGCCGACGAGCACCATCGTAGCCATGGCCGCGCCGAGCACCTGAGCGATGTCGATCAGCACGTAGGCCGCGCTGATGGCCAGCTCGCCGCTGATCCAGCTCGCCACCACGCCGAGGACGACGCTGAGCGCGACCAGGACGATCCACCGCACGCTCGACGACGACACCACGGTGGGAATCACGAGCCCAACGATGACACCGGCCAGTACCGGGAACACTTCGTCCATGGCGACACCTCCCTCGATGCTGCGATATCTTATCCCTTCACCCTGAAGAAGAACGGGTCGATCGATGAGGCCACCGCCGTGGTGCCATCGAGCGCCAGCAGGCGGTGCCCGACGAAGTCGGCGTTGCGCTGGTAGACGACCCCGTTGGGAAAGTTCGCCTGGTCCGGGGTGTTGTTGGCCGAGAAGATCCCGTAGAAGTCTCGGCGCACGGCCACCAGATGATCGTAGTCGCCGAGATAGGGATCGAACGTCTTGGCCGGCGTGCTGGCGGGCGCCGTGCACAGCACGAGGTCCGCCCAGTTGGCGCCGTCGGCGGACTGGCGGAAGTGCGTCACCCAGCGCCGGGCCGCTCCCGTACCGGTGAGCTGCTGGTAGAGCAGGCCGATGGCGCCCGCGCTGTTGATGGCCAGCGCGGCGTTGGTGGCGTTCAGCACCGTCAGGAGATCGGCCGCCGACCACGTCACGCCCCGATCAGTCGAGCGGCGCACGTGGATGGTGAGGATCGACCCGGGCGCTTGATCGGCCCACGCGATATAGACAGTCCCGCTCCGGCCCGCTCGCCGATCGACGGCCAGCGACAGTGTCCCGCCGAGTCGCTGCTGCCCCGTGTCCAGCGAGCCGTTGCGGTTGAACGGGATGCGGACGTTCCGCGCGACGAGGCGACCGGGAAGGCTGTCGCCAGGCTCGACCAGGCTCCGGAACGGGTTCACGCTCACGCCGCCCGCGTCGTCGCGGACGACCACCACGTCGGTGGTCACGATCAGCGTGTTGCCGGGGAAGCTACCGCTCTGGGCCCGCCAACCGTAGTACACGGCGTAGACGGTGCCGTCGGGATGCGCGACGGGGCGGATCTGCGGCCCGTCTTGGCCGGCGGTGGCCCGCGACTCGATGCGAACCGACCTGAACACCGGGTTGGCGACGCGGCCATTGGCAGTGACGTCGACGGTCGCCGTCCGCGGCCCCGCCTGGAAATCATTGTTGCCGATGTAGACGCGATCGCTCCCGGACTTCGAGATCGCATGCGTGAACGGCTGATCGTTATTGGGCCGGCTGCCCAGCGTCTGCATGGCCACGGTGGCCACCGCGCTGGTGGCGCGCAGCGTCTCGAAGTTGAACGTGGGATCGCGCAGGATGCCCCCGTAGAGGCGGTGGCCGGTGGTACCAAAGGCCAGCGAGATGTCGCCCGTTCCCAGGCCACTGCCGGCGTTGCTGGGCACCACCGAGTTCAGTCGCCACGTCATGCCGCCGTCGCTCGAGAGGTAGACGGGCGCCAGCGGGCCGCCCATCGGATCTCCCGTGAACGCGGTGCCCACGATCTCGAGGGGACGCGCCGTGTTCACGGTCAGGCTCGGCTCGCTGTCCTGGTTGGTCTCGCCGCTGAGCGAGCGCGGGATCATGTTGACGACGAGCACCTGACCGCCGGCGAGCGTGGCCCTCGGTGCTGCTCTCCGACCGACGGCGCGCGCGGACCTCCTCCGGGCGGCCATGGCTCAGCGACCTCCCTTGGAGTGACGTCGGGCCTTGGAACGCGCAGGACGTGCCGTCCGCGGCGCCCGCGACCTTCGCCGCGGCGCCGGCGCGCTGGCCATGAGCCGGATCTGCGGCAGTTGCTCGAGCGGTTGGAAGTCGCCGGGATGTAGCGCGGTGTACTCCTCCGCTTTGAGGGGGGTGGCACTGGCCGCCTTGGTCCTCGTAGCCGGGATCTGCTGCTTGTGCAGGAGGAAGACACCTTCCTGACCGGCCTGGAACTTGGGCGCGTGGTACCAGCGGACGTCGGTGCTGCTGGGGAAGCGCACGACCACCTGCTTGCGCCGCTCGCGACCCTTGTGGGTCTCGTCGACGTTGATCACGGCCTCCTGCCAGATCGGAGCGTGCTCGCTGATTCGCTCGGTGGTGCCGCCGCTGGCCTTGGCCCGGGCCTGGACCTCGGCGGCGGGAACGCGCACGCTGCTCACGCGGCCGGTGACGATCAGGTCCGCACTCGCGGCCTGAGTCATGGCCTCGCGTGCGTGCAGGCTGCGCACCGGGTCGTCCGGGTGCGCGGCCGCGGCCGCCACCTTCGGTGTCGTCGCCTCGTCGTGACCGAGCGACTGCACGGCGAGGCTATCGCCGAAGATCCAGCCCGTGGTGTGGAAGATCAGCGCCTGGCCTGGACGGACGCGCTCACCCGCCGCGAGATTCACGGTGACATCGTGACCGGCGTAGCCGCTGAGCGTCTCGGGCGACTGAATCACGCGATCGACACGCGCGACGATCGTGCGCGCGGTCGCCGGAACCGATTTGAGCGTCGTCGCCCGAACCTTCTTGACCGTGCCCTGGAATACGAAGCGGGCCTGAGAGGCCAGGGCCCCTGAGCGCGATGCTGGTCTCATGGCGGTCCCTCCGGTAGCGCTATCCTGCGCCGCTCCGGGTGCGTGGTCAACGAGGGTCGCCGGCGGTGCGCGCGGCGCCTCAACGACTCGCTCAGGCGAGAAGCTCGACGTGCATCGTGAGCCGCGGGCCTCGAAGTCAAGCCGGCCGCGGTAAGATGTTCTCTGTTCGCACGCGGTCGTCTTCAATCTGCGACCGGCGCGGGCAAAGGAGCCGCTGAGAGATGGGCGAGCCTGCTCGGGGCCTCGACTGCGACACCATCGTCATCGGGGCCGGCATTTCCGGTCTGTACCAGCTCTACCGCCTGCGGGAGATCGGCCAGACGGTCCGGGTGTTCGAGGCCGGCACCGGCGTCGGCGGCACCTGGTACTGGAACCGCTATCCGGGCTGCCGCTTCGACTCCGAGAGCTACTCCTACGGCTACTCCTTCAGCCAGGAATTGCTGGACGAATGGAGCTGGACCGAGCATTTCGCGCCCCAGCCCGAGACCGAGCGCTATCTGAACTACGTCGCCGACAAGTTCGACCTGCGCCGGCACATCCAGTTCAAGAGCCGGGTCAAGGCGGCGATCTTCGACGAGGCCGCCAGCGCGTGGCAGATCACCCTGGAGGATGGCCGATCCTACCGGTCCCGCTACCTGGTCACCGCCACCGGCCCCCTCTCCGCGCCGACCTTGCCGCGGATCGCTGGCATCGACGACTTCCAGGGCGAGGCCTATCACACCGGCCTCTGGCCCAAGCATCCGGTCCGCTTCGAGGGCAAGCGGGTGGCGGTGATCGGCACCGGGGCCACCGGAGTCCAGGCCATCCAGGAGATCGCCAAGACCGCGGGTCACCTGACGGTCTTCCAGCGCCGCCCGAACTGGTGCACGCCCCTGCACAACCGGCCCATCACCGCGGAGGAAATGGACGCGATCCGCCAGGACTACCCGTCGATCTTCCAGCGGTGCTGGGAGACCGCCGCGTGCTTTCTGCACACGACCGACCCGCGCGGCACGTTCGAGGTCAGTCCCGAGGAGCGCGAGGCGTTCTGGGAGCAGCTCTACGCCTCGCCCGGCTTCGCCCCCTGGCTCGGCAACTTCCGCGACATGCTGGTCGACCGGGAAGCCAACGCGCTGTTCTCCGCGTTCGTGGCCGACAAGATCCGCGGCCGGGTGAGAGACCCGAGGGTCGCGGAGCTGCTGATCCCCAAGGATCACGGCTTCGGGACTCGCCGGGTTCCTCAAGAAACCTACTACTACGAGGTCTACAACCAGCCGAACGTGGAGCTGGTCAGCATCCTCGAGACTCCGATCCAGCGCATCACGCCGACCGGCCTGCGGACGGTCGAGCGGGGGTTCGAGTTCGACATCATCGTGTTCGCCACCGGCTTCGACGCCATCACCGGCAGCTTCGACCGCATCGACATTCGAGGGCGCGATGGCGAGAAGCTCAAGGACCGGTGGAAGAGCGGGCCGTCCACCTTCCTGGGTGTGATGGTCAGTGGGTTCCCCAACCTGTTCATGGTGATGGGCCCTCACACCGCGCTCGGCAACATTCCCCGGAGCATCGAGTACAACGTCGAGTGGATCCGCGATCTGCTCGGGTACCTCGAGCGGCGCGGACTGCGCTGCGCCGACGTCCGGCCGGAGGCCGTGGACGAGTGGACGGACTTCGTCAAGAAGAAGGGCGAGGGGCTGCTCGCCAACGAGGTCGACTCGTGGATGACGGGCGTCAACCAGAACGTCGAGGGCAAGCAGGTCCGCATCATCGCGCGGTACAGCGGCACCGCGCCGGAGTACCGTGAGCGGGCCGACCGTGTGGCGGCCGGCGGCTACCGGGAGCTGGTGCTCGCGTAGCGGCCGTTGCCGCCGGAGGCCTGACGTGCCGTGCCCGCGGTGCGAGCTAGAGAATCCACCCGGAAGCCCGTTCTGTAACGCTGTTCTGCCGCCTATAGCTCGCAGCGGTACACGTCGGCGGTCATGTACTCCTGGAGCCCGAAGTACCCGCCCTTCGCCTTGCGATGGGGTGTCATCAGCGCAACGTTTCCACCAATCTCCGCCGCCTTCTTCTGAAGATCAACGAGCTCGTTATCGGAGACCGTGCCGATCGGGCGGCAGCCTTGGACGCGCTTTTCGTCCTCGACGAGGAGCACACCGGGCTTGGTCGATGCACATGCGGCCAGCGTCAAGAGACACGCCGAAAGAATCCATCTGCGGTTCATCAAGGGCTCCCCTTGAGGTTCGTTCTGAGAACCGTGCTCTCGCTCATGATTGAGCCGTTTCAAAGTGTACTCCGGGCCCGGGAGGTTCGTGACCCAGCAGCGTTGGTCGATGACTTGACCGAAGACCGGTCCACCATCCAATTCGGGCGCTGGCGTCCTCGCTGAGCGGCGTCGGCGTGCCGAATGATAATCTCCGTCTTCATCAGTCCGCGAACCCCCGGCACGATCGATCGGTGAAGGCCGCGGGCGGGGAGCTCACGCATGAAGCTGGGAATCACGCTGTGGGGGTTCAGTCTTGGCTATCGGGAGGCCGTGGATCTGGCCTCGCGGGTGGAGGAAGCGGGATTCCACAATCTGTTCATGGTCGAAAGCCCGCTCGGCAATGACGGCGTGACGACAGTCGCGATGATGGCGGCCCGCACCTCTCGCCTTCTTCTCGGTACGAATATCGCTAACGTCTACGTGCGCCATGCCCGGATGCTCGGCAACGCCGCCGTGGCCATCGACGAGGTCGCTCCCGAGCGAGTCATCCTTGGCCTCGGCCCGAACAATCGCACCATGATGACCCAGGCCGGGTTCGCCTGGCGCGATCCTCGCGAGGTGATGCAGGAAACCACCGCCGTCTTGCGCGCCGTGTTCGCCGGGCGGCCGGGGCCGGCCCACCGTGCCCCACGGCCGGCCAGCCACGTCATTCCGATTCACTGGGCGGGCATGGCCCTGGAGACGTGCGCCGCGGCTGGTGCGCACGCCGACGGCCTCATGCTCTACATCAACACGCCCGCCCGCTATCGGCGCGCGGTGGAGCGGTTTCGACGGGCCGCCACCGAGGCGGGGCGGGATCCCGGCCGCTTGCCGGTGAGCCTGCTGATCCCGACCTTCATTCACGACCACCTGCCGACCGCCCGGCAGGCTGCGCGCGAGTTCCTCGTGCACTACGCACGGTGGCCGCACTACGCCAAGACATTCGAGGCCAGCGGATACGCGCGAGAGATGGCTCAGATCGCCAGCGCGTACGCGGCTGGAGACCTGGCCACCGCCATGTCAGCGCTCTCCGATGCCCTCCTCGACGAGGTGCTGCTCCTCGGCCCGCCCACGCGCATCCGCGAGGGCATCGCGCGGCTGGCCGAGGCGGGCGTGGAGTGGATCACCCTGGGTCCCCAGGCCGTCGCTTCTGAGTCGCTCGCCCAGCAGGCCGAGCGTATGACCGCCACGCTGGCGCCCCGGTAGCGCACGAGCAACCCCGCCCGCAATTTCAGGCGCAGGAAAGACACTTTCCCGCTGACATTCGATAGAATCCGATGGCTCTGAGGCAGTACTGACACGGCCAACCGGCCGTCGAGCGAGGATGATGGATGAATCCGTTTGCGACCGCCACCGAGCTACTGGCCGATCTCCGCGCAGGCCGGGTGACCTCGAGCGAGCTGACCGAGATGTACATCGGCCGCATCGAGAAGCACGATCTCCGCTTGAACGCGGTGGTCGACCGTGATTTCGATCGCGCGCGCGGGCTGGCGCAGGCCGCGGCTCGTGGCGGGAATGGAGCGCTCCGCGGGCTTCCAATCACGCTGAAGGAGTCGTTCAACGTGAGCGGGCTGCGCACCACGTGCGGCGTGCCGGACTGGAAGAGCTTCGTGTCCGCCCACGACGCGCCCGCGACGACGCGGCTGCGCGATGCGGGCGCCGTGCTCCTCGGCAAGACGAACGTCCCGCCGATGCTCGCCGACTGGCAGTCCGCGAACCCGAACTACGGG
>Ga0207706_10007168_pt1 | contig 10312 bp, 11 predicted proteins | sample KBSC53metaG_FD_184318 | JGI IMG/M metagenome (GOLD analysis project Ga0207706, IMG submission 184318) | Corn rhizosphere microbial communities from Kellogg Biological Station, Michigan, USA - KBS C5-3 metaG (SPAdes) (version 2) | ecosystem: Host-associated > Plants > Roots > Rhizosphere > Soil ... | reverse complement strand
CCAGCTGACGCATGTCGCGTGCGCACATCCTGCTCGTCGAGGATGATCAGTCGCTCGTCGAGCTGCTGACCTGGAACCTCGAACGCGAGGATTTCGAGGTCGAGCATACGGCGGATGGCGAGGAGGCCCTCCTCCTTGCGCGTGAGAGCCCGCCCGATCTCGTCCTGCTCGACTGGATGATTGAGGGGCTGTCGGGCATTGAGGTATGCCGCCGACTGCGGCGCATCCCCGACACCGCCAATGTTCCGATCATCATGCTCACCGCACGCGGCGAGGAAGAGGATCGGGTGCGCGGGCTGGAAACCGGCGCTGACGATTATGTCACCAAGCCCTTCTCCCCCCGCGAATTGGTGGCGCGTGTGCAGGCAGTGCTACGCCGGGTGCGGCCGGCGCTGGCCGGCGAGCAGCTGATCTATTCGGACATCGAGATGGACACGGTCAGCCACAAGGTGCGCCGCGCCGGCATCACCGTGCCGCTCGGGCCGACCGAATTCCGGCTGCTCAAGCATTTTCTGGAGCATCCGGGCCGCGTCTTCTCGCGCGAGCGGCTACTGGACTCCGTCTGGGGCCGCGATTCCGACATCGAACCGCGCACCGTCGATGTCCATATCCGGCGTCTGCGCAAGGCGATCAATGTCGGCGCCTGCGCTGATGTGATCCGGACGGTACGCTCGGCCGGCTACGCGCTCGACGCGGACGCGATGGCGTAGCATCAACTGAAAACGCTGTTCTCCAGCGAAAGCTGGAGTCCAGCTCTACCGGTGGGCCTGGGCTCCAGCTTTCGCTGGAGCACCGCAATGCTAATCCTCGACGATCTTGAGCAGCTTGCGTTCGAGCGGCGCGAGCACCGGCCCGAGCTCATGCCCGCGCTTCAGGATATGGCCACCCTCGCCTATCAGCGCCCCCATGCCTTGACGGTTGCGTAACGCCGGACGCTTCTCGATGCGATATTCGGGGCGCTCGGCGGTGCGTCGGAACGCTGCGAACACCGCGGCATCTCGACCAAGCTCGATCGCGTAATCGCGCCAGTGCCCCGCCGCGACCATCCGGCCGTAAAGATCGAGGATACGGGTGAGTTCGAGGCGATCGAAACCGATCTGGGAAGCCCGCGCGGGCGTCGGGAAAGGGGTGATGCTCGCCGTCACGCGGAATCGCGTTTCCTTGCCGAAGCCTTGGTTTCACGTACCTCGATCAGTTCGGCCAGCCGTCCGCGAAGCACCTCGACCTCGCATTTCAACAATTCGAGCTGCTGCGTCTGCGGATCGAAGCGTTCCGAACAGGGCGTACCGTAGGGCACGAAGCCCTTCTGATATTCCGCTGCATCGACCAATGTCGGACGCGCCGGAATACCGGTCATCACTGCGCCTTCCGGCACATCGCGCGTGACCACGGCATTCGCACCGATCTTCGATCCCGCACCGACCGTGATCGGCCCGAGCACCTGCGCGCCCGATCCGATGATCACATTGTCGCAAATGGTGGGGTGGCGCTTGCCCGCGACGCCGTTGGCGGGGTTTGTGCCGCCCAGCGTGACATTCTGGTAGATGGTGACATTGTCACCGATCGTGGCGGTCTCGCCGATCACCGTGAAACCGTGATCGATGAAGAAGAAGCGCCCGATCGTCGCGCCGGGATGGATGTCGATGGCCGTCAGGAAACGCGAGAAGTGGTTCACGAAGCGCGCGAAGAAATAAAGCTCGCCATTATAGAACCAGTGCGCGAGGCGATGAAGCGCCAACGCCAGGACGCCCGGATAAAGCAGGATCTCCCAGCGGCTGCGCGGCGCGGGGTCGCGAGCCTTGATCGAATCCAGATAGGCTATCAACCCGCCAAACATGCACTGGCCTCCCTCGCCGGCTTTCCCCGCATTTAGAGACGCGGCGTTACGATTTCCAGATGTCCAACCCCAACCATGTGTCTTCAGGGTAGAATTTTCGGAGAAACTGATTAATATCGCCGCATTGATTGAAATGAACGATCAAGGAAGCGGCGTGAGCACCTATCTGCCTACACTGAAACAGCTCCTATATCTGATCGCCTTGGCTGATCATGGACATTTCGGACGAGCTGCGGACGCCTGCTTTGTGACCCAATCCACACTGTCGGCCGGTCTGCGCGAGCTTGAATCGCTGATCGGGATCACGCTGGTCGAGCGCACCCGCCGCGTGGTCCGCTTCACGCCGCTTGGTTTAAAAATCGCTGAGAAGGCCCGCCGCGTGCTGCGTGAGGCGGAGGAACTGGCCGAACTCGCCCGTGCCGCCGGCAAGCCCCTGTCGGGCGACCTGCGCATGGGCGTGATCCCGACGATCGCGCCGTTCCTGCTGCCGCGCATCCTGCCCCGGCTGCGCTCCGAATGGCCGGACCTGAAACTTTATCTGCGCGAGGAAACCACCAGCGCCGCCTGCGACTCCCTCCATCGCGGGCATGTCGACTGCGTGCTGCTGGCCCTGCCTTATCATTGCGGCGACGTGGAGTCGGTCGATCTGTTCGAGGACAGGTTGTTCGTCGCCTTCCCCGAGCAGGACATGACCAAGCCGCCCGCCAGCATCCGCCCGGACGCGATCGACGAGCGGCGACTCCTGCTGCTCGAGGATGGCCATTGTCTTAAAGATCACGCGCTCGCCGCCTGCAACCGGCCCGAGCTGCGAGCCGAAGCACAGATGCTCGGCACCTCGCTGCACACGCTAATCCAGATGGTCGACAATGATCTGGGCGTGACGCTGCTACCGGAAATGGCGATCGAGGCGGGTATTCTCACCAATACGCATGTGGTTGCGCGGCCACTGGACGCCGATTATCCGTCGCGGCGGATTGCCCTCGCATGGCGCAAGGGCAGCCCACGCGATAAGGAATTCCGCATGCTCGCAGAAGCACTTACCGCCGGTAGTTCCAAGGCTGGCGCCGCCCCAAAGGTTAGAAGCCGCGCCGCCTGAGCTTCGCGTCGAGCGCGATCAGCCCCCGATTGATCTCGTCGTCGGTGACACGCAGGTCATGGTCGCGGTCGGCAAAACGGCGGAACCACCGGTTCGCCTCGCCAGCGCGATCGACGCCGATGCGGCCATTATAGTTGCGATCGTAGAAGGCGAGGATCAGCCGCGTGCCGGGCTGCGTGCCGCTAAGCCACGGATCGAGATGCTTCGCCCCGGCCCCGCCGATGCCGTAATCGCCATAGCGCCCGCCCTGATAAACGGGATAGGCCCCGTCCGGCTGACGATCCCGATAGCTGTAGCCCTTGTCGCCAGGCGTGGTGCAGGCAGCCGTCAGCGAAAGGAATGCCCCGGCAAGCAACGCCATAAAATGCCTGATCGCCACATGTTACTCCCACGCCCTCACTCAACTTGGTGAATGATAGCGTAATCAAAACGGCTTTTCGGCAATGTAAGAGGGTTAAACTTCGTCCGAACTCGGGACAGACGCTGCACTCAATCGTCGTCCATCAGATCGCCGATGACCTTCATCGCCATGTCCATCAGCTCGGAATCGAGTTCGGGCGGCTTCATCGAGACATGCTCCTCGAGCCGGTCGGCGATGTAGCCGAGCGCGGCGACACGGGCGGATTTCTTGTTGTTGCCGTCGATGATCTTCCACGGCGCCCAGCGCGTGTCGGTATGCTCGAACATATCGCCCATCGCCTCGAGATAGTCGGCGCGTCTGGCGCGGTTGCGGAAATCCTCGGCATTGACCTTCCAGCGCTTCCACGGATCCTGCAGGCGCTTGGCGAGCCGTTCGTCCTGGGTCTGCTGGGTGATGTGGAGGAACAGCTTGACGATGGCGGTGCCGTCGTCCTTCTGCTGAGCCTCGAATTCGTTGATCTCGTCATAACCGCGCTTCCACTGCGCTTCGGTGGCGAAACCCTCGACCCGCTCGACCAGTACACGGCCATACCAGCTGCGATCGAACACGGCGATGTCGCCCGCCTCGGGCAAGCGACTCCAGAAACGCCAGAGGAAATGCCGCTCCTTCTCACCGACGCTGGGCGCCGCGATTGGCCAGACTTCGAAATAGCGCGGATCCCACTGCGCGGTGAGCCGCTGGATCGCGCCGCCCTTCCCCGCCGTGTCCCAGCCTTCGAACAGGATGACGCTGCGCTTTTTGTGGACGATATGCGCGACCTGGATGCGGGCGAGCCGCTCCTGCAGCGATTTCATCTCGGCGTCATAATCGCCGTCATATTTCTCGCCACGTTCGAAATGCTTCAGGTCTATCGCCATGCCTTTCCCTTAACCGCAAGGAGGCTCGGGCGGGAAGGTAAAAACGAGGTTAACCTTGTTGGGGATTGGGACAATATGCCGTCATTCCAGCGAAAGCTGGAATCCCTCTTCTCTTTATGCAGCAGAAGGAAGTGAGATCCCAGCTTTCGCTGGGATGACGGCCTAACTTTTCTGAGGTTCCACCACGCGGATGCTGAGTTCGCGAAGCTGCTTGAGCGTCGCGGGGGCTGGCGCGCCCATCATCAGATCCTCGGCCTTCTGCGTCATCGGGAAGACGACGACCTCGCGGATATTCGGCTCGTCCGCGAGCAGCATGACGATGCGATCGACGCCCGGCGCCGAGCCGCCATGCGGCGGCGCGCCGAACTTGAAGGCATTGATCATGCCGGAGAAATTGGTGTCGACATCCTCGCGCGTGTAGCCTGCGATCTCGAACGCCTTGTACATGATCTCGGGCTTGTGGTTCCGGATCGCGCCGCTTGAGAGCTCTACGCCATTGCAGACGATATCATATTGATAGGCAAGGATATCGAGCGGCGATTTGGTCTCCAGTGCCTCCAGTTCGCCCTGCGGCATCGAGAAGGGATTGTGGCTGAAGTCGATCTTCTTGGCATCCTCGTCATATTCGAACATCGGGAAATCAACGATCCAGCAAAATTCGAACCGCTTGGGATCGACCAGACCCAATTCCTCACCGACACGGGTACGGGCCAGACCCGCAAGCTTGGCGGCCTGAGATTCCTTGCCAGCAGCGAAGAACACGCCGTCATCAGGACCAAGACCTAGCGCCTCGGCAAGCTTGGCCATGCCTTCCTCGCCGTGGTTCTTGGCGATCGGGCCACCGAACTCGCCACCTTTCCGCGTGGCATAACCCAGACCGGCAAAGCCTTCCGACTGCGCCCAGCTGTTCATATCGTCGAAGAATTTGCGGCTCTTCTCGGCGGTGGCTGGGGCCGGGATCGCGCGAACGACATCGCCGCTCTCGACGATCGACGCGAAGCGGCCAAAGCCCGAGCCGGCGAAATGCTCGGATACATCGCTGATCAGGATCGGGTTGCGCAGGTCCGGCTTGTCGTTGCCGTAGCGGAGCATCGATTCCTTATACGGAATACGACGGAACGGCAGCGCGGAGACTTGACGCTTACCGGCGAATTCTTCAAACACGCCATGCAAGACAGGCTCAATCGCAGCAAAAACATCATCTTGCGTAACGAAGCTCATTTCGAAATCGAGCTGATAGAACTCGCCCGGAGAGCGATCGGCACGGGCGTCTTCGTCACGGAAGCAGGGCGCGATCTGGAAATAGCGGTCGAAACCCGCAACCATCAACAGCTGCTTGAACATCTGCGGCGCCTGCGGGAGCGCATAGAATTTGCCGGGATGGACGCGGCTGGGCACAAGATAATCGCGCGCGCCTTCCGGCGACGACGCCGTCAGGATCGGCGTCTGGAATTCGGTGAAACCCTGATCGATCATCCGCCGGCGCAGCGACGAGATAACGTTCGAGCGCAGCATCATATTGGCGTGCACCCGCTCGCGACGCAGATCGAGATAGCGATAGCGCAGGCGGATATCCTCGGGATACTCAGCCTCGCCCGCAACCGGCAGCGGCAGCTCGGAGGCGGCCGATTGCACTTGCACGTCCTTGGCACGAACCTCGATCTCGCCGGTCGCAAGATTGGGGTTCACCGCGTCGCCAGCACGCGCGACCACATCACCCGTGATCGTGATCACCGATTCCGCGCGCAGTCCCTCGATCGCCTTGAACGCAGGCGCATCGACGTCGGTGACGATCTGCGTGATCCCGAAATGATCGCGCAGATCGACGAACAGCAGATTGCCATGATCCCGCTTGCGATGGACCCAGCCCGAGATGCGGACTTCGCTGCCGACTTGAGCGGCGCGCAGTTCGGCGCAATTGTGGGTGCGATAGGGATGCATGGTGACGGCCACTCTTCAGTTAAATGTGCGCCTCGCGCTTCTTCGTGGACAGGCCCTTTGTCAAGGCGGGAGACTGCGCGTATGGACCGGCCATGCATGTTCACCCGCTCATAACCGACAGCAAAACCCTCGCCGATCTTTGCGCCAGGCTCGCGAAATCGCCGTTCGTCACGGTCGATACCGAATTCATGCGCGAAAACAGCTATTGGCCGGACCTCTGCCTGATCCAGATCGCCGACCTTGAAGAAGCCGCCGCGATCGACCCGAAGGCGCCGGGGATGGACCTCAAGCCCCTGCTCGACCTGCTGGTCGACAATGAAGAGGTGCTGAAGGTCTTCCACGCCGGCGGGCAGGATCTCGAAATCGTCCACAATCTTACGGGCAAGACGCCGCATCCCCTGTTCGATACGCAGGTCGCGGCGATGGCGCTCGGGATGGGCGAGCAGATCGGTTACCAGAATCTTGTAGAGACGATGCTGCGCGTGAAGGTCGACAAGGGCGCACGCTTCACCGATTGGGGGCGCCGCCCGCTCGACCAGCGCCAGATCGATTATGCGATCGGCGACGTCACCTATCTCGCAACGCTGTTCCCCCGGATGCTCGAACGGCTGCGCAAGACCGGGCGCGGCGACTGGCTCGATCAGGAGATGGAGCGGCTTGGCGATCCGACCAGCTATCTCAACATCCCCGATCTCGCCTGGATGCGGATCAAGGCGCCCAGCCGCAAGCCCGAGGTACTCGGACGGCTGAAATCGATCGCCGCCTGGCGCGAGCGCGAGGCACAGCACAAGAATATCCCGCGCGGCCGGATCGTGAAGGATGAGACGCTGGCCGATCTCGCCGCGCATCCTCCGCACAGCCAGAATGATCTCGCCCGGGTGCGCGGGCTATCCGCCGCCTGGGCGCAGAATGATATCGGCCAGCGGCTGATGCAGGCGATCCAGCGCGCCGAGCCCCTCCCCGATGCCGAAATGCCGCCGCGCGACGATCGCAAGCCAGGCCTGGGCAAGGAGGCAGGCCTGATTGCCGACCTGCTCAAGCTGCTGCTGAAGGTGCGCGCCCGCGAAGCCGATGTCGCGCCGAAACTAATCGCGCGCGGCGAGGATCTGGAGGCGATCGCCGCCGGCCAGCGCGAAGGGCTCGGGCTACTGGATGGCTGGCGTTACGATGTGTTTGGCAAGGATGCGCTCGCGCTCGTAGAAGGCCGGCTGGCCTTCAGCGTGCGCAACGGCAAGATGGTGATGACCGAGGTTGAGAGCCAGCCCGCAGGCTAGCTCAAGTACCCGTCATTCCAGCGAAAGCTGGAATCTCTCTGCTCTTGAGCCCAATAAAGAAATGAGATCCCAACTTTCGCTGGGATGACGATAGTCTCAATCCTCAGGCGCGATGGTGACGCGCAGGCCGTCCAGTGCTTCGTTGAACGTGAGTTGGCAGGAAAGGCGCGACTGATCGTTTCGGTGATCCGAGCTGTCGAGCAGGTCGTTCTCGTCCTCGCTGATCGGCGGCAGCTTGTCTGCGAAGGCCGGATCGACATGGACATGGCAGGTCGCACAGGAGCAGCAACCGCCGCACAGGGCCAGCAGTTCATCAATGCCGCCGTCACGGATGATCTCCATGACCGACAGGCCTTCTTGACCTTCCAGGACGACTTCCTGGCCTTCACGGGTGACGACATTCAGCTTAGCCACTATTTTCTCCGTAAGACTTTGGCGCGCGCTATGCACTGCCGAAGCCGCCTGTGCAACCGGGTACCGAATTGGAGATGATGTGGGACTTTCCGCCAACGACCTTCGCATGGGAATTGACGCGCTCTCGTCTCTGGAGCCTGCAATTGCGGCCAGCGTCGCACGAATCGGCTATCCGGAACCGCGCATCCGCGACCCCGGTTATGAGACGCTGCTGCGTACCATCGTGGGACAGCAGGTGAGCGTTGCTGCCGCCGCCTCGATCTGGCGCAAGCTGGAAGCAGCCGTCGGAACAGGAATCGCCCCCGAAGCGCTCACCTCAGCCTCGGACGAGGCGCTGCGCGGCGCGGGGCTCAGCCGCCAGAAGGCAAGCTATGCAAAAAGTCTTGCCGAGGAAGTCACGTCCGGAAGGCTCGATCTTCATGCCCTTCCCACCGACGACGAAGACGCGATCCAGGCGCTTACCGCGATCAAGGGGATCGGGCGCTGGTCAGCTGAAATCTATCTGCTGTTCGCTGAGGGACGGCCCGATGTGTGGCCGGCCGGCGATCTTGCCGTGCAGATTGCGCTCGGCCGGATCAAGGGCCTCGATGAACGGCCGAGTGAGAAGCTGACCCGCGCGCTGGCGGAAGGCTGGAGCCCGCATCGCGGGGCTGCGGCGATCTTCCTGTGGCATCATTATGGGAACGACAAGAACCCGGTCTGAGACGACAATGTTCTTTATTTGTTCTCATTGGTGCGCTATTATGGCGCCATGCCCGCCAGCCCTCCCCCGCGCGGCGCGACCCGCAACGGCGCCAGTAAGCGCTTCAGCCTGCCCACGAAGCAGGAGGATGGCGATTGGCTGGATTCGCGGGAAGATCTGGATGGCGCGCCGCCGCCGCTGAAGACGACCGTGACGGTCGAGCGGCCCCGCACGATCATCACGCGCAACACTTCGCCGGACATCCATTTCGATCGCTCGATCAACGCCTATCGCGGCTGCGAACATGGCTGCATATACTGCTTCGCCCGGCCGACCCATGCCTTTCACGATCTGTCGCCCGGCATCGATTTCGAGACGCGCCTGTTCGCAAAGCCGTCCGCGCCTGACCTGCTGCGCGCTGAACTCGCCAAGCCCGGCTACATCTGTTCGCCGATCGCGATGGGCACCAACACCGATCCTTATCAGCCGATCGAACGCGACTGGACGATCACGCGCCAATGCCTCGAAATCCTGCGCGAAACGCATCATCCGGTCACGATCGTCACCAAATCCCACCGGGTCATGCGCGATATCGATATCCTTGCCGACATGGCGCGGGAATCGCTGACAACCGTCGCGATCTCGGTGACGTCGCTCGATCCGGAGATCGCCCGGACGCTCGAGCCTCGGGCGCCGACGCCTTCAAGACGCCTGGCGGCGATCGGCGCATTGGCCAGCGCCGGAGTTCCGGTCTACGCCTCGATCTCGCCGGTGGTGCCTGCGATCACCGATCATGAGATCGAGCATATATTGGAGGCGGTTGCCGAGAAGGGCGCGATCGCTGCCTTCTTCCTGCCGGTGCGCCTGCCCTTCGAGGTGGCGCCGCTGTTCGAGGCGTGGCTGGAAACGCATTATCCCGACCGCGCCGCCAAGGTACTCAACACCATCCGCTCGATTCGGGACGGGCGTGAGAATGATCCCAATTTCTTTACCCGGATGCGCGGATCGGGTCCCTGGGCGGACCTGCTGCGCACGCGATTCCATATCGCGATGAAGAAGCATGGGTTGAACCGGGAACGGCCTAGCGTGCGGACCGACCTGTTCCATCCGCCGCGGGGGCCGCAGGGGGAGTTGTTCTAATCGCCAATTATGATTTCCCCTCCCTGCAAGGGAAGGGATTAAGGGGTGGGTTTAGCGTCGGGCGAGGCTCGATGCCTCGTCCGGCGCTGTTTTGGCGGGAAGTTGAGTCTTTTGGGCGCGCAGACGCGCGCACCCACCCCCGGCCCCTCCCTTGCAGGGAGGGGAGTTCTACGAACTACCGTTGCCGACTCTTCATCAGCGGCTGGATCTTGTTCCCGAAATCCTCGACGCCCTGGACGAAGTCGTCGAAGGTCAACAGCACGCCGCCGGTATTGGGCACCTCAGCCATCTCGTCGAGCATCCGCGCGATGCTGGCATGGCTGCCGACCAGGGTTCCCATGTTGATGTTGACCGCGCCCTCGGGCGCGGCGAGCTGGCGGACATTGGTGGTCGTATTGTGCTTATCGGCCGCGCCCTGATCCATCAGCCAGGAAATGGCGGCGATATCGACGCCGTCATTGTACGACTTCCACTTCGCCATCGCTTCCTCGTCGGTGTCGGCGGCGATGATCATCACCAGCACAAATACCGACACGTCGCGCCCGGTCTTGGCGGTGGCGGCCGCCAGCCGGTCGTTATTGGAAGCAAACGCGGTCGGCGTATTGACGCCCTTGCCGAGACAAAAGGCATAATCCGCCCATTTGGCCGAG
>Ga0207706_10007167_pt1 | contig 10313 bp, 9 predicted proteins | sample KBSC53metaG_FD_184318 | JGI IMG/M metagenome (GOLD analysis project Ga0207706, IMG submission 184318) | Corn rhizosphere microbial communities from Kellogg Biological Station, Michigan, USA - KBS C5-3 metaG (SPAdes) (version 2) | ecosystem: Host-associated > Plants > Roots > Rhizosphere > Soil ... | reverse complement strand
CGCGGGCGGCTTCAGGGCCGCAAGATTCTGGTGGTCGGCGGGGGACAGCGGACGTTCGACGCGGCCACCGATCCTGTCGGAAACGGCCGGGCGATGTCGCTATTGTTTGCACGGGAAGGGGCCCATGTCGCGGTCGCCGACCTGAACCGCGCCAGCGCCGATGACACCGTCCAGCGCATCACGGCCGAGGGAGGCCGGGCGTTTTCGATCGAAGCCAACATCGCGCGTGAAGAAGATGTCATCAGGATGATCGACGAGGCGATGGAGGGTCTCGGTGGCATCGACGGCATGGTCCTCAATGTCGGCATCGGGGTTGGCGCGCTCGGTCTCGACGGCGTGGATCTCAAGGCGTGGAACGAGACGTTTGCGGTCAACCTGACCGGGCCGATGCTCTGCTGCCGCAAGGCGCTCAAGCACATCGCCGACGGATCCTCGATCGTGTTCATCTCCTCGATCGCTGCCCTTCGTTCCGGCTCGCAACTGATCGCCTATGACGCGTCGAAAGCAGCGCTCGGCGGCCTGATGCGCAATGTCGCCAAGGAGGGCGCCAGGCGGGGCATTCGCGCCAACATCATCTATCCGGGGCTGGTCGATACGCCGCTCGGCCGGCACACCAGCGCCGGCCGCCCATCGCGAAGCGCGGCGGGCGTACCGTTCGGGCGGATGGCGACAGGCTGGGAAATCGCCTACGCGGCGCTGTTCTTCATCTCGGACGAGAGCGTTTACGTCAACGCGCAGGCGCTGGCGGTCGACAGCGGGATTACCGGGCTATGAGGGCCGGAATCCGCGGAGAAGATCTCAGTCGCCGCCGGGTCGATCGGGGCAATAAATCCACTGCCGGACGGCCTCGGTACGGAGCGTATATTGCTATTTTCCGAGGGATATCGACTACTTAGCTGAGCAAGACCATCTTCCCTGTGCGCCTTTGCCCCCCGGCGCATATGGAAGATGAAGAGATGCGACAGGTTCGTTCATTGCTGAGCAGCGCGTCCTCCCGGATCGGACGCCGGCTGTCCCAGATCGTGGCCATCGCCGCTGCCAGCCTGCCGTCTGCTGGCGCTTAAACCAGCCGCATAGCCGCCGCCGCTTTTGGACGGTCCGCCCGGCGCGGAACGCTGCGTCGGCCTGACTCCTGCGGCGGCCGAATTCCCCAACGGAAGGCCTCACCGCCCCCGATACAATTAAAGGTTGGTACGACCGGTTCGATGCCGCATGGCGATTGGCGTTGGGATGCCGTAGATTGATGATTATCAATCGAATCAGAGCCGCTATGGCAGGCATTGCGTTCAATTTGTGCGGAACCGGATACTTTCTTCCGCAAAAGCAAGTCAGTTCAAAATCTCTCGATCGCCAGATTGGAAAGCGCGAGGGGTGGATCGAGGAGAATTGCGGGGTCAGGGAGCGCTTTGTATGCGGTCCGGAATCGCAGGATGAGCTTGCCGCGTCCGCGGCGAAAGCGGCGATTGCTGAAGCCGGCATCTCGCCTTCATCGATTGATCTGGTGATATTCGCCAGCGCCGTCCCCAAATATTCGATTCCCGCCACCGCACCGCTGATCGCGCGACACTTGGGCATTCCGAGCGGGAGCTGCGCAACCCTTGATGTCAACTCGACCTGCCTGAGCTTCCTCTCAGGCTTCGATGTCGCCACATCGATGATCGCCGCCGGTCGCTATCAATGCGTGCTCGTCGTTTCCTCGGAAATCGCGTCGCGCGCCTTGCCATGGCACAGCGATCCCGCCACGGCGGGATTGTTCGGGGATGGCGCGGCGGCCGCCGTGCTGACGCGTCCGGAATCGAACGAGGCGAGCTACGTTCGTGCCAGCCGTTTTGAAACTCATCATGAGGGCTATGAGGCCTGCCAACTCGCCTCCGGCGGCACGGGAATTGATCTCCACCGGGAGCCCGAGCGGTTCGCGGCGGGTAGTTTCTTTCAGATGAACGGGCGTGAACTGTTCAAGCTGACGGCGGGCAAATTTCCCGATTTTGTCGACCATCTTCTTGCCAGCGCGAACTGGGATCGCGACAGCGTCGATATCGTCGTCCCGCATCAGGCCAGCCCGCTCGCGCTTGCCCATCTCGTCAAGCGTTGCGGTTTCCCGCGCGAAAAGGTCATCGATATCGTCGCGACGCACGGCAATCAGGTGGCGGCCTCGATCCCGACTGCCCTGCATTTTGCAAGGATGAAACAGCAGATGCGCAGGGGATCGAAGGTCATCCTGGTGGGTACGTCCGCCGGCGTGTCGTTCGGCGGAATGGCGATCGAGATCTAGATGTCGCGGATCGTGGTGACGGGGGCTGGCGGATTCCTTGGAGCTCGCGTCGCCCGTCACCTCGCGGCGGGCGGCGGCGAGGTCATCGCGCTCGGACGTTCCGCCGCCTTGCGGGAAACCCTGAAGGACCAGCCGATCGCGGTTGCGACGTGCGATCTCGCAGATGCCGCGTCATTGTCCTCGCTCGCGATGGAGAAGATCGACAGCGTGGTCCATTGTGCCGGTCTCTCGTCGAATTGGGGACCGCGGCGCGATTTCGAGCGCAACAATGTGACGGCAACCGCCAATCTGCTGGATCAGGCCAGGCGATGGGGTACGCCGCATTTTGTCTATGTATCGTCGTCGAGCGTTTATTTCAGGTTCGGCGACCAGTTGAACGTCAACGAGCGTTCCGAACTTCCCGTGCCGGTCAACGACTACGCCTGGAGCAAGGCGGCCGCGGAAAAGCTGGTTCGAGCGGCTGCGGATTTTCCGGCTACCATCGTACGGCCCCGCGGCATCTATGGAAAGGGAGACAAGGCGTTGCTGCCCCGATTGTTGAGGGCTGCGAAAAGAGGACCGGTGCCATCATTCCGCGGCGGTCGTTCCGTGATTGATCTCACCCATGTCGACGACGTCGTGGCGGCGATTGCCAGCATACTCTCCCAACGCGACAAGACCGCGGGCGCGACTTACAATGTTTCGGGAGGCGAAGCCGTTTCGATCCGCGACATCATAACTGCAAGCGCGAAACTCGCCGGCGTCGATGTACGTTGGCGCGAGGTACCATGGCCGCTCGCGCTTGCAGCCATCCGTGCGATCGAGAGATTTCATAAAACCTTCCGGCCCGCGGTCGAGCCAATCGTGACCGCCTATTCGGCGGGGTTGCTCGCGTTCAGCCAGACGCTGGACTTGTCGGCCATCCGGGACGAAATCGGATGGCGGCCGAAGATCGGGTTTGACGAAGGCTTGCGCCGGACCTTCTCCGGCGGCGAGGCGTCATGAAGCTTTTCAACAGCGCGCATATCGATGTGTTTGCCGGGCTCGTCAGGCGAGGCGCAGGGCTGAAGATCATCAGGCTGTCCGTCCGATATGGCCTGATTGATCTGAAGGAGAGAGGTCTGTGCCTTGTCGATACCGGCATGGGACCGGAGGTCACGCGCGGACCGCGAACTGCCGCCTTGCGGCTCTATAGTTCGGTGCTTCGTCCGGACTTGAATGCGAACGCGGCGCCGGAGGCCATGCTTCGGAACATGGGAGCCACCGCGGACGATGTCCGTCTTGTCGTCGTCACCCATTTCCACGCCGATCACATCTCAAGCCTGCGTGCATTTTCGCGCGCGGGAATCATTGCCTGTGGCGACGCGACGCGTCGGGTCTTGGCCATGAGTTCGGCTGGTGCCTTGCACCACGGGATATTCAGGGAATTGATCCCGCAAGATTTCGAGCATCGGTTGCTGCCGCTTCAGGGCATGCGACGGTTGCCGACCGGCACGGTGCTTGGCGAAGGATATGATCTGTTCGGTGGTGGGGCCTATCTGGCGGTGCCGTTGCCGGGACATGCCTTTGGCCATTTCGGAATCTTCTGGCGAGACGAAACCGGCCCGGTCATCTACGCCACCGATGCTGCCTGGACGACCGAGGCGCTACTCGACGACGCGACGCCCTGGATCTCCAGCGCCGTTGTTTTCGACGATCGCCGCGCCGGCCGGGCAACCCAGCGCCTGCTCAGGGAATTCCGGCGCGAGGATGGCCGGCTTTTGCTCTGCCACGATATCGAGGAAGCGGCATCGTGACCTCACGGACGAAACTGGCTTTGGCGTTCCTGCGAACGCATCTGCTTCATCGCTGGCTGAACAGCCGCGAACGGATCACGAGATGGCAGAGCTGGAACCTGGAGCGCCTGCGGCGCCATGCGGTTGCGCATGCGGCGTTCTATCGTGAGCTCGGCAATTTGCCGTTTCGCGATTTTCCGATCGTCGGAAAGCGCGAGGTCATGAACCGTTTTGAGGCCTTCAACCAGCTTGGGCTGTCGGCAGCCGAAGGCTGGGCGCTGATCGAGCGCGGTGAAGCGCCGGCGGGGCACGATATCGGCTGCAGCACCGGAACCAGCGGCAACCGCGGCCTTTATCTGATTTCGGATGCGGAGCGCTTCGTCTGGCTTGGAACCATTGTTGCCAAGGCGCTTCCGATCTCGCTGCGGAAGCCGCATCGGGTCGCCATTGTGCTTCCGCGAACCTCACGCCTTTATGACGCCGCCAATGAATCGAGAGTTTTGAAGCTTCTTTTTGTCGATCTGCGGAACGGCCTGGCGTCGGCGGCCGGGGCCCTGGTCGCGTTCAAGCCGACGGTCGTGGTCGGCCCACCGAAGGCGTTGCGGTGGTTCGCGGAAAACGGCGTTGCGGTTGCGCCGCGACGGATGTTTTCAAGCGCGGAGGTGCTCGACCCTCCTGACCGCGGGCTGATCGAGCAGCATTTCAAGCTGAAACTGCGGGAAATCTATATGGCGACGGAAGGCCTGTTCGGCGTGTCCTGCGAATATGGAACGCTGCATCTGGCCGAGGATGTCGTCCACTTCGAGTTCGAGCAAATCGCCGGCGCGCCCGACCTGGTTACGCCGATCGTGACGGACTTTACCCGCCGGACCCAGATCACGGCGCGCTACCGCATGAACGACATCCTCCGTCTCGACGCGAAACGCTGCCCTTGCGGTTCGGCGCTGCAGGCCGTCGCCGAAATCATCGGACGGCGCGACGATGCCTTCGAATTGCCGAGCCGGGATTCGTCGAATCCTTCGGTGGTGTTGACGCCCGATGTGCTGCGCAATGCCGTGCTGGCAGCGCACCCTGGTATCGACGATTTTCGTATCCGCCTGGCGGAAGAAAATCGTATCGAGGTCGTTCTGCCGGTCCAGACGTCGCGCGACGTCGGCGAGGTCGCGCGCGCCGAAGTCGCGCAGGCCTGCATCCGTGCCGGAACGTCTCCCGAAGTTACCCTGCGGTATGATGCCTTGGTGCCCCGAAACGACGTCAAGCTTCGGCGCGTCGAAAATTGCCTGAAGCCAGGCATCTCATGAGAAGGGCGATCATCGTCACCGGTGCGCGGGCACCCTCGGCGTTGCACCTGGCGCGCGTCTTTCACTGCGCCGGTCACCGCGTCATTTTGGCCGACACATTCCGCTATCCGATGTCGCGGGCGACGCGCATGAAGGATTCCTACGTCCGATTGCCATCACCACGACAGGGCTTTTCCGACTATGCGGCCGCCATCGCTGACCTTGTCGCGCGAGAATCTCCAGACCTGATCGTACCGACCTGCGAAGAGGTATTCTTTCTGGCGGCAGTGCGAGACAGGCGCGGCATCGACATGCCGCTGTTCGCGCCAAATTTCGATTTGCTGGCGAAAGTCCATAACAAGGCTGATTTCGCAGAGATGGCCGCAGGCCTCGGCGCCGATCCGCCCCGGACCTGGCGGCTCAACTGTCGCGAGGATCTATCGGGGCTTTCGACGCCTGCTGGCGCCCTTGTGTTCAAGCCTGCATGGTCGCGCTTTGGCTCGCGCGTGCTGATCAGACCTTCAGAAGCCGACATCCAGAAACTTCGTCCGACGGAAGTCGACCCATGGGTCGCGCAGGCCTACCTGCCGGGCGAGGAAATCAGCGCCTACGCGGTCGCCGTCGACGGCCGTCTGGCGGCGTTCCAGAGCTACCGGCCGACCTATCGGGTAGGCCAAGGTGCCGGCGTCGCCTTTGAGGCCGCGGATGTTCCGGTGGCGCGGGCATTTGTCGACGCGCTGGTGTCGCGATTGCAATGGACGGGCCAGATTTCGTTCGATTTTCGTCGCGACACCAAAGGTGAACTGCACGTCATCGAATGCAACCCGCGCACCACCAGCGGGGTGCATTATTTCGGACCGGAGGACGGTCTCGTCCAATCCTTTCTTGAAGGACGCGCGGCACAGGCCTCGTCGACGGCGCCGATGACGCTTCCGATGGCCATGCTGGCCTATGGTTTGCCCTACGCGCTTCGTAATCAGGGTTTTGCGCAATGGCGCCGGGATTTTGCCCGCATGCAGGACATCTCGCATTGGTCCGGCGATCGTCGCCTTCTGCCGTCGCAGTTATTGGCGCTCGGCGAAATCGCGATCAAGGCATTGCGGGAGGGAAAGGGGCTGGTTGACGCTTCCGTTCGCGATATCGAATGGGATGGGGAGCCGCTGGAATAGAGCAGGGCTCGATTTCGTCGCTCACAGTTCCATCGTGAGTTCGGTGGGCGCGTCCGCGACCGAGGGGCGTTCGCCGCGTAAAATGGCCTCGATGTGAGGCCGCAGGATGTCGAGCCGCCCCACCACGGGTTTGGCGTTCGGCAATCTGTTTTGCCGCGCAACCGTCAGGATTGTTTGATCCTGGCGCAGCGCGATGTGAAAGAGCGGCTTGAACAGGACAGCCTTGAGATATCCGAGGCCGCCTTGCATTGGACCCGCCAGAACGCCGAAACCGTGGACGTGCTCGTCGTCTTCCTGTCGGAGATGAAATGTTGTCGACAGGTTGATCCGGTTACGCCCCCAAAACTCGAGTTCGGCGACGCCGGGCGCGATGAAGCGGCCGACACTGATCGATCGTTCGCCTTCGAGCAGGCGGCTGATAATGCCCTCCTGTCGCGGTTCTCCCTCGTAGCGGGCTTCGACCCAACCGTCGCCGCCAGTCACGGTGACCTTGACGTTGTAGCGGCGGCTGCTCAGGCCGCGCAAAATGCCGCTGTGGGTGAAATGGGTGTGGGTGGCGTCGAGGATATTTTCGGCGACGTCGATCAGGCTCGAGCGAACCCTGTTCTCAACGACGCTGCTGACGGTGCCGGGGCCCGAAAGCACACCGGGATATGGCTCGCCGCGCGCGGCTTCCGGCGAAATATAGACCAGGCCATTGGCTTCGCGAACCGCATGCGGGGGCACGATGACGTTTGGCACCGGCTCCAGCAGCCCGGGCACGGCCCGGCATCGGCCGGTGCCGTCGAACCGCCAGCCATGATAGGGGCATTCGATGGTGTCCGCGACCACCCGCCCGAGCGATAGCGGTGCGAAACGGTGCGGGCAACGATCGGTCAGGCAACGCAAGGCGCCACCTGATCGAAAGATGACAAACGCCTGTCCGGCAATCAGCACACGGTGCGGTGTTCGGCTGACCGCGCGGCTCAGGGCGACCGCATACCAACTTGATGTCCGGTCAGTCACAATTCAAAGCTCCGGAGAACGGGAACGCCGACCCATTCCAGTATCTTTCTGACCAGAAGCGCCGCCAGCCGGCGTCCTGGCGAAAGCCCGATATTGTAGACGGCGGAATATTCGAGCGCCGCGACGCCGCCACGGTTGCGCTTGAACGAAGCGGCGCCGGCGCTCATGTTGTACAGCATCTTCCGATTCCGCGCGCGCTGCGCCGCCAGCGCCATAAGCATGCGATAAAGACCTTTCGCCTGGGGAAGGGCGCTGTCATATCCGACGATCGGGGCCGTCATGGTGCGGCCGGTGTCGAAAAAAGCAATCACGCCGGCCAGCCGGCCGTCTTCGGCGCGAAGTCCCTGAAATTCGAGGATGCCGTTCGCATGCATCGATTTCATGAACGCAGGCGTATAGTGCGGGTTCAACCAGGTGTATTTCTCAAGATAGAGATGCTGGTAGAGCACTTGCGCGCGAATGTAATCGTCTTCGCGAAACTCTGACGAGGAGACGAGTGTGAACTCGCCGTTTTCCAACAGAGCTGTGTCGCGCCGTTCGTCGCGATGAAGCTTCGGTTGGGTGTCCCTGCAGTCGAACATGTAAATCTGGCGGGCCGGAAACATCCGGTATCCGGCTTGGCGAAACATGCGTATGGCGTCCCGGTCGCTGTAGTCATTCAGCGATCGCCAGATGACGACGTGCCCGGGATTGGCCAGAACGATCTCCCGCGTCGTGGCTTCAAGCGTAGCCCCCGTCACGTCGGGGATGGGATTGGTGGCGAGCAGCCAGTTATTGATTTGCACCTGCCGATCGAGCTGAGCGGCCCGAATCAGGGGATATCCGAGCCTCACGACGGCATCCAGCATGCCCGAGAGCAGCCGGAAATCCGAGAAGTGGCGCAATTCGTCTCGCGCGTAGTCGATATAGGCAACCGACGGGCAGCACAGATAGCAGGTAGGCAGGGAAGGATCGCTGTTGATCGTGATGGGGAGAAGATCGCGACCGAAGCTGTGCAGGCCGGACCTGGTGCGGAGATTGCCGATCAGGTTTTCGGTCGGCTCTGACTCGAACAGTTCGTGCAACGAAAGCGCCTTGGCGTTGTTGTTGTTTTCAGTCACCCGGACCCCGGCCCTTCCGACCCACTCGTCACCACAGCCTAGAGAAACTCTTGCCTGAACGCCACGCCTTCCAGTTCGGGACGCGCTGCCATCCCGGCGACGGGATGGCCGTTGCCCATCGGCTTGCCCATGGTGACGAGCCGCTGGCAATGTCGTATCCCCGAGCGAGCTTCTAATTCCAACCAACGGAGTACCCGCGTGAAGGCCGTCTACACCGAACAGCATCGCAGCCACGATCCGCAATTCTTTCTGGTGCGCGGCGTCGTCCAGCGCACCACCGAGCAGCCGGAGCGCGCCGACTGCCTGCTGACAGGGTTGAAGGCCGGCAGGCACGATCTGGTCGCACCGACTGTTTTCGGTCAGGGACCGCGCGCCCGCGTGCACAGCCCCGAATATCTTCGTTTCCTCGAGGAAGCATGGGATGCCTGGAGCGCGCTTGGCGATGCAGGCCCCGAGATGATTGCCAATGTGCATCCGGTCCGCAACGCCGCCACTTACCCGACGCATATTGTCGGCCGTCTCGGCTGGCACGCAGCCGACACGGCGTGCCCGATCGGTCCCGGCACCTGGGCCGCGGCCTGTGCAGCGACCGATGTTGCCACCACGGCTGCCCAGCTCGTGATGGACGGAGAAGACGCGGCCTACGCGCTCTGCCGGCCGCCCGGTCATCATGCCTACCGCGATCTCGCCGGCGGATTCTGCTTTCTTAACAACAGCGCGGTCGCGGCGGCTCAACTTAAGCTGAAACACGAGCGGGTCGCTATACTCGATGTCGACGTGCATCATGGCAACGGCACGCAGGGCATCTTCTACGAACGCCCCGACGTTCTCACGGTTTCGATCCATGCCGATCCCGTCTTCTTCTATCCCTATGTATGGGGATATGCGCATGAGCGCGGCGCTGGCCCCGGTCTCGGCGCCAATCTGAACATTCCGCTTCCGAAGGACACCGGGGATGACGACTACATCAAGGCGATCGGCGAGGCGCAAAAAACCATCCGCGCGTTTGCGCCCGGTGCGCTCGTGGTGGCGCTCGGTCTCGATGCCTCGGAGCACGATCCGCTCGCCGGCCTCGCGGTGACGACCGCGGGCTTCCGGCGCATCGGCGCTGCGATCGCGCGGTTGGGCCTTCCGACCGTTTTTGTCCAGGAGGGCGGGTATCTCTCCGACATCCTCGGCGCCAATCTCACCGCTGCACTCGGCGGCTTCGAAGAGGCGCGTTAGCCCACACAGCCGCTCTCGCCACTCCTGGTTGCAGGTGTGTCACGATGTCCTGTTGTCCATTGGCCAAGGGCCGATCTAGGCTTGGGGCGCGATGCAGCGAAGAACGGTCCGAATGCTCTCAGCTTTGCGGGCTCTGCTGGCTCCGTTCTGGAGCTATTCCCGAGAGCGGACGGCTGCGCAGCGCGATGCGACCGACAAATCGGCCTCGCCACTTCTGATTTACATCGCCTTCGCCCTTTGCATGGTGCTGTCGATCCTTACGATCGATCTGCACCGCGACGAATTGCGAGCGCTCGGTCTTGTCGGTGGAACAGAGCGGATCAATCCGGTCTTCATGAGCCCGTGAGTTACCCGCGCCGCGCCTACTCGATGACGATGCGCGGCGGCGGCCGGTGCGCCGCACCGGTGACGATCGCGGTCCAAATTTCACGCGCAATGCTCACATAATGCTTCGCGTGGATGCCGTCAGGCTCGACGGCGACGATCGGGCGGCCATCGTCGGAGGTCTG